>Ga0179593_1373768_pt1 | contig 10313 bp, 10 predicted proteins | sample CZODoug2_1_08_16_FD_185931 | JGI IMG/M metagenome (GOLD analysis project Ga0179593, IMG submission 185931) | Vadose zone soil fungal communities from Angelo Coast Range Reserve, California, USA - CZODoug2_1_08_16fungal (PacBio error correction) | ecosystem: Environmental > Terrestrial > Soil >...
GGAAACAAAAAAACGTCACACGCGGGGGGGGGAGGCAAAAGAGGCTATGTGAAAATGAAAAGTGATGAATAGGTCGCCGGGGCTGCTTTATGACGAGGAGGAGGGTCATCACGCGGCACAGCGGAACACAAAAAAAAAAAACTTTTGTGAGGGATCGCGAACTAAGGGGCGGCAGACGGAGATTTTCCAACGCCATGACGCAGGCGTAGGAAGGAAAAAGCTGTCACCGCAAGAGTACGAAAGTCACAATGGGGAGTACCGTAGGTGCCGCAAATACAAGCCCGGCACAGGCGCGCCAGACCGGAGCTTGTAACTAGAATAGCGTTCAACACGAGGGGAAAACAGGTTCGGGCTCACCAGAAGCTTCACGACTAAACAAAATCTTACCGGAAAAAATATTATTGAAGGAAAACAAGACCGAAAAAAAAAAAGACGGGCGAACATACCTACCTGGACAAGAGGGGGTGCCAGTGCCCCGCGGATGATCGACAAGCTGAGCGGGCTTCACCTCGGCGCTCAAACTCAGCCACAGTAGTAAAAGTTATGACCGCACACTTTGCGGACAAGTTTAGAACGGGATCAGGGGCCAAAGGAGCCTACACAAAACCTACACGCCGTCTCAGCTTTCAAGAGCGAGGCGGACAAGAATCCCGAAATGAGAGAAAGGGTCGAAAGCGAGGAAAAACGTATAAGAGCACCTAACCACAGCCACGGAAAAAAAACAGGCGCCTTAAAGTTCAAAGCGGGGACGGCTCTAAGATAACGCCGGCCGCCCACGGCAGACGGAGCTAATCAGACCAAATGGAGAAGAGGCCGTACCCTAATAAAGAACACCGATTTACGAGGGGCAACTGAAAAAAAAAAAGAAACAACGGGTGGAAAAAAACTGAAGCGCGCGGAACGACACGGGGGAGAAAAGGCGCGGGAATTGTCGGACTAATCGGTAATCCAAAAAGGGATTAAGTTGGGGCGCTGTCTACTGTGATGGGGGGGGGAGCGCGTAAGACGGACTGTTGGCGAGAGCCTGAAAAATCGGTTGGGCATGGAAGAGGACCGTAAAAAAGACTGCCAGCCAAAGAAGCATAAGTGGCCGGACTTTCAAAAAGGAGTAAAAATGATCGAAGTAAAACAGATGGGTACTCCGCCAGGCCAAGACGAACTTCACGCTAAAAAAAAAGGTCAAAAGAACTTCCCCTTCCAGGACGAGAAGGGGGACGCATGTCAGTCTGCCAAAGGGGAGGAGTCAATAGAGTCGGGAACGAGAGCAGCGGAGAAGGGAGGGGGGCTAATAGATAAGGCCAGTACCTAGCCACCATACAGAGGTCAAGAATCAGTTTTGCAAAGCAAAAAGGGCGTTAAAAAAAAAAAGAAAAGACGGGCATAAAGAGCAGGACATCATGCGGAGACTCTGCCGCAGACTTTCGAACGAAAAAGGCTCATAGAACTACGGGGGTGCCTTTGGTCGTCGGGTAACGGTTGGTCAGGCTGGCGACTGTTTCAAAAATCGGACGAGGGGGGTGAAGGAAAAACGCCGAGGAAGTTGCGGGGCAACACGTCAGCAAAGAACGGCGATTGGCTGAGGGGAAAATAGTCTTCTGCGGGTCGAGTTGGAGGGAGGAAGTCATTGCTCACCCTGTAGGAAAGATGAAGAAGGCAAAAAAAAAGAGTCCCTGTGGTATCCCTGAAAGGGTGAGGCGCAAGTGCTCAATCAGACTGCCAGGGAGAGCTCGAAATTTTGAAAAGTCAGTCGCGCTCAAAAAAAAAGGGGTAAAGAAGAGATCTAAAAGAAGAGGTTCTGTCCGCCGTCCGGGATACAGTAAGGTTGGTCCGAAAAAACCTCAGAACGCCCAACAAAAAGGCAGCGATCCTTGATCGGGAGGAAACAGTAAGGGTCGCAAGACTGAGAGGATACCGTTCCAGGACCATCAAACTACTTTACGTATCAATCCGAAATAGAAAAGTTGAAACGACGTGCTTTAAAAGAGCCAAACGATGGAGGGGGGGACGCACCAGGGGGAAGAGAAAAGGATCTTTGGTCGAACGACAGACCAGCACCACAGATAATTCCGCGCGCAACACACCCAGCAGAAAAGTCAGGTATAGAGATAGCGTATTCTAATGCAGAAATTTTAGAAGAAGAAGGAAGATGATGACAAGAAGGGAAACGAAATGAACGCAAAGGGACGTGGGCAAGAATTGCATCAAGAAATACCCTGGGGGGAAATGGCAAAAGGATGCGGATTACGAAGAACCTGCATATTTCAAGAGACAGGACGGAAAAAAGAGAAAGGGGGCCAAGAAAAACATCACGGGGAAAAGGAACAATAAAAAAAGCCAACGCGATTCTAATTTAAGCCGGGGAATCCTGGGCCAAAGAAAAGAGTTCTCCGGATAACAGAGGTAGAAAAGGAGAGGGAAGCACCCAGAATCAAACGGACTTGCAAAAAGGGAAAAAAAGCCCAGGCCACGAAAGTCGAAAAAAAATGAGCTGAAAGGAGAAAGAACAACAGACACCGACAGCGCCCCATCTGTAGGACATGCAGAAAGTCAAATATGCCGCCGGGAAAGAGGAACCGAATGAACGAGACGACACTTCCGAGCATTAAAAGGGGGGAGGAAGGAAGCTCAGAGGGGGGGGACGATGCTTGTCGCAAATCACGGTAAAGGCGTGTGTTCGAAGATTGAAAAAGCGAAAACAGAGCCGTAGACTGTTGCGTAACGTAGGCTTACCGTACCGCCGTTTGCAAAAAAACGCGTGATAAGACGAAGAGGGAGAGGAAGGTACCCCGGGTGGTTGAAGCATGAAAGTGTATGAAGGAGGATCAGCGGGGGATTTGTCACTGGCCAGAGGCGGCGAAAGATTTTCTAAAGCGAGAAGAAAAGAAGCGTGCGAGCAGAGAAGGACAAGAAGGAAAGTCGAAAGCGAGAATTGGTAGGGAAAGCTGCGGCGAATCACCAAAAGTCACAGTAAAAAAGACGCGCAAGGGAAACGCCGGAACCAATCCGCAAATAGAGCGAAAAAAGTAAACCGGAAGATTGGTCAAGAAAGTTAAGAATCAGGTCAAATGGGTAACACCGAAAGCTTGTCGAAATGCGGCATCGTAACGCCCCATCGAGAAAAAACCAAGTGAAACCGGTGCGGGGAGGAGCTTCGTCTTAGCGGGGGGCCCAAACCGGGCCAAATAAAAGTCGTTAAGTAGAGCATGAAAAGGACGGTACTTAAGAGTCCCTCTGGGAAAAAAAAAGACACAACTGAAATAAAGCAAAAATCTGACCGATGGACTAGCTGCTTTGGGGAACTTTACAGGAAGACAGGATAGGGAAAGGAAAGAAGTCAGCGCCAAGAAAAAAACAACCTAAAGAAGAAGGAGATTTTTCGTGCAGCTTAGGGGACAAAAAGAGAAGTCGAGAAAAAGGGCATAATGTTGTGAAAGCATTGGAAAAAAATATTTTTGACAGGGAGTGGAGAAAAGCTGAAGGATAATAACGAAAATAAACATCAGCGATCAAAAAACACGTATAGAGGAAAATAGAAACCCCGTTCCGTGGTCTAAACGCCGGGAAAAAAAGAGTCTGTGGGAGGAAGAAAAAAGGGAAAGGGAGACCAGGGCGATGCGGTCTAATGAGACGAGTGAGAAAAGCACAAGCTCCGAGCCCGCGAACTATTTGGGAAAAAAAACTAGACGGCTGCGTAACGGCAAGGGAACTCGCACTCTCATCTTGAGGAAAAAGAAAATCACAACGTCACCTATCAGCACCGAAGAGGGAACAGGAGTTAGAGGGAGGGAAGAAAAAATCACAAGGCAAGGGGAAAAGCAAGACCGGAAAGTAAAGCAATATTCCACTGCAGCCGGGAAAAAACTCCAACTCGAGGACACTACGACTCAGGAGGAAAAAACACCTGGGAGGCCGGAAAATCTTATGACAGAGAGACGTCCAAAACAGATAGAATAGCGGACGGACCAAAAAAGGAACCATCGAATCTTTATCCAAGCAAGAAGAAAAATGACTTAAGGGGTGGATAGGAGGGGCCCCGAGGCTTCTCTTCGGCGGAGGAAAAAAAGATACGAAGGGGGAGGAAAGAAAAAGGGCTGCAACGGGAAAAAGTCGCGGGATCGCCCCAGCTGCTACTACAAAAAAAGCCTTTGCGTCAACATACGAGACGCAACTGTGGATGAAAAGAATGGTTGGCTCAAGATTCGTCTCTCAAAAGAAGACAGATACAAAGGAGAAGAGAAACCTCGCAAGAGGGGAAGGGACAACCGTCAAAAAGGAAACGACAGCAGCTCATCACGCCGAGACTCGCCAAGGGTCCATCGCCCGAGAAAAAAGGCTAAAAGAATCGGAGAAAAACACGTTACGAAGAAAACGTTTCAAAAGATGAAAACGCCAAAAAGGAAAAACGAGCGGGGGACGCCTGGAAGGGAGAGGAGAAACGGTCATAAGCTAATCTTGGTACTCAGTCTCAGGATATTGCAACTGATTTCTCAGGCGGCGGACGGGGGGGGGGTTAGGAAAACAAAGCGGACACGGACTGATAGAGTGTGCTGGCGGGGGGCATTAGGCGAAATGGAAAAGGAAGTAAACACAGTCGTAAAAAGAAAAATGTGAACTTAGATGATCAGAAAAACCCCCCCGAGAGGTGATAGACAGGCCAAGGGAGAAAAAAGCTCAAGGGGCGACCATTCAAGCAAGCAGCGAAGGGGAAAATTGGCCGCGGTTCTGTTCTTGGGAAAAAACGGTTAAAATAAAGAATGGTTTTTCTGCTCATCGCGAACAGTGACCAACTAAAAACCTGGTAGAAGGATGTCTTGATGAGAGCGGGAAAAGGAGCCGGGGCCGTAAGGAAAGGAAAAACGGCAAATCACACAGGCGGGAAAGAACCTCCTCAGAATGTCGGAAATAAGAAGAACAAGTACTCCTTGTTAGGGAGGCTGATGTCAAGGTCTGGGGCGGCTGGGAGAAGGGAAAAAAGATAAAGGGCAGGGGAAATGGAGCAAAGAACGACGTTGTGTGAAACACGTAGACAGCACTGCATTGAACGTCACATCAAAAAATTGGGGTGTGAGAGTGAGTAAGGAAGGAGCTCACACCTGAGAAAAAGCGGAAGGAGAAGGAAAGGAAGGGGGGAAGGACAGGAGGGGGAAGAACGGCAAAAGGCTACTGTAAAACAAGGAGAACAGGGCCGAACGCGTCTCTACCAACAAACGGGAGGAAAAATAATAAGGAAAAGAAGGGGTCAACTCCTTCAAGTCCAAGTATCGATGTGAAATGGAAGGAAAACATCAGTATCACTCCCCAATCGACGGGGGGAAGAAAGGAGTCAAGGCGGAACGAGAAAGGGAAAGAAGAGTCCGAATCCCATTCAAAAAAGACAACTACTGTGACGAATCAAACGCCATCGGCATGGCCGGGACTACGGTATTCAACAGTAGGAAGAAAATCACCTTAAATCTAAAAGAGGGGATGTGGCCGCCATTAAAAGCCAGCAAAGCCACGAGAAGAAAGTCACCACCGAAAAGGGACGTCAGTTAGGAAGCTGGCGGTGAGCAAGAGCGATTAACTGCAACCTGTCGGCGAAGGAGAAAAAAAAAACAGTCCCACCAAGTCCACGGGGGAAACTAACATGGTCCAGCACAGGGACAGGGAGGGACAGAGAAGGGGGGAAAGCAAGGGCCCGCAAAGGATTTACCCGACCAAAAACAAAAGACGGACGACAAAAAAAAAACTGAACAAGGACCCATTAAAAGCCGCCTCGGCAGACGAGTACGTCAATTTGCCGACGGGGGGAGAATGGACGTTCGCCCCGGAAGGGAATAGCAGACTACCAAAAGAGGGGTCGGAAAGGCCGGCAAAATCTTAAAGCTGGCACCAAACCTAGGAACAATGAACCAATTCCAGCAGACCAAACAACAGGGAGTTAAAAAAAAGACGGGAAACAATAAAAAAATACAAAAAAAAAACGAGCACCAAAAGAAATCCATTGCAAGTCCTGGAGAGGGTCTCCCGATGATGTGAAAAAAAACTCACATACTCTCATCCCAATTCGGAAAAGAGGCCGTCGGGGGCTTTTTGTGAGGGAGGGTCCGAACCTGCAAATACATGCGGAAAAGAGGGGGACCGATGACGCGGGCCGCATATCCGTACTAAAATGTGATTACGGGGGAATGCCAAAATCGGATTAAAGAGGGTTTCGGGGGGACCGGCCGCCTGGCCGGGGAAAGGGGATCGGCAGAGTGGGGAAGATGGGTCGACGGTCGGCGAGAAAGTTATAAAGATGAGTGGCTGACCGCTGTGCGCGCTCGCTGCCGAAAAACAGAAGGAGGAGTGTAGCGCCTCAAAAGGAGATCCCAAAAAACAGGGACAAAGGAAGTCAGGGGGGGGGTCATAAGGACACCGTATGGAAGAGCACAGACAAAAAAATATTTACTCCCATCAACCAAATAAGGGATCGCGGCCTGGTGGACGGGGGGGGGAGGGAGAGTTTCAGGGAATGAGTTCGCCGTACTGGTTAATCCTATGACCGAAGAGGAAGCCGTCGAGATCAGCCCTGCGGTAATGAACAGAAAAAAAAGACTAGGTTATCAGGGAAAAGTTACAGTACCCAGAGGAAACGCGAGCATAGGAAAAAAGAAGGGTCGGCAGAGGCCTGGAACCCGCTGTAGAAGAAAACGAGGAAAAAAAAACACGTCTAATTTAGGTGTTAAAGGCGCTGTTTTGGACTTGACGATCAGGCGGAAGAGGGAGAATCGGACAAGCCCAGCGAGTCTTTCGAAAAAAACATACAAAAGAGGGAAAGGTAAAAAGGGAGGCGAAAAAGATCCAGAGAAGGGATCAGAGCAGAGAGAACCGATTCAAAGGGGTGGCAGAGAATGAAAGAATCCGCTCGGGTGTTTCCCGGATGAAACTCAAAAGACGGACGCGGAAAAAAAAACAAAAAACCTGAGGGATAAGAAGAAAGTCTTCTAAGGACCGTCCAGGGACGAATCTCAAATGGGGGTAAACAGAGAGACTGGAAAGTAAAATAATCCAGGGAAAAGGGGGCCTTGGCATACGAGATCGCGTTGCACACGAGGAAGCGAAATCACCACCAGAGAAGGTGGGTCCGCCTAACTTCAAAAAAAAATGAAGAGTGGCAACGAAAGAAGGACCAGCAAGCGAAAAGCAGATAAAGTCAGCGGGCCGCGAGAAGGGTCGTCAACGATTATTTGCAAACAAAGCCAGACCGTCGCGAAATATGCAGGCAATTTCAAAAACTCTTCCAAGCGAAGAAAAAAAAATAGATCAAAAGAAGATGATCAAGGAGGACCTGACCAGGGATTACAGTCGAAGAAGAAGGTGCCGGTCATAGGGCGCCCAAGACGGATACCACCTAGAAGGAGATCTTGCCAAAAATCTGGAATCAAGGTGTGGGGGCTATGTACACGATCGGCTCCGCGTCGGGGGGAATTCACACAGATACGAAGGGGGTGACCGAAAAAAACTGGCCCACTTTGACCTGGTTCGCGACCGGGGATCAAAAATCGATCCAAAAAGGCCCGCAAAAAGGGAATTACAGAAGAAGCAGCACCAGATGGGGCGCCCGAGACATTTAGGCAGAAAAGCTCGACGCCGACATTCACGGCAAACTCATAAGGCCCGGTAAAACAAACTTGACATTCAAAAAGGAACAAAGGGGAGCACTTCGAGGAAAAATTCAAAAAAAGAGCACGGGACTACGAACTGAACAAGATCACGGAAAATGCGGCCCAGCTAACGTAAAAAAACACACGCTTTACGAAATGAAACAAATAGAAACGCACAACTCCACTACCTTAATAGCAGGAACGAACAAGATAAGGGGGGAAACAATCATTGTCGGCTAAAACTATAATGCAACAAGAGAGATCTTGCCTTGTCGATTCGAAGCGTGGAGTTAAACACGCACGCGTGAAAGCGTGTGGAGACGCTTGAAGGGAGTGAAAATGAGATAACAAGGCTAAAAAGGACGCAGCGCTCAGGAGCAGGTCGAACGAACTGTGATAAAGATGATCGCGGGGTGTCAATAAAAAAGGAAAAAAATCCAGAGCGAAAAGACCAAATTTTCAATCCGCGGAGGCCGGACGACTTGGTCCTGGGGAAGCGGATTCTTGGAAAGAGGGTCGCCTCAAAAAAAGTGATCAAAAAACAAGCTCACAAGAGAAGGAAAAAAGTACTCTCCCCCGAACTTGGAAGGAAGAGGGTGAGTGATTGAAAGTCTTCTTGTCCCACTTAACTGACTGAAACGGTGCCCCCTAAGGGCTAAAAAGGGAGAGCAAAACGAATCATAAGAGAAAAAGGGAAATCGCATTCAACAGGTTGAGAATACAGCATTGGTCGAGCGCATAGGAGGTTACTGATTTCAGAATTTGAAAAAAACAATCAGAGGGTGACTTTGGAAAGTGAAGTCAAACCCAAGGAGGGGGGAGGGGAACGTAGCCACAAACGGAATTGGCAGAGGGAAGTCACAAATTAAAGCAGTATGTTGGAAGAATCTCAAATGAACCAAAAAGGAGCTCCTTGATGAAGGGCTCTGGAGGAGGGGAAAACCCGGTGGGAGGAAAAAAGTGAAAAAGCGGAGAAGAAAACAAGGGAAAAATTTACCGAAGGACGGATATCTAAAAAACGAGGAGGACGGACGAGACTCGCGAAAATTTGTAGTCCTACTGTAAAGAAAGAGCAACGACTCGACAAATAAAAAAACAGGGGAATCTAAGTCATCCCTCAAGTTCATACGCAACGATAGGTGGCAATACGGGAAAGAAAACGCTCCCTTCCAACATACGACAAAATAGGGGAATCCAGCCATAGCACGCCGTGGGACTACGTGCAAAAAACAAACTGGGAAAAAAAATTAAGCCAGGTAGTAATCTTGGTCAGACAGACACCTCAAAAACAGAAACCGCACACGCGAACAAAGTACCAGAATTTAGAAAAGCTGGGGAAAGGCGAGAGCCTGCATCCTTGGCGAGTGAAAAAAAAAAAAGACAACGGACAAAGAAGTTACACTATTGACAGCAAAGGAGGTTAAAATGGATTTCCATCTTCAGCATTGAGATTGAGCGCGCCCCTGGAGTGGGTCCCGCCGCCACGGAAGAACAAAGAAAGAAGCTAAAAAGGCCCAAGCGCCGAAACGTGACGTACGAAAATTTGACTGGCTGCAAGTCTTGTTCCAGAAAAAAAAGAGTGAAAACAAAAAAATAGGGGCAAGGTCGTCGGAAAAAGGCCAAGTGCGGTACTTCAAGAAACGCTGAATTAATGCCCGAAAAAAACGACTATGAGACAACAATAAAAAGAAGACTCTTAACTAACCAAAAAAGAACACAAAAAGCAAGCAGGCAGCAGATAACTGCGACGAGCAGACCAGGGAAAAAGACCCGAAAAAAAACCAAAAGCAAAATCGTCAAGTGTCGTTGAAAAGACGCGTACGTGTTTTGGGAAACGAAGGAAGGGAGGATTAGAGTTCTTGTCGTCAAAGGACGGCAAAAGGAACAGAAAGAAAAACCGAACCGCCGGGAAAGCGGGAAGGGGGAATAGAGCTCCTGGGGGGTAACTGTGTTTCATCCTTGCATATGGGGAGGAGGTGATCTGCGGGAGGCAGGAGGACATCTGGATAAAAAAGAAAAAGCGCTTCCGAGACGCGCGAGAAAAGAGAACGGCGAGAGGAGAGAGCCGCTGTGTCAACCGCGAGAAGTCACAGGATCAAGTGGACGGTCAAAAACAGATGGGGAGCAGGGAAACCGACAATGGCCATCCGCGACGGAGATAAAATGAACAACAAAAGGTCAAGAGCCGCCTTGGCACTTACCAGGGAAAAAAAAACAAAGTTTTACCTTGGGTTTAACCGAGAGGTCGGAAGATGACCGCATAGACAAGGGAAAAAGGTCGCCTGCTCTGAATCACAGTGATGAATAAGGTTCCGCCGATCGGCTTAAAGAAATGGGGTACGAGCCCGAGAATTAAACAGGGAAAGAGTTTGAACAAAAAGCCCGCCACGAAAAATCTGCACGGAGGGGGGGGGGATTTCTGCAATCTGTAACAGGGAGGAAAAAAGTCGGACCGCTTTATTGGCGGAAGGAATTTTGGACTTCGGAAAATGACTCGGTCGGAAAGTCCGCCCCGAAGAGAAAGGGTTTCAGGGAAAAGAAAAAAACTATCGAAAAGAAAACGAGTCGGAATCGGAGGACCTAGGCCACTTCAGGAAAAAAAAGCATAAAAAAGACCAGTTCATAACGGTTCATAAGAAACGCCGCAGGTGGGAAAGGGCGGAGACCGAAAATTAGGGACGAAAGAAC
>Ga0179593_1715190_pt1 | contig 10313 bp, 8 predicted proteins | sample CZODoug2_1_08_16_FD_185931 | JGI IMG/M metagenome (GOLD analysis project Ga0179593, IMG submission 185931) | Vadose zone soil fungal communities from Angelo Coast Range Reserve, California, USA - CZODoug2_1_08_16fungal (PacBio error correction) | ecosystem: Environmental > Terrestrial > Soil >...
ACGGAGTGTCGTTGTCGGCTATTTAAAAGAGACAAAAGGGAAGCGACAGAAGCAACCCCTTCTCAATTATTTTGTGGAATAAGAAAAAAATTCAGAATGGAGGGGAAGGGGGAAAATCTGAACAAATTCAGAGGAATCCCGCACCGCTTACTGTTTAATTACGTAGGTTCTGTCGGAGAGATCGAGGGAAAGGTTCATAAAAAAAAAGACCCAGAAACGATTTAAAATAAGTCACAACTTGGTTAGAAAAGTAACCAGATGCATTTTCCGAGGGCAGCACCAGTCCAATCTGTAAAGTTAGAAAAAAAATCAAAAAGGAAAGACCATCAGGAGAAAAAAAGAGAACGATTCTATGAAACTTAAAGTAGGGCACCCGGGGGATCAATTCCAAAATGGATAGGACCAGCAATTCAGAAAAAGACGTAAAAATAAAAAAAGAGAAAAGAATTGACAAAAACGGGACTAAGTCTTTGGAAAAATACCTTCCGCGCATCTGCCACAAGCATTGCTCCGGAATCTGAGAAGGAAAGGTTTCCCACAATCAATGGATATAAAAAAAAATCGCTCCCGCTTATTACCCAAGAATCACGCTGCTGGCTCGAAGGAAGTGAGGAGGGGAGGGGAAAGTCAAAAAAAAAGGGATACTGGGAACAAGGGGATCGAAAGGGGGGGAAAAAGGGGTTCCTGGAACCACAATCATTTCACCGGCATCAAAAAGGGTGAACCGTGGTCCGCTAAAGAGAAAAAGGGAAAAGTATAGGGATTGAGGAGGTTCTCGGGAGAAGGGATCGAGCGGAGAGTTCAGATCGACATGCGAGAGTTAATTGGCGCGTCGGCTGACTTGAAGAGAAAACCTTAGATGCTAGGGGGGAAGCAGCTGGACAATCCATGGAAACTTGCAAAATGGCCGTTGTGAATCCCTCGAAACCGAAAGAATAACTGAACCAGTTCGCGAAAAAAAGGGGGAAAGAACCGTTCAGCATTCGGTGCTTAAAAAAAGGAATGGAATCTAACTAAAAAAGGGAAGGGGGCAAAAGATCAAAAGCTACCCTAGAGAAGCAATTGCAGGAGAAATACAAAAAGACCGGTTGACGACTGGGGGGAAAGGGACGGGGTGTCGAAAAAGAGAAGGGGGGGGATTCGGATAAAAAAGACCTCGATCGAAAGCACTGAACGCTTCGGTAACGAAGGCCAAGAAAAGCTCGGAAAAAAGATCTTGAAAAGGACTTCGGAAGAATTGTCTCCGGCGAGGCTTCCGACAATCAGCCGGCGCGCCAATGGGGAAGGGAAGAAAGTAGCTAGGGCTCTGGAAAGAAATTTTGGATAGGGGGGTCCGTTGAGTGAGCTGCGGCTAGGGACCAGTCGTATCATTGTGCCGAGGAGAAAAAGCTCGAGGGGGGAATCAAACACGGCAAAAATTGGGGGGAAGAAAAAACACCACGACGTACCCCCTTGCCAAATATTGGACTTCAAGCAAAAGGAGGGAGAACATCGTGAAAAAATCCGTGAGAAAATTTCCTCGAAAGAAATTCCAGTCAGAAAAACAGCGCATGTTTGGCAATCGCGCGCGTTGTCGAAGGGAAGGGAAGTGCGAAAAGGGGGAGAAAGGGAAAGGAGTGACGCCTTGGGAGGAAGGGAGACAGTTGAACGGAGATGAGGCTGCCCCAAAATACCCTTCATGGTTCTGAGGAAAAAAAAAGGAGTAGGGGAAAACGAAGGACAGGGGGAAAGACCCTCATAGTCCGTCAACGGCGTGAGCACACACGGTCACTCCACGCCAGGTGGCGTCGATTCATACTTAAAAAAGAATGAAGGAGAGGAAAACCCCAACTGGCAGCGGGAATTGGAAAAAAAAATAGGGCACCTTCCGGTTACCGGCCAGGAACGAGCATTCGCCGCCGTACACCTCAGCAGTTGTTTCATAGAGCAAGGGCGGGGGAACGGCCGGGAGGCACAAGAAGAGAGGAGGAAAATCCATGCCTCGAACCGAAAGTAGTTAGAGACGCCCGAGATGTTAAATAGGGGGAACAGATTGGAAACTCAGCTAGACGCGATAAGGAACGTCAGCTCCGCCGATAGGGCGCGCTAAGTACAGGGCAATAAACGGCAGGAGAGATGTGACGACGCGGCTCGCTAGAGACATGTCTCCGCTTAGCAGGAGACCGGGTGCGGAAAAAGGGCTCGAAGGGGAGGGGCTTGGAACACAGGTGTCCTCAGCGTTCAGAAAGAGAATATCGCGCGAAATAACGAAAAGAGTTGGGAAAGGAAGAACGAAAGAGTGAAAAGATGAAGAGGAACCTTTGGGCTTAGTTTTAAAAAGACGCGGAAGGGGATGTGACTGGGGGGGAATCCGTTTGTCACACACTTGGGACTGAAGTTCCCATTAAACGGAAAACTCCTTTGGTTACCCGTGGGACAAGATGGCTCTCAAAAAAAACTCTTCTGGAGGGTTTGTGCTTTTTCTTTAGAAATTTCTCTTGCAGTTCAAACCGAATTGATAGAAGGGTTGGAAAGGGTTGTCCTGTGGAAAAAGATCGTGCAGGCTTCGGCTTCATTCACATTGTATTTCTCGTCAGTGGGGGGAAAAAGAAAAAAAACTGGAGGGTCCTCGAAAGAATTAGAACGCTCAGACGATCTGCTCAAAGACCATGCTAACGACATCCAGACAAACGACGAGCACTTTGACTGGAGGGTAAGGGAAGGGAAAAATCAAAAAAGGGGGGGCCTTTGAGGCGTGGCCACGTTGGACATGTTGATTGCCTTAAATGGGGGGCGTTAACGGCGAAAGGCTCTCAAGGGCGATCCAGTTTACTTAATCACTCGGGACTTGATGGAAGGAGAAATCTCAAAGGAAAGGTTCGGGAAAAGAGCTAAAAAAGAGAATTTTGGTTGCTTGGGCAATAAGCGTGAGGTCAAACGGAAAGAACAGTGGTAAACTTCATGAGGGGGGGAAATATTGGCGGAGAAGGATCTTCAAAGAAGGGTCGAGTCCCTTGCCGCTAAATGAGATTTGGAGGGGGGTTGAAGCCGAAGAAGGGGGGAGAACCATCAACCAGATGGATTTATCAAAGGGGACATTAAGTTTCATAGAATCGTTGTTATGGGAGCAAAAAGTAGAGGAAGGGGGGAAGTGTTTGAAAAAATTACAAGGGGAAGCCTTTAACTGCAGAAGGGGGGGGTTCACAGGATTAAAAAAACGACCTATTCCATAATCCCGCGTCTCTTTCTGTGATAAAACGAGTTGTGAAGCGGAAAAGGTCGACATTGCGTGAAAGAAGTCAATGCAACGGGGAAACGACCTGTCGAGGGGAGAGATAAGAGCGAATCTTGTTTGCCGAGTTGTGTTTCCAGCTTTCAATAAATTTCTGCACCGAAGAGACCTGAAAGGGAACACCACCAAAAGGGACAATTAAGAAGGAGAACGTCATCGTTGTCACCAGCGTTGGGGAGCTGGCAATTTAAAGATGAACCGCAACGCAATAAAATTAGACTCAAAAAACAACAAGGAGAAAAGGGGGCGTTGAGGTGTAAATTCAAGAGAAAAAGGGAACAAACAACTGAAGGTAGACTTCGTCGTAAATCTGGGGGGGGAAGAAGATAGGAACAGAATGAAGGGGGGGGGCTGAAGAAAAAAGAGAGGAGAAAGATTCTCGTGCTAATCAAGACCCGAGCCGCAGTAATGGGCCGTCCGTTTCGGACAGTACAAATGAGAGGGGAAAAAGAAAACCCCGCTACATGACTCGGGAGCCAGCGAAGACAACAGTTTGGTTAATAAAGAGAAAGATTTCAGCCGAGGCTGGACACAGTCAATCGAACAACAGCGCTACTTGAAATTCTCCCGACCAGAAATGGCTTCATAAAAACGATTCTATGAAAATTTTATGGCACCCTTGGAGAAAAAAATGCAGACGCGGGACTCCAGGAAAAGAAAAGGAGTACGAACCAAGACAATCATTGTCGCGGCACGGGACTGCAAAAACTCAAAACCAAAAAAGTAATAGGAGGGGTCACTCACGGGTCATGGCCCGAACATAGGGCTTCCGTTGGGCTTGTAGAAAGGCTAAAAACCAAGAAATGTCTGAAAACAGTTAGCAATTTGCGGAATTCGAAGGGAAATGAAGACAGAGGGGAACGGGAAGGGTATCGCATGAAGCCAGTTAGAGTTCATGAAGAAAAATTAATAACCGTGGAAACTCTCAAAAAAAACCCTAAAGGCGGGAGCGTATATACGGTGAGCGAATCCCAGGAAAAAAATTCGTTTGATCTAGACATGATAGGAGAGGCTCGTGGATTGGCGAAAAACAGTCGCCGTGAAACGTGGTGTGAGCGACAATACAGAACTCGGAAAATGAAGAGCGGTGGGGGAACGCAAAGAGGAAACCATGCACGTGGATGGCCGGGGTGAAAGGCCCGACTCGCCCTTAAAGCACGATCCAGTGCGCAGAAAAAAGATTTCTTGAGCGCATAAATGGTGTCAGAACCCAATGCGGGGCGACCGCGAAGGAAGAGACGAGAAGGCAGGGAGGGGCTGGGGAGACGTCAGAAAGTAAGATATCCCTCTAGAATCGAGGGTGCCGCGACGCCGACAAGGTTTGATAAAAGATTAGGAAGCTAGAACCTTGGGGAGGGAAACTAAGGGGGGCATGGGCTGCAAAAATTACTGGGAAGAGCCCTGTCCAAGTCCAATCAAGAAGCAGGAGCGGCCCCGGAGTCCCGAAGCCGTAAGTAGACATGAGAGAAAATCGAATCCAGTCTTCAAGGCACGAGGGGGACTCGAGGTCCGGGTGGGGAATAAAGAGAGAGGAGAGACTTACGAAATTGGGTAGGGTTCCTGTTCGCTGCGCCGGTTTCCAGGACTAAGGATTGTGGAAAGGGGCCAGCTGGCAACCATGCTAGCAAGGAACCGATTCGACCGATTAGGTGTGCGGGGGGGTCAAAATAGATTGACGGAGGAACTTAAAAGCAAAGAGGGAAATCGTACTCATGAATATCCGTGTCTTGCCGTACAGGGTTGAGAGGACCGAGTGAAACCATGAGGGGAATGCATGTGGGAGGTTTCGTATTGGGGGGAATTAGTGCGAGGAAGTGTTCTCAAGGATGCTGAAAAACCTGACGTGGCGTGACCCTGCTAACGGGAAGTTGAACAGAAGATAAAGTTATCTCAGAGGTAGGGAAAAAGGGAGGGAGGGGACAGACCATTCAGGTTAACGCACGCATCAGCGGGGGGGTCAACCTTGAGCACGGCAGAACAACGGCCGGAGGGAGGAAAGGGAAATTGAAGAATCGAAAGAAAAAGCTCCGGAAAGAACAGCGGCTTAACTGGAAGATTTCCATTCACTCGGCCCCTTTCCCAAAACCACGGGGAAAGAGATGGAATGCTTTTGTCCAAGGGGGGGGGAAACAGGAGTGGGGTGGGTACTGCAAAAAACACGTCCGCAATCGGCCGAATGAAAAAACAAGGAGAGTCACGAAAAGGGGCGGCCGCTCGAGGCATGACCTACTAGGGAACCAGACAAACGCAGGGATCCAGAGAAGTCACGCCGCAAGGAGCCGCTTTAACGTCTATAAACGATCCCCAGAAGGAGAGATTGGAATCGGCATTTCTAAGATCGGAGCGAGGGAAACAGACCTGACCGGGAGATCGCTGGCTGAGGCCGAAGAAAAATGGAAAAAGCGGGTCCTGGCGAGAAGAGAGGCTGACCGCACGAAGAAAACCCTGAGTTGCGAGGTCTACGACCCCAGGAACAAGGCAAGACTGGTCGTCGTGCAGGAGGGCCTGCGAGTAATCGTGGAGTCTTACGGAAATTGGGGAAGACCTCACGTGGAAAAGATCGAGATTTCAGGACTTCGACGGCAGAAGGGGAAATGGGGGGGGTTCGGTCGTAGGGGGCTTGATGAGTAAAGGTAGGAAGGAGAAAAAACCGTCCAGTTCCTCAAGTTGATGATCGAAAGGAGGAGATCCTCCGTTACGTTTAGTGGAGGGAGTCATGTACTAAGGCCGCGTCGCAGCTCAGAACCGAGCCAAGCTCGAAACATCCAATGCAAACGAAGCACTGGCCTTTTCGCATCCGGAACTATACTGACTCGAGTGTGCCGGGAACCAATTTAGTTTTGGGGGAAGATTACTGAAATGATTGGGGGGGGCTGTCGATCTTTGGGTGCAGGTAAAGGTGGAAGCTATCCAAGGAGTAAGGCTGAAGGGGGACTTCGAAAAAAGCGAATGTTAAAGAAAGCAGAGGGGGGGAATTTTCGAGAATAATCGGGAGCCAAGAGAAAAGGGGTGTTCCCAGTATGTGAAAAAAAGGGGGCTGTGGAAATTTGACGCGGCAACGATTTAGAAAGTGCCTGCGTCAATGATGTGCGGGGTAGTATCGGTGATTGAGGGAGTCGTAAAAGGGGGATGGAAGAATTGAGCAACGGGGGCCAAAAACTTAAGTTGCATAGAATCGAAGTAAGCCCAGCATCACAGGAGGTCATGGCACGATGATGTTGGTATGTTGTTCGAATCAGGGGATGCAGCGGGAAGGGGGGAACAATGATGAGGGATGTCCAAAGGAAAGAGCGCTGTGCTGTGGAGAGCCGGGGAACGCTTTCGTCTAAACCAAAACGAAAATTGCGAAAGAGAGACTTCAAAAACACTCGGACAGGAGCAACTATAACGGGAAGCTTTGCCGGAAGACTTTGTGTCAATAAACCTGTCCAGAAAGCTTAAAAAAAAAAAAAAAAGAATCTTCGGAAAGGGACCGGATGCCAGAGGTCATCGGGTGCCCAGAAGGGGATTTTATCGGATTTAAGAGCCGCAACGCAAGCGCACGTTCTCTCAACAAACTTGAGGAGAGAGACATCCGAAGGTGGAAAGTTGCTAGGAAACTCTACCATCCAAGGGACACCGAGGGAAAGGGATACGGGAAGAAAGGGGGGAAATCTCAGGAGGGAAAATCTATGGCGAAGGGAGACAAGGCGTTTCGGTAGGGGAAGCGTTTATTGAAAGAAGTCAAATTGTCAAAAATCACGAAGAACCGCTGACTGGGTCACGTCCGGTCGGCAACGGGACTCAATGTCGCGGGACAACAACGGTTACAAAAAAAGAAAACGACAAGGAGTGCACAAGGGGTAAATATTGCGGGGAAGGCTGGCAGCAAAAGATGTAACTGATTCGAAAACAGCGCTGCAAACAGCCTCGATTGGAACTTGAAGGAAGGGGGGGGCAGAGAAAAAAACTTAAGTGGTTAGGGTTCACTGAAAAAGAAATGCGAAATGGAGGGAACCAGCAATTATTAACACGAGGCATAAAAAGGCCATCATGGACGAAGGTCACGAACTGCGAAATCTGGCAATGGCGCGCCATCGGAAGCCAACAGATCGGGCTGTTCAAAAGGCATGAAAATACAGGGAGTGACTCTTTGGGGAGAAAAGCTTATGAACAACAGAAAATCGGCTGCTCGGCAGGAAGGATTGCGGAAAATCCAACTTACGGTCCCCTGTCCAAGGGGGGGGGGGGATATCAATGTTATCAGAGGAGTATCAGCTGCAAAAGAGGGTCTAGCCCAATCATGGAAACATAAACAATGTGAACCGGGGTTACCGGCAAGGCACAAACGGAAGAGAGATTGGGAGGGAAGATTGCTCGAGTGTCAAGGGGGGATTTCGATCATTGCAACCAATGATGCGAAAAAAATTAATGAAGGCGTGGAGGACAAGCGCGCACAAATAAGACTGCAGAAAGAGACGGATGGGGGAAAAGGGACGAGAATGGAAGGGGGGGGACATCGCCAGGTAAGGAATCACGACCCCGACCAAACGGTGTTCTTGAATCGCAATCAAAAAATGGGGGTCAAGAACAAAAAAAAGGTGCTTGCAAAAGGGAAGAGTTGATTCAACGTGAAGGCGAGAACCGGAGACGGCAGCCCAGGATACCATACCTCGGAGAATCTCGGGGCATGAAAGCGACTCACACAGGGGATTGACTAGGGTGACGTCCTTGTGCGAAAAGATGCTGAGGCGCGCCGCGTTCTCAGCAGGAACGGATAGAACTGCTGGGAAGAAAAAAAAAATCAAAGTCGCGGGCCAAGACTCCCATCGACTTTCCAGCGGGGGTCGGGGGCATAAGAATATAGTACGCAGTCAATCTCGAGGGGAACGCCCTATGGGTGTCCGCGATAGACGGAGAAGCTGCAGGGAGGGGGGTATCGTGAAGGGAGATGCTCTCCGTGTAAGGCCGTAGTCATTGTGCAGACTTCCTCAAAGGGCGGGAAGAAAAAAAGAGAACAGACCGGAGGTCACGGTGGGGGAAAGGTCACCACACCGAGGAATTTACCTGCCTTTCAGAAACTTAGAGACGGAGATCATGCCGAAAGGTCTTCCTGTTACCGGGAAAGGGGAAAAAGATTTTCATGCAAATCCAGTCCAGGAGGTCACCCAAGGGGGGTGAAGTTGTCGTCGAGTAGTGCTCAGCTTTTTCCTCAAAAGGATTCTGGAAAATCCACCTGGCGGAAGGACCCTTCGAGCCCGTGAATACGGAAAGCCGAAGTAAAGGCATGGGGAAGAATCTCAAAAAAAGGAGGAAAAGAAGAAGAGGGCAGACCATGCAGGTTTATCGACGAGACAGGAAAGAATCGTCAAGGGGGCTCGAGGGGGGGGATTCCCGGAACAGAAAAAGAGTATGGACAAACTCCGAGGGACACCCGCTGGCATGGGAGATTTAATTGAAAAGACCGGGTAAACAGACAGATGCATCGCGCTTCTTTTGGGGGGGTTTTTGTGTTGGGGGGGTTTGGAGGGTACCGAAGTCCTGGGGGAAGAGTTCGAAGGGGTCTTAACGTAGTTGGGGGGACGTCAAGACCCTTAAAGCATCTCGCGTCGATCCGGATATCTCGAGGGGTCAACGATGAGAAGCACAATAATACGCCTGGAAGACTTATCTAGAGAAAGGGGAAGAAAAAAAGTCGAAGTCGCCCCAAATTTAGGAGGGAAAACGGGGCAAGGACTCACTTAACAAACTAAAGAGATTTACTGACAATGGTAGCACGGAGACAAGGAGAAAAGTCTTCGAAATCCCGGAAAATCCTGTCCGAGAGAGGCCGTTGGGGGAAGTTCCCAGCAGTGCCAGGCGTTCCCTTGGAGAATGGAGCGCCGGGAATTTAGACTACCCGAAGAACTGTCTCCGTACCTATCAACAAGGAGGATGAGTCGCGGCAATGAGTATCATAAGGGATAGAAAGGAAGGTTTTTCAGCATGTTCCGCACGAATTTAACAGGAAGTATCGGGCAAAAGCATTGGGGAAAAAGGTGGAACAATTTTTTCAAAAATCAAGAGATTGTGAGAGAGGGTCGAGGGGCCTCAGAGCCTTTACGGGGGGAAACATTGCTTGATCGAAGCAGTTCCGCCATCCTCGCACGACTTCTGATTCCTCATCCGGAACGTAGGAAACCGAGGAGAAAGGATCCCTCTCATCGATCTGCTCGACGGCTCAAAACGACGAAGAATGTTTGAAAAAAAAAATGCCACTAAGGAAAAACCGTTATGGTGGCCTTTGCAAGGGTAAAAAGGTAAAAGTGTGATAGAAAAAGAAAGGGGGGCGGAAAGTTCAGGAACTCATTGTCGAAAGAGATCCAATTGGACGCGGAAAGTACTAAGGCCTGAAGAAAAAATGTGAAGGAACTCTGAAAAAGAACTTCTGGGAAGAAAAAATCCTCGTGGGATGGAGGAGTGGGGGTCATAAGAGGGAAAAGACGAAAGCCCTGGATTGGTAAAAGGGAAAAGGAGTGAACGCGAAGACTATTTAGAAGCCGAGAAAGTTAAGAAAAATATTTCGATCTAAGGGAAAGTCAATGAGGCGATGGGGGGTTTCGTATCGGGGGTAGTAAAGCACGATCCGAAGAAATCGAAGGGTATCCCCGGGTCCATGCTTAGTGAAAAGGATTTTTATGAAGAGAGAAGGCTGGAGAATTTCAAAACTGGGTGCACGATTTAGGAAAAAATGGGCTGGGGGGAAAACATATTGAAAAAAAGTTTAACTCATCAGGGGTCGCAGTATTAACCAAGGGTTGTTAAGTATGTCCATAAAGCTCCTTAACTGTCTGTTGAGGAGTAAGGGTTGACGCTGTGGGGAGGAATTGAAATTACGTAAAAAGCAAGATCGGATGACCGGGGGAAGGTAGCACTATAAGAGCGAGGACTTTGTTCCATTTCAGAATAAAAAAAAGGAAAAGCACCTGAAAAGGCCTCGAGAAAAAAAAACACAAAGGACTACCGTGCGGTAAAGTCCCCTGTCGGGGATGGGGCATTAAAGATGAATCCAAAGGGACAAAAA
>Ga0179593_1472581_pt1 | contig 10312 bp, 10 predicted proteins | sample CZODoug2_1_08_16_FD_185931 | JGI IMG/M metagenome (GOLD analysis project Ga0179593, IMG submission 185931) | Vadose zone soil fungal communities from Angelo Coast Range Reserve, California, USA - CZODoug2_1_08_16fungal (PacBio error correction) | ecosystem: Environmental > Terrestrial > Soil >...
GGGGGGAGAAGAATAAAAACTATATACCTTTATCTCCTTTAACCACGGACGCTAATCGCAAGGACGCATATTTGAAATGAAAATCGAAGGGAATATCATTCAAGGATTCGCCTGCTCGAGAAGGGGGTGACGAATAAATCTGAGGCTAGACAAGAAAAGTCGCTGGGGTCTGTCTCCCATGCGATCATGGTCAATCTACTTCGCGAACAGAAGGGACATGCAGCATCTAGTCCTATGGGACGAAGAATGAGAAGAAAAAAAAAGGGGTGATAGAGGGACCCCGGCGAGGAGGAGAAAGCATGAAAAACGAACCAAGATACACGAAGCAGGAGGCTGGGGAGAGGGGCTGTCAGATGAAACTCAAAAAACTCGGAGGCGCCAGAAGGGGGGGGGAGGTGCATCTGGCGAGTGGAAGGGGGGAATAAGCAGGGAAAGGGCAGAGCAGGGGTAGGGAGATGAACGTTTGCAGTGCAAAGATCTCCCTTTGAGTCGAAAATGGAACCATAACCTCGGGGGAAGGAGAGGAAGTCAACTAATAAGATATTGATGGTCGAGCAGATGCGAGAGGGCGCTGAAAAGTAAGGTCGGACATGCTCTATCCGGATCCAGGCGAGAAAGAACATCTCAGATTTAAGTCACCGACCGAAGCGAAGACAAGACCGTCCTTCGCACTGGTGAAAGGAAGTCATCGCGGTACCGCCCATCCCCGACCATGGGAAAAAAAGGCTAAGGGTGCCCTCTTCGTTACCATTTAGGGGTCTTGCAACTCTCCTTGAAGCGCCTTCGGGTCAGTTCTCCTTTGTTTCACCGATGGCCCCCGATATCATTCCTAAACGCAAGTTATCAAAAGCTACTTCTGAGTCGCACGCCATGTCGGCGGAGAAGGAGGAGAGGGCCAAATCTTCCCATCGCACCGGTAAAAAAGGGTGGGTCGGCCGTCAGCGGGACTCAAAAAACTCGACTGGACCCGGTGGTCAAGGCTTAATCAAGGGGACTGAACGAGGGTCGCAATCGCATGTTGAGGGGCGACCTCTACCATCGTCTGGTGTCAAGGACCGGGTGCGGGACTGATCTCACCAAAAAACCTAGGAAGAAAAACCACACACGAAACCCCCCACTTGGAAAATCTCCAAAGAGTTGCCAGGCAGGACCCATTCTCCCTTCTGGCAACTACAGTGTTGGGGCGGTCTGCGGCCGAAGATTGGAAGTACGTTGCGGGTTAGACGACATCTTACCCTTTAAGAATTTTTAGCTTCTAGTACAGTACTATGCGAAACAATGTACTCTTCGCAGAAACCCTGAGAAGACGAAAGCAAGAGAGCTCCGGATGTCGTTATTGGCACATGAAAAAGTACTCGGTTAGTCACGCCAAGGAGGTCCCCCGATCGCGCGCAGATCGAAGGGGGAGGAATTGTAGGGGGTATCATACCGCTAGAGGGGATCTGCTCAACTGTCTAAAAAAAAAACAAAGGAAGGGAGGAAATAGGGACAGTCCCTGGAGAAGTGGTGAAAATTTTTACTACCGACCGTAATCAAAAAAACTCCACATGATAATGAAAGGGGAGGGGGCGAAAAACTGAATCATCCCGTTGCTAGAGAAGGACGGTAAAAAAGTCCAGTAGATGGTAAAAAAAACCCAAGGACTGAAAATAGCAGACTATGCCGTGATAGGGGAGTCGAGAGGGGGGGGGTGAGAAAACATCTCAACATTGTTAGTCCAAATAACGGAAGGCGGGGATAACAAAAGTTAGAAACAGGCGTGCAGATTAGGGGAAAAAACATCTGAAAGAGAGGAAGGATAAGCTGAAGCGAGACAGTCACGCAAAAGCTTATGATAGGAAAAGGGGGAAACAAACGAATGGCGGGAGCGCATAGCTCCATTGAGGAACTGCGATCGTTACGAGGTAAAGGGGGGGACAAGAGAAAAGAACAATGACCCTAGTCAAGCAGGTCCGAAGCACCTTTCCGAAATTACAGGGCAGTGGAAGGAAGGGCAGAGCTCGGGCGGGCTGTGCGATGCTCGGATGGACGTTAACTAAAAAAACGGGACCGTGAAAGAAAACGCTCCGGGGACTGGGGAGTAGTTCGGAAGTTTGCCGCCTCGAACTCACGTGGGATCGTCGAGTGATCGCCTTGGCATCACTTCAGAAAAATGGCCGAAACGGGATCCATGCGTCTCTGAGCGGGGCGATCTGCCGAGACAAACAACGAAAAAATGGCAGGATATCTACGAAAATAAGAACGATGGGGCAGGTCATCTGGGACCCACAAGCGGCCGAATCGGGTGAAATAAAAAGGACCTTGAAAAATAGAAGTGGAAAATTATCCGGTCCGGGTCCTACAAGTCCGAAAGCATACCGAAGCAAGAAGTCTGGAAAAAGAAAGGGAAAAGACTAGGCAGGCTGATCTTCGGGTTTGCAGCAAAGATGAAATGAACAGAAAGCGTACATTTCCTGAAGTACAGGGGAGGGGGGCATCACAGTCTGCCAAGTTAGGATAGCGAGGTAAGAAAGAGTCAGTGCCTTATTAAACCTTATGAGGACGATGAGGCCAGGGAAAACGACAGGGGGGTCGAGAGCACGCAGCGCATACTACTAAGCGAGGGGGCGAACATCTGCTGCAAGCCGACGGGGGGGATCCCTGTTAACAAAGTTACTGACGGGAATCCGGGGAGAGGGCAGGCACTTAGGTATGGGCTAAAAGACAAGACAAAAAACAACTAGGGAAATCGTGAGAGGACAGAAGGGTTCATGATGATCAGGAAAAGCGAGGAAAGCCAGGAACCATCGGCATTCCCCAAAGGCGACAAGACGCCGGCGCGCTAAGTATTTGGGGGGGGCCCTTGAACAGTACAGCGCCTTTAAAAGAGGAAAAAATAGAAAAATCTCAGTGGGGTGCCCGGTTTGCTGGACTCACGGGGGTCGAATACGCGAGACGTCGAGAGGAGCTAAGCCTAAAAAGCACGGCAAAAGAGCCGAGTCGATCTCGAGACACTCCAGCATGCTGGCGCATGGTTCGCTAAAAGCCGGGGTCCGCACCACTTGGGTCAGTCCGGAGGAGGGGATAGAGGGCAATCTTCGTACACCACCGGGATCAGAGGATCCATCACATTGCTCAGAACATGGAAGGATGAGAATCCTAAGGATATCGGCAAAGCCGAATAATGACCACTTAGTCCTAACTCGAAAAGGGGTCACCCCCGAACCTGCAGGGCAGGAGCAGCCTGTGGTAAAAGGTTTCTGACAGAGCAAAAGGATTTCTTCCAGATATTAAACCGGAATGGTTACTAAAAAAGAGAAACAAAACAAAGAAGGGAGTCATATCCACACGCCATTGGGAAAACACCGATTGGACTCTACAAAAGATCAAACCGGGAAAACCAAGGCAAAGTAATACGTGAGGTTTAAAAGGCGAAAAGGGGTAAAAGGTGAGGAGGGAAACCATCGCAAACTCGGAAAGTCCTCACAGGTGGGGGACAAGGCAAAACTCACGAAAACTCGGACCCTAGGTTGATCAGAAGAGGGCAATACGAAAAAAGTGGAGGTTTCAAACTCGCCTGTGTTGCAGAATCACCAGAGGAGGTAAAGGCCCTGCTCATTGCCAGAAAGGTCGGGAGGGTTGGCCTTTGAGGCAAGGGCCCGAACCGGTGGAAAGGATCCGAAGAGCAGAAGATCCAACAACCAACACATGACTCATATAGGAGGGTGGAGAGACTTGAAAAAGCGGGTGAGGCGAAGCTGCCAACTACAAGGTTGCGCTCGAGGACTGCTGCAGCCTCGGAATGAGCTGAAAAAACGAAGGGAAAACACATTCGCGATGCTCTCAGGGGAAAAAGAACGCCAAGGATAGCAGTGTGGACGTGGAGGGACGGGAGGACATTCAAATGTAAATCAGGGGTCTCCGGGGGAAAACAGAGGGGTTTTTACTCCCGCAACCCTATACGGGTCGACTGTCCTCAACCTCTTGCCGACATGTGAAGGGGAAGCGGGCGTGCTCCGTCCGCACCACGGCGGTGCCAGGGGAGGAGGCTGGGGAAAGGGACTCCAGTTCGGTGACTGGGATGGCGGGGACTAGTACCCGTAAAGACTGACTGCAAAAAGAAGCTGGGCGAAAAAAACCTCCTGCACAGAAGCGCTCGAGAGGAAAGTGAATCCTTTGGGAACCTGTCGGGCGCTCACGCAAGGAGTAGAGCGAGCCACGCGAGCGAGCCGTGGCATCATCCTAAGAGACACTGATGGGGAGGGGGAGTGAATGAACCTCTGGAAAGCGCGTGGGGAAAACAGACAAAAGGGGCAAAAATAGACGAGATACAAGGAAGTGTGCAGTACCCGGCAGAAGAGAGGAAGCTGTGAGGTGGGTTGCGAGAATCGAAGGGCCTCTACCGAGTGGGGGTGAAGGACTCGAATCGTCAGAAGGATTCGGTCACGAGGGAGGTGAGAAGACTCTTTCAAGCCCACCAACCTGCTCTGAGAGCATAGGGGGTACCCTAAGGCTCAGGCCTTTAGGGAGCAAAGACGAGAGGACGAATGCTCTTATACGCCTTGAGGTCTAGAAAAGTCAGAGGGGAAGGAATAGGGGAAAAAGAAAACCTAACGCCGCAGCGAGGGGGAATAACGATCATAGAAGACCTCTTTCTAATCAAACGACGCCTTTAATGCACTGTGACCCGAAAGCTAGCGCAATTCATAGGGTCTGTAGGGGGGCGACATATGTGCGACACTTTCCTCTAAAGCTGATGTCCAAAACGGAAAGAAATGTATCCACAGGGAGAGGGCGCGAACCATCGGTGGGAGGACATTTCAACGTACAATCCGGACGCCGCGTGGACTGAACCGAAGCTCAGGCGAAGACCGCGCCTGATTCGCCAAAACGAGATACGGGAGAGCCATGTGCCCCCGAAATGAAAAGCATAGGCGCCAATCCGCAGGCTGGGGCTCTAAAAAGTTCCAGATGGTAGGGCCGCCTTCTTTTCTTGAAGAACAGGGGCTTGGGGGTGGTTTGAAAGTAGCCCTGAGTGCCAGACATTCTCCTGAGATCACTTGGGAAAACCTCCGAGTCACCATTACCCCTTGAGTCGGCTCAGTAAACCTCGTTACTTGGGCCGGGACGACCGACAAACGTTCTGAAGAAGTGGGAGTCATATCTACACTCGCGAGGAAAAGAGCCGCGCAGTGATTATTCGCTCGAGAGACCAAGGCAGCAAAAAAAAAATGCGACGGCAGTGGAAGAGTCCGAGGCGCGCACTCAGTAAAACTCCTGAGAAAGTGTTGACAGTTCATCGCGTTCGCTCGCGTTGCAAGCTCACCAGCCGAAAGTTTCAGCCGTCACAAAAGAAAAAAAGCAAGAGGAGCCCTCCTAACGGAATGTACTGTCTCCAGTCATCTAGGGGGGCAGCGGAAAGAGGGGGGGGGGGGGCAGCAAGTTTAACGAGGCCAGTCCCACCAGCGGAACCTGCAGCTCGCGTGAATAAAAAGAATGAGGAGAACGCCGCCAAACAGCTGCTTGCGTCTAGTTCAGAGAGAGAAGAACGCAAGGGGGGCGAAAACGTTGGAATCGGGGGACGTTCTTCGGAAACAGCGGGCCTAGGGGGGCGAAAACGGCGTATAAAAATTATGAGACCGAATTTTTAAAAACAGGTAAAACCGTTCGAGAAAGAGGCCCGAGTGGGCCTAAACTCCTTTTCAACAGATAACGAAAAAATGAGAACGCGCGGCGGGAGCTCAATGCACTTTCCGAACGGGGTTGGGGGGGGGAAATGCGCCAGGGGCAAACTGGCTCTAGCAACAGGATGGAAGAAGGAACAAAACGAGTACTTCGGGGGGAGTCACGGGGGGGGGGTCATCAAACCTCGAATGGCGGCGGTCACTACTCCAAAAAAAAAAAGAGTGAAGGGGGGGGGAGAGATAGATAGGGGGGGAAAGTCATCCCTTCTAGGGTTGAACCCAGACCCTAAAACCGGGAGAACAGCCCATTAGAGATCTGACCAGAGGCGCTGCAAAAAGAAATCCCGGAGTTTTGCTAGGTTGCCGGCTAAGTCCGAGAAAATTCCATATCTTATTTAACAAGCAGCCTCAAAACCTTGTATCCATCGGGCTCAATCTTCTTTTCGAGATGTTAGACCTACGCAACAATGTCTGGCCCGCGGGAAGATCGCGAACGAGGAAACCCTTCGGGGTATAACTGGGAGGTAAGTACACAAAGGGGTAAACATGCGCCGGGGGAGCTGATGTCTAAGCTGAACGCAGTAACAAAATTTCGGACAAGCAGAGCGGAGCGCGTGGGTCAAAAAAAGCGAACGAGCACTGGCGCGCGCAGAAAAACAAGGGGAGTCGGGGGCGCGGAAGGGGTGGAGAAAGGGAGGGACCTCGGACACTGCGGCCCTTACCCTGCGACCACTGCTGAACACCTGCGACAATCCACCGGGTCCCGGAAAAGGATGGCATGCAAGGGTTGCGTTGGGCTGGAAGAAGGCAGGGAAAGCTTAGTGAAGGGGTACTAACGGAGGGGAGGTAAAAAGGGGTTCCGTACACGGGACGTAAAACAAAGGGATGTGAATCGTTGCTCCGGAGGGGGGGAGACGAAGGAAAAAAATCGATTTGATCGCCTTGTCCTCGAAACTGAAAATGGGGCTCGAGATTCTAATGAGAAAAAAAAATCTCTACCAGAGACAATTGCTGAAAAAAAAAGGGATGATTGAGCCTATTCAGTAGAAGGGAAGTCGTTCCGGCGCCGCAAAAAGAGAAAGGCTTCCCAGAGATTGCAGACATAGGCATTACGATGTAGAATCCAGGAAAACTGTTAACGAAACTCCAAGGATTGTGGCCGAAACCCTCCGGCGTTCCCAGCAAGGAATCCCAAGAGGGATCGCGGATCTTAGGGTTTTGCATCTGCTCAGGGCCCAATTAAAAGACCTGAAAGTAGAAAAATCACGCCGAACTCGGTGCATCTCCAGGGTCGATTCAGTTTCTGCTCCGATTCATGGGGGGGCAATGTTCCGTAAGGGCTGCGTGGAACAGGACGCGCGAGCTCAACCCTTAGCCCCAAAAAGCTTCGGGGAGGAAATTCACTCGGACATCAGAGGCGGCAGATTCGAAGAGAAGCCGACCGGAGAGGCTCGCATCAGAGATGCGCTCTGCCAGGGGAGAATCGGGCGAGGGGCCTTCAGGCACAGCAAAAGCTACGATAGGAGCCAGCTCGAGGTTCAATCGACTGTCGGGGAAAAGATCTCCGAAAGAAGAAAACAAGAGGGGTTAAATAACCGGCGCGCGGTCCGCCGCCGGTGAAGCGAGAACTGGCCCTAGACACGGAAAAAAAATTTCTCTTGAGAAACCGCCCGAGATGAGCAGCAGGGGGGGGGGGGTATGCCCCCCGTTGCATACCCCCGCGCGGGAAAAGACAAGTAGAAAGCGGAGAGAAATAAATTCGCCGTTCGCCGGTGACTCTACCCTACGGCGCGGAACCCGTACCCATCTCACAAAAGGGGGATGAAAAATTCCTTGGTGAGCTCAAAAGCGGGAGAAGCTTCGCGTCGGAAGCAAAAAAGGGGCTCGCAGATGCACTCAAACGAAAAAGTTCGGAAAAAGGGGAGACGCCCACTCGTCGCTCCCCTCAGCAGGGAAAACGGCTCGAAAAGAAAACCCGGGTACCAAAAGGAAGAAGTCAAAACGCATCCCGAAAAAACGCCTTGGCAGGGGAGATGACAGGCTCCTTCGGCGGACCCATCTGATGTACTCCGGGAGCATTCCATAAAAAAAGAACTGTCAGACGAAAGTCCACAACTAAAGAAGAACATAGCAAAAAGACCGCGTTAAAGAATAACAATTCTCAAGCGCGTTAAAAGGTGGAACGGGCTACTTAGGTTTCTTTCAGCCAAGATGAGAAACGTAAATTGCTGAGCCCTTTTACCTCACTCTCCTCAAAGAAAAAGCGGAACGAGTGGTCTTAATCGAATCCTTCGAAATCGCGAATTTTGCTTTGGAAAAAGGTAAACCGCGAAGTTGGGGAAAGGATCAGCCCTGGATTAGACCAGGTCAGATGCCAGGGAAAAGACGTCAGGGGGAAACGTGGAGGCCGCCTAACAAAACGTCGGGGGGGAAACTGCATCAAAAAAAAAACATATCCGAGAAAACAGTATGAGGGGAAAAAAATATATGCTGCGCTAAGGAAGCTGGAGAAGGGAAAAAAAAGAAGTTTCAACTTGCGACTAACAGCGCATCTTTCTTAAATGGAACTAAGTGGAGAAACTGCTGAGAGATCTCGATTCCGCCCACTTCGACTGGGTCGTGGGAATTTGAATTTTAAAGCAACACACAAAATAAAAAAAAAAAAAGAAAAAGACAAACCTCACGGCACACTCACACCCCGCCAAAACAAAGAAAAAAAAAAAAAAACGAAAAGGAAGAAAAAAAGAAAAAAAAAAAGGGGCTGCACGTTGGGAGACGCATGTGGGCACCAAATAGTTCCGCGGTCACTAACACAAAAAAGCGCTAATGGGGGAAATTGGCACGCGGTCAAAGAGAAGTAGGAAAATGCCGTTCCATTAGGCTCGGGGGATGCGTGGGGGCGACGGCGGAAAAGAAGTGACCCTCCGGCTTACCTGCCCAGATGGAGATGTCCGAACCATGTTGTGTTATGTAAACCTTGCAAAAAAAAAAAAACGGAGCGAAGTGGCGCCGGTGAAAAAAAGCGAGGTCGCGCGACGTGTCATTCATAATCTGAAAACGAAGAGGGGGAGGACAGAAAACCCAGCAACGTAATCGCTAACACCAAAAAGAAGCTAACGTGGGGGTGTGAAAAGGGAATGATCGCCGTCACCTACAAGGGAAGGGCATGAAGAAGGGATCGATGACTAAAGAGGGATGTCGCGAAACGCCGGCTTACTGCGACTTGCCGTGGTATTCTAGCTAGAGGATACGTTCTATAAGGATAAGGAGGAAAAATCTGAGGGGGGAAGAAACTTGTCTCAATAAAAAAGCAGCAGCGTGGGTGGTACCGCCGCGAAAGGGGGGGAGTATCAAATGTATTCAATCCTACAAAGGCGGGAGGGAACGCATACGGAATTTGAGGAGTCTTGGAAAAAGTGGACGCTCTGGTCTAAAAAGAAAATCCGCTAGAAAATGAGCTCCGGAAGATATCACATGGGGAGCGGGACAAGACATCCTCTGTAAAATCCAGACGGAGCCGAAACGCAAGTGGAGGGCAGATGGCCGGAAACCTAGAAGGAAGGCGAGCAGCAGAATTTGCACCATACTGACGCGCTCTTATGTCGCGAGGACCTGCTTCTCGAAACGAGGGTCGACCGAAGGCATCAATGTTCGACGTCAGAAGTAGTCAACTCAAAGCTGGAAAACCATGGAAGCAGAATGGAAAAATCGCACCCGCATTCTCAACCAGTCCGGAAAAGGGAAGACCGCACGAAAAGCCTAAAAGCCTATCGGCTCAGGGCTGTCGCAGAAGATCGCCGGTCCGTTTACGAACCCGAGGGGGGGGGCAGGGTAAAGCAGTAGCATATCTCTTTCTTCCCTGGATTGTATGAGGCCTAAAGGTGAACGGATCACAGGGGGAGGCCCGTTGAGTCGGCGAAAAAGGGAAAAGGGGATTGGAGCAAGGATCTTCTCAGTCACAAGAACATTGCGGAGCGGCAAGCTCGGCGACGCTCAGCCACCGGCTCTCCAGGGGATAAGCGAGAACCAAGGCGGAAAAAAATAGACGATCACTTGAGTCGTCCGAGGCGGAGCCAGGCGCGAAATTCAAAAGGAGCCCATCAATGAATAGAGCGGAAAAAAAATCTTGGGAAAAAAAAAAATAAAGTGTCAAAAAGGAAAGACAGCCAACGAAACGGCGATGCCAGAGTAACTGGACCTAAAAACGGTGAGGTCCCAGGGAGAGGAAGAGAATGTAGGTAGGGGCTGGGAACTATCCGCCGTCTAAAAGAACTCCGCAGCTAGTCACCAGAGTCTGCGAGAAACGAGGGGCGGCGGTCTGACGTTAAGAGGACAACAGGGCATGCGAAACTTTGAACGGAATTGGACCATCAGCGTCGCAGCTGTGGCGTTTATTCTTACTCTAATGAACACGAATGTGATAAAGACAAATCGAGACCGGTCGCTACGAAGAATAAAACCCAAAGATCGGAAAGCATCCCATTCTAATCAGCTGGCGAGTCACGAGGTTCGCGTGTAATTACAGGGGGTGACGGAGGACCGACGGGGGAGGCAAAGAGGGGAAGGGGAGGGAAAACCCGCTTATTAGCCCTCCCAAAAAATCCTTAAGGAGTGGGAGGTCCTCATACCAATTCGAAAGCGGACCGGAA
>Ga0179593_1514443_pt1 | contig 10312 bp, 6 predicted proteins | sample CZODoug2_1_08_16_FD_185931 | JGI IMG/M metagenome (GOLD analysis project Ga0179593, IMG submission 185931) | Vadose zone soil fungal communities from Angelo Coast Range Reserve, California, USA - CZODoug2_1_08_16fungal (PacBio error correction) | ecosystem: Environmental > Terrestrial > Soil >...
CGAACTTTTATGTCCGCGGAACAGTGCACACTTTGACCCTCGCCGTTCGATCGGTGACGTTCTGGGGATTGGGGACGTCGATGAAGGTTCTTTAAGAATACGTGCAGGTGTCAAACATTGTTTAATGAACGTGCGTAGAGGGGGAAGCAACCGGATATCTCTTTCTGCAACCGGTTTGTATAAAACGGTAGAGGATTGCGAGATCGGCCAAGCGTAAAGGAAAGCTTGGGTTCCCTCTCCTTGGAAAAAGGGATGGAAAATGTGTGCGAGGTGGTCCTACGCAGCGCGGACGCGAAGGAAGTACCCGCGGTCTCGCGGACAGGTGGGAGAGCGTATCCAACGATAAGGAAAAAACTGGGAGTACTCAAAGCTAAATTCAGCAGCCAGCGGGCTTAGGGGGAGTTTCGAGACCTGGACAGATCGGAGAAGGGGAAAGCGATAAGGACGGCACCCAGGAGAATGTGGCGCGCACGTTGGGGGGAGGCCTCTCCCTTAGTGGGTCAGTACTGTCAGGTGCTTAACCCAACCCTGTGCTAAAACGCAAGAATGTTTCCGTCGATTGGAAGACTTGGGGGGTTCATCATAAACAGGGGGAGAGGATTAGGGTTGCAGCAGGTAACATGATTATGGGTCTGGGGCATCTTGTGCTCAAGTAGGAATCCGTTGATAGAGCGATCTAACATTTCCAGTAAAAGGAAAGGGGGCTACCGACCAACCGTTGAAAATAATAACCTAAATCACGTCTCTTGCCAAAGGAAGAAACTGAGTGCAGTCTCTTTTAAAGTGGGGGGGAAAAGGAGACCATGGTCTCAAGTTTTAACAGCGGGGTGGTGTGGGCAAAGACGAGGAGTATCGGTGCAAGGGAGAAGGTAGCGCCAAAGAAAGGAACCAGGAAGGCGCTTGAGCAGAGGGCGAGAGAGCGTTGTAACCCAAAAGTTTGGGGTAAGTACCGAGAACCGAGTGACACCACACCAAAAAAAGACCAAAGACCCCTTCCTCCGAAAGAGATGGGTCTCGGTTGTCACCTGGGTCTAAAGCGCTCGGTCAGGGGCTGAGGAGGTATCGATGTGAAGGGGCGTTGGACGGGGAAGCATAAGGCAGCTTTCGGGGGGTTGAAAACAGAGAATGGTTCTGAGACCGTTGAAAATATTCTATCAAAGTTTAATCGGCCACAACAAGAACGCAGTGCTTGGTTACAGCAAGTCCGCTCCAACACCGGGGAGCAAAAAGAATTTTTAGGGGACTGAAAAAGTGTGTAGATACAAAAGAGTACGGGGGGGTGACACCTCGTATTGGTCGGCCGGGTCAGGGAAATCGGGAACTCGATCAATGTGTTGTCTTAGAGGTTGCCCGCCCCCACCAAAAAAAAAACAGGAAGCTTAAACGGCTTCTCTATACTCAAGGGTAGTGAGGGGCCGCCGCACGTGTAGGAAATTATTCTGACATGGGGTCCCCCCCTAACAGTTAGACATGATTCTCAGAGTAATGGATAAGATGCAATGGTGGAAGAAGATACCTAAATTCCTACCTCGGGGGATAACCTTAAAAAGCAGTAGATGTATCTGAAGGGATAAGAGCTGAACAACCACAAGTCCGTTTGGAACTTCGAGATTGAGGTCTTTCCATCAAAAAAAACTTTCGAACATCAGAGGCGAGTCAGCCATAGGGGTGGTGTGGGGAATGAAGAGGTGCCGGGGGGAAACAGGGCTAATAGTAGAATGTGCTCAGACAGGTTGCCAATGAGTACAATGTCACCGACCAAAGATTTTATGAACTCAAGGGGGAGACTCAGAAAACTGGCTAATTGGGCGCTTTAAATCAAAGCAGAAGGGGAAGGCCCATCTTCGGTTGGTGAGAACCCGGAGTCAAGTTAACATAAAAAAACACGCGGGTCGCGTAGAAAAATTGTAGCCGGGGTCGAAACGACCACCATAGAGAGGCAAAGACCGGAGCGCAACTAAGAGCGGGGGATCCAGGGAAAAAATAGAGGTTGTCGTAGACGGGACCGCAGAATGGGGGAAAGGTGAGGTTACCCGGTTATCAGAATGTGCCTGTGTGGGTTACTTTTGACACGGGGTGAAAAAAGTTGGGGGGGGAACGTTCCGACGTATAAAAAGTCTGAGGACTTCTGGAATTCACCCCAGGATTGGACGGGGCGAAGTCCTCGTTTGAAGACTCAATAACAAAGTCGGGAGACGCCACCTCGAAGGTGCGCCCTCTAGCTGAGGGGGGGGGGAAAAGAAAACTGGAGACTATCTTTTTCGGAAAAACATAAAGAAGTTGGGAAAATTTAACTACAGTTACATAAAGGTGGGGGGAACAGTCCAAAGGTTTTATGGGGGGGGGGCTGGTGTCAAAGCATGATGGAGGGGGGAAGCAGTAAAAGATGAGTTCCGAGACTCGACTGGGCATCTTAGAATCATTTCTAAAAAAACGGGACCGATCATCGGAAGGAGGACGTCGGCCTAACCTTTGAGAACAATTAGTAACTAAAAAAACGTTAAGATTTAAGGAGGATGACATGGTCACAGAAGGGAAGGAACTGGAATGAAAATGTAAAGTCCCTGTCACGGGCGGGGACCTAGAGGATCTGTCTCGCCAGTAACAGAGACGGAGCATTGAAATGACGCCATCATGAGCTGACAAAAAGACGCTTACTTGGCTAAAAGTAGTAAAATGGGTCAGTTTTAAAGGGGGTGGAATCATCTGTGAAGTGATGGCGGGGGAAGAGATTTCTATAAGGGGAGTGATTCAACCAATTTAGAGTTCTTCACCTGCAGCGTGGCGAACATAGCCGCGGGTTTGCTAGAGGGGAAAAGCCAGAAAAAGATTACTTCCACATCAGGGCTTTGTGACTTACCGAAGGTAGAACGGCGGTGATCTTACAGGACGCGAAATTTGATGTCACCCTCACACACGACCTGACCTCGAATTCGAGGAAAAAAAGGGGGGCACCTTAAACTTCTGCTGGTCCATTAGGACATCACCGACACCCTCGGCGATGGGTTGCCAAAGAGAATCGTGATCTAAGGAAGAATACCTGGTGGGTCCACTCGTGCGGTAACTAATTCTCCGACATCGAACGCGAGAACGGTGGTTCCTGTCTATTTTATTCATTCTAGAGGGGAGAGAGGGGAAAAAAAAAATAGGACATCAAAAAGGAGGCTAGAGGTCGGTCAGTACACAATAGCTCGAGGGGGAAAACCAATAATTAACCGTCGGGTCGGGGGAGGGATGTGTCCGGTGTGTGAGGCAATCACTGAACGAGAAAGAAGATGGTGGGGGCAGTCTTTAAAAAGTCACCATTCCCCTCGAAAAACGATCGGAACGGTTGCAATCGCGGATTTTTCAATTAGGGTTCTGAAAAAGAAAGACCATGTCCCAACGTGCTTGGGGATGGGGTCAAACGGACAATATCAGCGGGGAACTGGAAAATTCTCTGGGCAAAAAGTTTAGGAGGGAGAAAAAAAAAAAAAAAAAAACAAGGGATCAAGGAGTACGGCTAGCGACCGGTTTCTTGAACGTTGAGATGGGGGGGGGGAACATATGAACCTCGAGAGAGGAAGAACGGGCTGTTAGACCTCACTAACTACATTGGGCGTGGGGCAGACTCTCAGGGGGGGGTGTTGCCGGGTGGCGAGAAACAGAGGGGGCGACAAGTCCAAGGTATAGGGGAAGGGCTACCGCTGCCGGAGGAACAGAAAGCGTGGGGGATACAAATAGTATAAGAAATAGACCAACATTTCAAACATTGACTTCTAAAAAAAAGGGGGTGCTTCCTTATAAACATCGCATAGGTTTTAGTCTGACAATGCCATCTTTGTGAAAAAGACAAAGACCGAGCTTAGCCACCAAAACCGCCGTCGATCAGCCCCTTTAAAAAAATAAAGGCAAAAGAATCCAGGATATGACCCAAATCGGCGGTACGCTATAGGGGGAAGCGAAACGGAGAAACGAGCTCACGAGAGAAAGAAAACCTTGAAAAAGGTTTGGGAACCGTAGGTAATCATGCCTGTACACCAAGGGTGGGGGTTTTGGAGAAGATCCGAAGAATAGAGGGGAAGGGACGATCCCGAATCTGAAAGTTCGGATCCTACGTAATGCCATATCCGATAGGGAAAAATGCTCACACCCTCTGCGATCAAACGGAACCGGGAACAACACCGTCAACGCGAAAATCTGTTCTTTTTCACTGAAAGAAGGGATCGGGAAAAGGGAGGAGCTAAAAGTCGCCATTCAAATAAGGAGCTATTTAACCGGTACAAGAGAACAAACTCGAAGCAGCAAAAAACGAAGACATTAAAGAAAAAGAGGGAACTCACGACACTAAGGCACAACGTGAAAACGTGGAAGAGGAGGACAGTATCGGCTTCTAGTTAAGGGGAATGCTCATAAGGAAGAATCCGAAGGAGTGCGCGGGGCCCGATAACGCGCTCCAGGCTCTCTCAATGGTGCGGCTGAGCGTCACGAAGGGAAGATTGGAAGATCTGGTAACAAGGGGGGGGCGACACCGAAAGCGTACACTCTCATCCTCGGCTCTTTCTATGAGGGAGGAAGGAGGTCTGAAGACAGGTGGGGGGGGAGAATCATTTCTGATCAAGGGAAGAAGTCGGCTAATAAATCGGTCAAAACTCTACTACCGGATGAAAAACGAAAAGAAGCATGCCTCTCTTCCCTTGGAAAATAGAAATCGAAAAAAGATTCAAGAGAAATCAAAGTTCTGAAATTCTCGACTATCGGAGTAAAGCTGGAGAGTGGGGTATAGCGAGATAGGGATCGCTACCGTTTCAAGACGAGGAAGTCCCAACCCAACTTTCGGTTTGAGAAGAAGGAAGGGGGGGTTTCGGAGAGGAGAACTCACCGTATATTAAAAAAATTTGAAAATGTGTAGCACGGGTGAAAAGGAAAACCGAAAGTCAATCTCGCCACGAAAGAGCCCCGAACAATTCACCTGATCGCCGATCGAAAAAAAAAAGGTCCAAGGTTCATCTTCTGACGATTTGTCGAAAGGGGGAATAATCTGAGAAACACACAAAGTAGGATGGAGGAAAAGAGACCCCACTTGGATTTCAACAGGACGCAAGGAGGGAAATGGCACCGGTTAGGGGGAAATGAAGCGCGGACGGGGACGGGAGGACTGTGGGGGTCATGTTTTAACTTGGGTCGGAACGGGCAGTTCCTCTATACATTGCAAAAAAGCGGGGATTAAGTTGCGTATCTGAGGAACCAAAAAAAAGATCGGAGGCGTACAAAAAATTGGGGGGGGGGGATTGGAAGTCCAAAAATGAAGGGAGGAAACGCTCTAGTAGGGGCATCGAGAAAAGAAAAACTCTGGGAGACGGGGGAAGGAACGAAGACTCTTCAAGAGAAGAGGTGCGGAGTTTGCGGTGTAGGATCACAATCTGGTGGAAGCGGTCTTTCCAATGTAGTGGGATGGGTCAGGGGAGGAGATCGACTGAAAGGGAAGAAGATACGAAGGCAACGTACGGGAACTGACCTCTAATCCTCGGCGTATAAAAAGAGGAAAAGGCTGATTTACTATTTAGAAACCAGGAAACCGAAGCTTGACAAAAGTCGTGGAAAGGGGGGGCGGCAGTCACCCCAAACCGTGAGGGGTCAGGAAGATATTGTTCTTTGGTTCCGCTAAAAAGGGCATGAGCCATTTCATTAGGGAGGTCGAACCGTACCCCTATGCTTGGAGAAGACGAAGGGGAAAAGACTATTTCCGAAAAAGGCTTTGCTTTTGGGTCCAAAGGGTCAGAGTTGAACCACAAAGAGTCATTACCAGTATGATTGGGTTCTTTAGAGTATCGTGGGAAAGAACTGGGGGGAAAGTATCCTGGTAACAAGAAGGGGGATGAGGCTCGAACGGGGAAAAAAGTCTCCCGCTAAAGGACGTTTCATAACTAAGGAACGGGGGGAATGAACTCAACACTAAAGATGTGAACGAGGGGGTTGGGAAAGGTGGGGGAGGACCCAGGGTGAGGGGGGGAGAAGGCGCAGCGGGGCTGCATTTTGTTGAAATCAGGATCTCGTTCCGGGGAAGACGCCCGACCAAAAGTGCCCCAGTAGGGCAGCGGACTGAATTGCTAGGGGAGATCTGTTAACAAAGTTGTGTGTAAAAAAAGCTACCCAGTCCCGGCCCCGGGAAAAAAGAAGTCGGGGGGGTCAGCAAGGGTATCCATCTCTAAGCAATTCGAGTGGCGAGAGATGTAGGGGGCGTGCACGTGCGCAGAGAAGGGGCAGGGGGGGCTTTAAAAAAAAGCTGTTCCCCCCCCCCCCTGCAAGTGAAGGGCGATCACCAGCTCGATCGGGCGCACCGCAGCTAGTGAAAGGCTTGGGGGGGTGGAAGATCAAGTCAACCGGGGGAGAGCGAATTGGAAATGTTTTACCGTAATGGGAGCATTGGAAATCCTTAGGATGGTGGTACACAAAAAGTCGTGTTTATACGCAGGCCAGCGAGAACGGAAGCCGGAGCAGTCCTGGTGCCGAAAAAAAAAAGTGTGGAGAGACCCAAACGTAAGCAGGGCAGAGCGACCAGAGGCCACACTGTCGACGGGAGTGGAGGAACCGGTGGGAACGGGGGGTCGGGGCAGTGAATGAGGTCCCGAAAATAGGGACGAAGAAAAACGGTAGAACAGGGGAAAGCGCGCGCGAATGTCAAGGGGGGGAGGGGGGGGCAATCCTCCTATGGCGAAGAATCCCCGGACCGGGGAAAGATATCTTAGCTGACGGAAGTTCTGGAACACACATAAAGCAGGGCGATCGGGTCCACCGGGGGACCACAGCGTAACTCTTCAGTTGGAACGATCGCCCGAAACAATCCAGTTTTGTCCAGGGGGAAAGTTGGGGGTGGGTAATAGAGTGTTAACGTTTCGAACGCCAGTGATGTGGAAATGTAAGGCAGGCCGTTCAGGGAAAAAGAGAGAATGTACCGGGGATGAAGAGGGTTCATTCCTCGGGGGAACGGGGTCTACGGGCCTAGAGGTGATGAGGATCTGTTATAAAAACGGCTCACTGGGGAAAAAATATGAGCTTTTGGGTTGGGTAGTCCTGGAATACTCCAACCCGTATTGAGGAGAAATAGAAAGAAACCAAGGTGATGCTTCTTCGGAGACGGGAGTTCTCAAAGTTTACAGGGAAACTTCGAAAAAAAATTTGTGCGTCTTCCCATGTCAGAAAAAGACTTCTTCGGGGGACCCCTCGGCCGCTAAAAGGAGTTTTACTTGGCAGACCTCCTATCACTTGGGTAAAGTGGAGGGTCACGATCCAGGAAAGTAGCTGGTTCGCTGGGTCGGAGGTTTACAAGAATAAGGGGTCATGGAGCCTGGGAACTGAAAAATCAACCCCAGTTCTGGCCTGATGGGAAAAAAATCAAAAATTCAAAAAAGAATGAGTCTTAGGGTTACCAGAAAACCCACCCGCGCTTGCGGTAGGGGATAAACCAAACCGAGGACTCCCTCGACCAGGAAGGGGAATAAACTAGAAATCTCTAAAGTAGGCATCTTAATAAACTTAATCTACGGGACAAGGGAAAAAAAAAGGTTACTACTTCGGGAGAACGGCAGGCTGTGTCGGGTAGTGGATGTGATAATAATTGGGGAGCTCATTAACACGGAGGAAAATATCTTTCCTCTAGAGGGATACTAACCGAGGACAGGAGAGGGCCTCCAACTAGACATCCGGAACAGATCGGGAAGTTGCGATCTTTGAAAAGGAGGGGTGGGTCTCATCGAAAAACAAAGGGTAGGATGTGAAGAATAGATGAACGGTTCAGAAGCCATGGGAGAAACCAAGGAGGGATTGGGGGCAAGCGTTTTCTATTCCAGATCTACCTGGTAAGAATAAGAAGACTCTTACCTCAAAGGACTCGGGAAAGGGAGCTAAAAAAGGTTTTACCAGACACTTCATACAATATACGGGAGCCGAAGAGGAAGGTCTTGCAATTGTCAATGATTGGGAAGTAAATGACATTATCCTGGTATGTGAGAGAAGAGCTTGGGAAAAGGTGGAGTCCACCTTCGGAGTTGCGACAATGCAGGGGGGGTTTTGGCTAGGGGGGGGGGGAACCGGGGGAAGGACTAGACCTAATCCTCTAGGAATTCAAACCATAAGGAAAAGGAGGGATGGTTTAAAACTTCTCAAAAGGGGCAAAAAGGTTGTCAAACTCCCACTGCCAAACAAAGGGAGAAAGTGCAAACATCATTATCAACGAGGGAGGTACATTAAAACCAAGGTCATATGATTGGAGGCTGAGAAAGAAAAAACTGCGGCTGAGGAGGGTTGCCTAACGCTGCTAGAGGGGGAAGCGACCTAACTCATACCTGGGTTGTCAAGTGAACGGCAAATTATCCTAAAAAGGGGGAGGAAAAACTCATAGAATAGAGGTGTGTAATTAATAAAAAAGGCCTCAGCCGGGACGAAAGATTACCACAAGTGGGCTCAAACCGAAAAGGGAGCGTGGGGGGTAGGGAAATCAATGGCAAAAAGCAGTCTTCGACCCAGAGGTTAGTCGTCGGGGCGGGCATGTCGCATGGGGAGGACAGCGATTCAAGCGGGTCGCCAGGTGTGAAATGGGGAAACTAGGAAGACACAAAACAGATGGGCATTAAAAGGGGCTCCTGCAGGCGGGTCGATGAACCGAGAGGATACAGGGGGGGTCAGGATACAAGGGTAGAGGAAATACAATGGGGTTCCCGCGAACAGAAGTACCTCTCTGGCGATGGCCAGGGATGCGGACGGTACTTGAAGGTATGGAAAAGGATTCTGGGAGGAAAAAAGAGGCTCCTCGCCACGTCTGGACTATTCAGTCCTCCTCAAAACAGAAGAGGGGGGGGACTTTGGGGGGCAAAAAACGCATTTTTCTGAAAAGGAGGGGGGGGCGAAGCTAATGTCCTTTTGGTGTCGAGGGGAGGCAAAAGCTTTCTTAACAGCTAGGATCAGGTATGGAATAAGTCCAACTTCCTTATAAAAAACACCTGCGAGGGGGGGGACGCCTGCAGGTGAACGTTCTCCAACGAGGTACGGACATAGACCAGGGCTATTATCTGACAGCCGATCTTCTGGTGGCGGTAAAGAGGAAGGGGACGGGGGAGTGGTTCGAACAACGCATAAAACATTCATTAGAAAGAACTCAAAGTAATCGGGGGGAAGAACTCCATCTACCGAAAGCGAACAAAGTAACGGGGACCTATATCTTTAAACTGCGAGAGAAGGCACCACTTTCTTCCTGAAAGGATGGGTGAAAGTATTTTAAGGCCTGAGGAACAAAAGGGGGTAATATAGAAGAAAACAGGCAGAATCTTCCTTACTATAACTACGAACGATACTCCCTTAAAAGGACCGGTGGGATACAGACTATCGGATTGAGGGGAAGACCATAGCGCAGGGGAAGAACAGGAAGACAAGGGTCGACACCCTCACAGTCAAAGCCATCGTTCGTGTGTTACGTATGGGGATAAGTTCTGGTATTCAAAATTTTCCTAGGGAACTCACAGGCTTCAGGGGAAAGGTTCGGAGCAAACAAAATATGACCGATCCTACCATGGAAAGAAGCCGCCTCGACACGAACCAACCTTCAAGGGCCTGAGCATCGAGTGGAAGAGCTAACAAAAAAAAAAACAAAGGAAAGAAAGGGGAAAAAACACAGGGGAGCTCACAAGCTGACAAGAAGGGGGAACTGGTACCGGCCAATAAGTTCTCACTTAAAATTCACGGAGTTAAGCAACTTCCATACCCTGCCACAGCAGGGATCTTGGAATAACGACTAACGTCTCCCAGTCGGAAAACCCAATGGTTTTCCTTCTGATTAAGGGGCAAACGATCTTTCAATGGGGATGGGGCTTAAAAGTCAAAAGGCCGATAAGATCTATGTTTCGGGGTGTCCAGCTGTAAGGAAATGGAGATAACTGGAGGCTCTCTCTTCACCTCAATAAAAAGAATGGTTGAAATCAAAAAAGAAATATCAAAACGCCACTTCTGAATATGAGAGCGCACATCGAAAGAAAAAAGGGGGACGCAAGTCGGGACTCGGAGGAAAAAAAGTCCCATAATGCTGACGCAAGCACTCCGAGAACGTCAGAAACTTCAATGAGAGGGGGAGAAAAGACCCCCCCAAATTAGCGAACAGAGCGTTGTTCTTCGCTATAAGCCAAAAATGAACCGTGGAGCAATGGTAGCACCAGGGGAAACAGTACATAGGAAAACTTCATCGAAGAAAACCTCATAGAAAAGACGACAAGAAGGGGAGCGACAAGAACAAAGAAACTTTCATTTCAAAAAAGCCTCAAAAAGGAGTGGGGGGGGGGGGGAC
>Ga0179593_1586879_pt1 | contig 10312 bp, 10 predicted proteins | sample CZODoug2_1_08_16_FD_185931 | JGI IMG/M metagenome (GOLD analysis project Ga0179593, IMG submission 185931) | Vadose zone soil fungal communities from Angelo Coast Range Reserve, California, USA - CZODoug2_1_08_16fungal (PacBio error correction) | ecosystem: Environmental > Terrestrial > Soil >...
TCAGATAAGCCTAGGCCCGCCCGTCTTCCACAACCGATAAAAAAAGGGGGAAGAAGAGCCACCAGAGCCGTGTCCGGACGTATGCTTGTGAAGGAAACTTATAGATCAGCTTTGAAAGGAAAAAGAAGGAACATGAAATCGTCATGCCCACAGCGCCCATGGGAAAAAGCACGCCCTACTGGACGATCATAAGCGCGGGGGAAAAGAATTAAAGGAGAATAGAGGGCAACGCCCACAGCGGTCCATGATATACACCCATAATGTGGGCCGAGGAGGAAACTGACTCGAACAGAGAACTACGGTGTATAAAAGGGAAAAATCCGGCTGACGGGACGTAACTAACCCGAATCAGCGTACCTGGTAAAAAAAGGGTACACGGCGGCCGAGCAAGTCAAGAAGGAATAACGGCGAGTAGGAAAAGAAATTCACGACAACGTACGAAGAGGGGCCCCGTAAACCTTTTTGAGTGACAAGAACTACCAATGGCGCTGGGAAAAGGGGGAGGAAACGGGGATGCGTCATGCCAGAAAAGAGCGGCAGGATCTGGAATGAATTCCCTTACCAAGAAACTGGCAGTCTTCGGTAGTGGCAAACGTGGAAATTTGCTCTCAAGTGAGGGAAGGAGAGGATTGTTTGGGTACGGAAAGACTAATAAGCACCTGCCGCCAAAAAAACCTGCCAAAAGAAAAGAAAAAAACAAAGTGTATAAGGCTCGGGTTCTCGATAGCCGCGAAAACCGCCGCCCGGAAGAAGAAGTGAGCGTCCGCCCGGAGAATCGAATGACTTCCATACTCTGAAAAGGACTCGATGATGAACAGCACGATCGCGGAAAAGCGATCTAGCAGTCGAGTCTATCGTCCTAACATTGCCGGATCACAGGGAGGGTCGCAAACACCGGCGACGGAGTCTCGCTAGGCGACCTCCCTTGCCAGGGAAATGGAGTAAGCTTCCATCGAACAGAACATGCGAACAACAACACCAACTTGATTAGAAAAGGAGATCATGTAAGGACGACTGACTATTCTGAACTCACGGACCGGCTGTCGAAAAATCACGGGAAACCCTTCTTGGGGTGGGGAGAACCTTCCATGATGCCTCTTTGATCGTCCTGATCAGAGAGAAAGAGGGGGCCTCTTTAAACGATCGGGAGGCGGCCCATCGAGTTTGCAGAAAAGGCTTACCGATGAAATAGACGATCACGTCCAAGGCGGCAGACGTTCCTGCTCCGGCGAAGTCCCGATGTTGATAGAAATTCACAGGGCGGCACAACTTACTCTGGAAGTTTGTTCCAGGTGGGGGCTACGGGGAAGACGACCAAATTAGCGCTTCACATCGAGGAAGGAAATGGTCCAAGGGAAAACGAAGGACTGCCAGTGGTCACTGGTGAAGGGGGAAAGGGGCCCGATGTACGCTCAACGGGGAGGGGGGGACCAACAAGGGAGAGTTCGCCTTGTTACATTCGCCCCGGGGGTGTTTTCTCTGTCCCAACGGGGAACAAAGGGGGGGGGACAGATTCGTCGGAGAAGTTGAGGGGGGAAAACTGCATAAGTGCAAAATAGACTTATTCTGTTCTGAAAGATCCGTGACGCTCTGGATGTGGAACCAGGTACCGCTCTTAATGTCGGGTATTGAACCCGAGCAGGAAGGTAGAGCAAAGTTGCGAAACCACGGGAGGTAGCATGTGGAATGAAGGCGCGATCCACCTTTAACGGGGGAAATTTTGTTTGCGCAGGCAAGCTGGGGGACCAAAGCTGGCGCGATCGGGCCGGAGACGACTCTCCGCTCCGCGCTTGAAAATCCAGGAGCGCAATTGGTGGAGTTTCACAGGGTTTTCTTTAATGACGGCAATTTGAAAAAAAGTAGTCTGGGAAGGAGTGGGTCTTTGCGGAGACTTTTCGACGGGGAGAGAGCAGTGAACCTCTAGGGGAAAAGAATCGAAACACCGCCGGAGTAGCATCCCGCGGCGCGGGAGAGGTTGTCTCAAACTGGAAAAAAACGTTCCTTAAAAATTTCCCTTGTGCGGACAAAAAGCGGGCAAATGAGTCGCAAGCCAGAAGGAAAATGCATTGTTGTGGCGTTTACGTATTGAAGGGGAGGCAACGAAAAACGTCGCGCGACGGGCCGAACGCAACGAGTCGAACTCCCGAGCTGGGGGGCAAAGAGACAATCTCGCCGAGGGGTCAGTTTGCGCAGAGGCAGTCGTCGAGCATAAGTCCTCGCACAACAGGGAAGCCGGGGGAAATCCTGAGTATGGCCGCTCGGAATGAGGGAGAGGCATGGAGATGCTGTGAGGCTTCGGGTCTTGGGGTGAAACAGCTTCGTTTTGGGGGGGAAGGATGAAAGGGGGACGCAAACCCCAACCTCGGGGAGTCCAGTTGCGAAAGGAGAAAGTGTTCCCTCCTACAGATCCTTCAGGGGGGGAGGGGGGGAAAGAATCAGATTCACAGAGGAAAAGAGTCTCCGATGTGCAGTGCAAATGGGAAACTTGTCGAATACCGGAATGACGGGAATGGACTCGGGAGACGAACACTCGCGAAAAAACAGACGTGAAGACCCCCACCGGAAAGCGTGAAGGAGGTCCAAGAGTAAGAGAGTTGGGACAGCGTATAAACGGAACAGGGTGTCGGCCGAGTTTTGTAAAAAAAAAGGCCAGCAAAGAAAATGATCACCCAAGTAAATAAACTGGTTTCCTCAGAAGAAACAAGCCACACCGAGAGACTAACGATGGAAGCTGGGAAAACTGAAGCGAGCTGGATTCTAACAATTTGGTGGAAAGTGCTTTTTCGGAGGTCGGAAGTCTCAATGGTCTAGGGAGGGGATGGAGGGGTCCTCCAGGCTAATCCCACTCAGAAGCTCTCATATGGCTTAGTGCTCGACCCCGAGGGCGTTGGTAGGTCTCGATAAAACAAGGAGAAAATAGAGAGATCCCGAAATAGACACGCGCATTCACTGGTAGAAGCCAAGAGCATGAGTGGGGGAACTACAAAAAGTCTGAATCAATTCTCCAATCCCGAGACTTCACACCGACCATCCGCACAATGAACCCTTGGTTGCAAGTGAAGGGGGGGGAGGAAGAAATGAACAGCCGCAGCTGGTGGGAAAGGGACTTCGCGACTGGGAAAGGGGGGATAAATTGGTCCCGCGATCTCGCAAAAGAGCAATGGGGGGAACCAAAGGCACAGACGACGAAGTGCAATGTGGTCTGAAAACCTGGTTGGGTGCAAAGTTATGGGAATAACGACGCGGGAGGACGGGTAGGTAAAGACGAGCAAATCGGGCTTCGTCAGACTATAAACTATGCCGTAATTCAACGATCATCCTACAGGGGAGTGAAAGGAGAATCGAAGATTTAGTCACGATCGGATGGCACGCACCAAGACCGAGCGGATGGGCCAAAGGTCTTGCGCCTCAAAGGGACGGAGAAGGGGAGAGCTACATCCACTTTCAAAACGAAGTCGCTTCGATGAACCAGTCCGCGAACGAAAAAAAAATAAGAGAGTAACCGGTCAGTGAGGGAAAGAGTCGCGAAAATATTATCTGCTCCATTGCCAAGTTCCGATGAAAAGCGATCACGACGGGGAGAGAAAAACATAAAGGCGAGAGGGTTCACGGGGTCAGGTGGAAACAAGTTATGCGCTGAGAAGATAGCTCTCTCAGGACGGTTTGCACGGCCGGGGGAATAGTCCGAGAAACAAACCAGGAAAAAGTAGAAGAAAACGGACTGGCTTCGCTGGTCCGTGAGCCTAAGGATTTGGGCACCCAATCAAGGAAATCCAGAAACGAAAGATTCAAACAAACGGGGAAATAGAGGCAAAGCCGGCAGGGGGGGGTTAAACGCGAGTGCGTTGAAAGACGGAGGGGCCGACGGGACACAAGACACGAATAAAGAAAGAATGCTTAAGCAGCAGGGCCAATGACAAAGAACGCATGCGGGAAAGAAGAGGGGAGGAAGCAGCGAAGGCCATATCGCAGCGGAAAAGGGGGGGGGAGGAAAAATCGCGTCTTCATCTGGGGGGGGCTCAAAAACGTTATTGCGATCCACTCAGAAAGCGATCGACAAACGGGGGTAGGAAAAAAATGACCTTAGAAAGCAGGGCGCTGTGAAATTCATACCAGCGGGACCAATTCGCCAAAGTCTGGAACACCGCTAAAAGTAAAGCGGAGGCCTGGACTGAGGTCTGTGAAAAGCCTTAAAAGTTCGACTAAGGAAAAAAATGTAATCCCGTTGTAGAAGGGGAATAACAGGGGGAGCAGGTTCAACGGGGCGAAAAACAAGAGCGGAAGTCCTCCTAAAATGCCCCAACAGTAATCGGCGAATGGAAAAAATGTGAAAAATCTGGGTCCAATTCGTACCGCCGTTTGCAAAGAACGACTGCATCTGGGGTTATTCGCGATTTGTTCGCTCGTAATCACACTGCCAGCCGGAACCAAATCTACGGAAGAGGCAGTGCCACGATGAATGCGCGATATCTCTTGCAGAAAAAAAAGAAAGCGTCAAACCCTGTGCCGCGGCGGGGGACCCGGGGAAAAAGACAACGCAAGGCTAGAGCTGGGAGGAACTCGATGAAAGAAGGAACGCACGGCAGCGGCAAAAGGAGCGAGAGATAGGAAAAATGCAAATAAAGGGAAAGGAGGGAACCGACCGGCTTGGATCTCGGGGCAACCCGAAGCCGTGCGCAAGGAAGCATGAGCACGAGTCCTCACTCAAAAAAACACTGGGGGTAAGAGAGATATTTCTGAAAAATGCGATGAGAAACGGACCGGGCTGGCAAATCCGTCGCCGGTGTTTGAAAGCCGTCCATGCCACGGAAAGGACTCAAGTCGAAGGATAGCAAAAAAGACGCTTGAAAAAGGCGTTTCTGGAGTAATGAGGGGGGGAAGCCGGCTGTAGCCCTGCAGGGCCGCGCTCACAAGTGGCAAACGCCGCCGTAAGGGTAAAAAAGAGAGGGGTGACCCGTTTATATCGCCTTCCCGCGAAAAACTGACGCTCAGAAGCCGATTGGTGACCGCGTGAAGGGTTCGGGAGGGCGCAAAAAAGGGACCAATAAAAAGACGGGACACCAATGCTCGGCAGAAAGCATGAACGATAAGAAGAATGGATTTAAAACAGGCACCGTGGATGAAGGCCCTTTCAAGAAGCTAAGGATCGGGGGCTTGGTCAAGTAACTCCGCGATTGCACCGGAACCCGCGCAACCTAGTTTTGGAGCTGGTCCAAAATGTGGAACGGGGGACACGTCGTCGAGGGTGTAACCGTCCAGCAGAAGCCGAAGCGACGTACGGCTTCGAACGACTGCGAGGTGGGAAGGGACATTACCGCTGGAAGGGGTCGGTCCCGTAACTCAGGGATAGAGCACGGTCAAAATAAACAGGAGGTCAATGGGTCAAAAAAAGGTACGCCGGATACCCATGCCATTGGGGAAGTTCAGAATTGAAACGGAGCAAAAACAAATCGGATAGATCAACGTAGCCTCAGGAGAACGTGATCCAACCCCGGCTGCCTTGTCTTGACCCAGGGAGGGGGGCGGCCATGAACGGCAGGACGGGTCCGAGGCGGTCGCGTCGGGGTCTCGCGACGTGAAGACGTGCGCTATCCGTTGTCAAAAACCTAGGAAAAGAGGCTCCGTGGGGGACCAGAAGCTGCATGCAAAGGCGCCCGGGTTTGGTGAAGGACGGGCGCTTGGTCGGATTAGCTTGATTGCTGTAGGGGCCTGCTGCTTTAGCGGGGAGGCGAAGCAAGGGTCAACGAGGCAGGGTTTTTTGCTGGAGAGGTGGAATCTGCACCCGAAAGCAAACGAGCGAAGAGCGCTGAACATGTCGAAATGGAAGCATGCTGTTCGTTCAATTCAAATCTCGATGTGCGTGTGGGGTCCGTCGGGGTCAAAACCAAGTCAGTCCCATGGTTCACGGTCTGCTCTAATTCCTTTAAACGGGGAATCTCGAAGGGACTAACCTCGGGCATTTCCGAGAATTAGAAGTAATCGCGGCGGGGGGACGAAAGCACGAAGCTAGGAGGTGGGAAATTGGCTGTAATCATCGCAAAATAGAATCCCGTGGGTTTTGTTGGGGGGATAATTAGTTCTAGACCGATCCTCACTCAGTCCATTGGGGAGACGCAGCCTCAATGGGCAAAAAGATAAATTCTGCCGGAACGAAAGGTGCACTTGCACATTCTATTCGGCCCAAGACGGCCTATTAGAATATCAAGCCTGTCGGAAAGAAAGCACTGGCCTCCCAACGCCGCGTGCCTCTGCGTCCCTGAATAAATCAAATGCGGGGGGGAGGCGATCGGGAGAACTAAGGAGTCGCCTGTGACAACATGGAAACCCAGCAGGAAACCACGAAAATAGAAAACCATTCACAATTGTCGTCGCGATACAAAAAACATCTCCATGTGCGAACATCGGGTGGCGCGTAGCGATGGGGGGGCCCTTCCCAATGATGTCCTTTCTGCCGAGTCTGAAAAGGCGAGGAAATTGGATAGTAGAACCTCGGGACGGAACAGAGGGCGCTCAGCTGTCCAAAAACTCGCGTGTAGCTAGGGAAAAGGCTCTTCACAACAAAGGAATGGAGGGAGAGATCGAACACGCGCGAGGCGGAACGGAAGGAATAGCGATTGGGGGTCGGCTTCAAGGAAAGCACAATTCTCCAATCCCGAGAAGACAGTCTCGACGATCGGCCAGTCACCATTTGGGCAAGACCGCGCTAGAGAAACGCCAGCGTGTGAGCCGGCTGATGGCACGGGCGTTGGGACTGCGAGCTTCTAATGGGGGGAAAGTCGTGGTGCGAATGAAGGGGCCAACACATCAAACGACGCTGTTCGTTTATCCGATAGAAAAAAAAGGGGGTGGGCAACAGAAGCTGTGATTTATTCAGGAGACAACGCGTGGGGGGGGAATCTACGTCATAGCACTCCTAACGATGTCGTCCGACGAAAGTCTTGGACTAGCCGTCCATCCGGTCGAGAGTAAGAAGATGTGCAATTGGCAAATAGGAAGCTCGAAGAGTGCGCAAGCGGGATTTCGTGCTAACCCCCATCCGTGCGGATGTGTTCACCCGGGACAGAGCGCTGAAGTCGAGGGGGGGGAGGCCAGTAAAACGGCAAACTTCGTGCTTCGAATTCCCCCGACCACGAAGAGAAGAAGAAAAGTCACCAACATGAAAAGAGGAGAGTTCCAAGCTCCGGACTTGGGGTCGGGCTTCTTCAGATGAGATTATAAAGCTGTGAGAAGGGAGACCCAACGCAAAAGAAGGACGTTATGTTCTTGCACGCGGACATATATCGACGTACATATTGGTCTACCGCTAGTGTAGAGGTGGGCGGCCACCGTGCATCACCTGAAACGTCCACCGAAGAAGACTGGCTTACACGGGCTCGGCAGGTGCTCCCAACTGAGATGCCGCCCTCAATCAATGATAAAAAAGAAGCGCCAGCTTCCAAAAAGAGGCGAAACGTGCTCCAACCTGCAGGCGTTAAGATCGGGTTTCCATATAGGGAAGGGAGCGCAATGGGAGTCAACGCGTGAGAATGCAAATCTACCGCCTCCATGAAAAAATGAGTCATGCCTAGCCAAACAGACAAAGAAAGAGCTTTGGATCATAACAAAGCGTGAGGGGGAAGATCACTCGACTTCGGCAATTTGGTGCGCGCCCACTCTCATCTGAAAAAACAATCCGGCACTTGGGTAAAGAAAAGGGAAGTACTCAACGAAGGAAATGGGGTTAGAACGGCTATCAGCATATAACCGAAGACCCGCAGGTAATATACCAGACTTGTGGAGCAGAGTCTCCGCAAAGCCATAAGGCTCCTTAGATTTTACACCCAAAACAAACGGAACTCCGTCCCGCCCCGTCCCCCGTTGTACGAAGGAAAATACCGAAGGTTGCTCATGGGGGAATAACCCAATCGCGGGAATGCAGCACCGAAGAGGTCTGGCAACCGTGCAAGAACCGGTGCAAAGCTTTCACGCTAAAAAATTATCGTTTCAACTGATGAAAGGTGTCAATACGTATGGTGGAAGGATCGAATTTGGTCTGGTCACAGAGGAGCACCCTGCAACCGAAAAAAAGGAGAGGGAAGGGCGTCCAGTGTGTCAGCCAAAAGGGGGGAAGGTCAAATCTCAAATCTTGCGAATAAAAAGATCCCGCGCCCTTGTGACAAACGCTTTTGGAGTTTCTTCGCCGCGATCGCGGAAAAGAGATTGTACTCGATGAAGAAGACTAAGGGGAAATCGTCTCGCATCGGATATGAGCTATCATGGCCGAAGGAAGGGTACGTTATCAAAACCCCCGAAAAGCGGTTCTCTCTATTTTGGATACAGCGGGGAGAAGAATCGCTTCAGCATCGACATCTTGAAGAAGGATAGTGTACAGTAGTAGGAAGAAGGGATCAATTTTCTGAGCTATGAAAAAGTAACACGTCTTCTCAAGGGAAGCGCGAGAAATCCGTTCTCCGGTTGGTTGAAAACTTCCCATGATTCCCAAGGCATGCTAGGCTCAATTCGCTATCGATCCGCTGAACGAGCGGAGGAAGGAGTTGGGAGTGGAAAGAAGACAAAGGAGAGGGTTGACCGCCTACCAAGAAAAATAGAAAACTGCACAGGGCTTCACGTCAAAGGTTTTCCTGCCCGAGGGAAAAGAATTCATCAAAAGAGAAAGGAACCAGCCGGAAAGGTGTCTCGGGAAATCAAATTGCTTACCGAGCATAGTCTCAAGAACAACGCGTCATGAAGAGGGGAAGTGGCGCAGTCAGTCAGCCTAACGACATATTCCAAAGGGAACGGGGGGGCCGTTAAAGCTCCTAACAAGTTTGGCATGAAGCCCATAGAGAAGTGCGCGGTATGCCCAAAAAAGTAGGTATTCGTCCCCGTAAACGGTCATAGGGATCGTCGGTTCCCTTGCGTGGGGTGTGAATTCTCCAGGGAGCGAAGGGGGAATCGAGGAGAGTATATCGGCCAAAGAAAAATGGAATGTTCAAAGTACCAACCCGAGGAAGAGGAGTTTTCGGTCACCGTAGAAAATCAAGAAACTTTTTAACAAGTTAGGGGAAAAATGAGTCCATGATTCCTGACAGAGGGAAAAACATGCCGAATTGGGGAATAAGTTAAATCTGTACGCGCAATACGCATCGGGAAAATCGGTCTCATCGGAGTCCACCCCAGGCGAGGGGAAGGTGCATGGAGGGGCGCCGGGGACATGTCGTTCATGGGCGGAGGTCTTTGCGAAGAGAAAAGGCGACCTGGGACTATCCATTCCTATATGGAACTCCGGACGAAGGAGTTCTGTGGCTCGCACGAGTGTGTGGGGCTCTGGGAAAAGTTGCTGATTGCCGTGATTCAAAGCTCGGTTTCGCATTACGGAAAAAGTAAGAGGTACGCGGGGCTATGGTTCAGGGTCTTGGATGATTTTCACTCTTTAGCCGAACCTTCGAGCGAGATTAAGGGGGAAGAGCGGACTGCTATCCGGGCTGGGGAGGACAACCACGGGGCAAAATGATTGCGGGTTGAGTCGGGGACCGTCGTCGATCGCTTGATAGAAAAGGGCAATTGTCATCTGGTCAATTAAAACCTACACGTTCGCTCGCTCAGGAAATGACAGCGGTTTAGGGCGGGTCGTTCGCGCGTGTTTTCCGAAACTACGAGCGCGGGTGTTGACAAGGGGGATAACATAGCCAAAACGCTGTGTCGAAAGGCGAGAATGGGACAATCCGAACAATGACGTGGGATGGTGGTTTAGAGCAATGTGCATTGCACAAGTAAAAGATCCACATGTGCAATTGCACATCGTTCGTGCAGCACGCCCAAATGACGGCCTAGGATTTTGTAAAAAAAAAAACGTCGTCGATACGCAAAGACGATTGCTCGACGTGCGAGCGAAAAAGCACCGTTGCCGGTCTTCCAAGGAATAAAATCCAGCGTCTTGGGGCAAAAAGTACGATCGGAGAAACTGAGCAGAAGAGGAGGGTCGCCTCTGGGTGGAAAGATCGGGCAACCCGACAGATCGCGAACCCATTAAACTGGAAAAAACGCTCTCCGCGAAGAAAGGATGCCTCGATTCTGCGGGGAAAGCGACATTTCGAGTGGCGGGAAGAACCAAACGGCTTAAAACAAAAGTTATAGTGCGATGGTCCTCGCGAAGTCGCCGGGGAAGGGGAGAAGCTGCCAAAACAGGCCGTGGCAGGCTTAACAACTCATGTCCTGGCCGCTCACCAACTACGCGCGGGGGTGCTATATTAGACCGAACACAACAAAGGGAAAAGAGATAGGGCACTATAGCTCAAAATTGCGGGGCCGGGGGGAGGGGGTGGGGTGGAAG
>Ga0179593_1632088_pt1 | contig 10312 bp, 13 predicted proteins | sample CZODoug2_1_08_16_FD_185931 | JGI IMG/M metagenome (GOLD analysis project Ga0179593, IMG submission 185931) | Vadose zone soil fungal communities from Angelo Coast Range Reserve, California, USA - CZODoug2_1_08_16fungal (PacBio error correction) | ecosystem: Environmental > Terrestrial > Soil >...
GATTCTATCTTTATCAGAAAAACATGGTGCTCGCAGGGAATACACGGCGACCCCAGGAAACGTTAGCGGGGGGGAAGCTACCTCCCTCTTTCTACGGAAGGGGGGGGGGGGGGGCGCCCGCTCGAGGGGGGGAAAGAGTATGGCGCACGACACGAACAAGACAGCAGTTGCCAAGCTCTCTTTTTAGAGCAAGAGGGACTACATTTCCGCTTGGCCATGAGACCTGAGAGCGCGGTGACGCGGGGAAAAACAAAACGGCCTGGCGCCGTCGGACGCCCCGGAAAGAAGGAAAAGGGGCCACTCAAAAGAGGGGAAGGGCCACTACTACAAGAAACTGGAAGTCAAGCAATTATTAATCTCATCCGAAAGAGCCTCTTGTTGAGGAAGCGCCTTCTGCGGCGTGAGGGCACGGGCGCGCTGAAACCCGACTACGGTGCCAAGAAAGGGAGGATGTGGCGGTGGCGGGGGAGTTTTTATTCTCCTGCCTTTAGGGAAGGGAAGTTCGACGTCCATAGAAAAACTGAAAGGATTTGAAATTGGCCTGTCGATCAGGAGAAAGGGAGGGGAAGACCGACCCTTTATGGCACATAAAAAACACGTCCACCAAAAGAAATCACTGCATCGATTACGGAAACAGGGAAGGAGAGTCAGAAGTCCGGCTCCTGGAAGGAAAAAGGATGTGGTTGCTGCTTGCAGAGAGGGAGGCCTTGCGGCATTTCGTCTGAAGGCCATGCGCGCAGAGCCGTAGGAAGGGGGGGGGGAAAGGCCGAGAAAGAGGGGGAGAGGGACGCCCATGCTGCAAAAAAGCTCTCTGCCACCGTTGCGCGTATCCACCCTGATCAAGAGAAAAAACTCGATGAGCTGTATTGTGGGGGGAAAGGGAAAGAGTGTTCCGTCGGGGAGGAAAACTCCGGAAGAGCGAGCCAGAATCAGGTCGCGGTTGGAAAAGAGAGGAATGTGACCAGAGCATTCCTGCACTTAAGACTACGAAGGAGGCCTTCATCAAAGATTCTTTTGCATTTTTCAGAAGAAAAGCTTCGCTTGGTCGAGCCCATGGAAGGGAAAAAAAGGTTAAGGTTCCGACTTTGCGCGAACCGAGGAAGGGAACCAGGACGCGTCAGGGGGGAAAAAAGGAGCGATTAACTGATTTTCCGCCGCAGAGCTTGCCAGAGTTTGGCGTACCCATAAAGAGGCGTGATAAAACTTACCGAGGACGGCATGTTTCTTTTATCGTCGCGAATTGCCTCCTGCTGCGCAAAGGAAGGACAAAAGGGGTCCATCAGGGGGGGACACGGCCCGAAGGGGAAAAAGGACCTTCCCCAGAAAAAGGGGGATCGCTTAGCTGATCGCAAAGGAGGCTTCAAGTTCGGCCTATATCTCCGTGCGACACGAGAGGAAATCTTCTCTCGCAACAACAACACCGAGGAGGAGAGGGGCGCCGTCGCACGGAGTTGAAAAGCACTGGCTGCGATCCGCTCCGCGATCGGGGGGGAAGGACATTCTCGATGCACTTCGGCCGGGGGAAGGCGAACCAGGATTGAAGGGGAAGATCGAGCTCACATTTATCAAGGAACCTGCGAATCATGATTCAGAGGAGGTGGGGGACTCAACTCGGCAAAGCCGCTGCGGCAATCATTGGGGGGAAGGGATGAATCGGGGAAACCTTCCGGTCGCTCAACGTCAAAAAAAAAGACGGCAATCTGCAATGGCAGAGGAGAAAATCTGGGCATCTCGAACCTCCCCGACCGGAATCTGGAAGGGTAGGAAGGAACGCCGCAGTTAGGGGGAGAGGCTTCTCTGTGGAAAGCCCCCAAAGAGTCTCGCCGTTCTCTCTGCGGGAGGGAGGGTAGGGAGAGACATCGGAAAAAAGGGAAAGAAGTGCCCACAACTAAAAGAAGAAAGCGAGCTATTGTGGATTAAAAAGAGGTTAAAAGAGCGGTCCATATCGTTATCGTTGAAGGGGAGCGCGCTCCTCATAGGGAAGGGAGGGAGAACTCCTTACTTCTCCGAAGGACTCCTTATGACCTAAATGGGAAGAAAGAGAAATCCCCAGATGCAAGCTCAAAAAGACTGCGTCGAATGCCGCAAGGGGAGTGTAGAGAAGATCCGGCTAAAAAGAGAGAGGGGGGGGACGTTGCGCAGGTCCTAGCTTTTGGAAGAGCAGGTGATTTTCATCACTTGGGAGGGGAAAGCTCGGGAAGAGCCAGGAAATTCAAATCACTTATTGTTGAGGATAAGAGAGGAAAAGCTAACGGCCGAACGGAGGAGGAAAAAGAAGGGAGAGCGCGCCACATTTCCCCAGTTCCGGGTCACCGGGAAGGGTGGGGGTTGGGTGGGGGGTCAATCGCGAAAAGGGGGGGGAGGGAAGAAGAAACGCTCAACGGCGCTTAGCAGAAAAAAGGAGGTAGATCTGATATAAAAGTTCAGCAGGCTGAATAATCTGACTGCTACAGGTTGCCTGCAAAGGGAGGGAGGGGAATGGAGTTCAGGGGCAAAAGGGGAGGGAAAGGCGCCGCTGGAACTAAAGCTGCAGTCCGTTCGCTCTGAGGAAAAAAAAAAAAACCGTTGGACGCGCAAATTTAGGCGAAGGAAGGGGAAAGGATCTCAAAAGCGGGAAGAAGGGGGAGGGGGAAATGGTCGGGTTGGTGCGACAGAGGTAAAGATCGAGCTTGCGCAGGGGGATCGAACGCTGGGTATCGGCGAAAAGAGAATCTCAGAAGGGGAGGGAGGGGCGTCGGCGCCTTCGCGGGGGGGACATCTCCCATTCCTAACGCAGCCCCTCAAGCACAAGAGGCATCCCAGGATTGAGAAAAAGGAGGGGGGAAGCGTCTTTCGATAGAAGAGGGAAGAGTGGCGTTCGTCCATAAGGAGGGGAGAAGAAAGAAAGTCTTTAATCTCTCAGCAAAAGTCGATTATTCTACGCTGAATCTCGGCGACCGAAAAAGAAAGAAGGTTCCCCTGTCAAGGGAGGAGGGAAGGGGGAGGGAGTCCGCCACCGCGGTAACTATAAAAGAGGGGGGGTTGCAGGCTGAATCTCTAAGTTAAGTGGGGAAGACGAAGAGCCTCAGGATTTCGCGCGGGATAACAGAAAGGGGGGGGGGGGCTTAAGCCGCGGGAAAGAGAGAAATCAGTGGTCTTTATCTTTATGGAAAGGGGGAGGGCTCGTTTATTTTCTCGACCAGGCCAAAACTCAGTCCGCGATGGTCACCCCTCTCTGCTGATCCGGAAAAAAAGAAATCGTCATATTTCGACCAAGTAGGGAAGCAAGACCGTTATGCTTGTCCTCCACGCTATCTGCGGGAAAAGAACATTGATCCTCTCAACAACAACAACTGAGTAGGTTAGTGGTACACTGCGGCCGCGCGCCTGCCGCGCTAAAGGAAAAAGCAGGCTTGCGACGAAAAAGGAAAAAGGGCGAGATGAGCGAACTGTTCAGGAGGGAAAAAAGAGGTCGTTGGTGACCATCGAACTTTGAAAGTAGCAAGTGGCCAGCCCTCATCCACGCGTCCCTCAAGCGAAGGGAAGAAAGCCAGATCAAGACACGGGGAATGGAAAGCTGGTCTTCCGAAAGAAAAGAGGTTATCATCGCTCACAAGGAGAGAGCACCTACACCGTCGATGATTTGTGGGGGGAATAGATTTCAGCCGGCAATCTCGGACAACCCCTTCTTGAGAAAGGGTTTTAACAAGAGGGGGAAAGGAAGGAAACAAGAGAATTCACCTGAAAGGGAAAAGGCTTTTCTTCGTCCGAGTCCGAAGCGTCGGGAATGAAGCGGCTCGCCGTATCTTTATCGTTGCTCGTGCGATCACACGGGGGGGGGGGGCAGCGAGATTCCTCTGGAGAAAGAGCTACCATCTTGATTGAACCTACATGACGAAGCGAACAATCCTGTTATCTCTGGTGCTGAAAAGGGGAGGGAAGGAGGCCTGTCTCTGGCGAGAGGAAAAGCGTCCACGACTGCCAGCGAAAAAGGAAAAGTGAGGATTGGTCGCTTCCCTCTCCCAGGTTCGACTCCTCTATCTTAGGGGAGAAACGAGGGGAGGGGAAGAGATAAACAGACCAACCTGACAGAAGGCGAAAGATTTTTGAGGGCATGTAACTGCTGTCGATTACAGAGGAAAGCAATCGAGAGACAAAAAAGGGAAGAGTCGTTTACGAGAGGGGGGTGCGCCGTTTCTTTACAGAAAAAGGTAGCGGCGCCGGGGAAGCTCCTCTTGCCTTCACTCATTTGCCGGGGGTGTGCCAGGCACCTGGGAAGAAGGATTCCTCATGGAAAAGACTGGCTATACGATAGCATCCTTGAATGGGGCTTTGTCTCCTCCAGGGCTCTTGGCATGGGAGGGGAGCGAGGAACCTGACGATACTTTTCCACAGTGCCTCCGAAAGGGCATGATTTGGCGCCAGGGGCTTTGGAGTCGAGATGCAGGAGGGTGAGGGTCCATAATAACTTGGGGTTTAATCTTCACTTTCGATATGGGCGGGGGAGGAGAGAAAAGAACTACCAAGACACACCTTCTTTATATAAAGAAAAGAGAGTGCGGGAATAAGCCGGCATCGCTGTCTTGTAGCGCCGGGAATCTCGAGCCTTCGTCCCTTGAGGAGCTCCCGGAGAAGGGAAGATCGAGACGAGTCCCGATCGCATGAATTAAACCGTCGGTCCTTCAAAGGGCATTATCACTTAGGAGGAAATTTAAATTGAACTCGAAAGGTATTATCTCGGAAATGGTCTGAAAAACGATCCCTATCTGAAAGGGAGCCGGCCACCGCGGAAAGGGGTTAATCACACCCTTGCAGAAGAGTTCTCCTAGAGAGAGGTAATTTGTGTGTGGGGGAGGCGGTGTCCGATGTAGAGAAGAACGCCCTCCGTCAACGCAGAGACTAGAAGCATCAGTCCGGTGTGGGCTTCTTATTCAAAAAATCCTTCAACGTACTCCGAGAAAATGCGGGAAGGAAATCCAGACAAGGAGAGAGGGAGTTTGCAGGGCAAGGCCTCTGCGAGAAGGCAGAAAGGCAAGAGTGCCGTCTCTGCAGGAGGGGGAGATTTTCCGCACGTTTTCTACGCGGAAAAAAGAAACGCCTTTCAATTCATCCAGGAGGAAGATGGGAACGCCAGACAGTGCGTCCGTTTCAACTGAAAAGATTCTCTCCTGATGAGGTAGCGTATCGTGAAGGTGCAGAGGGGAGGAGGATAAGGATTCATGGAAAAGATCGCGGTTGAACAGGAAGATCGATAGAAGAGAAATCACCAGAAATCTCTTCGAGAGAGGGAGACAGTGATTCTTTCAGGGGTGAGCCAAAGTATTAAGAAGGTCACTTCTCACATTTCCAAAGAAGAGGATTATGAAAGAGAGATATGGCAGGGGAGGGGCCTTTCTCACGGGGGGGAGCCGATACCTTCACGGAGAAAAAGAGCAGCCTAAATCAGGAGGTGCTTGTTGCCACATGCGGCCGGTCAAAGAGAAAGGGATGTACTTTTTGGAGAAAAAATAAAAGAAGACTCATCAGTGACAAAAGGGACTACCAAAGAGATGCTAATCATGGGTTTGATTGGAGGGGGGTGTACGCAACAGGGAAGGGCGGCGTCAATCATTTCAGGGGGGGGCTGTTAAGAGAAAGCGTCTTTTAAGTCCTTTTCGCGCAACGGGGAAAAGAGAGAGAACGAAAAATTGCATTTCTCGCTAAAGAAAAAGCACGCACCGAAAAGTGATCTGTCCTTTATGGGGCGCCTCAGTTCGAGGAAGTGAAGGGGAGGACTGAGGGGCAAATGACTACTCCGCCAAAAAATGCCATCAGGAGAAGGAGTTGGCTTCTTCTTTTCGAAGCCGACCCTCGGTCAATTGAGAAAAAGAAAAAGGAGAGATCGAGAGCAAAGGAGGAAAGGTGTGGATTTACTACGAGGAGGGCCAGGCAGGAGGCCAGCTCTTTATCTTTTCCGAGAGAGATACATAGTGTCTCGCAAAGGGGGAATCACTACTGCGAAAAAGGTATGTGCGTACGAAGGGAGGAAAATGCCTCCAGAAAGGAAGCATTGAATCGCAAAAATCCCGGCGAAAAAAGTTACGCCGGATTTCGAGGAGAAGGAAAAAATTCTAAAAGGAAATATGCCGTGATTACTTCTCATTAAAGGTTCATTCTCTAAAGCGGGGGAAGAGGGGAGGGCGTTTCTCGAGAAACGAAGAAATGATGAAATGGAAGAGAAAAGAATTAGGTTTGACGGCGGGGACCTTCTAACCGCTCGTCAGTCGATCAAGAGACACGATCTCGCCAAACAGGAAAGGGGGAAGAGGTCAACATTTCCTTGTCACCGGGGGAGGGAGGTTAAGCGAGAAAGCGCCCATAAAACATACGTCTCTTGAGGGAAAGAAAAAAAAGAAATTTTCCAGGACCAGGGGGGAACAATCCTGTCTGTATTCTCCAGGGGGGGCCTGCCCGTTGTCAGAAAAAAAAAAACAACCATTTTGGAGAAGGGGGGGAAAGGCAGATTGAGCTTTCCCCCTACTGGAAACCCAGGCGTCAGGAGTCCATAAACTTCTCAAGGGCTCAAGGGAGTCAACAGACGATCCGGCGGAAAGGTCCTCTCAATGTAGGAAAGGGGGAGGTGAAGGCAGAGAAAACGGACTTCGTCAACTTCGGTAGGTTATTCTCTTCTCCCAAAAAGGAAAAAAATCCTGCTCGAAAGCAGGGGGGACGAAAAGCTCATCTTCATACTGGCGGCGACGCGGTCCGCGAGAAGAGCCATCCTACTGCTCCAGAATCAATCACCCAGAGCATCCAAGGGAAGAATCGTCATCCTGGATTGGAAGAGGGGGAGGAGAGGGTATCTCGTTTGGAGTTAGGAAATGAATCCGCCGCTTAAAAGAGGGGGAAATGAAATCCCGATCAATAGAGGCGTCATTCGACGCTGATCGAGGAAAGAAAAGAAGAAAAGCCCCCGGTTTTTTTGGACAACGCCCGTTGATTCTAGGGTGAAGGGAGGGAAGGACCGGGAGTGTAAAGGGAAAGGGGGGGGGTTGCCTGATATTGCAAACACTCCGAGGAGGGGGGTTAACGAAAAAAAAGGGACGAACAGGCTTTATACCCGCGGAAGGAGAAGGGGGAGGGGGGGGAGGGAATCCGGAGGGGAAGAACGTGCGAATCAGTTCCTTGATCTGGAAGGCGCGTTATGAGGGCTCTGCCACTTTGAAAGAAAAAAGCTATTGTCAAAACGAATCGGAAAAGAAAATGAACCGGCCCGCTCATCTCGCGAGGGAGAAAAAAAATCAATCAAGAAAAGTATGAGGGGGAAGACAAAGCTATCTCTGCCGGCGGGAAGCCACATTGATTCTCTCTCAAAAGAAAAGAAGGGGAGGTGTCTTGTGTTAACACGAGGAAAAGGGCCAGGCTAAGCGTGGAGACCCTCAGAAGGATCAAACAACGTGTCGAAAGAGTAGCGACGTGTTCATTCTGTGTCTACGTGACCATCGCGTTCCTGCGTGAGAAAAGAACCTCATCCACGCGCCGAAAACTCCAAAGGGGAGAAAGCTAAAGGAAAGCCACTGATTGAGGGAAGGGAAAAACGGAGTAACGCCTCAAAGAGAGGCGCGGTTCTATCCAGAGCGGCATTCAACCTACACGTCGAGGATGTGGGTGAGAAGAAACCTGCAATCTAGGCCCACCCCTTCAGGAGAGTTGCAGAGGGTTTCTACCGAAAGCGGAAAAAAAGGAAAACTGGAATAACGTTACAAAGGAGGGGGAGGACGAGTCTCTCGCGTATCATCGGACGGTATCTTGATCGTGAGGAAAAAAAAAAGGAGGGGGGGGGGAAGGGGGGAGAGGAAGCTGGTCCGAAGCAAATCGGGGGGAGAAACTGAGAAAAAACAGACTCAGCTCCGTCTACGATTCGGTGTGCTTGAGGGGGGGAAAGGGAAGAGAGGGACTTTCGCTGGTGCAGCGGGAGAAGACTGCCACGTCGACGCAAGAGAAAGAAGCTTGGTAAGGAAAACTACACACCACACCACCGAACCTCTTTCGACGCGCTCTCGGGGGACCGCCGTGAGGGAGAGAAAAACTCTGTCGCAAAAAAGGGGCCGGAAGCTGCTTTTGAGAGAGGGGGGGGGAAGGAGGGAGGAAGCCTACCTTTCGCGGAAAAGAGAAGGACAATGGATCGTGAAGGGGGAGATCGAACGGACTGCTCCGGGGAAAAACGGACGCTGAGTTCCCAAAAAAAAAAAAATCTTGCCTGCACGACAAGTGGCCAAAAAGGGGGGGGGAAGGCACCGGGAGCAGAGGGATTCAGAGGAGAAGGAAGATATCCCTCTACCCGCCTGGAAGGAAAGGTTTTCGCTCAAGAGGCAGGCGGGGTACTGCATGGTCGCGGAAGGGGGTACGTAATTACTAAGACGGGGACACCCTTGAACTGTTTGGGATCGAACTTTTCCTGATGTGGGAGAAAAAGAAGTGTCAGGAATTGGTTGGGGAAAGTCCGCCTTCTACTGAAGGGGGGTGCGACGGTCCATGAAGGTTGAATCTTCCCTTGGGGAGGGAAGGAAAGGTTCTCGAGAAAAGCCTACCAATTGTGCACATCCAAGTTAAGAAATGCACACGGAAAAAAAAGAGCGGCTTCGCCGTCATCCCGGGAAGTTATTCCGCCGGAGAAAAGGAGGGGAGAAACTCCTGCCGTCCTTGGAGGCGACCCGTCTGTTTGGGCAAGGAGCGCGGCAGAGATAAAGAGAGGGAAGGGAGGGCATTTCTTCTACGAAGAATGAGCTCATGAGCAGGAAGAATTTTGCCGCGAAAGAAAAAGGGGGACGCAGCCCTTAGGGGGGAAAATAGAAAGAGGTCTCTCTCGAGTCCACCTCGCAGGAGGCCACACCGGAGCGAAGAAGTGCGAAGAGTAGATATCTGGGGGGTGTTTTCAATTGAGCTTCCAGGGGGGGTTCTCGACAAGCCTCCCGAGGGAGGAGAGGAACGGGAGAAAAGCGGTCTCGGTTTGGGGGGCGTAGTCCTGTGCCAAAAAAAGAGGGTCTCTCAGTCGAACTGGGGGAGCGTTCAGGAAAGACCTAAGGAAAAGGGACGGGGAGGTTTGCGAGCTTGGTCGCAAAAAAAGGATTGCCGTCTCGGGACGATGGGAAGGGACGCGTTGCGCGAAAAGAAAAAATGAACCGAAGGCCATCAGGAAAGGCGGTCGTTCATCGCATGCACCTAGGAGAGATGATTGCGAAGGGAAGGTGATCTTTCAAAGAGCTTTATCAAACTTATATCCGAGGAGGGAGGGGACGGATTGTAGCTATCGTGAAGGTGAAGAGGGCCTCGAGCTGCATGCCAAAAAGGAAAATAAGGGGATCAGATTTACCAGAAAAAAAATGTGCATCTATAATCCGACCTTCAAGAAAAAAGTCGATCTCTTATGCTGATCGGGGAGGGAAGCTTCATTGTCGGAGGAAGATAACTCCGTTCTCAAGGACGTCACGAAGAAAAAGAAAGGAAAAAAGAAACAACGGAGTATTATAAAAGAGATAGATTGAAAAGGAGTCCGACTACCTGCCGTACGGAAAAGGTTCTTTTTCCCTGGAGGAGGAGGGGGAAAAATGAGGGGGACCGGTCAATCCGAGAGAAAAACAAGACACCTCAAAAAAAAAAAAAAAAAAAAAAAACCCCCCAAAAGAAGAAAAAAAACACCCCCCAAAAAAAAAAAAAAAAAAAACCCCGGGGGGAGGGAATGACAGATAGAGCGCAGCAGTTAGCAAAAGGAAAGCGGGAAGAACTGAGAGAGTTAGAGAGAGAAGACTCTGGTGTATTGAACGGAAAATCATTTCAATCTATATGGGGGATGATCTGAACGAGGAGGGAAGGCTGCTTCCTGGTAAGAGGGGGACGTAGGAAATACAGAAAGAAGGAATCGCTTTCTCGAAACATCTTCTGAAGAAAACTCACACGAAAGTGGAGCTGGGAATGGCATTATATCCTCAGTTGAGGATTACTTTTACGGGATCATTACGAAAAGAAAAACGAGTTACCTTTGAGAGAATCACCTTGAAAGAGATTGCGGGGGTCGTTCTTTCGGACATGGGGAAAAAAATCTGTTCAATTGGGGGAAGGACACAACACATCATAGAAGAGAGACAATAAAAGGGGGGACTTGCATGGGGGGTGGCCTCTCGCTCGTGGAAAGAAAGGTCCTTTCATCATGTGCGAGAGGGGGGTCTCGCAATTAAATGCCAGAAAATACTAATGATCCTGATCCGACATGGGGAAAAAAGCAGTAGATCCTAAATTCCTCAAAAAGGAAAATCATTCGCCTATCTTCCGAGCAGAGAGGAAGCAGTAACGCCCG
>Ga0179593_1671256_pt1 | contig 10312 bp, 19 predicted proteins | sample CZODoug2_1_08_16_FD_185931 | JGI IMG/M metagenome (GOLD analysis project Ga0179593, IMG submission 185931) | Vadose zone soil fungal communities from Angelo Coast Range Reserve, California, USA - CZODoug2_1_08_16fungal (PacBio error correction) | ecosystem: Environmental > Terrestrial > Soil >...
ACTTTGGAGACGCATGAAGATAATGAAAAAAATGGAAATTATAAACAGTTTCTCAAGCGTGGGACATGTAGAGCGAGATTGCAAGAAGCTCAGAGGACCAACGCAGTTGGCAATTAAGCGGGGAGGTCTTCAAGCGGAAGAAAAATCAGGTTGGGAGCCCAGCTGGTCCGTTACACGCCCGACGTCCAATTCGGAATTGAAAATGACTTTCAAGGGGTTCTGGGAATCGATAAAAACAAAAGCTGGAGGTGAGGGAAGGGTATGTCTTTTGATTGCAGAAAGCACCTCTCAAGACATGATAAGGGCATCGAACGCCGGAGGATCTCAGCAAGAGAGAGAGAGGCCCGGCGTTAGACGACGGAAGATCGGAAGTTTGCAGACAGGCTAAAGGGGGGACAGGAAAGGTTCATGGGCAGCAAACGGCCGCAAGTTGAAAGAGAAGAGGAAGAGGTCAAACTGAAGATTTTCCCTAGCAGAACGGAGGGGAAAAGGGAGACGGAAAAGAATAGGTTTGAAGACGAGCGAGAGAAGGGAAGGCGGCGGAAGACAAGGCGGATCTCAGGGGGGGAAAGAGAGGTAGAGACACCAAAGTCCTCGACCAGGGAGAAAGGGTCGCAAAAGTGATCTGGGTTGGGGACGCGCGGAGAGAGGAGGGGATGAGTGCACTAATCACTACCGGACGTTTGTACTTCAATTGGAGGGACCGGGGGGGTGGGCGAAACGAACTAGGAGGGGGACAAAAAAAAAGTTCGCAGCAGTTCCAGGGGGGCAGAACGCCAGGGGAAGTGGGGGGAACTCGTCCTTTAGAAATCGGCACAGGAGCCAGGGAAGGGGGCTTCCGTGCAGGAAGTAGGAACGGCTTGCACAAAGACCATCCGAAGGGCCTGATGAAGAAGAAAAGGGAATCTGTCATGATCGCAAAGGGAGACTCTTCTACGGTTAAATGGGTCCGATGGACCCTGAACCTAATCGAAGGGTAGGATATCCACAGAGGATGGGTTCTCGTTGTTCTCAAAGTCTATAATCAATTCCCGCGTACAAGTGGAGTACAGGAAGTCCCGGCCAAAACGGATTGGAAAAGACTCAGGAAGACGCGCCGTAACCAGGGGACGGGGGATTTTCCCTGAGAGGAAAGCAAAGAATCCGTCCATTATCGCCTTCCAAAAAGGATAAAGCACAGGCGATCATCGAGGCGGGTGATCGGGCTGAGAAGAGGAAACAGGACCGCGGGGGAAGAGGATGAACCTGAAATAACAATATGGCGAAAGGGGCCTATATGAAGGTTCCCTAACATCGAAAAGGAGGGGGGACTCTTGGCCCCCGAGGGACTTCTCAGTCAAGTACTTCAAAAAGAAGGAAAAAAAAAGAAAGGCCCTCAGAAGATTTAGTTAGCACCAGGGAGAGGTGTTGTTCGTGTGGGCCGGGAGGGGTAGTCAAAAGGGGAAAGCGGAGGAGGAGGAAAGAATAACTCGAATCATGACCTATGACCGAAGTTAAGGGGAGGCACAAAAAAACTGAAAGGAGGGGAAGGGAGGATTTTGACACAGTTGTGTCTAATACAGGAAGATAAAGAGGAAAAGAGAGAGATATCCAGGCTCCTCCTTTGCAAAGAACCCAAAACAGAGGAACACACTAACGTTAGGAGGTTTCATGGGGGGGACAGAGCCTGGGCAAGCGGTCAGGGGGGGTTGAAGGGGGGGGAGCGAAGACTCCTCGAAAAAAAGTTTAAGGGCAAGCCGGCAATTCCACGACACGGGCAGTGAAAGTCTGAATAAACAGGAAAGCTTAAGTGATGCATTCGCGTCAGGGTAAAGGGGTTACGTACGGGGACGATAAGGGGGGCAGACAACAAGCCCGGTCATGGGGCGATTGATTCGGGACATAGTAATACCAGTGGCGATATGTCAAAAAGAGGTCTGGAGGGGGGGCGCTTCAAGACCAAAAGAAGTTCCGCATGCAAAGGTCATGACCGAAGCCCTAAGAGAAACGCTGTCCTGGACGCGACGGAGAATAGGTCCGGGGGGGACCGACTTGATGGGAGGGAAATCGGTACATTCAACTCGGGAAACATGGGGAGGCGACGCTCAAAAGGAACCGGCGGCAACAGCGAATCGGGGAGGCATAATTGAAGGCGTTTGGGTTTGAGAGGAGGTAGGGCCCAAAAGAAAAGGGTGGGGGTAATCCAGCCGAAGGGGGTATCTCAATCAAAACAATGGTAAAAGGGGAAAGAGGCCTCCGACAGGGATGGGTGCGACTCATAAAGAAAAGAGACGAGAAGCAGAAGTTGTCGGGTTGCCCAGCAAGAACTCAGGGGTTCAGGGCAACGCAACAGGGCAACTTCGCTGGAGGAAAATAGCCTGAGGGAGGACAGGAGAAGAAAGCTCTAGACGCTCTGCTGCACAAGGGAGGTTGGGGGAGTTCTCAAGAAATATTTAGCGGGGGCCAAGCAAAGGACTAAGGGGGGAGGTGCTTCAAACTTCCTGCTGAAATGGACGTGGGCTATGTGGAAAAGTCATCTCTTGCCCATTGAAGAAGGACCGCCAATCAAAAGAAAAAAGAAAGGGGGGAGAAAAGACTCTACCTGTCTAATTGGGGCGGAAGAGATACTTTCCACGAGAAAGACGGTTTTTTCAAGAGCGGGAGTTTATGCGATAATAAAGTACTTCTGAAAGCACGAGGAAAAAGTACGGCCCCAGAGCGGCGAGGTTGGGAAAAGCGAAAGGGAGAGGCAGACTGGGCCAAGATGGGGGTCTTAGGGAAAAAAGTGGGAAACAGGGGGGGAGAACATGGAAAAAAAGGGTCCGTTGGTCGATGTCCCCAAGGTTAGGAAAAGGAAAAGAGGGAGGAAAGGACTAGGGCCGTTTGGTAATCTGTCTCATATAAGAGCTGTCGTTTCGAGTGCGCAATAAGGAGTTGGTCAAGGCAATATCAAACCCTGGGAAGGGATCGAGAGAACAAAAACGGTAGAGAGGTATTAAAGAAAATCAAACCGGTGATTCGTAAAGAGATTTTCAATCGACTAGGCGGAAGGAAAAAGAGAAGGATGAGGGTACAATAATTTGGGATTTCAGAAAGCAGAATACGTGACGAGAACTTTGCCAAGACGTTGGGCTGGATCGGTGTCAGAGCTGAGAACAGATCAACTCTAATGCTGGGTCATAGTTCCCCTCGGCCGGTGGAAAGGGAGACACGCGAGCCAAGAAGACATCTCAAAAAAAATGTAAGAATGAAATAAGAAAAAAGGGGGGGGATTATCTCAGGGAATAAAAAAAAAAGAAGAGAACTTAGGACCCCGTGAATGAAGGAGGTTTGAGGAGGCGGCGAGGCCACCAAAAAACCGGGGATGAAGGAGAAAAAAGTGTCACCGGAGCGAAAAGAAAGATTCTGATCAAAACATCAAGGTGTACCCAGGGGGAAGGAAGGAGGAGTTCCTCCGCGATTACTAAAAGAGGGGAGAGAAGACCTGTTTCGGGGAAAAAAATAAAGGGAATTTTTTGTGCTCCGCTATTGAATGTGGAGGGGGGAGGGGGCCGAGAAGATGAACTCACCGTAGACATTGAGAAAGTCGAACCCGGAGGAAAGATCTGAGTCAAGATATCGGAACTTAAAGGCGGGAGACGCACGGGAAAAGAAGGAGGGGTAATAGACCCTTTGAAAGAACCGTTGGCATGGAGAAAAACGGCCTAACAGTGGGACAAGAGAAAAAAACAGATGAGGGTCCCGGCTCTGACCAAAACGAGTCATTGACAGGCCTGCGCATAGGGGGGGGAGGGAAGGCGATCGGAGGAGAAGGAGAGGGAAAAGAAGACTAATACAACTTAAGGAGGAGTCAGAAGAGAGCGCCTCAAAGCTCAGCAAAAGGAATTGTCAACAGGATCTAGGGGGGTTTTGCACTTCGAGAGATAAGGGGGGAAGGGTTGGGGAAAAATGAACAGAGAAATTCAGATCCACAAAAGACGAAAGGGGGGACTCAAGGACATTAAGTCCTGGGTCGAAGGACGAACAGGAGAGGTCACCGGAGAGGTGGCAGAAAAAAGGGTAGATGGGAAGACAACACACTCTTCCTGGAAAGGAAGGGAAAGAAAAAGCTAACATCCGACTTTCGGAGCGCGTGAAAAAGGCAAGACAACAATACCATCCATGTCGAGTTCCAGGGAGGAGGAAGGGGAGATGATGATTCGAAATCAATTTTCGGGGGGACGACGACATGTTAAGTGGGAAAGGGGGGGGGGGGGGAGAAAACCGCTCAGAGAGATTAGGGGACCTCGTCATATTTGGTGAGAAAGTTGTCTCTAATGCCGAAGCGTCAAAATTGAAAAACCGAAATGAATGGGGGAAAATCAGAGACATGCAGTGGGGGAAAACTTCATTGAGGCCGTCAGAAGAAAGACGAAAATCCAGATGGCAGGAGAGTAATCCGAAAAATTCGGGGAGGAAAAGGAAAAGCTTGTCCTGCTAAAATTCCGAGGAGGGAAGCGTAGGGAAGAAATCAGGCAGGGAAAACGGAGAGAAGCGGAAATGCCAAAACGAGCGCAACGAGATCGCAAGAAAGGGCAAATCGATCAACCTGAGTGTTCACGGCCCCCGAGGCAACTTCTAGAACGAAGGGACACACACTGCTAAAGCTATGCTGGAGAAAAATGGGGAGGGGAGTCAATCTATTCGTTCAAAAAGGGCGCGGGGGAGGTTTATGTGCCTTCTTCTGCTCCCTAAAAGGGAGGAGGAGAGGACGGACGTCCAGAAAAGAAAAACAGGGCAAATGAGCCTTGGAAGCGAAAACTCACAGGGGAGGGGTGAATTCGGCTGATTGTCTTTCCACAGGGGCAAAGGGGGGGGAAAAAGAGGTAAGACAGGAAAGAACAACAAAAAAGGCGGTGATGAAAAGGGAGGAGATTCCAGGAGTAAATGGAAGGGAAGACCAAAGCCAGAAGAAAATTCACACACTCAACAGGAGGGAGGTAATTGGGAGCTACGGGGCAGAGGGCATCGGTAAGATTCGAGTATACAGGACGAGGGGGGGAACCCGACCACGTTGAACTAAAAGTCACACCGGAACGGAAAAAAAAGTTGGGCGAGGATTGCCTAACCTAAAGGAGGGGGGGGGGAATCATCGGGGGAAGGGAAGCAATGGGTTGCCGAAGAAATGAAAAGGGGCAAGGAGACGACGTGCAAGTTGGCGGGGGGGATGAGGTAGAATCTGGGGGGGAAAAAGGGATCACCGCACGGGGGGCGTCAGGGTTGTACGCTTTCCGCCCGGTTCAGGGGAAAAGAGGGGAATGAGCCCGACGCCGGGAGTCAACGACAGGGGACAAACAAACTCAGGAAGGAGTCGGGTATACTTGGAGCAGGTTCAGGGCCTACACTGGATTGAGAAATTGGACCGCGTCCCCCTTTTGGCGTACGTATCGAATAAAAAAGGAGATCCATAACGGGCAGGGGGGGCTACATCGGTGACAATGCACAGGCAACATTGTAATTTATTGATTAGTAGGATGGCAGAGGCGCGACAACCTCGAAAAAAAAGGGAACGAGAGGGGAATCCTCACAAAGACGGGAGATAAAAGACGGATTTAAACCTGGGAAAGAGAACAAGGGGAAATTGTTGCGACAGATAAAAGAACTATTTCAGCGATCAAAAGGAACTTCGACAGGTGAGGGGGCTGGGAATCAGCGGGAGAACACAGGAGGGCAGCCGAAAGCGGGTCGGGGCCCTAATGTCCTCGATTGGTCAGGCAAGAAATTTTAGTTATCGACTAGAAAGGAGAGGATTCAAGGAAACCTTTTAAATTCAAATTCTGGGAAAAAAGGGGAGAGGTAGACACGGAATGCAAAAAATTGAGGGTACAAACGGCCTGTCAAGTAGGGGGAAGGCTATAAATTTGGAAGATAAGACTTTCCGCAGTCCCAGGAGTCAAAGAGAACCGACGTGGGGACGACAATCTCGACAGTCGAGGGACTGGGGAAGAGGAGCTGGGGGAAGCAACACCAGTTGTAGGAAGAGAAATCAGGAGAGCGCGAGAAAGAAGTCAGAGGCGCTCAGTCTTCCATAAGGGGGAAAGGCAGGGAAAGGGAAAATCAGCACGAGGGAGAAAAGAAGGAGGGAGGAACTTGTTAAGGCACGTTTTTAGACCATACAAACGGGGAGGGGAAACAGGGGATAAACGAAGATTCTATGAGTTAGGGAGAAAGCCGGTGAGGATATGAGACTTGCTCAGAGAGAAAGCGGATCGGCCAGGCAGTTTCAAAAGCTAGCCGGGATCGGGAGTTGCAACGGGAAAAGAAGGGGAAACCAGGGACGAGGGAGCCAAACATTCACAAGATTGTGTTTAGAGGGGGATAGGAAAGAAAAGTGTAAGTCATTCGGAAATGTAGGGGGTAAAGAGATGAGCGGAACTGCGTCAAAAGGGGGTTACAACCAGGGGGTTGTGATTTCGAGATCGGAAGGTCGCCTAGGGGAAAACTGGAGGGGGGGGGTACCGAACGGAATCGGTCGCGCAGACACAGAGCACAAAAAGGAGATGACAAAGGTCATAAGTCCAGGTCGTCAAAGGCCGAACCCGATAAGTACAACAACAAACAACGGAGGAGGAGAAAAAAAAAAAGATACTGGGACGGAAAAAATTCCGCCCGACGACAGGAACTTAAATAACAAGGTCGCGGTGTCAGGAGACGGAAGGCACCGCTGCCGCTCCTAGTAAAAACCACATTGAAGCTACCTGGAGTGACATCAGAGAAACAAGTTGTAACCACAAGAAGGTTGACACAGTGTCCGCATCAGCGTCAAAAAGATAAACGGGGACCATATTTAAAATGACGGGAGGGAAAATCTATCAAACACTCAAAAATACGGTAGCCTCGATCCTGGGGGTTAGAGATTGGCAGGAAACTACACCGATACGACCTGGAAGGATGCGAAGAGATCCTATCGCAACAAGAATAAACGGCGGTTCTGAGAACGGGGGATATAGGGAGGGGGAAGCGACCTGGGGACTAGGAAGGGGGGGGTTGGCCATGTCAAAAAGGCCTAACAGGGGAAGAGAGAAAGCGCCCAGAAAGAGGAATTCCCAGGAGGGGACAACAAGAGGAGTAAAGGTTACTACGGATCTCATAGGAAGGGATAAACTAGCGCTTATATCGAATGCGGACGTGGAATAAAAAGCTGATTGGAGAAGAGGGAAGCCCTGGCTTCTAAGCAAAGCCCTACTAAAATTGTCGAGAAGTCGCCCCAAAAGTCCCGTTGTCTGAAAGAAAGGTACCCACTGGTACGTACTGCGCATGATAGCCACAGTCCAAGAATGACCGGATGTGTACACTTGGCCATTCGTCCGGGCGGGAGGGACTAAAGAAAAAAGTCGGCAAGAGACTCGAATTCCACGCCCGAAGGAAAAAAGGGGTAGCGTTTCTAGCGGAAATCACTCACAAAAATCTTAGAAACAGAGCTACAGCCAAGTCTGCGAGAAAAACTGGGCAGCCAAAAAGTCAAATCCATGTCGACTTTCAATATCGCTGTACTCAATAAGAAGCAGTCGCAAAAAAGGGCTGGTTATCCCTACAGGGGGGGTCCGGAAAATATACCACCGTCCTCTACGGCGGGAGGATGCATAAGAGGTAACTAGTTGGAGTCGGGTGGGGGAGACTGAAAGAAGAAGCGAATCAAAGGAAACTGAGGGATTCCTTTACCGAGGAGACAAGGGACGGGAGTGGGGAGGGGGAATGAAAGAGGCGCGCCGCTCACAAAGTTGAGTTTAGTGTCCGTGGAGGGAAAAAAGGAAAAGGACAACTCTCTCCAGTATCGGGCCTTAAATAAAGAGATAATAGAGGCGTGAGCGGAGAGGAATCGAAGGAAGGGGACGCTTGCAACGTACTCGGTCGGAAGGGGACAAAAAACGCAGAACCAGATTGCAGGCGGAGACCAAAGCCGATGAATAAGTTCCGATCAAGAGAACCTTGATGGTGGTCGACATGGAACAGGAGGGAAATATGACACGAAAAAGGAACCCGGATAAAGAAAGGGGACTGGTTAAAGAAACTAAATTAGGGGACAATCTGAGTGAAAAGGAGGGGGAGGGTGGATGAAGGGTCCAGGCGTCCTCAAAGGAGGTAAGACGGGAGGAAAGAGAGAAAGAGGGAGAACGAGGAGGACCGATGACGCGAGGGAAAAGGAGAAAAAGGAAAAAGAACTCACCGTGTAAGGGGGATTCTTCTGCTGTGGCTTCCACATGCAGGAGTACCGAATAGCAGAAAAAGAAAAAGGGGAGGGGAGAAAGGAAAAGAGAGAGCTTGGAAGGGTACCTCCGGGGAACCAGAAAGGAGAAAATGCCACACACTCACGGGTCGGGAGGAAGGACATTGCAATCGGTGCATGATTCGATTTATAAGGATGGCTACTGGGTCCGTAGAAAACAAAGGGGAAAAGAAGCACGGGGAGGAACGCCCGGCACGAAAAAAACAACAAGAGGGCCCCAAAGTGGGGAAAGATTGCTAACATCAAAGAGTAGGGGGGGATGACCATCGATGGAAGTAGAAAGGGTGGGTTTCCGTACTTTATAGTTTCAAAAGTTGTCGAAAAGGGAGACCCAACCAGTCAAGGGGGTTGAGTTCGAATGAAAGAGCGGGAGTTGGGAGGAGAGGGGAATCGGGGTCTTCATTTGTAAGATTCATCAGACGGGGGGAGGCCCTGCCGGAGATTCCGACGGCGACTCACAGCCTAGAGGAACGCTCAGCTGAAGGATGGTCGGCGAACGGTAGCAAGGAAGGAGGGGAAAACTTCCTTGATGGAACAAAAAGCGTCCCGGGGGGAACGGACTACAATGGCTCAAAAGAAGGAAGTTACGGATTTCGAACGGGAAAATCAAGGGAAAGCTTTCCTTGGGGATTGGATGCGCTGCAGAAGCAGGACAAGCGACAAAAGAGGAACGGGTAGTGGGGGATACCTCCACAGAAGGAGCGGGGTTAGCGACAAGACGGAAAAAACATTTAACAGGGAGGAAAGATCAAAAGGGGGGGAGAAAATCAGCGACAGGGACTCTGCGTACGCCGCGCCGGAAAGACAGGGGAGGGTCTTGTGCTGACCGAGAACTCTTGTTCGCAAAGAGCTGGCGGGCTAATGTACCGTGCATCAGAATCGAAATCACGAAACGGGGGGGGATTCTGAAGCATGGAAGGGAAGGAGGACTCTAGAAAAGGAAAAGGGCGAGGACCAGCCCTTACGTTAGAAAGCAGGGAGTGGCAGGACTCTGTGGACGTGGGTGGGCAATCAGTCCTCAAAGGGGATCAAGAGGAAGGGCGAAGCAACCACCGTGATATTGGGAAGCGAAGGGTAGAAAAGACTTGCGGAAAATTACAACATATCCTAAGTGGATGCCCTTATTTCAAGGGAGGGAGAGATATCTCTCTGGCCAGAGACTACCTAAGTCGTCCAGAGCCCCCAAAGACGGAGGGCACTCCAGGTAACAACTCTTAGGGGGGGGCAATGCAGTGTTTGGAAAAATGGTATGGGAAGAGGAAAATTAACCAGAATTAAGGGGAGCGGTCTGCCAAATAACAACAAGAAGATTCGGGAAACACGGAAAGAAAAGAAAACTCTGGTGGAAGGAGGAATATAGGGGAGCTAGAGGGTATCTGCCTGAGGGGGGTAAATCCATCAGGGGTGAGTTCATCGGCACTATTAAGGGATTCCAAGGAAAAATGAAGAGCCACAAGTCAAGGTAGGGGAGTGATTCCAGAAGAAACGGGTGTGTCGAAGTCTGGAAAGGAGGCGAAACGGACCATCTCATGAACGGTAAAATGATTGTTTAGGGACAGAGACAGCTGAAGGGGAGGGCGATCGGAGGGAATTGGTAACGAAAAACTTCATCTGGGGCAAAGGCCATGGTAAGAGACATGCGAAAAACGGATGAAGGGTCGGGTACGGGGCTGTAAGGGAAAATCTCCTTCGCAAAACAAATAATCAAGGAAAAAAAAAAGGTATTCCGGTAGGAAACATAAAGAGAGATATCTGGAGGGGAGAAAATGAAACCTGCAATGAATTAGGAGTCCGGTTAAATAAGGTATAGGGGAGGACTGGAGAGAGGAGGGAAGGATAGTACCACGGCCGTTCACATTAGGCGCGAACCGGCGGCAATCAAAAGCAGGTTGTAAATGTACGTAAAGGGAGGGGATGCAGGGGGAAAAAGAAGATGAGGAACCTACTTTAACGAAGAACGTAAATCGAAACGCCAAGAAGCGGAGGGGCTAGTCCCTGCAAGCTTTCTTGTCCGGATGTGTAGAAACCAGAAATAAGAAAATTCGCACAAAGAATAGAGAAGCAAAG
>Ga0179593_1704174_pt1 | contig 10312 bp, 17 predicted proteins | sample CZODoug2_1_08_16_FD_185931 | JGI IMG/M metagenome (GOLD analysis project Ga0179593, IMG submission 185931) | Vadose zone soil fungal communities from Angelo Coast Range Reserve, California, USA - CZODoug2_1_08_16fungal (PacBio error correction) | ecosystem: Environmental > Terrestrial > Soil >...
AAGAAAAAAGAAACTTGCAGAATGGAAAAAAAATGGAACGATGCGGCTTAAGGAGGGGAGACCAGAATAACATAAACATTTACCGAAAGGGGGGGGAGTCATACTTGGCTCGCTAAAAGCAAATTTTTCTTTGCAGGAAGAAAAGAACATTAGGGAGAAACGGGGACTGGTCTTTGAACGGGACAAGGCGCGCTTGAAAAAGAAAAAAAACCCTTCTAAACGCAAAAAAAAACGGATCTCATGTATTGAGACGAGCTGAAGCTCGGATAGAAAAAAATACGGTAAACGGACGGGGGAAGGAAAAAAAAGATTGACAAAAGGGAATCCTCCCGGGTTGAACACCGGGGTGATTGCTCGCATGGGAAAAAAACGAAACCTTCACCTTCCTGTAATGCAAAGTCCATAGGGAAAAATAAAGCATTGGAAAAAAGATGATTGAGGCTGCGGATCAAGGGGGGAAAGGAATCAGGGCACGAGAAAAAATTGGCAGTCAGGAAAACATTGTTTTTGCAGGGTTGGGGGAGGGGGAGAGTGTGGCAGGAAACTTGGGCCCGTTTGACGACTCATTAGGAAGTAAAAAAAGGTTGGGGAAAATGAAAGAGGTTTCCGAGTATCTCGATAGAAAAAAACGGCCAAGGGCAGGGCCGATGTGGGAACATCCTACAGCTACTATTGAAAAAAAAAAAAATTTCGGTGGGGAGAGGGGGAATCAAACAATAAAGCAAAGGGAGCAGTGTCAGAGTGGGAACCCCCAGGGGTAAGTCGGTCTCCCAAGGTTCCCCGAAGGGCTGATGCTTTCGGAGCCAAAAGGAGGAACGAAAAAGGGGTCTGATCGCCGATTTCGGTTGCGATCGCCAAAAGGATTTTGGAGGAGGGGATGCGAGCCTTGGAGGGTTCTGTGGGGGAGGTGCATCTGCAGATTCCTCCAAGGGAAAGAGGCATCCAAAGGTCGAAGAAAGAACTGGGTAGGAGACTATAGGCGAAAAGAAAAAAGTCTTCAGGGAAAGGAAGAGCCTTCATCCTACTCTTAAAAAAAAAAGAGAAAAAAAAAAAAAAAAAAAAAAAAAAAAAAAAAAAAAAAAAAAAAAAAAAGAAAAAAAAGAAGAAAAAAGGAAAAAGAAGCAAAATATACGGCGTATAGGGGGGGGGGGGGAAAACTCGGAAAAAAAGAAAAGGGTCGTCCGTTCCTCCGAGTTCCCCCAGAAAAGGAAAAAAAATTGCGAAAAGACCCTGGTGCGGGGGGGTAAAAATGAAGTGCACTGTAAAAAAAAGGGCCACTTAGAGCAAAGGAAAAGAGGATGAAAAGAGAGAGATAGTGGGACAGTGTTGGGGAAACTTCCTTAAGTAATGAGAAAGAAGATGTCGCAAAGGACGGGGGAGGAGGGTAGGCCAGGGAAAGGAAAGGCTGCACGTAAGAAAAAGATCAGGGGGGAGATCAGCTATGCAGCTCAAGGGTCTATGCCTAAAAGGAGGGTCCGCGCTACAGGGGGGGGAAGCAGCCGCCGTACTTGAAATGAAAAAATTTCGCCGAAGAAGTGCTCGAGTCTATCACTCCTCGTCAAAGAGGCAACGTTGGAAGAAAAATCTCAACTGAGGGGAGAGCGAACCTTCCGTAAAAGAATCCCCCTGGGGGCAAATGTCGAAAGCAGAACGATATCCCACCATCCTGGGGGAGAATCGCAACTGAAGATCAGAGAAAAAACGAATCTGTGAGAAATCCGAGAGAAGAGGAGGAAAGCATCTGTGGAACCCGTTGAGAAGGAAACTTAATCTTAAAAGAACTCAAAGGGGAGGAGATCGGTGCCAAGAGTGGAGAACCAGGCTCTTCTCGCCGATTAGCGGAAGAAAAATCTTAGCAGAGAGGGGGGAAAAAAGGGGGGTCGGCCAGGCCTGGCCAGAGACAGGTTACTATATCGCGAGCTAGGAAAGGAAGGACCTCGTATCCATTAGAAAAAAAAAAAAGGGCCCCCTCAAGGTAGGCCAAAAGGTGGCACTGCAAAAAGGGGGAGAGGACACACCAAGAAAAGAAGGGTTGCGAGAATGTTGCGACGGAAAGAAACCTCATCTCTGGGGGGCAAGGAAAACCCTTGAAGGAGGAGAAGGGATGGAGCCGATAGAACAGGGAAAAACGCTGGCTGAAAGGGAAGAGGAAAGGCCTTCGGTGGCATGAAAGAAAGGGGAAGGTTTTCGTACAAGGCCCATGGGAAGGGAACACTAGAGAAAAACCGTCAAGGGAGGCGGGAGGATTCGGGTGAGAAAGTCAAAAGGGGAGGGTCCGTGGACAAGAAAGAAAAATCAGACATTTTCGTCTCCTCCATGCATTGCTCCGGGGGAAGAGTGAAAGGGCACAACATTAAAGAGGGGAAGAAACCAGAAACGGACATCGTCCACGCTATAACAATGAGGAGGGGCCGAGGGGGCCCCCCTAACATTTAAAAAAGAAAAAAGCTGCACAATTCTGGAATCACTGACTTCGGCCAAAGGGCGGTCATCTTCAGGACGCAAAGCCCTGAACCTTAATCGCCTCGTGGGATCCCAATTTACATCGGAAAGAAAGGGGGAAGATCCTAGAGGAGAGGGAAAAGAGAGAGATCGAAAATGCGAGAATTGGAAAGAGAGGAAAGTTCACCAGGTAGCGCTTTGGGGAGCAAATAAGAACTTATGGGATGGAAAAAGGCTCTTAATGAACGAGCAGGTCGTTGCTAATGAAAGGTCGAAGGGAGGGCATCAAATTTTGGGGCCGAGGGGCCTCAACTCGCCATTATAAGTCGGGGGAAATTTGCGTTTTTCTCAGTTACAATGCAGGAAGGGGGAAAGAAAAAACTGAAGGAGCAAAGAAAGCGGCTAAGAAGGGGGAGAAATTTCTGAATTCTAAGGGAATATCGGGTCACGAATACGAGGGTGCCACAAAACCACGAAAACCTGAACCCCAAAATGACAACAACACCCTAAAACGGAAAACTAAGTAGCCCAAAAAAAAAAAACCACCCCCAGAGAACTCGCCGACATCCTGGAAAAGTTGGGTATCGGTCCCGAAAGGAACATGGGCCGGCTCTACAACCTGCAGGGAGAATTCCTTCTGCTCAGGGAAAAAGTTGAGTTTATGCAGTTTTCAAGATCATCTCTGACTGGAAAGGCGGGAATAGCCAGGGGTCCATGCGAGAACCAGAGCTGGAGGTTATTGTCGAGGGTTTGGTTGGGAAAGGGGGCGTGTACAAAGCTTTGGGAAACCTGGACATAGCCCTTGAAAAGAAATTCGAAAGAGGGTGGGGGAGGAAGTCTGTAAGGGAAAAAGGAAAAGAGCGCGATATCGAAAAAGTCATGCCCGAAGGGGAAAAGGAGCTCCTCATCTACTATTGAAAAGCTCCTCGATAATTTTAAGCAAACATCTGGTAGGAAAGAATAAACGAAAGGTGAAAACCACTTGAGGCAAGGAGTTACGTACGAAGGAAAAGGAAAAAAAAAAGGGTTCCGCCTTCTTCGGACTGTATATTCTTTCTGAAAAAAGAATTCGCGGTAAAAAGCGCAGAGAAAAGCTGGGGTTATCAGAAGGAAGGAAGCGACACTACCGTATTTAGGGGAGGCCCTGGTATGAAAAAAGTCACCCAAGGGGGGGGGGGGGAGTAAGGCATCCCAGAAGGAGTCGCAGCACAACAACTTTGGGAGAGAAAGACGAATCTAGGCAAGAGAAGAAGACATGTTGGGTGAAGGGAAGAAGCTGCCTTTTCCTAAAAAGAATACGCTTCCATTCGCGAAGGTAAAAGAAAGGCTGGATGAAAGACAAGGGTGGTGCGAGCGATCGGTAGTACGTGCAAGGAAACCAGCAAAGAAAAAAGAAGCAGAAAGTGCGCAACGGCTCTCCCGAGACCCGGTCACCCGAAGTAAAGAGGGAACACAATGGGCCAGAGAAGAGAGATGCAACAAAATTAAACGGAGGGAAGGAAGGGGGAATAACGTGCACTAGGAAGAAAGAAGACGGGTATGAGCCTTTGGGGGGAGACGGAGGGGGTTCCCTTTGTATGGGAACATGAATTCTGAGAAAACGAGCGTGATCAGCATCTCGAGAAGAAATATTTTCACAGCCTGAAAGTGAATGACAGAGAACCGGGGGGGGGGGGGGGGAGGGGGGGGGGGTGGGGGGGGGGGGGGGGGGGGGGGGTGGGGGGGGGGGGGGGGGGGGGGGGGGGGGGGGGGGGGGGGGGGGGGGGGGGGGGGGGGGGGGGGGAGATGGTCGGAGTCACATACTTGAGATACAAACCTCGAAAAGGGAGAAAGCTCTAGAGTTTGCTCGATCTAAAAAAGGCTTCGGGGAAAAGGGGGGGGGGAAAAGACTTTCCCTCTAACTTTAGGTGCACGTTCACTCCCTCTGAAAAAAAAAATGGGTTAAAAAAGAAAGAATCCATGCCGAATATCCACAGACACGGAAAAACTGCATTATCAAGCGGGGAAAGCGGTGCGCCTTCATCGGAATCCGCCTAGGAAAGCCAGAAAGCATCGTTTCAACACAAAGGTGGTTTCACTGGAAAAAAGGAAATCAAATTGTTGTGTTAAAAATCTCTTGTGACAGAAAAGTGAGACTCTTATCCGTCTTCATGAAGAGAGAGAATTATCTATGATCAAGACTGATTCTTGCAGTCAAAAAGGAAAAAGGAACTGCCGTGCTAGATCTTGACGACATCTTCTTCTCTCTAATTAAAAAAAGGAGGCAAATTGGAAAAGGAACTCGGACAGCAAGGTGGAAACCAGATTTAATCTACAAAGGAGAAATAGGCAAAAAGGTGCCTAGTCAGAGGAGATAAACCCTCAGGCCCCTTAGGAAAAAAAGAGCTTACTGCCTCTCTTCTGGGAAATCGTTCTTACCTCTTTGGAGGAAGAAGAAAGTGGATTTTCCTATGCGAAAGAGAAAGTTCTATAAACTTAATGTGGCGAAGCCGGCCCTTGAAAAATTTGCCTAGGAAGGGAAGGAAAGGGAGTCTTTCTCTTCTTTTCACGGGGAGGCAAGGCACTACTCTAGAAAAAATTATTTCAGGAGGGACGAATCCTTCAGACATTTCAAAATAACACCCCCATGCGGTTGCTTCACGGGCGGGAAAGGGAGGAACCGGGGTGTGCAAAAGCGCCAGCCTTCACGGGGGAAAAAAGGACATAGGGAACTCAAAATGAATTGACGAAGGTGCTGGGGGGGACCACCCGAAAGGGGGACTTCGTAAAGCGCGTAAAGACAAAACTGCGGCTGTAAAGAAAAGAGCTTCCATAAGTTCTTAACCTCTCTCCCGGAAGAGCCGTCGCAGAAAGAAAAAAGGGAGAGGAGTGGAATGGGGGAGGGATGGAATCTCAACAAAGAAAATAGATAGAGGGGAAAAAGATCCACTACCTGCGAGAATGTGTGCGACATTGCGAGAAGGAGTTGGGAGGTCCCGAGAACGGATTATATGAAAAAAAGGGTTAACCTGAGACAGACGGGGAGCGCTTGGGGAAGGCCGAGGGAAAAAAAAAGCCCTACTTGTCTTCGGAGGTCGGGCGAGGGGGGATTGACATGCGGAGAGGAAAAAGTCCTCACCCGGCGACCGCTCCGGGACAAACGTGAGCAGGAATGGAGGCTTCTGATAGAGGGGAAGGGTATGGGACAATATGGGGGAAAAGGACGCAACGACGCGAGCAAAGAAAGAGGTTGCGAAGACACTTAGTTCTGTTTCCAGGAGGGCCCCGTGAACGAAGGACGAAAAAAACGCAGGGAAATCGTTCATTTCAAAGCCCTCGGAAAGGGGCAAATCTCGTCAAGAAAGGACAGGGAAAGGGGCCGGGGAAGCCTAGGGTTTATTTCCTTCTCAAAAGTCACTCCTCAAACAGGAGTGTTGGGGGGGGGGGGGGGGGGGAGAAAAAAGCGGTGGCATTGCAAGGGGGGTAGATCCCTGAAGAAAGGAAGAAGGCATACCTCGGAAAAAAGTTTTTTGGGGACTGGAGTCGATGGGGAAAGATGTGCAGAAGACGCTAAAATAATAAAATTGGGACCACTTCTGGTCCTATAAAGGGAATCCCGCCTCAAAAATTTAAGAAAGGATCCTAGCTCAGGGCGAGCATGACGGGAGGTCTCATCTTCAGAAAGTAAAACGCTCAGAGGGAAAGTTGACCAAAAGTAGTGAGAAATATTAAGTCCTACAGGGAGCCGCGCGGGAAAGGGGTCTGCTTTCTATTCGGCTTTCCGAGACCGAGCAAGAGGAGGGGGCATAGAAGGGGGGAGGGGTCCGGGGGAAAAAATTTTGTATCTAGGGAAAGATGCTTTCCGAAAGGGGCAACACATGGGGGGGCTTGGGGGGGGAGGGAAGAGGGAGCTAACAAGAGCATGGGGAGGCAGCAAAAAAGGGGTTTTGCGACTACTAGAGGGACGAAAAGAAGGGAGGTAGAAGACCGGGGACTGTCATTACGCGGAACAAGTAAAAAAAGAGAAAACAGTTCGCGAAGGGGAAAAAAAGAGAATATAGAACCGATTTGTTGTGGCAGAGGGATATGATTCGAAAAGAAAAGAATTCCGTGCCGCCAGGAAAAGAAAAGAAATACAAAAGAAAAGGAAACTCAAGGGGGGTAGAGCCCGAAAATGGGGAAAAATCCGCATCGGTAAGTAAAGAATTGGGGGGAAAAATGTCCACTAAAGAAAAAAGTACAAAGGGGAGGAATATAGGAGTGGAGAAAGGAATTTACGGTACAAGAGGAAGGAAGGGGAGATCCGTTTTCGCCAAAGAAGGGGATATTTTGTAGGCTTTGGTGAAAAAAAGGGCGACCTAGCGGGAGAAAAGAGAGACACAACAAATGTAAAGAGCGTGGAACGTCGCGAACTGGAGCAGAAAACGCCGTACTTGAAGAAAGGAAATTTCTCTCAGGGCGCCTAAACCTTTTCTCGAAAGAAAAAAAAAAAAGGTCGCTGGAAAGTGAGAAAAAAGGCCCTAGAGAAGAGCACCGGGCGCTCCCTAGCGAAAAACCACCTCCCAAGGGAAAGCCGATCTACAGCAAGATATCCACACATCCGGTAGAGGAAGATCAGAAAAGGAAACAAGGGTTTACCGGGGGCCCGAATCATCTAGGTAAAGGGAAGTGTTCACCCGTTGAGAGACTTATATGTCCTAGGGGGGAACACATGCGGAAACGTTAAGAGGAGAGAATGACGACGAAGAAATTATCCGAAAATCGTCCTCTGATTCAGGGGAAAGGGGGAAGGGAACTTCACTGAAAATAAAATAGGGGTGATAAAGGCTTGGACGTTGAAGGAATCGTAAAGTTACGAGAACTTTCTCCTATGTCTGCGAAAATATTCAGCCTGGAAGGAAGGGAAACTGTCAAAAAAGGAGTATCAAAAAACAATGTGGACGGGAAAAAAATGTAACCCTCAAAAGAAGATGTTCCCTTATGGGGGACGAAAAGGATTCCTCGCGGGATAAAGCAGAGATGGGGATTCCGGAGGGGGGCTCATCACAGGGGAATAAGGCAGAGGAAAAAAAAGTTTGAAGTTTTTTCGGAAGATGCGGCGCCACGAATCAGAAGTCCGGAAAGATTGAAGCGTTCACTAGGGAAGGCCTTCACACTCGTACCTTCAATTTAAAAAAGAAGACCTTCATAAGAGGGAGAGAACTGCTCCGGGGCCGAAGGCGCAACGGGGGGGGACTTGAAGAAAAGAAGAATTGTCCACGTAGGAAAAAAGGAAACTCGCCCCGAATCGAGACGAAGGCCTACGTTATTCAACCATCTTCGAAAAATAAGACGAGAGATGATAACAGGACGGCGGTACTGGGAGGAAGAGAGAATTTCTTAGGGGGGGAAACGCTCCCTTAACCTTAACACAAGGGAAGGTCTCATCCTCAGGAAGGGAAATTTGCAAATAAGAAACCGAGGGGGAAATGAAAAGAAAGACAAGATCCCCTGAGGAAGGGGAAAAAGCGGTCGATGGAAGGAGACACGAAGAACTTTATGAGATTAAAAAGAAATGACCGCGAAGGTCGTGGAAAAAGGGGTCTCGCTGGAAAAAGCAAATGTTCGGGGGGCCAGAGAAAGAAAGTAAGGTGGTCTTCGATCAGGGGGAAAATGTGCGCCAGTGGAAGGGAGAGGGGCCGTTGGTGCAAGTCCCACCGAAGGAGCCCCCTCAACAAAAAGAAAAAACAAAAAAAAAAAACCGTGAAGAAGAAATGGAGGGAAGACCGGGGTGAAAGAAATAAAAGGAAAGTTCAGGCCAAAAAGACGAGAAGAACGTAAAGACTCCCTTTAGAAAAATCCCAGAGGGTGAAGGGAGCCAATGGTGGAACGGAAGGAAAAAGTCCGGCGAAAGGCATCGGAAAGAAAGAGGGGCAGTGTCAAAAAGTAACCGATTAAAAAATAACCAGACGCGGGAACCAGGGTCAAAACCCGATCGGGGAAAAGGGGAATTTTTCCCTTCCGCAAAGAACGCAAACATTTGCCTCTGGGTGGGTTTGGTAAGAGCAGAAATTGGGAAAGGCATACCTAAGGGTCTCATGGCTTGAGTCGCGCTTGAACTACGCCTGTGGGGACCCCATTCTCTGATAAGAGGAAAACGTCATCAGTTGAAGTTCAGAAGGAAGTCACTTGAGCAAATCAGCTCTATTGGCCGCTTATCATTGGAAAGACCATTATCCGGAAGGTCTAATCTTCCAAAAAAAAAGGACGATGGCAACAAATTCAAGGAAGGGCAAAAGGAAGAAAGAGGGAAGACCGTCTCCAACGGAAAACACGGCTTGAAGGGGTAGGTCTTCTCAAGGGAACAAATAAGGGGCAAAGCAACGAAGGGGCTTGAGAGGGGCGAGCGCAAAGGAAATTGTTATATCTGCCTGGGGGGAAAGGATCGTCTTTAAGAGTGTTACGTCGGAGTGAGGGAAAAAATCCTCAGAAGCTCAGAAAAGGGAACGACTTGTGCGGGGGGGAGAAGCAAAAAGGCTGTATACGGGGGTGGGGGAAGGGGGTTGTGTGGGAGGGGGGCGTAAAGGTTCCGGATAAACGAAAAAGTGGTTGCTGCGCACAAAGGAACATAGGGGTTGGTGTGCTCGCTAGATGAAAAACTCGTTGGACCGAAGACGATTCAACCAGCCCGAAAGAGGAAGAGAGAAATCATATTTCTCCAACGGGAAGAAATCCAAGAACCAGGAACCCTGGAATAAAGGCAAAATCGCAACAAAAAGAAAAACACGGGAGAGGATGCGAAAGGGTCATACGAAGGAGGACGTCCGCTGCTAAAAAGGGAGAGACGGGGTCGCATCTAAAAAAGAAAAAGGTTTGGGGTTACCTGAGGGGAGACCGAGCGTGAGAGAAAAGGAAAAGGGTTCTATCCGCCGGAGAGGGGGGGGTCGTTTCCTGAGAACTGGAAAAAGGGGGGAAGGACAGACGGAGACTACAAACCTGAGGAAAAAACCCTATTCTAGCTTTTGCTTTGAGAGACTATCACTCCTCAAGAAAAGGGGGATTTTTGAGGAGGGGGAAAGAGAAAAACTGAGAAGGGGGAACCGGGAACGCAAAAGACCTCCCCTGGTTGCAAATGAGAAGCAGCAAATGGAAATCAAGGGAGGGCCCCATTACAGTAAACAGAGGAGAGAGAAAAAAAGGCAAAAGAATGCGGGGAGAGGGACATAAGAGGGGGGAAGAAACCTCTAATAAAAGAGTCACCCAAAAAGGGTACTTTAGGAGAGAGAGACGAAATGAAAAGGGAAAAATGAGGATCCATAAGGGTAGAGTCTTGCCTATGGAAAGACGCCTGATGAAAAAAGAAGAAACTGAGAGAAGGGAGGGGGAATCGTAGCTTATTCTGCTCAATTTGAATGAAAGTTGCCGAAACTGCTGAAAGTCTTGGATTTACAATAGAGGAGGACGGGGGAAAGGCGGCTCGTGCCGACCCCCCCCCAAAAGTCTGAAAGGAAGAGATCGGCCCGTTCTTTCCAAGGTTGCAAAATTGGAATATACAAACCACATCTGGAAAAGTGGGAAATTTTTCAGAAGGGGATCAGCACCTGTAAGCAGGACACCTTGACAAGGGCTATAAAAGAGGGGACTGCTTGACACTGCTCATCGGGGGGGGGGCTTGCCTAATCTAGAAGAGGATTCAGGAAGGGGGGGAAAAAGGTGGTCGGTGAAACCAATAAAAGGAGGGCAACGACAGATCCGACAAAAGGAAGAGGGGGGGAGGCTCTTCGTTCACTCAAGTTGAAAAAGGCACTCTCAGAGAGTACAAACCTGGGAAACGAAGATACGAAGACCTTAAGAAGCAATTCCTGCTAAGGGGGGGGGCAGTCCTTCTTTAGCGGTTCGCCGGGTAAAAAAC
>Ga0179593_1809944_pt1 | contig 10312 bp, 13 predicted proteins | sample CZODoug2_1_08_16_FD_185931 | JGI IMG/M metagenome (GOLD analysis project Ga0179593, IMG submission 185931) | Vadose zone soil fungal communities from Angelo Coast Range Reserve, California, USA - CZODoug2_1_08_16fungal (PacBio error correction) | ecosystem: Environmental > Terrestrial > Soil >...
CTACTCTCAGGAAAGAGGGAAGGAAGAAATGGTCCGTGGAGGGGAGGAAAGAGGAGAGAAAATATGCTATCCGTATCAAAGAGGGGAAAATCGAATAGACCACACAGATTACAACAAAAAAGAAAAAAGAATCGCGGGCGGAGGGGAGGGCTGCTGCTCATCCGTTCCTATGACCATCCTGCAGGGAAAGAGACTCAACGGAGAAAAGGGGCGAGAGAAGGAAAAAGCGGAAGGGAGATTTTTGTCAAGGAAGACCCATTCGCGCAGGGGAAAGCCTGACTGGGAGAAGAGCGGTCAATCCGTTCCTCCGGATACATGCAGCTGCACTTAGAAAGGGAAAGGGGGGCGTCATCTAAGAAGGTTGAAAAGAAGATAACAGGCGGAAGGATTATTTTCCGGGAAGAAGGGAGACGCGTTCTTCCGCCTAAACGATGGGCTGGTGGAATTTGCTCGACAAGAAAAGGTCTCGGGAGAAATAGGTGAGCCGGGAAGCGGATAAATCGGTGTATCGAGAACTGCGATGAGTATAGAAGCTTGAAAAATTCAGTCTTGAAAAAAAGGAGGGGGGGCGACATGAAATGGGAAACTCAGAACGGTCCTATATGCCGGCAAGAAGAGAAGGGGGTCTTCCGCATAGGAGGGGGGGCAGGCAGCAGGAGAGAAGTCGTTCGGAAGGGGTTTCGAAATCTATTAGGAAAGGTACTCAGAAGGTTAGAAGGGTAAAGCGAAAAGACCAGCCAATCTTCTAAGTAAGGGGTAGAAAAAAAAAAAAAAATCATAACCTTAAAAGGGGGAGTATGAAAAAAAAGGGCTGCCTCCAATATTCTGTGGAGTCTTTCTTGGCGCAGGAAGGGAAAGGGAAGCCGTTTGGGGTCTCAGCGAAGAGGGAAAGGGGGTTGGCGAATAAAAAAAAAACCGGTTTTCTGGGGAGGGAGATCGATGCACCGCCGATCCGGCGACCCTGAAATGGTTGAATGGAAGAGAAAGGGAAGGATAGCTCTGACCGAAGAAAAGGGGCAATTCTACAAGGAAAGACGAGCGTCTTAAGGGGGGGCGTCATCTGGGGCAAAGAGCTTGGAGAACACCCTCAAGAAAAGGGGCCTCTGATTCGCAATGGGAAGGAGAAAAGAAAAGTTGAATCCATTTTTTCGGGTCATTCCAAAAAAAGAGTTCGTACGAGTCCTAATAAAAAAAAAGCGGGAGAATCTTTATAATGATAAAAACTTCAGGTGTACAAGAGGTGAATACAGTAGGAAGAAAGCCTTTCAACCCGGGGTATTGCATATGCAGAAAGAGGAAAGAAACTCTGAATGAATTTAATGACCGTACGGCGCAACACTTCTGTGAAAGAAAGAAATTGCAATAAATAAATCATTGCTTAAAGGGGAAAAAAAAATATCCTAAGAAAGACGAATGAAAGCAACCCGCTACGCTTAGACCAAGGCTTGGAAGCAGGGAAGTCTGCTTGTCGTGCGGTCAAGCGCAGCACTATAAAAAAAAAGGGGGAGCTCTGGGGTTAGGTGATCTCAAAAAAGGAAGGGGTCGCAACCAGGATCTGGCGCTGCGCCTAAAAGAAGAGTACAGAAACTACTGGAAGTAGAAAGGGACCAATCAAGATTCCGATTTAAAAAAGGAGAAAAGATCTTCAGGAAGACTTCCCGAAGAAATCTGAAATTCAAAAGGAAAGGCGACAGGAATTTTGTGGTGCTGAGATAGTCCTCAATTGAGAAAAGGAACTCCGCATAAAAGGGGGAAAGATCGATGAAGGAAAAAGCCGGAGCTTCCCTATCGGAGTGAAGACGTTCTCTTGGCGGAGCAAAAACCGCGTCTTCTGGCCGGAAGGGGAATCTGTAGGGAGAGGGAGGCCCATGAGTTGCCATCAAAAGACCATCGGAAAAAAGCATAGGGATTTGTCTGATCTTCAAACGAAAACTCAAGGTCAGAATCCTCTAGGAAGGTTCTGGGGGAGGAGTCTAGGTAGGTCCCTTGAAAAGAGTGAAGCGGTGGAGGGAAAAAAAAATAAAAGGTGCCGCAAAAAGGAAAAAAAAGCGTCCTTGAGGAACAGCCTCTAGCACATGCTTTACCACGAGCAGGGAGACAGGAAATACGAGAGAAAGATTTTCAGAAGGGAAGGGGTTCGGATGAAATTGATGTTCGAAGAACTCATAGAAGAAGGGTATTATGACGAGCAGGAGCCGTTGCTACCGGCCGGTGCTTCGAGGAAAATAGGGACTAATCCTGAAAAGAAGGGGATCTTGAGGGGGGGGGGCATGTCATTGCCAAAGGTGGAAAGGGCCGCAACGGCAAAAAAAATCTCACCAGCGAGAAAAAAAAAAAAGGCGCGTTGGAAAGTTTTCGATTCTTCCCTTTTTTAAAAGAGAAAAAGAAGGGTCAGGGTGTACGGGGGAGGAAAGGCCGCTGAGTGGAAAGGCGCAATCGGAAAACCCTGTCGAGATCAGGGATCCCCTTCTGGGGGAATCACCGAGAAAAAAGGGCCTTGGCCTTTGAAGAGAGCTAAGACCTTTCAAAAACCTACTGAAAACAAAAGAGCGCTTTCAGGAAGAGCAAAAAAAATAGCCCGGAAACATGAAGCAATCTTTGGGTAAGGGGGCCAGCGGTGGCCGAGAAAGGAAAAAAGGGTTGGGTCGAGCGAGAGAGGTGGATTTGTGAGGCGTAGCCGGGGCGCACCAGACGAGGTTGGAAGAAGGGCGGAGCGAATCGGGAAAGAAGCAAAAGGGGGCGGCTAATTGGGGGGAGGAGAGGAAGACTCTCAATGGACGGCAGATAAATGCCACCGCAAAAAGTCCTTCAAAATAGAGAATAGGAACGACTTATCGGATTCCGGAAAAGAAGGGAAGAGGTCATGGGATGGGAAGAAGGACACCTAGAAAAGGAGAGCATTCTTCCCCATCGTCAGTTTCGCGAAAAACATCTCCTTGAAAGCGGAGTTCATGGAACGCCACGGGAGAAAGACATCCCTTCAGGCGAAAGGGAAAGAAAAACTACCAATCAGCCATAGAAGGAAATGAAAGGTCCGAAAACCGGCGGGACGGAGGCGATTCCTCAAAGAGGGAAAAAACACCGGAAGGTCCCCCAAATGCTTGCCCTCGCGCTAGCAGAGATGAATAGAGAAAGGTCCCACGAAGGAGACGAAATAAAAGGGAAAAAAGAAGACGTAAATTGATTATAGTTGGGCAGCCTGTAAGGGGGCTTCCGGGAGAGGAAATTTTACCCCTACGACCGACGAAAATATATAAAAATAGAAGTTGGGTGAGGGAAGAGATTCCATAACGAGGGGGTAGCTTGATAAAAATTCAGATCGGAGCCGATATCGCCTCCCAGAAGGCTGAAGGGAACAACATCTCAAGTGCTTGGGGAGATGAAGAGAGGGGGTCACTAAGAGAAAAACGCCAAAACCATCTCTAGAACCCCAACACCGTAGGAGGGAAAAGGAGAAAATATTTCTTTGTTCCGACGGCTGAGTTCATCTAGGGCGGAAAAAGCGATGGTTTAAAAAAGGATGGCGCTATAGGAAAAGGCCTTCGGGGGAAAAAAAGCGCTTGTCAGTGCAGAAAAAAACGGGAATTGACGTGAGCCGAAGGGCGGGGGCTTCGGAGGGGGTCAACGAGGAACGGCGGAAGGGAAAAAAGCCTTTCGTCAAAGAGAGACTTTAACGTTATACAGGTCTGCTTGGCGGAAAGATTTGGTAAGAGAAAGAAGGATCTGAGCTCGCGAGAACGGAGGTTGTGTGGGCCTGCAGGGTGGGGTGTGGTAAAGCTTTGCGGCAGGGTTAGATCGACCCGCCTTCCTTCTGTCGGAAAGAGGGAGCGTGGGAGATAATCTCTGGGGAAATCGATGCGCGGATGGAGGTACATCTAAATGCTTGTGAGCGCAGTTTAAATTTCGAGGGTCTGTGTAGCCGAAAAGCACAGGAGAGAGTCTCTGCATCTGTGTCTTATTGGGCAAAAAAAAAGACTATTCCAATACGAAAGTTTAGGGACTGCATCTAAAGGGAAGGGAAGGGTGAGATGCGAAGGAGCGGGATTTCTTGAAGGGGGGGACTGCCTTCATTGCTAGCAGTCTAAAGAAATCCAGCCTCAAATGATGGGGGGGGGGGGGGGGGGAGTGCAGGAGCTTCCGAACTCTCAATGAAGGGAAATCGGCGGCAGCGCCCCTGATGGATCTCACAAAGAAAAAAGAAAAGATAGCTCTCCACCTACACCGGGGCAATCGTCTGAAGAAAAGGAGGGGGTTCACAACGCTCTAAGATAAAGGTTACTGGAGGGGTCCTTTTCGCGAAAGAGATTGTGGGGGTCTCATTAGGATTTCTGGTAATATATCTAATCCCAGCAGGAAGGGGAAGTATTATGGGAAAAAAGAAGGGTCGATGAAAGAAGTCGGAAGGAAACCCCAATCAGGAGGGGAAAAGGGGAAGACAATTAAGAGAACAGGAGTTCAGCGTTCAACAACTAATAACTTCCCCGTGTATGGGAAAAACACCGAGAAGAGGGAGAAATTAGGGGAGAAACGGGCCGCGTGAAAAAAGAAAGTTCTTCAAAGGAATGAAAGGAACCATCAAGCTGGGGACATTACTCGCAAATTTTCGTAAAACTATGCGATTGGTAATAGGGAGACACCTGCCGAAGGAAAAAAGAGAAATCTTCATTACCCAGGGCGGATATGAGGGGGGGAGGGGGGCAATTGTTTGGACTGCCTACCCCGAAAGTCACAACAGGAAAAGATCGTCTTTTCAGGGGGGGGGAGGGAAAAGCGGATGGAGGGGGGACACCATAAGATTTGGATAGGGAAAGAGGGGCCTAAGGGAGGGACTTTGAAGTGAGTAACTCTCTTCACCTGTCCAACTCTGACCACCGAAAAGGAAGAGAAAGAGGCCAAGCCTAAATAACATCGATCATTAAAATGGGTAGGGACCGCTAGTACCAAGCCTAGAATATGCTGGCAAGTCTGCTGACCCGACTTTCACTGAGAATAAAAAGCATCTCACATAAGGAGGCTAACGGTCAAAGAAAGGAAGTCTGTGATCGAGTTCCCTCCAAATAAGAAAGATTCCGCCTGATAGAAGCACAAACCAGAGACTGCTTCTAATCTAAAAAGTAGAGGAGAAAACCCAGCCCGGACTAGATGGAGAGCATCATCAAATGGGAAAAAAATTAAATGTCGCCGTGAGCACGTTGCGAGATCGGCAAAGGCATCATTTTCTGACAAAGAAACGGAGAAGGTTAAAACCTAATCCTGCTTTTTTTTTCCGAAGGGAAAGAAGTTGAAGGCAAGGACAGGAGCTACATATTCAAAAGGGGGATTCCCTTGCAAGGGAGCTTGGGAATCACGCCAGAAAGCCTTTTTGTTGGGATAGGGATATGCTGCCTTGCAGAAAGAGAAGCTACGAGGCTTCCCTCAAGTACGGAAAGGAGTCTCTGGCGAAAATGAGGCTTCGCATGAGAGGGGGTAGGACTTCCATCATAAATGATTTGCATATGTTTCGGGGACTGCTCGTGAAGCGTTTTTGAGAGGTAAGGAGGTCATTCTCTTTCGGCGCGAGGATTCGCAATCGGCAATCTCGGGTGTGGAGAGAAAAAAGGATGAGCCGTGAGGGGAAAAAGAGGGGAAACTGTTCATGTAGTCGTCCTCCTTGAAACAGAGGAACCCTAATCCCAGTCTGCGGAATGGGAAAATCTTAGAAGGAGGGGTGGGGGCAGAGCTGGGGCCGAAAACTGGATGAACTTTTATCATGCACAAGGCGAAAAGAGGATTCAGGCGGCGTAGTCCTTTCTGGGTGTCGCATTAGAGGAACCAATAGGGGAAAAGAAAAGAACTCAGGCAGAGGGTCGCCGTCAGGAAGAAAGCGGTATATGGTGCACTTCATCCGACTTCATAGTTCAAAAAAGTTTGAAGGGGGGCAAGTATCAGGAGGAGAGGCGGCTGAAGCGAAAACTGATGTTGCGCGCACAATTAAAGGAGGGACGATCCAACCACGGCGTGCCAATGCTCACTCCGGGGGAAAAGGAACGGAGATTCCATGCAAAAAGGGACTGAGGAAAAAGGGGGGAAACGAGCAAAAAATTTTCAGGTGAGAAGGGTGTGTTCTAGAAGCCAGAGACGATCATGCTGGTCAGGCGGTGAAAAAACGCCTGCGACGCCGTACGTCCCTAAGGGGATAGTAACCCACAGGGGCCGACGGATGCGTTTGATGAGATCAAGCGTTAACGTCCGATCAGGGGAAAAACTCGGCTTCGTCAAGAGAGGAATCGGGAGGGGGGAACAGGTCATTTCCCCATCCAAAATCATAAAAAACTTCAACGAAGCGGTATCACGCGAGCGAAGGGGGAATCCGCGAAAGGAGAGAAGAAGAGGAATCACGAGGGGCCGCGCAAGGGGAGGCTTCCTGACCAGGCCTCAAAAGAAAAGGTGAGCGCGCGTTCATAAAGAGTCAACAGATCCTCTAATAAAAGAGGAAGCCTTGAGAGCGGGGGGAAAATGATTATCAGAGGAAACGTATCGACGCCTGCCGACGGAGCTTCAATGTGGGGAGAAACGGCTTTGAAACGAGAAGGAAGCCAGTCCTCCTGCAAGGTCGATGGTTCGGATAGGACGACACGGTCGGGAGGAAGCCAAGAGGGGAATATCTGAAAAAAAGGAAGAGGGGGATCTGGGCAGGATGATGGGAAGAAGGACTGCCTGATTCAATCGCAACACTCCTGCACCGAGATGCGGGGAGGATCTTTTTTTCATCATGTCGAAGGGAGCTGAACTCTTCCGCTCTTGGATAGCATATGGAGAGAAGGAGAAAATCCATCTTTCTGAAGAGGAAGAAAGGGGACGACAACAACAACCAAGGGAGAGGAGGAAAGAGAGATCTACTCCAGTAAGCATGGACAGTCGCCTGATGGGGAGGGGAGGAAACTCTCCAAGCTCGACGTAGCAACCAAGGGGGGGCAGTATCCGAATTCTATAAATACACATACACAAAGACGTCACACGGATCGCGGGGGCGTCTGGATTTCGTACGAAGAAGGCTTCCGGTCAGCAAGGGAAGAAGGAAACTATCTCAACGAGATGTCGCGCAGGTCCGACCAAGCCCTACCTGGTGTTCTCAATCCGATATCCGACACCAGTAGACCAAAAGTGAAATCCGGACGGCGTCGCTGGCGGAGGTGGGATGAAAACCTTGAAGAAAGGAAGGAAGGCGCTTAGATAAGGGCGTCTGGCGAAGAGAAGGAAGGTTTCCATCACTATCGGAAGGGGGCATAGGGTATTTTCCGAGGGGAGGGTGAACTTTCTGAGGAGACAAAAGAGTGGGATGGTAAATATGGGGGAATGACTCGACTGGAGCTCCATCTTGATTAAACCCTTGCATAGCAGAAGGATAATAGGAGCGTGATATCGAAAAAGGAGGAGTTATTATAAGAGCTTAGGTAAGGGATTGAGGATTGGGGGGTCGACCATTCAAAATGGGAAAAACTCGCCTACTGGTGCAACGATCTATTGACCGCCGCGAAAAGGGGTGCCTAGCTTCTTGCAAGTTCATCATTTATAATAAAAAGGGTAAGGTCTGATGGGGGAAAGGAACACCATCTGGGGAGGGGGAAGGGGTGCTCATTGGAAGGCTCTTTCATACTCTTAATAGATCGTCGATCTTGATGAAGGAAAAAAAGGAAACTTAAAATGGTGATGCTCGGAGAAATTCACCCAAGGCTACGTCCTAATCTTTGGGGAGGAGGCAAGGGTTCTTCTCTTCCCGTTCAGAAAGGGAAAGGGGGGGGATCTGGAGAAACGAGTGGAAATGGACGCATCAACATAAGGGTGTCCTCTTCGCCGAAGTGACCACACCGAAGGGAATACAGGCAAACTGAACCTCCTTTTTACAGATTCATCGGATGAAAGCTCATTTAAGAAAAGAATAATCACTGTTCCATTAAAATCTACTCCGGCTCTTCCTGAGGTCCGTCAGAGATGGTGCTCAGAAGAAGATCGAAAAAAAAGCACGGAGACCTAAAAATTTGAAGCATTTCGCTGGGGGGAAGGCCCGAAAAGTGAATCCAAGTTTGCGGAAAAATCATGCCCAAAAGAATGCGACTGAGTAGAGGTAAGACGAAGAGGTTAACTCTTGAGAAGGAGACGAGCCAGGAAAGTGCATTACCAGAAAGCCGAAAAGGCACTGTCATCCGAAAAAGTAAAAAAAACGCGAGGGCCTGAAGGATATCCATAAGAGAGAAGACGAAGGGGGGGAACTTTACCCGTACTCGAACTAACGCGACACGCTCATCGAGAAACCTAAAGATCCAATGAAAGGGCATGAAGGCCAAAAAAGAGTTGCAGCAGCAAGAATTAGGAGCGCCGCGAAAACTTAGAAACGGAATTCAGGTACGCAGGGCTCGGCTATGGACGTTCATGAAAGCAGCATCTCGATAAAAAACGGAGCAGGGGAGGGGCTTTGAAAGCTCAAGCAGTGCATGAGAACAAATCTGAGCGGCTGTCAGTAGGAGAACGGCCATCAAAGAAGGGAAGAGACTACAAATGGACCAAAATGGCTCGTTTGATTCTCCTGCCGAGGGCCAATGAGATGAGGGAGGAAGGGGAAGAGGAATTCGCAAAGAGAAGCGTCACATTGAAGTGGGTCCATTTTTCTAGGGATCAGCCTCAATGTCGAAGCTGGTTAGCGAAAGACTGGAAGATAGAAGCCGGCCTAGAGGAGCTTTCCAAGAGAAGGGAGTCTTTCGGCTACCCTATCAAACGAATGCGGGAGCCTGTTTACCAGAGGGGGGGGTTCGTCAAGAAAGCCAGCAGACAGCGCATTACCAAATCTTGTAAAAGGAAGTCAGTGTGGGAAGGGCGGAACACGAATCAAAGGATGGGAAATGAGAGTCTGGTTGAGGCGGGAGCTGGGAATGGCGGCCAGGGGACAAAGGGGGACGGCTGGGGCGCAGTTCCACAGGAAAAAGCGTCGTAAACTTCCGATAGGAACAACTTCTGGCCACGCAGAAAGAGGGGAAATGAAAACCGAATCTGTAGAGGGATCGACTTGGGAATGGGAACAGGGGGGGGTTCCCGAGACATACGATCCCGCACGGGATTATGCTCTCCGGAAGGGAACGGCCGGGTCGGCGATGGAAAAAATCTAGCGTGTTTTACAATATGCTCGGGGATCTTTACGGACTAGCTGGGAGGTTCAGCATGTCATACCCGTTGGACAGACTTCCGAAGGAAGTACACCATAGGAAGGAGCGAAAAGCGCGTGGTGGTCAAGTTATCCCCAAAATTAGAGTTTACTGCTTCTTCCTGTTGGTTACGTCCCGCATCAGGGGGGGAGAGAATTGGGCAAGGAAGATGGATGGGGGGCTTTCTCAATCTGTCCGAAAAAAGGAGATCTAATATACCTTGGGGGACATCATCCGCTTCAACGGCTGGCTTGGGAAGAGGACCGGCCCGTGGGGGTACAATCCGCCGGCGAACAGAAAACCAATCTGATGTCGCCCAAGGCGGCTATCAAAAACTTTGAGACTGTCTGAGATAGGGGGGGGGGGAGGTACTTTGCAGGGGAGGCTGGCGGTGGGGAGGTTAACTTCGTTGATTTGTTTGAGGAGTAAGTAGGTTCGGATCATCAGCTTTTTACGTCATGGCGAGGAAGAGGGAACGACTCAATCACATCCTTTGCTGTTGTCAATTGAGTGCTTCGAGGAGGCGAGAAAGGAAAACTAAAAGTCCACCGCCAGAAAAATTCGCATAGAGAAACAAAGGCGTTAATAGTGCCGGGGGGCCGTTATTGCATATGTATTACGGGGAAAATAAAACAAAGGACATCGCCAGCAGCGGCAATAGAGTTCTTGGTCGAAAAAAGGAAACACATGGCCCTGCTCTTGGGAACATCAGGGGAGGTGAGATACACTCCCATGCCGGCCATAGGAGAAGACCAGCAGCCCACGGGATCTGCTCTTCACAGAGGAAGGAGACTGCGGGGTCCGATCAGAAAAAATGAACGCGGGCACAACCACCTCCGTTCCCCACCAAGTCGGCTCCTCTCGCGCTAAAGGATAGAGCCGAAAACCGCAGGTCGCAGAGCACAGCAAAGGAGAACGTAAATTTGAGGATTTTTCGCCCGTATCGTCCGCTCGCACTCGGTGACATACCCGGGGGGGGGAAAGCCATCGGGAGAGCAAGCGAGGAAGGGGTTCTTTCTTAGAGCCGGGCCAGAGCGAGAGAGACCCATGCCGAAGGACGCCGATAGCGAGCCTAAGGCTAGGAAAACGCAACGTGGGAAACGTGGGTCATGAGTAAACTTAAGGATTAAGTCACA
>Ga0179593_1336495_pt1 | contig 10311 bp, 10 predicted proteins | sample CZODoug2_1_08_16_FD_185931 | JGI IMG/M metagenome (GOLD analysis project Ga0179593, IMG submission 185931) | Vadose zone soil fungal communities from Angelo Coast Range Reserve, California, USA - CZODoug2_1_08_16fungal (PacBio error correction) | ecosystem: Environmental > Terrestrial > Soil >...
TAGGTAGAAAATCCTTTAATTGGAAGTCAAATCTCTCTCAAAAATAGAAAATAATCAAGGAGGGTCGGGGGTGGGCTCAAAGAGAAAATCCTCTTACCGAATCCGCAAACCCCCCTCCCAACAAAGAAAAAACGCGCTTCGCGAGAAACGTGGAGGGGGAAGAAAAAAAAGAGCTCATAAATCAAATGGAAGGTCTTCGGGGAAGGAAACGCAATCCGCTCGAGGGGAAGCTTTGAAGAGTTTCAAAGAAAACTGGAACAACACGAACAAACCGAGATTGGGCACTTCTAATTCGAGTCGCAGGAAGGAGGAATACAACGGAAACAACCGAGAGGAGAAAAAGAGAGGTTCCTTTCTACACTTCGCAGGATTGAGATAAAAGATCGGTTGGAATGCCTTTATCACTGAAAGTCAATTGTCCTTCAAAAGGACAAGAGAAAAGAACGGAAAAGTGGAGCAAACAACTTCAGGATAAGGGGGGGTTTGCACGATCTTGTTTCGTCTCCAGGGGGGAAGAAAAAAACGGTGACGGATATTAACGAGGGGGGAACCTGGCCATAAGGAATCAGATGAGGAATGGGTTGTGGGAAAAACTAACGGGGGTGAGGGGGCACGCCTGGTGAGGGGGACGAGGGAAAGCGATGAGAAATCGGACGGAAATCGAAAAAAAAATTGTCGGAAGGCACCGGACTTTAAGCGCGAAATGGAGAAGGGGGGAGCGGTTTCCTTCAAGAGAAGGGAAAACAGGGGTTGGAAAAATGCGCAGCCGTTGACTGGGAGATCCTTAGCAGCTTCGGGAATCGGAAGAGGTCTCCTCGGGGTCCCAAGCGAGTGCCCTGGTTGATGGGGGCGAAAAAGTCATTTTCGGTCTATGGGAAAACCAAAGCCCGACGGCGGCACCGCCTCCTCACCGAAACGAGAAGAAGAGACCTGTCAGGGGGGCGGGTAAGGAGGGGAGGATTCTTTCTGTCTCTGGAGGAAGGATACAGGGAAAAGGTAAGAAAAGAAAACAATAACGGTCTTTGTCGCAAGCAAATTCCACCCCTCACCGCAACGATAGAAGAATCTCCAGTGCAGGTCGTCAAACGCGGAACATCGACAAGTAGTCAGTTTCTTGGGTACGCCAAAAAGCCAGCCGTCATCGACGAGAAGAGAGCTTACGAAGGACCGTCAAGGAATCATGGGAGGGAAAAAAGAAGAAGCTAGAAGCCCTCGCACCAAAAAAGGGGGAGAAAAGGAGTAGATTAACTTATCTGTCTCCGAAAGATCAAAAAAGGATTGTCGAGCGCGGTTTCCCAGGGGTCCTTACAATGCTCGTGCTCACTCCGGAGAGAAAACTGGGCGTACAAAAGAAAGGGGGCCGGAGGGTTGGCTTGGTAAGAAAAGGGGAAAAACAAGTAAAGCGTGAGTGTGTCTTCTCCAAACTGGGGGAATCTGTCCACCAGAGAGAAAGTGGGCGGAAATTCGCCGCGGAGGAAGGACTTGTCCTCGCGTTGAAAGTTGTGGTCGCCGGAAAATAAAAAACGAATAGCCGTAGGGTTTCATCGTCAGTCTCGCATAAAAAGGGGGAGAAAAGGGGGGGAGGGCACTAGAAAATAGGTCCGAGCGAACGACGATAGCCTCGGCCTAGGACGCTAATATGAATGCCGCGGGACGGAACGGGGAGGGGAAAAACATCGATACATTCACTAAAGAAAGTGACCTAATTCGGAGGAGTGGTGAATGGATAGACCAATCAAGGAACGGACAAAGGAGACCCTCTTCGGGAACTATCCCGAAGGAAGAAATTGGTCTTTTACGCATCGCTTCAGGCGGTCGGGATGGGGGACGGAAATGGAGGGGGGGGGAGGGCGAGATGGCCCTTCGTAAAGGATAAAAAGAGAGGAAACCTTCTATGCAGAGTGGAGCACCGTCACTAAGTGGTCTTAGATCCCGATCGCCTACTAAGGAGATGATCAGGTCTGTCGTAAAGAAAGGGAGGACGACTCCGCACTGTGGTCAGGTATCTCAATCAACAAACAAGGAGGGGGGTATAAAAGAAAAAGGGGAAAAATTCATTTCTTGCATTAAGAGAGGAAGGACACTGCCGGGGGAGCGAGACCGCGACGAGAGAATTTTCTTTAAAATTTTTCAAAAGAGAAGGGAGTGGGGAAAGCATCATCGCCTTAAGAAAGAGGGACTTGCCCTTCACGGGCCATCGGTTTCGCAAGACGAAAAGAAAAATGAATCAAGTACCTACGAGCAGGGACTGGGAGTCACCTACCTCGGATCTTGCGCTCGGAAAGGGGAATCACGAGTAAAGAATGAACTCCTCCCGACCCACATAGACTTCGTTCTTCGCAAGGGGGGGCTGAGGACGAAATGTAGAGAAACATAAGAAGTAGGGAAAGGACTGGAAGGCATAGGGAAGTTCCTATCCATTGACTAATAGCTGATCGCGGGGAGGGGAAAAGGAAAAGTTGCAGCCAATTGGTGGTGACTCCAATGGCCGGGGAGATGAGAAAAAGCTCAGTTTGAGCACATTACCAGGACCTTATAAAAACAGGAAGAACAATCTGCTACCACGCCAAGCTAGGGGGAGACGGTGACATTGCTGGGCATACACAGAAAAAAATACGGAGAGTTAGAAGCAGCCGGGGGGGCTGGAAAAAAAGTCGTTTCGTCAAGGATTGGTAAAAGAAACGAGCCGTGTCTATCGCCTCTTCCATGGAGCTCGACACCGCGAGGAGAAAAGGGAGAGGGAGCCCGCCATCTCATTCGCTCGATACGGGGGAATGGGCTGGGAGTGTCCGGAGTGGCCGGAACCAGGGGAAAAAAGCAGTATCTTGCTAAGAGGGGAGGGTCAGCGCGTGATCGACCAGAAAAAATGCCGAGGGAAAAGGGGACTCGGTAAGGGGGCTTGCGGAAGGAGAAGAAGGTCTATAGGTCCTAGGAAACTCAGAAGGAAGATGGAAATAGACTTTCCAAAGTGGGGAAAGATTAATCCTTCTAAAAGATCATAAAGATAGCGACAAGGCAAGAAGAAAGAACTTATATTCTGTGTGCAAGGGGAGCCGGCTGTTGCAACGCTGCTCTTACGATCCTATTCTGAAGAAAGGATAGAAGGAAAAATCGGCATTAAAAAAAAACTCGCGGCATGGACTGCGCCCCAACACAGAAAAAAACACAAAACAAAGAAGGTATTCTGCAGTGAAATGACGGAAGGATTGGGGGGGGAAAAACGGTTCTCCACCTTCGTGAACGGCCCAGGAGAAGAGAGAGTTGAGAGACAAGGAAACGGTCTTGTATACAAGGAAGGGGTCGGTTGATACCCGTCTCGCAATTACAGAGATACCGCAGGGGGAACGGAAGAACAAGTCTTTCCTCAAAGGATCAGACAAACAGGGAGGAAATAGGATTCAGCATCTACGTCATAGTAACACCGACCGGTCGCGAAAAAGGAGATTCAAAGAGACCTATAGCTGGGAAACAAAAAAAAGACAACGGCGTTGCAACGTTCGATGTCCTCTTGCCCGCACTACCAATTGACTTTACCGGGGAGAGGAAGAAGGGGAAGATCCCGAGAACGCCTAAGAGGAAAAATACTCCATGGGAAGAAGAAGGAAAGGATTGTGCCCGAGGATCAAAAGTCGAGTATTCCTTACTGGCCGCGCGGCGGACTGGGGGGGGAGAGAAAAAGGAAAAGTGCGGCTGAGCGAAACGCCTGGAGGCCGCGGGGTAAAGGGAGAAAATTGCCTCGGCTTCGAATAGAATCCTGCAGAGGGGATGGGATGAAGAAGGCGGATAACAAAAGAAAAGACAGGGGCGACTTTATTTTAGGGGGGGGGCTTCCGCATATTCGGGAGGAGAGGGAGAGGGAGAAAACACAACCCAAGCCAACGGACAATTTTTTTTTTCTAGGGGAAGGAGGAAAAAGGCGATACCCTTGACTCCTAACGCGGAAGGGAAGTGAGCGATCGGGGATATCGGGGGACGCGCCTTTCAGGTCAGACAGCGTCACAGGCTATGAAAGCCCAAACCAAGAAGGAACGTTGTTGGGCGGAAACCGGAGAGATAAGACTGGAGGGGAAGGGTCGGAGGGACTGGACCCGTCTTTGCATCCAGAAGACAAAAACATTAGATAAGCCATCATACAACTCCGAGATTGGGGACCGCAGCGGTTTTTTAAAGTCACGAGCGAGAAGATTCCCCTCTAATCTGCTGTAAAAAAAGGGTGGGCTGAGAGGAATCGACTCAGCAAAAAAAAAAAGACGAAAAAGCCCACCGCACTCTTGGGGATCTATTAATGGCAAGCATCGCTCAATAAAAAAATAAAAAAGGAGCAGGTGGGTAGGTCGAAAGCAATCGCTCTTAAACGCGAAACTACATCGCGGCGAGATAAGAGTAGAAACGCTAAGGAGCAACCCTCAACCAGCAGCGTGGGGCCCGCTAATTCATCATTCAAAGACAGGCTAGAAAAGGGAAATAAGGAAAGGATAGAGGGACAGGACGGCGGTGAGCGGTCATGTGCTGGAACCTTGCTTCGGCAACGAAGGTCATACCTGGGAAAGGGGGAGGACGGGTAAAGAGGGGGGAAAACCCGGCGGAGAGACGAAAATAGAACGCACGGGGTTGTCGTGGTCAAGCAGCAGGGAAAGGGGGGGCAAAAGATCGGGGGACGAAAAGGGTCCGCCGAAACCAGTATAGGATTCCGGAGGGGCATCAGAGGGAGCCGGTGTTGTCAATACGGGGGCCGGGCACGACCAAGTTCCCGCGGTCAGGAGGCGAAGCGGTTGTAACCTGGGGCGCAAAGGGAAGAAAGGGGGGAGGGCAATACAAATTATAGCGACAAGATGTGCGGTGGCCCGGGGAACCAAAGAAACCAACAATTGGAAGGACGGAGCAGCTCCGGAAAAGGGGACAAGGGGAGGAAGAGGGGGGGAAGAAAACATGGTCCAGGCCCACGCGATGCCTGTTGGGGCGAGGGGGAATGTTGTCGGACATAGGAGAAAGGAGCCGTCCACCCCCGACGGCAAAAAAAAAAGCCGCAGAAACGCATCTCAAAGCGCCCCCATTTCTGGGATGGCGTAAAAGGGGGAAAGTAGATCCAGAACTAAGGAGAAGGGGAACCGTCCTTCCGTATCATGCGCGAAGACAATAGGCGGCTGGGGGGGAGCCTGTCAGCCGTACCCGCAAAAGCAAAAGAGGAAAGGGGGGTCGGCAACCGACAAGCATTTCAAGGGGGGGGCAAAAAGCGTCAAAAAACAGGGCGGGGGGAGCTTGTCGAGAACTCAGGGGGGGGTACTACCATCAGTCATCGTAGAGAGAAATAGATTGGGAGGGGACCAGGGGAGAAACAATAATTCTACCTCAAAAGACACTACCGAAAAAAGAGTAAGGGGGGAAAGGATAGAGTTCACTCAGGAGAGTTGATAAAGAGTGTCGTGAGGACGGAGTGAAATCCTGAACAAAAATCGGGACTCGCTAGCTAAAAATCCTTTTCCACTAGCCAAATGCCCTGTGGCAGGCGGGGGGTCACAAAGAGCCGGAACCTGGGGGAGGTTCGTACGGGAGAAAGGCAAGAATAAATATCACCATGACGCTACCGGCGTCATAGAAGGGAGGAGGACGGGAGAGAAGATGGTTGCGCTTCTTTGGAAACAGGCAAAAAATGACCGAGAGTCTTTTACAAGAAAAGTCTTCATAACTGGGCTTCACATTAATGCATAAATATGATGATCTGACCCTCAGAGCTCAAGAGTAATCCTCGGGCCAACTGGGCATGCCAGCAGTGGAGGAATTTAGCTCATGAGGAACGGAAGAAATCAGTTTCCTAAGACTCGCTTCGCGGGAATGGGGGGTGCGGTCGCAATTGGGAAGAGACGCAGAGGAACGGACTTTCGAAACGATTCGGAAGAGAAGGCAGCCGACAGAGGGGAATGATTTCATGAAAAAAGAAGAGAGCGGATATCGAAATATGGAACAGGGGAAGTGAAATGTTCTTTGTAAGAAACCTAGGAAAGTGGGTCGTGACGGGGAACTACTCCGGAGGGGCTTCAAGGAAGCACCGGGGAGGAACGGGTTTTCCACCAGGGGACACGATCCTAATAGGATCGGCTTCTTGCACCGTTCTTAATGGAAGGGCAGAAGATCCCTTCTTGGGTAAAGGGAATAGAGGAACAAAATTATTATTATAATATATAAGAGGGCAGTTCGGGCGTAAAATTGCCGGAGACATTAAAAACGACCTGCAGACAGCTGAAAAAAGAAGGAGGATAGATTCTGAATTGGGGGACAGTCTTAGCGGGGTCTTCACAGGCAGGACGTACACGTTCAGTTTGTGAAGGAAAAAAGTCGGGAAAATCTTTGTTGCACTCCTCGACATCAAAACTCTAGAGAGAAGGGCGGGGAGCTTGATGTGCTTCACCTAAGAGGTCGAGTGTCGGCCTTCAAGAATACACCAGAACGGTTCAAAGGGTCTTAGGGCGACCGCACAAAAGCATAAGTTAGGGTGCGGCCAGCGAGTCGCGCAGGGGAATCGAGGGTGTCGGAGGTCAGGCCTGCATTCACACTGCCGCAGCGAAGAGGCCGAGGCTCAATTGGAGAGGACCTGGGGGTCTGCAGGGGGAACACTGAAAAATAAATGCCTAAAGACGGAACAGGAAGAGCTGGGGGCTAGTCGGAGGCAAATTACAAAATGCAAGGGGCACTAGCTAAGGATGAGCCACTTAACTGGCCGGTGTTCAGATGGTATGACCCCCACCAGGCTTTGAAGAGGGAACAGTACAATTGTGTTCATAACGAAAAAGAAAGCCAGGCAAGGGTGCCATGGCCTTGAGCGATTGTTTGAAGACTAGCACGGAAGACTCCGAGCTAGCGTGACCTCTCGGCTCGACCCCGCTCTGGGTCACTACCGAAACTTACTCAGGTCTAGACTTGGAAAAAAAAGGGGTCTGACTATGATGTGTGGGGTCCAAGTAAGGTCTGTAGGTTCAAAAAGTATCGGGGAGACGAAGAGGGGCGCATGTCGCGTCGACCAACCCCAAGACGTAAAAGGGGGAATGTAGCTTTTGAAACGCACGAGGAGGGAGTCTGCGGCCTGTCAATGTGGGGGAGGGTGGCCTAAGCGCCCAATCGCCTATTGGAAGGAAAGGGGGAAAAACACGGGAAAGAGGGGGGAAGCAAAGGCATAAGGCGATCTATCAGACTCAAATAGAACAAAGGAAGAAACCCGTACCGGGGAGAATGGGAAATTTATTTCGTCATGAGTATGGGCAACTGGTCGAGGTGTAAGAGATATGATCTATCAATATTAGGACTGACATAGAATCAAAGAAGGGGCATTCCAACCGAGGACAAAGGGCGTACGCTGCCGAAGTCCTGAAAGGAGTGAAAGTGAAACGAAGGGGGGGAGAAGGAACTCGATTTGTTCAGCACCCCCGGGCTAGGGACGAGCATAAGGTTGCAAAAAAAAATCATGTCCCTGGGGTCAGAAAAAAACACCGCAAAAGGAGGAAAGCTCTGACCGAAGGGAAAACGTCGGAAAACAAGCGTGCAGCACACGGAATTAACACCGTCCATCACAGCAGGGGAGAGGAGTGACCCAAGACCGGGGGAGAGGAAAATGGGGTCCTGCAACAATCTCGCCCATAGCACTGAAGGCGCGGGAAAACAACGAAAGTGTAGTTTGTCTCTAGGGCCGCGGAAGACATTGCTGGTCAGGAAGGAAATCGGCAAAGTGCCCCGATACTAGACTAATAGTGTTGTTAAGAAGGAAGGCACCGCCTCTCCGTGATACTTTCAAGGGGGTGTTAAAGGATCCCTGGGAAAGTAGAGAGGAAGTGAACCGAACGCTGCGGTGTGTTAGCACGAGCGAGGCGTTCGTAAGCACAAGGGGGGATGACCGAGGAGAACGCGTCGCGATGGGCGGCCGGCCCGAAATAGACGAAAGACTGAAAAAAAGTCTTATGGTTCTATTTAAAAGGGGAGATTGATCTCAAAAGACGAAGAGACGAGGAAAAAAAGGAGCGGGGCGGGAGGGGGGGTTGGTGAGTCGATAAGTCGTAGGTAGATTCCGGAAAAACCCCACACAAAAAAGGAAAACGCTCAGTAGGAGGAGGGAGAAGAGCTCGTTAAATACCCAGGACGAACCCTCACGGAAGGGCGTCGATGATCGGGAAAAAAAAGAAAAAAGGAGGGAGGGAAAAAGAAGATGGAATAGAGAGTATGTCGTCTTCAACAAAGCTAGGAATCTGTTTGGTCGCTGCAAACAAACAACAAAGGAGGGAAAAAAGCCAAGAGCGCAGCTTGGGGTGATTGCCGGACACAAATAAAATGTGACGCAAGACCTCTGCTTGAAGGCTCTCAAAGAAGGAAAGAGAGGGATCTCATCACACGAGCGAGTTTGGACGCATATAGTTACCGCGCGAGCTCTTCCCAAATCAAAGAAGGAGGGGGTAGGGGGGGAGGTCTCCAATATCGAAGCACCCCCACCCAGCCCCGAAAACCACGCGCGTCTCTCTGGAAAAAGAAAGAGGGGAGAAAGAAAAAATCATAAGCGGATTTCTCTATCTCAAGAAGCAAAAGCAGCTCGGGGCGCGAGACCGCGGGCGAGTTCGGCAAAGGAACCCCGTCGATCAACAACGTCACAATCAAGTGTCATCTAGAAGAATTAGGCTGTCAAACGGGCACAATCCGTCTAGGAAAACTGAGGGGACTTTGGGATCAGAATGGGACGGTCCTCTCTGGATGCTGGCGCCGTGCAAACGATCGGAGCGGGAAGGATGTAATTGTCAAATTAATCTGCAAAAAAAGGAGCGCGAAAAACGCCCTCAATTTGTAGGTAGCAAGCGCCTTCAATAGGTCCGATCGGTTCATCGAATCCGCGGAAACCTGCTGGAAAAGATGAAAGAAAGGAAATTGCCATGCGAAGAAAATTAACCCGGTGGTCTTTAATCACGGAGCACAGAAAGGGGGGGCCAGGGAGGTTAATCTTCTCCCTGGTTTGCGGCTTAAAAGAAAAAAAGCATGACAAAGACAGGTAAGAAAAAACCGTGAGAAAATGCTCGAAAGATAGGCAAGGGCGGGGGGAAGGGCAAAAATATCGGCACACTGGAAAATGCATCAAAAAAGAAGTTGCCGATCGACGAGAAAGAGAAGACGAATCGGAGTCCAGAGGCCCTGGTTGAATTGGAGGGAAGGGCCCTGTTCACGGCGATTCGAAAAAACGGCGGAAACACCCCGACGAGTAAATACCGGTCCTAGAAGCTATATCGACTATCCCCGGTAAGGTTTATGGGCGGGAGTCCGTGGAGATCAAGTCTAGCGTTTAGATGGGAACTGGCCCTACCGGAGGGAAAAAGAAATGCCAAGTTCTTTATGGGCGCCGATCATCGCGAACAAAGAAAAGCAAAGACGTGACTAAAAGATGACAGGGGGGAGTACCAAAAAGGGAACCACGCAATTATGGCGGGGGAGGGAGGGGGCGAGAATAAAAGACCGACCGACCGCGGAATCGTAAAACAGGGCGCAGATAACGGGACGGGAATAGACGGCTGACAGACGAAGATTATCAAAAAAAAAAGCACCCGCCTCTCTCGAAGTAAAAAAGAAGGAAGTCACGGATCGAGGGCGGACGTCAGCGCTGGGGCGAGCCTCGGGTAAGACGATCGACAAGAAGTCGAAGCTGAAATCTTGGGAAGGGGGAAAACCATGACAAGGGCGGTTCGGTCTGGGCGGGTTCAGCACCCGGGAAATGGCCTGGCAAAGGGACAACCAGAATTCTGAGAAAACAAGAAAAAGCAGGAAGGGGCTTATAGAGTCGGCTTAGGGGAGCGGTCACAATGTTTGGTCATTCAAAAAGAAATTCCTATGAGCTGGAGAGGAGTAGGAGAGGGAGAGGGTCCCCTCCCCTCAGGGGTACCCGAATCCAGCGAACGAGGAGGGAAGCGGGAATCCGAACAAAATGTTTTTGGAGCAAGCGAAATTGGTCCATAGAGAAGAGAGAAGAACAAAGAACTGGGTGAAAATCTCGCAATGGGTTCGGTCCGAACGAATAGGACAGGAACGAAAGGGAAGGGAAAAGATCTTCATGAAATCGCCCACAAGGCTGACCAGCGAATTGAAGGACTTCGGATATTGTCTCGCAGGGAAGATGGAGAAAAAATGGGAAAGTTCGGGGACGGGGACACGATCGGATAACGGCGATGGCTGTCCGACGCAACGAAAAGTTCAGGTCTCCTATTCCCCCGAGAAAGGTCGGGCTATACCTTCAGGTTAAAAAAAGACGGTAAGGGGACGGAGAAAGAACCCACCTTTTGTCATGCCTTTTGC
>Ga0179593_1363955_pt1 | contig 10311 bp, 10 predicted proteins | sample CZODoug2_1_08_16_FD_185931 | JGI IMG/M metagenome (GOLD analysis project Ga0179593, IMG submission 185931) | Vadose zone soil fungal communities from Angelo Coast Range Reserve, California, USA - CZODoug2_1_08_16fungal (PacBio error correction) | ecosystem: Environmental > Terrestrial > Soil >...
CTCCGAAAACATATACCGTCCCGGATCCGGGGGGGGGGGAGGTGGTCCCGTCCGGTAAAGAAAAAGGCGATGCACTGTATTCTAAACATTCAAGCGTTTCAGAAAAAAGAGCTTCGAGAACACTTTTGAGACCCGACAACCAACGGGCGCCGGCATACGACCGTGCCTGGGGTTCACACCATGAAAAAAAAAGGGTGGGGGGGAGGAAGACTCGTGAAGTGCCCTCTGAACGCAGGACTCTAACCTGGGTTATAAGGGACGCAAAAAGAGCCGGTGGGGCAAAATCAAAAAGGGGGGGCTGGGGACCGTCCTTGAACAGGTCGAGCGGGTCAAGTGAAAAATCTCCACTGTGGGGGGGGGGTCCCCAGGGCCCACGGCGAGAAAGGGGGGACAGGGGCCGACTAAAAACTCTCTCAAGCACCTCCCGACAACAGACCCGAAGTCGAAAGGAAACCAGTATCTGGGGGGACCCCGGTCCTGAGAATCAAGAACCTAATACCAGGTGGTAGTGCCCAAAAACACAAAAACACCCAGATACGGCTGCTGGCTCCAAGCACGGCGAAGACTCCCACCGTGCTGACCAGCAAGACGCGCAAAAAAAGACACCGTCGTCTTGTTTTTACACTGCCGTGCTCAACCGGGAACAAGACTCCCCACTGCGCGTGCAGAAAGAACGAGGATCCCACCAAAACCAAAGAGGAATGCCCTGAAAAACCAAGGGCCTCAAACTCGAAGGGAAAAGCCCAGAAATCGCAACGAAGATCCAGGGGGGGACATCACAAAAAAGTAAAAGGGGAATAAGAGGGGGGTAAGTGGCAAGCCAAGCTGAACCGGAAAGAAGGAACGAGCTGATACGCTACCAACAGACGCCGGGGGAAACCATTTCCAGTGGGACGACCTCAGTTAAACTGGAGAGAAACAAGCGGGAAAGGAGGGCGCAAGACCGTCCCCGCCCCTGTGAACACGAATCCCCAAGGGGGGTGGAACTCAGAAGGGGAGAGAGCACGAAGACTGGCAAAACGGCCGACATTGTTCCATCTTCAGTCAGCACGGATGAAGAAGGCATGAGAGAGGGCAAACAAGTTATCCTTCAACTCCTATGAAAAAATGATCCGAAAAAAAATACGAGCCTAAAGACTAGGCAAAGTTGTCGACGGGCGCCAGGTTAATCAGTCGGAGACAGAGCAGCCAAGGCGCCTGCCCGCGCCCCAGAGAACGCTTCCGCATCGAGAGCCGGTTAGCTCCAATAGGCTTAGGTGTTGAGGTCCTACGTGGGGGTAAAGTCTGATGGCCCGTCGCGGGAATGGAAAGTTATACAGAAGGACCCTTGGCGGTCTGTCTTTGCCGCAGGGGTAAAATCAAGAAAACCCTTACTTAGAGGACCATTGTAGGCAGATTATCTGTTTAAAACTTGCAGACCATTATTAAACATGTGCCTAGGTTGTGAGAGGGGGCCGTGGTTGAACGGTGGGGGGAAAACCACTAAAACGAATTCGGGGACACAAACCGGAGGGGGGGGTGCCGCGCTAAAAATGTGGTCCACAACCCAAAAAAAACAAGGAGAAGGAGGACGAAGCCGTGTAAGGCCATACGAAAACGGCACAGGGGAAAACCCGCAGCGAACCAACATACGGTGTCCAAGAGTCACCCTTTAGGCCCGGCCTGTACGTCGGGGGTGCCTGGAGGGAGGTAGCTACAAGGGAAACAGTCTAGGGGGTTGTGGTTTTTGTTTTGTTGGGGGAGGGAGGGTGGGCCGCCAAATTGCCCCAGGGTTAACAGGCGTGGACGTGGTCAAAAAGCAAAAAAAAACGCGGTGCCCAAAAACACGTGGAAACCGCCCTGCGCAACCAGTCGGGAACTCAAACCCGTGCACGAGTCATGGCGGCAACGGGTGCCAAAGGGATGGGTTCAGGGCCTGTTCGTCGGCCTGCCTCAGCTTACTCCGGAAGAAAAAACAAAACTCTGCCTACGGATCCTGGCGTTTAGGACTGTCAAAGGAAAAAACAACGGTATCGGGCAGGATGGGTTTACCGAGCCGTGAAGACTCACTCGGGGTAAAGAACGGGGGTTCTTCTGTTAAGCGTCTATGGTGAGTGCGTGATGTGGGAGCATTGGGTACTGCTCTAAACCAAACCCAAAACGAGTTCGGCCCGTCTCTCGCACTAAGTGCCGGGAGGGGGCCTGAGGTGATTTGTCTTAAAGGTGGGTACTGCTACCAGGCATTCGGGGAGCGGCCGGCCATAGGTGTCATACGTGGGTGGGCGGCCGAGGGGGGGGGCCGTACAAGTTGGGCAGTATTTTCAGGGAGAGTGACCAGTAGGAAAATGTAAAATGTGTGTCGTAACAGGGGAGGCGATGGTGCCGGAGGGGGGGCACAAGGCCTAGGTGATCAGAGCGGACAATGATTGGAAGTTTGGTAGGGTAAGTAAGCGGAATGGAACCGGTGGGGGCTGGCAATAGAGAGGAGGAGACACTTGGGAAGTAAGAATGGGCGAAAGTCCCGGGGGGCGGGGGGGAGGGGGAGGGGGATGAGCCCCAGCGGGGAAAGATGGGGGGGTCGCGAACCAAGGATACAGACCAGCCGGACGAGACGGAGCGCGGAGGTAGGAGGTGTGAGTCAGTGTGAGGTATGAGCCCTAGCGCGACGGATGTCGAGGAGCTGCTCAATGCGGGGGGGGCGGTTGACGACGGAGGGTAATCGTGGCTATGGGGGAGGAGGGAGGGCGCGGAGGAGAGGGACGAAGGACGAGGCGCGGTTAGGAGGTCGGAAGGTGGCACGTGGTAAAACCAAATCAAACAACCACAGACAAAAAAAAAATAACAAAAAACATAAAAAAAGAAGAAAAAAAAAAAAACAAAACCAACTAGATCTATAGCAGGTTCACGAGTCGAGAGTCAGGTTCGACAAGAGAGGGGAATGCGTTTTCCCTGCGGCTGTCCAGGCTTATGTGCAAACCCTTTCTGTAACGGGAGGCCTGGGCATTTTCCAACTCGAGACGGTACGAAGGTAGTTGAGGGAGGGAAGGAGTACGAAACAAGGTTGCTGTTCTGGGAGATTGAGTCGAAGGCAAGGTAGGTTGCAAAGAGGTGCCGGGGCATGTTGGGCGCTAGAAAGCGGACTATAGGGGGGGCCATCCTTATTTTAGGCAACGGAGGAGGAGGGGCTGTAGGCGAATAGGATACGGCAGGGTGAAGTTGGATTATCTTCGCTGGAGGCTCGAGCGGATCCTGAGATGGAGCCTTGTTCTTGACGCTCTTCTTTTGGCACCGGAGGTGGGGGGAACTTCTGGGGCGCGGAGGAGGAGGGAGGGGGGTGAGAGGTAAGGAAAGGTGGTCCGTGGTTGCGTGTCACGGAAGGGTCAGACCGCCCCCCCGAACCGAAATCGACCACGTACCAACGACCTTCCGCGGTAAACAATCTCTTAAAACTCGTCAAGATACCTAGCAGGATACCCAGGAATGTAGAGGATGAAGTCGTTGAAAAATACGTACGAATGCGGAGGGAGAAAAGGAGATTATAGAGGGAGGGATCAATATGGGGTCCAAGAAGAAGGTACAAAGAACGTACGACATTCTCCGTGGGCCGCTGTGGACCGCCGCGGCATTTGTTGCGACCCCACTGAGGCTACCTAGATCCTCCCAGGGGTATATACACGATGAGGACTCCCACCTGCACCTCAAACGCCCTTTTTAGATATAGGATGTGGTTTAGAAACGCGTCGGTTAAGAGTACACGCAGAGCCAGATGGGTACGGGGGGATTGCTTGGTAAATCATGGGTGGAGTGTATGAGCGTGAGGTAGGGTTTTGTGGTCGTAAGGGTAATTGTGGGAAGGACGTGATAGAGGTAGAGGGGATGTATTTTAGTTGTGGGGTGTAGTATGTGAATAAGAAGTTGTTTGGATACTGTGTGAGATTTTTCTGGACGCCCCGGTGAGATAACCTGGGGGATCGCTGGGGGGGGACTCGGAACGGAACAGCTGGAAACTGTGGTCCAAAAGCCAAAACCTCTAACTTGGGCCACTGGGAGAAAGGCAAGCTCCATCTGGCTCTGGGCGCGGCTCGGCGGCAACCAACCCTCGTGATGAGGAAAAAAGCAATAAACGTACCTTGTAGACGGTCTGTCGTGAAGATGCACCCGTAAAAGCTCGTGCCCAAATGGTGGCGGTTTCAGAGACCGACGTGGGTCAGGGTACATGACTATCGGTTCTGCGGGGGGAACTACGCCGGGGAGTCAAGCCTAGTGTGTGTTCCAGAGGTGATGGTTCCTCCACAAACTAAGAGACTAGATTGGGTGTGCTATTCGTTTAAATGGTCCCTTTGGAGCAGAGTCAACGGCGAGGGTGTGGGAAGACGCCCGGAGGGAGTTCCTGCGGAAACTTGAAAGAGATTGGTTTAAGGAAGGAAACCGAAACCGAGAAGGCTACCGTGGTAAGCTGACACTAAGTCAAAGGAAGCCAGCCGCTGAGACTGCTGGGGGGACTCGTAACGAAAAAAAAACATCCCCATGGAATGGTCACCGTCCGGACAACACGGGCGCAGTCCTCCACGGGTCCGAATCTAAGACGTGGGCCCTTGTAGCCCTCCTGGTGGCTTCCTACCGGATTAAAGAGGACATTTTCATGTCCAGAGAACTAGTACTTAATTACATAAAAAATGACACAAAAGCAAAAAAAGGCTCGCCTCTGGGCCATGTCGCCGGGGTTACGAAGGTGGGGCAGAAAAAAGTGCGACCGTGTCAGGGGGTGGGGCAAAGCATCCCTCGATCCAAAAAGAGGAGAGGACGGGACAATCCAAGAGAACCGGGGAAACAGGGCCCTGGGAAAAAAAGGGTGTCCAGCCTCGGGGACTCAAACCGGGTGATGAGAGGGGGGGACCGAAAAAAAGCTGTGGAAAAAGGGAAGTCGTGCAATGAAAACCGGCTGTCTAAAAAAAAAAAAAAAAAAAAAAAAAAAAAAAAAAATCAATTATAACCCCAGGAAAAACAAAAAAACAAAAGGCCCACCTGGTGTCATTATTAAAAAAAATCGGGAAAATCGAAACAAGCAACGCCCACGACAAACGGGTTTGAAACCTCTGCGACAGGTCCAGAGATCCAGATCACCATTGAGAACCGAACGGGGGGGAAAAAATTGCGTAAAGAAGGGACGAGCAGTGATTTCAGGGAAAGTAGCCTTCGTCACTATCCTGGGACATTAAAAGGGGGGCAGGGACGGGGGGGAAAAAACTCAAAGGAACTCCAGGCAAGGAGGGGAGAGATGGGGGTGGGTGCATGTCGATCACTCCCGTCCTAAAAACGGGACATTACTTGCCGCAGAACAGAGGGCCGCCGGGCGTGGAAATCACAGAAAAAGAGGGGAACCCGCAAAAAAAGACTGAAAACCGTCGAAAAATGGGGCGGACTAACCCTCAGGCCCGGTCCTTCTGAGGTGACGCGAACCCAAGGGGAAAAGACTTGAGCCGCCGAGCGGAAGGAAGCGGGCGAAAAAAGGTTTAAAACCAACGCCTCAATGCCCTCGCCGCTTGCGGCCGGAGGCGTCAAAAAGAAGTAGGCGGAAGAGGGGGCCCGGGCCAGTAACAGGAGGCCCTTCCAGCCGAAAAAGGTGGAAAGAAAAGGAACAAGGGAAATGAAGACAGACAAGGGAAACACAGAAAGGAGGAAGCAGGAGACCTAACCATCACGGAAAAAAAGCAGTTCGCCTCAAATCGGAGTCCAGACCCATGGGGCTGGCAAAAAATCAGGAAGTCGCGAAGAAACCACGAGGGGACAAAGAGGTAAAACGTAAAAAAATCGTCACCGCCGTATTCAGGGGTCGTAAAATAAACGAGGGGGGGGGAGATGGGTACGACGGAAACGTGCTCAGGGCACAAGAAGTGTTAAAGCAGGAGAAGGTCCGGGGACCAGCAGATAAAATAGGGAGAACGGGGGGGATGGGAAGGGGGCCGGCTTCGCCTACTTCTACCAGCCCCAGCCGGCAAGGACATAAGGGACCAGTTCGGGGAAGAAGCGCCCAGCGATCTTACGGAAACCCGGAGGGACCACAATTGAACAGGATTCCGTCCGAAAACCATCGGCCTTCTCAAGCCTAAGCCTTCCAACGGAAAAAAGACGGGTCTGGGGGGGACACCCGATTTGGAAAAGGAAGCAAAAAAGTTACAACGAAGCATCATGCGTGTTCAACCCGACAGAGGAACAAATTGTAAAAAAGTCTGCACAGAAAAAACCACCCCCGGGAAAAAGGTTCAAATAGGAAAAGCCGAAAGGCATCACGTCGTCCCCAACCGTTCCAGAACTCCGGATACGTAATCTCTCGGGGGGGGGTAGAGATGCCCTGAAAGCAGGGAAGACCGGGAGCAAGGAAAGCCCCCCTGGTGGGACGGCCGCCCGAACGACTGGGGCGAGGATAAGGGGAACCCAGCCAAGGAGAAAAGGAAAAAAAAGTGGAACCCCTGTGGTCCTAAGATTGATGACCAGAAAGTGGCGACGGGGGAACAAATTGCAGAAGATTGGGCCCCAATGAAAAGGGAAAAAAAAGGTGAAAGAGAACGCAGCCCCAGGAAGGAGAAAGGGCACCCAGGCTGAACCGACCAAATTTGGGAGTAGACTGGGCCGGACGTGGGGAAAAGAGAAAAACCCAAATGTCAGGAACGAAAAGGGGGAGTAAAACGGAGGGGACGCCGACTTCCTCGAAAAACCAGGTGTGCGTGGGGGGGGGGGGATGAAATCAGGAACACTGACAAGCACACAGTCTTCAAATTTCCCCCTATAAGGGAACGAGCACGGAGCAACTGAATGAGCCAGATCCTATGAGTTCGCTATCTCCCAAATGTTCGGTTCTAAAGGTACGCCACAGCAGGAGTAAAAGGACACCCAGGGGAGGATTAGCTTTCCTCAACAAAAAAAGAGTAACATGAAAGGAAAATAACAACCTCAGTAAGTCAGTAAAAGTCACTAGGGGATATAAAACGGGAAGGTATTTACCCTCTGTGTAATCCTCCGAGGAAACACACTTGCACACTAAGAGAACGGAAAAAAATACCTTCATCGTAAAGTTTTGTTTCATAGAAAGCATCTTCTTGAAAGGGGGCCAAAGCAAAAAAAAGTAACCACTAAGCGGAGGGGTCCAGGCCTGGACACTTCCATGACAAAAGGGTCCCCTGGGGGGGTGTCAGGTAACGTAAAAGGATCAGGGGGACAAGCAAAAGCCACGAGTCACAAAAGAGGGGAAGTCGGGGGGCAAAAAGTGCGGGGGGAGGGGGCCCAAAAACCTCTGGGGGGGTCGGGGGAAAGAAATGTTTAGATAGATGATTGGGTCGACGAGAGTTGGGTCCGGCAGGACCCCTGGGGGAGAGGGGAAGCACCCTAAAAAAAGGACGATGCCGTCCCGTGAAGGGAGGGGGGGATTGAGCCAAAAAAAACCATCTACAAAACCGTACTTTTGGGTAAGCACTCCTGATCGTAGGACTTACATGTTGGCAGGATTTAAAATCAGATGAAGGAGGGAACGGGAAGGGGAGGCGCCGGCGGGTTGGGGGGGTTTGACTAGAGAGTCCCCTCAAAGAGGGGGGGGAAGTAAGGAGCAAGGGACGAGCTCAGGGTCCCTCCCTGCTGTTGAGGAAACAGGAGGTGAAAAAACGCCAACCAGTGCGAGGCAGCAGAGGGACAATCAGTAAGGGATCCCTCGGGGAGGGGGGAGGGAAAGGGAAAAACAACCGTGTTCCGACGCAGGTGTTTCTGCATACCCCTCGCTCAGGGGGGAGGACGTTACCCGGAGACTGGGGGACCAGACGCTGGTAGGGGAGGGGGTTCGCAAAAAAGAAAAAACAAAGAAACTCTCTCATTACCCTTCTACCCACGTTGAAATAGAACAGCCCCAACAGAACGAGGGAAAAGTCCCCGCACGGCGCCATCCAAAAGGAGACGACAAAGGGCCTGAGGGGGGAAGGAAGCAAAGAAGTCGAGAACGGGGGTCAAGAGAAGAGGGACCCGATTTCTCACTCAACTCCTCAGGCAGGCAATGAGACGCCCGCGCTGTTTCTGCGCAAGTGGCCAGTGACAAGCTCAGTCGAAAAAAAAAAAACGCAAAGCGGTATCAAATCCCTTCGTGCAGCGCCGCCGTCCTTAATGGAAAGTCCGGAAAAAGGAAAAAGGAAAGAAGTGACAGGTCGAGTGCGGCGGTCAAGCTAGAGAAAAAAAAAACCAAAGGAGGGAGAAATAATAGTGAAAACAAGCCTCATCGACCCCCGTTCCAAGAAGGGAGGGGGGAAGTGGCAACGGAATTGTAAAAAAAAAAGCCCAAGGGGGAAGAGAATGCCTACCTTACGGCCGGGGGAGTGAGACAAAAGAACTGGAACCTAGGCACCAAACGGGGGGCAAGGACTTGGACCCACCCTTCCAAACTGAGGGGAAATGCCTGAACAACATTTTCATCTGCGAGGGGGGGTGCGGGGGGGGAGAATCAGGGCGGGCATCACTCAGAAGAAAGGGGCAAGCGGGACTAGGAAGGGTAAGCCCCTCCGTTCCAAAAAACCCCAACCCGAGAAGGGGTCAGGGGCCTAGGGTGGGTCGTCTTCCGGTTTCGCTTACATGTTAAGGGGGGGCACCTGGGCCAAAAACTTGGTTATAACCAAAAGTTGGGGTAGACCAAAGACCTTCAGGGAGCCGTGCCGGCGGTGAAAGGGGGCAGAGGGAGAAACCTGAAAGAAGAACCAACTCCACGGGGAAAGGAACCAAATAGTAACAAAAAACTAAAGTCAGGGGACAGGGGAACGGGAGAAAAGCAGAAAAAAGGAACCCTTTTTGTTCCCCAGGGACAGTACCAAGCATCCCTAGGAAATCACCCCGGGCAAATCGGAGCAGAGCGCGAGACGAAAAAAAAAAAGAAAAAAGTGTTCTAACGGGCAGCAAGTAACCCAGACAGGAGGTGAAGCCTCACCAAATAGTGAAAACTCCAGTGAGATACGATGATAACAAACCCCCCACCACTCAGCCAAGGTCTCATTCCCCTTGAAACGGACCTCAAAAGACTCATCATAACGCCATACCAGTGCAAAAAACGAAAAAGAGAAGGGAGTGAATCCACCCGACGGTTATTAGAGGGGGTGGAGGGGGGGGAGGGAAGGAAAAGGAGTAAAGGCGAGTTCCAGAAGTCCAAGACAAGTAAAGCGGGCAGAGGGGCCGACTCAAACTGATCACATGGAACACGTTGCAGAAAGGAGCGCAGTCAAGGGGAAAGACCTGCTGACCTGCCGCACTAGACGCGCTTCGGGGAAACAGGAAAGACTGGGACGGGGGGAAAAAAGGCAAAGGCACCTTCTGGGGGGGGACCAGAGAATCCCTGACCTGCAAACGCGAAAAAACGGATCGCCTTTCAAAAGGTCAACAAAAGGGGGATCCGCCCATACTAACAGACCTGAAAGGGAGGGTATTTAGGGCGTGCGACAAGGGGGGGTGTGAAATATTCTCCTACCAAGAGCGGACTTCAAAACGACTGAACTAAAGAACGGGGAACTCCCCCTCTCAGCTTAAAGTTGTCGGCCGTCTTGGCAAAAAAAATGCAAGAAAAGGAAACTGGACCGCTTCCTTGCGATGATCAAAACGACCTGCCAAAGGTTAATCAACGTAAGGGGGCCCTGCACAGGGGGGAAAGGGGGGGTTCATGGGGATTATACTTGAGTCTGCCCATACCGGGGGACGAGTTTGGGTCGAAATTTACCCAGTTGGGAAAAGGGGGGGGAAAAAAAATTGCACATCCCACAAACTGACTTGCTGCTCCAACGCAGTAAGGGTCCAGGCGGCGCCCTGGGGGAAAACACTCGAAAAAAGAGGGGGCGGTGCAAAGACACTCCCAATGCTGGGGATCTCGAGAACGAGGGGGTAAAGGCACAGCTGCTGCGTACAGGGGACGAAAATGTCAGGGGAGCACCAGTTGGAAGGGGGTCTAGGAAGACCCAAAAAACGTCCGAGCATTTGGACCAAACTCGGCCACAGGGGGGCGGAGGCAGGCCCCAGGTTAAAAAGAGCAGAGCACGGAGGAAACTCAACCAAGTGTCCTGTCCCACATTCCAAACTGAGGCCTGGGGGAGGGGGGGAAAACGGGCCAGCGTACTGAAAACCTAGGGCGGGGACTCCTGAGCAGGTGCGGGGGGAAGGGGAAAGGGAAATTCGGAGGACGCAGGAGAAAGGCGATAAAAAACCGAGCAAATGCCGAGCCTGGAGGGGGGGAAAAACCGGAAGGCTGGGACAGGAAGCAGGGAGGGATGGCGGCAGAAGGGCCCCGAGCAAAAAGGGTCTGGGCCCGCTCATCACTCG
>Ga0179593_1366003_pt1 | contig 10311 bp, 14 predicted proteins | sample CZODoug2_1_08_16_FD_185931 | JGI IMG/M metagenome (GOLD analysis project Ga0179593, IMG submission 185931) | Vadose zone soil fungal communities from Angelo Coast Range Reserve, California, USA - CZODoug2_1_08_16fungal (PacBio error correction) | ecosystem: Environmental > Terrestrial > Soil >...
CCAGAGGATTCCAGGAAAGTTGCCAACTTTTTGACCGAGAGCAACAGGGGGGAAAATCAAAAGGTGTTAAGAAATGAAGAAGTGGCGGAAACGAGACATACACGGCATCGCTGCACATGCAACGGCTGCGGTCAACTTCATGATGTTTCGTGAGTAGTATAGGGGAAACTCCGCGAGGAAAGAAAGCAGCTCCAAGCGAGATTGGGGGGTCAAAACGAAAGCGGCAAATAGAAATGGATCGTAAAAAAAAGGCAACGTTCAGAAGCAATGTCCGGAATGGTCCCCCACGAAGAAAAAAATAATTGAGTAAAGCCGCAGGGTGGGGGCAAGTGACGCGGGGTCGCCTTGCAAAACGTGGATCTGGCAGGAAGAAGGAAGGTCAAGACGCTAACAGGAACTGAGACCAAGGCAAGGCAACGAAAAAAATTCGAAGGGGCACGCGGAAGGCTGACCCAAGCGGGCCAAAAAATGAATGAAATGGGAAAAAAGACAAAGCAAAAAATCGAGTTCCCAGAGCAAAAGCACAAAAAGCTGAAGGGGGGCTCGCAGGAAATAGCTATTCGACTTCGGAACAACTGCGTGGGCTCAGGAGATGGGCATAAGCATTGGTCCGGTGGGTGAATCCGGAAAGGGGAAAGTCGAGTATTCAGGAGAGAAGACTGGTATGTCGGGGAAACCTGTGTGGCACGTCGATGTCCTTCACGGGGAAAAAGTCGACAACTTACGTAAAGCAGCTCGTAAACCGAGGAGGAAGCCACATAAAAACAGAAGTCGTGATGAATTGGGGGTAGGTCCCTCGAGGGACGCGGAAGCAATGCCCGGTGGAGGTCCCAGATCACGAGGGAAAAAAAGAAGTCAAACGGAAATGACTATTGAAAAAAGAAGAAACAATGGGGGGCACCGAAAGGGCCTTAAGGAAGCGCATGCACGGAGTGGGACAATAAAAAAGTATTTCCAGAAACCGAGAGACTTGAAGCTGGCGCCGAAAAACTTCACAAGATAATCCAGAGAAGCAAAGGGGTCACTAGTCGCAGTACGTCATTGGTGGGAAAAAAAGGGAGAAAAGTCGTTTGGCACAAAAAGGAACGACGTGTTCGAAAAGGGGAAGGAATAAAAATGATTCGTCAAATGAAGAGGTCAAAAAAAATTGGAATAAGGCCTATAGGAGGCGGAAAGGCAAGAAACGGGCAACGTACGAAAACAAACACTGGATGACCTTGGAGAACGCGGGCATTAAAGGATGCGTAGTTCCCAGAGGTGGAATAAGAAAAAGTGAAAAGGGGGGGTTGAAAAACCGCGAAAGGGACACGTGAATTTCCCGCAAAAAAATGCGGTCCACGGCAGAGGGGGTCATATAGAAAGGTCGCGAGAGGAGTACCTCGATGTTACGGCAAATCCGTCGATGACTTGAAAAAAGGGGGGAGTCCCAGAGAAAAGCAGGATGAAAAAAAAGAAAGGGAAGTTGCTTTGAGCAGCAACATGAAAAAAGACTTGCGAACGAGAGGAGGGAAAGAGCTAGGCAACAGAGCCGAAGGGCCTTCGAGAACTAGATTCAAAAAAGCAAAGAACGCTGACGATACCGGAGAAAGAAGAAAAGCGCAGACATTTCCCGGAACTAGTAAGGGGTGCGAGGAGGCGAGGCGGAAACGCCAGGACTGCGAACATTGGTAGCGAAGGGGTGGTCCTCGAGAATGTATTCGCGACCGGAAAGTAAGAGGAGAAGGGGGGGGGGTTCGTCACTAACATTTTGCAGGGGACTAGGAACAAATTGAAGTCCATTTTTTTTTCTTCTGCAACACTACAGATAAGAAAGTCAGACCAAGTGACGACGAGATACAAAAAAACAACGGGGAGGGAAAAAAAACGCAGGAGGTGGAGACAGGAGAGTCCAGGAACCGAAAGAGGGAGGTAAGGTTGGGAAAAAAACCTAACCTTGAGTAGACGAAGAATCCAAACCACAGAACTGTAGGACGCCCAAAATGACATCCGAAACGGCGCAATTCCTGACGAGTCGGAGGAATAAAAAGCGGGAAAAACACATGTTCATTAGGGCCTGACGAATCTCCGCCCCAACAAAAACTGCTGCTCTGGGACATATAAAGAGGGAGAAAGGAGCGTCAGGCGGTATCAGGGCAAAACAATAAAGAAAAAAATAATCGCATCGCTCGACAACATTGAGGGGAGAGGGAAAATCGAAGAACAGCAAGGAAAAAGCCTCTAAGGTGCAGGAATGGGAAAATGGAAGTGTCTCAAAGCCACGAGCCAGGTGACCTCTAAGAAACGCCCGGAGGCTTGGACCGAAACACGGGAAGTCTGCGAGTCTCAAAACCACATAGGACTACAAAAAAAAAACTCGACCGATTTATGAAAGAAAAAAAGCGACTCTGGGACCATCTCTCCGGGCAGTGATGGAATGTCAACATCCGTGAAACGGGAAAAGAAGGGTTGCAAAACAACCGTAACCATATCTCGGAGAAGGTAGGAAATCAACTCAAAGGGAGAGGGGACTCGCATCCGGCAAATGCCTGAGGAACAGACAGAAAGGTGCCTAAGTGGCAAGGAAACAGGAAAAGCATCATCCCGTACATACCCTAGGCTCTGGAAAAAGAGCACAGGGGGAAATTCCGGACGATGGTACAGCCAATGAAGAGTCGGCACGTCAGAGGGGGGGCAGACAAAAACCAGAAAGGGCGGAGTAGTTTGGCTCTGCGGCTAAAATGGTACCTAACGGACAAGGCTTATCGTGACTGAAGAGGACATTACCCAAAGCAAGAGGCAAAAAGCGGAAAAAAAAAGGCTGCATTTGGGAAAAAGAAAATGCATATGGGGGAACATGAAAAAATAAGAACCATTTTCGAAGAAAAGGGATCAAACAACGTCGAGGGTGGCTTTAGAAGGCAAAAATTTGGGAAAAGAAACGCACAGGCCTCCGAGCCGTTGGAGAAAACCCTCGGACAAAAAAACGTCAAGAAGTGACACGTGGGGGGTAGGGGGGGAAAAAGTGAGGTTTCACGACTCTCGAAAAAAACAGGGACTCTTTGAAGTCAATGGAAAAACGAAGGGTACCGTCCGAAGATTGTGTAAAAAATCCAAAAGTAAAGACTGACCTCTGAGCAAAAAGGAAGGCAACGCAAAAAGAAATCACGAAACAGGAAAACGACGGGACATAAATCAGTTCAATGAGGAGGCAAAAAAAAGGGAACAAGTGTTCGGAAAAGTTCAAAAGAAACGGGCAGAAGGAAGAAAACCAAGCTGGGGGAAAAAGTGCGCTCACAAAGAGGCCGGGCTATTCAATTCGAACGGTCTCACAATTACATCCAGGAGGACACCCAGAGAAGGGACTGCAGTACAAAAAGAAGGGTCGACCTATCTATACATTAAGTGATGGACAGGTCGACGGGCAAGGAAGGAAGGGTGAGTGAGGACCTGAATGCCATTAAAACGAGTCCAAAAGGAGACGAAAATCGAGAATAACAAATGCCGGGATTGGGAAACCTCCTACCAATGAGGATAGGCTTTGGGGAAATACCAGGGAGAAAAACAAAATGTATCCTCAAGAACCGGAGCCATCTTCATAAAGCAACGAATGAATCGGGTATCGCGTGAGAGAAAGGGCGGGAGAGAAAGGCTAGACCTATGACCTACTCGAAACTAAAACAGATTGATAAAAGGCGCGGTTTCCGGTACAAGGACGGTTTGGTAAAATGTGTTTGAGAAAAAGAAAAATGGGGAATTAAGTTAGAACAAAGGCAGCGCAAGAAACAAAGGAGAGACGTGTCACTCTAAAACTAAAGAGGAGGAATCCTCGCTACGACAACAACACGTAGAATATAGCACTATAGTTTACACTATAGGGGAAAAAACTGAAGTTGAGGCAGGCCAAGAGGGGGGGGGGGCTACAATCATCTTTGGTTTATTCCCTAGAAAGGGGAAGGAAATCAAAGAATGAACATAGGCACAGCTCTGGTCAAAAAACCGGAAACGAAATTACCTATAAGTGGGCGTGAAGAATGGGGGATAGAAAGGAAAGAGGGAGAAAAGAAGTTTGCACTCGCAGAAAAGCAGAGTTGGGTTTCGCGGGAGTAATGGAGAGGGCGTCCGACATACGGGGAAGGCTGAAATGTGCCCCCCGACCGTCAGCATTGAACGGGCCTAGGGGGGAAAAAGAAACGCAAGAGTTTGATTCAAGAGCAAGATATGGTCGAAGTCACTGGTTGTAGGGGAGAAAATAATGGCGCAATGGATGAATAACGCAGGCAAGGAGCGTCCCAGCAAAGACGTCCTGTCTTAAAGGCCGCCTGAGATCTGGAGTCTGTCAGCAAAGCGTGGGGTTGGGACGAAAAAAGTAAGGGGATAAAGCAGGCGCACACGGAAGCGGAGTCCCAAGAATCAAGAAGCTGACATGGCGCGGCCGGAAAAGGCGGGATCTCGACAGGGGTAAGAAAAAGTCAGACTTCGATGTCCGAGGCAGAAACCAAGGGCTTTCCCAAATCCGAAGTCAAACTTCGAGGCTTCAAGAAGGGAGGAGTCTTCAGCTGGTGGTAACCGATCAGAATGTCCTACCAGATCATCTGAAATAAGAAGAAAGTTATAGAAGGCCATGTGTCAGGTAATTGGACTGAAAAGCGGTCTCCCTACCAACGCGAGGAGTGAATTAATGGTAGGTCCAAGAGGGGAACAGAGGCAAACACGGGTGGATTTACCAGGTCGTTGTCTAGTCAACAGAAAAGGTTCGGCGTGGGGCCAAAAACCGCGGAAGGGGGGATTTCCCTTTAAGGTATCAAGACGCCAGGAAGTGCCCGGTTTAAAGGGGAAAAAAAAGATCCGCCAGCGTATTGAAATGAAGACCTATATTATCGCGTGAGGGCTTGGGGAAAAAGGCGACACACGATTGGGTAAGAAAGACTCTCAGGCAGGGGGGTACCGAGGCTAGGTAAACGAAAGGATCACGAAGGGGAAAGAAATAAACCGAAAGGTTTCGGGGCAGCAAGCTACTTTGTCTAGAGAAGTGGATTGCCAAAACGTTCAGGCAGCCAGGAGGAAGGTAGAGCCAATGTAATTGTCAACAATGCCGGAGAGGGGGACGGAGGTCAAGAAAAAAAAACGCAAGTAGCAAAACAGTGAATTTCCTTAGAAAGAGAAGGAGGAAACGAGGAAAATGGTCCAAACAGATCCGGGGGGGGCTACTAGCCGAGATGGCACGGTGGTCCACACAAGAGAGTGATTTACTGTCAAAGGAAAAAGCCCGCAAGGCCACGAAAAGAACTGGCGATGGTCCCAGATTCTCATTTGATGTTAAATAAGAAAAGTTAGGAGGGGCTCTGGGTCTGTGAGTACAATATGTGGTTTACAGAATGAGAAATGTCAACTTCTAGGAAGGAAAGGACCAAGGATTGTCCAAAAAGAGGGACTTTTATGTAAAAAAACTGGAAGGAAATGAAGTTCTTTGCATCCCCGCGAACAGTGTACAGCAGTAAAGAAAGGTCTGAAAGAGGAAAGGACATTTCAACCGGTTCGAGTCCCAGGAAGAAGTGTCCGGAGAATGCTAATGGGGAGGCTTTCCACTCGGAAAAAACGGAAAAGGACCTGACGATTGACCCCTTAAAGCGCAAAACCAAAAGGGTCAAAGAGCAAAGGAGTGGTCAGATGAGGCGATATGGCGAGTAGTATCAGAGAGGGGGGGAGACAGTGTTAGGACTACTAAGCTCGGAAAAGCCGTCCTATCAGAGCAAAGTTTGAGGAAATAAAAGGGATTGGACTCGGAACGACATTCGGAAGTTCCAAGGATGTTGGTACTTCTGCAACATCCTACGATAGCAAAAGGAAAAAGAGGTGCGCCGGGTCTGAAGATCGATATCTAAGAAAAAAGAAAAAAAAAACACGAAGAGAGAGGGTCGATGATAGGGAAAAGGCAGCAGATGAGTGGGAAACGAAGCGTCGTATGGAGACAAAAAATACGGCGGAAAGCGGAAAATTAGTCTCAAAAAAAAGTTATGCCCACAAATCCGCTCACGATACGGGGAGGAGAAAATTTAAGGGAAGCAAATAGGGGGACAGCCCATGAGAAGTCGCATTGTCTCCTCGACCGCGGCAAAATCTCAAAACTCGAGAACCCTGCGGCCGTAAAATCATCTCGGGCCAAGGATTCCCTTCGCAGTGGGGAAGGGGCATGAAGGGAAAGAGGCAAAGCAACGTTGACGGGCGTCAGAGGACAGCGAGAAGAAAAAAAGACAGAAGGCGGCTCACTGTTATCTAGAAGAAGATGCCTGCGCAGGTCCCCTAAAGGCATTACCACTGGGGCACCATGGACAAAAGGGGCCATGGAGGAAGGAGGAAAGAAGAGAAAGAGGAGAGGGGAGACCAAGGGAAGTCTTGCGTCCTCGAAGGAGCTCAGCCGTCAACAAACAGCTGGGAACTACCCAGACGACCTGACTAGAAATCTTACCCAGCACACCTCGGGTAAAAGAGAACGATTGCGTAAACTTGCGTAAAGGCCTTTACACAAAAAAGGCTCTGGGGGGGAACCAAAAAAAACCGAAATACTTCATTATCCCCCGATCTGTTAACGAGAAAAAGGCATGCCTGAGCAGGCTCCAGGACAGGAAAGTGGTGGAACAGACGTGCGGGGCTTCCTAGGAGGAGCCAATCCGCCCTTATAATACCATCAGAATGGGACGCAAAAGGAATGCCTGCACGTTCTTGGGACAGGAAAGAAAACACACGTCGAGGTGACTCCAAAAAAAAGCCAGGGTCGGGGAATTTCTTGGGGGAAATAGTCGGAGGCTCGGGGACAAACTCGAGAGGAAAATGCAAGCGAGGTACAGTCAAAAAGAGGGAAACATATTGCCCCAAAAGAAAAAATGGATAGCGCAAGACATTGTACATACAGGCAGGATAGGGAACGAACACAGCATTTAACACTGCCCCGTTCTCGATGTTCAGGAGAAAAGAAGGTGTCGGTGAAGAAAATCAGAGACATGGCATCTTAGGAAAAAAAAACTTACGCTCTGGGCAAAAAAAAAAAAAAAATCCGGTCAGGCTTACCAAAGAAGGGGGAAAGAAAAAATGGACGAACCGAGTCCGAGGGGTAGGTACAGACGACAATTTCGGAGGAAAAAATTGGGGAGGGAACTGGGGCCAAACGGGAAATGACTGCTTTTCTGGAAAAAAAAGTCCGACGCTGCACACACTTGCAGAGTCAACGAACACAGACCCTCGACAGAAAGAAAAATGTGGGGACCCAATCCGAAGATACCCAGTCGAAAGGAAACGAGAGTTAGGGGGAAACCGAAGTCAGCGATACTAAAAAGGGGTCCGCGACATCTGCCTTAACGAAGCGAGAGGAAAAAAAAATAATGAAGTCGATTAATGCGCTTTCTCCAAAGCCGAGGAAAAACAACACAATCGCGGGGATGGGCAAGAAAGAAACCTCGCTAATCTCATGAGAAAATCAACAGAGGGGGAGGGAAGCCGATGGGAAATTGCCTAAGAAGGAAGGAAAAAAGCGTGAGAACGGACTTCTTATTAATGACACTCGAGACAGCAATTAAAAAGCTACACGCCTACGCTTCCGAAGAAAGATCAAAAAAGGCGTGGGGACTCGACTCCGGGGCAATGAGGACCTTGGATACCGACAGGTCACCCGTGGGAACAGGGAGGCAAAAGACTAACATCTAAGAAAATCCAACTAATAGAGGACGCCTGGGAAAGCGCAAGTCTTGAAAAGGGCGATTCCGCGAAGAAACTCCGAACAGAAAAGATAAAGGAAAACCAGAGTCGCCTCCGTGAAAAAAAAGGAAGGTCAGTCATTTCGAGAAAGCAGAGACGCCTAGGGATAAGCAAAACGAGGATCACAAGTAGGAGTCAGTAGAGTTGGCAATCTCAACGGGGAGATTGAGCGGGGAGAGAGACGAAAACAACAAAGACAAGGAGAGGAAAGAGAGAGAGGATAGAACCATAGAGTTCCTGTTTAGGAAAAAAAGATCTGAGGACCAGGAAAAACAGAATTGGTTCTAATCGCTGGGGTGAAGGCCCTCTTGCTCAACGATACAAAAAACACGGGAAAACTAGGGGCACCGAAAAAGCGAAAGTTTCGGAAGCGGTTTGTGGGGGTTATTATAGGAAATGGGGAATCGCGCCAGGAATTGTGGCGACAAGAAAAAAAAGATCCGAGAAAGTGTTGGAAAGGACTGATAGCTGCTTGAGGGAAAAATTAGCACTTCAACTGACATGTAGGAATGTCCCCCAGGCCGCTCAAAGCATGGCCCGAAGGACGATACAAAAGACGCAGAGGGTTTCATTCAGAAAAGGGGCGCGGCGCCTGGATTGCTCGACGTGTCTAGGGCAATGAAGAAAATGGGGACTAGAAACGAGCCGCCAGGGACGTCTTGCATCCAAGCACGTCACTTTTATAGAAGAGAAGAAATAGTACGAAGGTCGTATTACGCACTCGGAAGGGGTTTACGAAAGGGGTGGACTAAGACAGGCAGCGGAAAGGAGTAAGAGTCCAAAGATCAGCCACCGTATGCTAAAGACGCGTCTTCAGGCGGAAGCAGAGGAAAGGTCGGAAGAAAAAAGGCTTTCTCCTCAGAGGGTGCAGAGATTGAACGATGTTATTTCCAACAAAGAAAGGGAGAGGACGTCAAGAGAGGCGGAGTGGTGATGAGGGAAGGGCGCAAAAACTTGTTTTAGCTTCGGTGTCCTTCAATGAAAGCAAAAGATCTCCCATAACGAGAAGTCAAACAAGAGAACGCAAAGGGTGGTCGGAAAATAGAAAAGTGGGAGGCTTAGCGGCCCCTACCAACGAGGAGAAGTCGGTGATTCCCTCAGGGAAGCACTAAATTGTGGAAGGGCCAGAAAGACCGTAAGGCGTTAAAAAAAAAAAAAATAAAAGAAAGGGGAGCGATTGAAACGGGACAGGATCTAGGGGGAGACCCTTGGAACTCAAAAAAAACGAGCATGCGGTGGGAAAGTAGGGGGAGTCACCATCCGCCAGGGGGGGGCGTATGTAAAAAAGCCGAGGAGAGAGCGGTTCGTCTTTCGAAGAAAAGAGGCGCAAAAGAAAGGGGTAATTGCCAGAGAGACTCAGGAATGATACGAGGCGAGGTAAAAGGGACGAGAGGTATGGTCAAAAAAAAAGACTGAAGCCAAACTTGCAGCACCTCGAAGGTGGGTAAAAAACAAAATGATCGCATGGAGAAAGTCCTCAACCGGGGGGAGAAAAGGGGGCCCTGATGAATGTCCTCCAAACACAGTTAGGAGAACTATTGACAAGCAACGGTAGGGAACACTCCGCAGTCCTTCACCAACGGGAGTAAGGGAAGAAGGAAGCATGGAAAGGGAGGGCAGATTTCCCCAGACGAGGGGATTTAGAGAAGGTACACGATCAGGTGAAAAGGGTTGTGGCCAAAAAAAAGATACGTGTGCGGACGGACGGGGGGAACCAAAAGCACGCAAAAAGGACCTTAGCAAGGTCCCAGAAGGGGACAGAATTGTCTTGAAGGTCGAGTGGCTGCAGTAAGTCGGTAGTAAAGTTGTTGGAAGAGGAAGTACTTCGAGGACCAGTTCATACAGTAAAAGGGAGGTCAAAAAAGCAGGGCGGGGGATGGTTCAGAGGCCGAATGATCAACAGTTGGGGAGGGAACAACAGGAAAAAGAGGAAGGCCCTTCGGTACCGACATGCATTGAAGAGGCGAAAAAAGAGAAAAAAAGAAATGTCTACTAGAGAGGGCAGAATGGAGTCCTCTTACAGCACGGAAAAGAGAATACCGTAAGAATAAAAAAGCAAAATTGACCTTATACATGTCCCAAGCACAGCGGGGTAAAGAGGAGAGGAGAAGGAGCGTCCATCAAGGACTGCGCAGGGGTGAAGGGGTGTTGTAATCAACGTGCAGGAAATGGGGATAAGTGGACGATAAACGGCCGGATGTTGTGAGACACTAAACAAAAAACTTGGGGTCAAAAGTTTCAGCCAGGTAATGGGGAGGAGGGAAAAATCCTACATATGGAAAAAATTATCTGCGTGAGAAAAGGGAGATCGTCGAAATCATCAGGAGGAGTTGAAAGGGGGAGATTTAGCGATCGATCCGTGTTAAAAAAAAAAAGACCTTGCCAAGCCTTATCGTCGGGTCAGAGAAAAGACACTGGCGAAGGAGACAAAAAGGACGGAGGAGTACCAGCAAAATGTTAGTTCAGAAAAAAAAAATAACCTGGGCTCGGATCGGCGGCGCAGAATTGAATTGACGAAGGGTCACAGGAAAGACCCAGGGCAGTCAAAAGGGTCGCAGTACGTCTGAAACACCCCACGGGAAA
>Ga0179593_1386116_pt1 | contig 10311 bp, 11 predicted proteins | sample CZODoug2_1_08_16_FD_185931 | JGI IMG/M metagenome (GOLD analysis project Ga0179593, IMG submission 185931) | Vadose zone soil fungal communities from Angelo Coast Range Reserve, California, USA - CZODoug2_1_08_16fungal (PacBio error correction) | ecosystem: Environmental > Terrestrial > Soil >...
GCCTCAGGGGGTATTGTTTTCAGGTCTGGGGGGAAGCGAAGGGCAGAACGGAGCCGGAGTTACACGATGGGATCAAACTGGAAACACAAAAAAAGGGCCAAAATAACCACCCTCCCAAAAGCCGGTTGGTGGGGGACTCTATTAAAGGGAAGTGAAGCCAAAGAAATGAGAAAAAAGACCATTGGTGTATGGTCCAAAAGCGCGGGGACAACATGGATTGTTGGAAAGTTTGGGAAAAAAGAGCCGAAGTGGGCAAGCGTTCCATCGGGCCTTCAAATTTGACGGACGGGGGGAAAACCGCCAACCCTCCGCCTGAGAAACGTAAGATGAAGGAAAAGGGCAAAAGCGTATAAGTTGCAACAGAAAAGGAAGAGGGGAGTCGTTGGAATGGGGGGGACAAAAAACGGGGTTTGGACAAAGAGTGTGTTTGGTGTTGTGAAAAAGAATCAACCCAACCAAGGGCCAGGATGAGTGCCCACCTCGGACCAGGAATGGCTGGGGGTGAGAGGCTTAAAAAGATCAAGGGGGGGGTAAACGCCGTCTATCGCTTAAGCAGCGATGGAACATCACGAAGGGAAATCCCAAGGAAAAGACAACAAGCAAACAGATTAAGGGAAAAGGAAAGGACCAGGGGGCAGGGTACATCGTTGAAGAAAGGGGGAAGAAACAAAAAAGACAGTGGGTGTCGGCGAGATCCAAAGAAAAGAAACGAACAAAAAAAATAATACTAAGAAAATAAACGCCGGAACAGGGAGAGCCTTGTCAAAAAAACGACAGGGATAAAGGCGGCCGGGCTCGCAGAAAAAAGGGAAAGCACGGCAAGTGGGGGGTCTTTGTAGGGTCAAGGGCAGTGAAAGGGGGAAAAATGGGGGTTTTGGGAAAAAAAACAACAGGATACCACGTTGGGGGTAAAACGTTCAAAACACTCAAAAAAGGGACAGCAGGCGGGACATGACAGTGGGTGAAAAACTTCACACTCCTGAGGTGTGACAGCGAGGTGGGAGGAGGGCGCGACTGGGATGGGTAGGGACAAAAAAGCCCTGGTAGGAAAGAATAACGGGAACTCGAAGAGGGGGGAAGGGGTGAGCAGGGGGAGAGGTCATGGTGAAAAAGACGTGAACGAAATTTTGTCCGACGGACCCAAAAAGGGACGACAACAAGCCAAGCTGCTCAAAAAAGCTGGGGGACAAGGTCGTCTGGGTCAAAAGAAGAAAGCGAAGACGATGACCGCGTAGAAACATGGAGTCCAAAGGAGAACGTAGCGAAAAGAGAATTTGCTTAAAAAAAAGGACCATGCAGGCTAAAAGAATGGAAAATAAACGGCTGGGGACATGAAGAAGAAACAAGCAAGAAGGAGGCCAGGAGGTTGACGAAAAAAATAGGAAAGCGGAGCAACAGAACTCCCCCGAAGGAAATTTAACACAATCTTTTTTCGGGGGTGGGAGAAAAAAAAGACAGGATTCAAAGTGCAGTGACAAATGAAACCGGGAGACCCAAGCGTTGCACAAAAAACTTATTCAACTTGAGGGGGGAAAGATAATAGCCTAACATGGAGCAACGCAAACCCAAGGCAAGGTAGCCCGACCAATCGGCAAATCATTGTATATTGAAGAAATCAATAAGTGTTTGGTGTCAAGGACCCGCAACTTTAAAAAATTCCGGGGGGGGGACAGTTTTTGAAGAGAAGCCTGAATCTAAAGCGTGGGACCTCCCGACAAACGGAATAACCGGATAAAAAAGAAAAAAGGAGGCTGGGGTGGAGAGGGAACGCTAAGAAAAAACAAAAGCAGTAGCGGGAACGTTTAAAACCAATGGGTATTGGCGGCTTACCCCCTTTTGTGGAGGGGGCTTAAATAGTCAATGGGAAATGGGGAAAGTAAAAAGCACAATGAAAGTCGGAAGCACTCAAGAAAACACCTGCTTGGGATGTCCTTGAGGAAAGGGGGGAAAAAAAAAAGACCGAAAGGAAGTCTAATAAAACGCAAAAAAAAGCAGACCAAACTGTTGAAAACGCATCAAAGTCACAAGAGCTTGGGGAAAAAACGTGAAAAACGGGACAAGCCCAAAGAAGAGAACTTAAGTAGGGGGGAAGAAGAAAGGCCAACCAAAGCAGGTACATCCAGGGAAAAAGACAGCTGGTGTGCATAGGTGACGGGGTCCAGAAATGGCACCGATTCGGCACTCAAAAAGAGAAAACAGGACGGGGGACCAACTGAAGAAAACGGACTGCAAGCGGCACTTTGATTCAGGTGAAGCAGGGTCAAGCATCAAAAAGCAATCGACAAAAAGACAAGCGAAAGCAACGAGAAGGCCCCAAAAAAGCACGCAATAGGGGGACGAATAACTAAAAACACACACACAGGGTACGGATCGAAATATCGTACAGAAAAAAGGACAGAGGAAGAAAAGAAAAGCAGAACCGATAAAAAAAACGCGACAATCCTCACGCCAAAGGACGACCCATTGAAAAAGGACATCATGAACACACCAGAACCATCCGCCGAACCACCTTGAAAAGGAACAAGTGCGGAGAGATCCACCGGCTAAAAGAAGAGGTGCAAAAAACACTACCACAGTAACATGCCGAGGAATGCAAGGCGGGGGGAGGGAAAATGAAAAATCAATAAAAGGCCGAATTTTTGCTGAATAGTTGCGCGGGGGCCAAGGACAAAAAAAGTGGGGGACGGAACATGCCGGAAGGTGCTGAAGCACCAAAGTGGAGTCCGGAGTGGAGACTAAAGAAAAAAAACAGCAAGAAGACAGGGGTATCTGAAAAAGGCCAAAACAAAAGTCGTGTGCTACGTCGGGGAAGCGGGAGTCAAAGGAAAACCAAAACAAAGGCGTGGAAAAAAAAAAAACAGAAGAAGCACCACATACTAAATAAGTCATGGGTGTTTTGAGGAAGGGGGGTGGAAAGGGTCCGGAAAAAGAGGGGAAAAAAGGGCATTAAGGTGGGAACTGGGAAAAAATAAGAATTACAATGCAGGAAAAAAAATGGCTGGGTAGCTGTTGGGGGGGAGTGACAAAAAAAGGCGGCGAGGAAGACCCACCATAAAAAGAAGATCAAAACAAAAAGCCACGGGAATCGGACACACGAGAAGTCAGGGGAAACGATCAAACATTGCGCAGCGATCGAGTGCGAGGGGACTGGGGCAAGAAGAAAAAAGACAGCCAAGATGATGGGGAAACTATGCCGAAAAAAAAATGAAAAATCAAATTAGTGAACTAGGAGGGGTCGGGTGGCACGGAAACACCGAAAATCCCTCGTGAGGCGGTGCGGAAAACTAACGATCAGCCGTAAACAAATCGGGAAAAAATTGAAAGCCAAGAAAAATCAAGGGGGAAACCTTAAATTCCAAGGAGAAGCCTTATCCGAAAAAAGGGTCAGTGTAGAGCGAAAAAAAGGAACAGAAAAAATCCCAACAGGAAGGACAGCGTGGGGGGCTGGGGGTGGGATAAAACTATCAAAAGCTCAAGAAAGTAAAAAGGTGGGACCGGGAAAAGAAGAGAGAAACTGACTTTGTTAAACAAACGAAGCTAGAGACCCAGATATGAAAATTACCAGGGTCAAGATTTAGAAGACACAATGTCTCTCGGGCCATATTGGACACGACAAACTTCAAATGACCAGGAAACATGGGGGGGGAACACAATTTTCCAAGAAAAATACAAACAGATAAAAAAAAAAAAAGAAAGGAACAGAGAAATAAAGGAGAAAAGGAGGAAGAATTTTGCCGAAAAGCGCACTGTGGGCGGGAAGGGAAAAAAAAGAAACAAAAACTGGCGAAACGCTGAATAATCGCAAAAAGAAAGTGACTAATCGGAAAAAAACAGGGTATTGCCGAACAAAAAACGGGGGGCGAGAGCGATTCCCTGCACGCCAACAAGAACGCCAGGGGTCGGGCGAGGGATTAAACTCGAAGAGCCAAGGATACGGATAGGGCCATACTCCCGGGACTGTCAGCTTCGCAAAAAATCACAGTGCAGGAGAGGACAACCACGAGCCGGCAGAACAGCGCATAAGAAAGAACGGGCAGAAAGGAGCCCCATGTGTCAAGCCGAGGGACAGATCAAAAGGGGTCGCATATCCCAACGATGCGGCGAACATCCACACAATGAGCGAAAAAAGCAGCAACGCAAGCTTGAATAACGAAAGTCAAGGGGGGAGAAAACTGGGGGAGATTCTTGTGCGAAAAATTAAAGACGGCTGTTGGGGGTTTGAAACCGCAGAGAAGAAAGAGAGGGGAACAGAAGTTACCCAACAGAAAGGGAAACATGCCTTTGGGTAAGACAGCGCACGATGCCAATCAAAAAGTCCCAAGAAAATGAGTTACAATCAACACGAGGAAAAAAGAATATGGAACTTTGTGTCAAAAAGTTTGGCAATGTGTCGAGAAAAAGTGGCAAAAGGGGGGAATGCAAGGACGTGACATGGGCGAGAACGAAATGCCGGGTGGCAAAGGAAACAGCCGACGTCGCACGAAAAAGCGACGGACCCTACAAAAGCCTTTGAAGGAACTTCAATGCCTACCAGCAAAAACCGGAAAACGGCTTGGGCCAGGGACAAATCGCAAAAATTTGGCCAAAACTTGAGAAAACTCAACGGGACCGAGGGTCACATCGCTGGGAAACCTCAATCCAGAGACATCACGGAAGGGGACAAACGGAGAAACCAAAAAACTTAGAGGCAACAGTTCCGACCGAGATAATCCGCAAAAAAATGCCACAGGACAAGGTGGGTGTGAAAACAGGGCGAGGTAGAAGGGAAGAAGAAACAAATCTGGGGGCGCATTGGCGGTGAAAAATAAAAAAACGTTGTAGATCAGTTCAATCAATGCAAAGGTCAGAAGCCTCTGGCGGAAAATGTGACCGATCCGTGGCTGGAACGCGCGTTCAAATGTATATCAAAGCCAATGGGGGGAAAAAAAGGGAAACGGGGCCAAGTGGAAAGGGAAAATGGGGTGTAAACAGCGCCCGCCTACCCTGACGGACGCCAAATCGAACTGGGCAGATAAAAAGGGTCCAACAACTTAAACCCTTCCTGGCAGGGGAAGGGAAGTTTCAAATAGTCCTTCACGAGAATGAAGAATCTGCCCGAACGTCAAAGCCGGCTTAAAGCGGAGGTGCCATCCGGAACATGAAGGGTGCAAGGAACAACTGTGGCGGTCCAAAAAAAGGGCTGGAATTGCGGGAGCAAGCTGCCGTTTGGGGAAATGAAACGCACGCTCCGATTGAAAAACTTTGGGTCAAAAACTAACACCCGTGGAGTTATGGGCAAATTGCCGACTTTTCATGTAAGGTGGAAAAATCAAAAATTGTTTCATAAGCCGAAAAAAAAAAAAAAGGTAACGTGACCCAAAACAAGAACTCCGCCGACATGGGCAAAGGAAAGAAAAAGGCTGGCCTGGAAAACCAAAAAAAAAAAAAAAGAACTTGTGCACACAGGTTCCGCTTGAACAAATTTGCCGTGCGCAAAAAAAACACACCAGAGCAAAGGACCAAGGTCGACAACAAAATGCCGTGAAAAAGAAAGGGAAAGTAAACCAAACACAAGTATGAGGTGGTCGTAGAAAAAAAACATATGGCTTCCCCCGGTAGGCTCAAGGGTGCAAAGGCGGAGAAACAAATCGCCGACAAAAGAAAAGGGAATCCCGCAAACAAGGCAAAAACGAAAAAGGGAAGAAACGAGAAATGATCACAAAAAAGTGCGTCACAAGTGAAAGGAAAAAAGTATGAAGGAACCAAGCACCAAAAAAGCGATCGCTAAGGGCACGACGACAAAATTTCAAAAGCCAAAAAAAAGGGTGCCCAGCCTGCCAAATAGAAGCGGCCCTGCAGAATTGTAACCAAACCAGCGCAAGGCAGAAAAATGACGAAATGGTAAAGAAAAACGAATGGTGAACGTGACATGCAAGACGAACAAAGAAGATCGACGCCTGGCGCAGTCCCCGAGGGAAATTCCGAGAAAGCAACGGACCCAGATGGTCATCCAAACCTCGCGGGAAAACGACTCAAAAGAAGACGGAAAATACCTCGCTGAACTCGCCGAGGCCAACTTAAGCCGCATAAACTGGCTGGAGGGACCTTCCGATCTAAAAAAAACCCGAAGGCAAAAAATGCTGGAAAAACCATGGGCCAAAAAAGCGTACAACCAGCAAAAAATTGGGGAAAGTAAAAAGGACGACAAACTGGAAGAAAGAGAAGGCAAACGTGGCGGAGGCGGAACCAACCACCAAGCTCCGCAGGGGGTAAAAGAAAACGGGGGGGTTCTGTTAGAGGGAAAAATAAGTCAAAAGGCCGCAAAAACAACGTGCAGTCCACTGCAAACAAACACGACATTCAAAAGGCACCGGCCAGGAAGGGGAAAATGTGACATAGCATTGGGCATGGGGACTGATCGGGGGAAGGACCGACCCGCACTCGAAAAAGAATTCGAGAGAAAAGCGAAATTCGGGGACGCTGTCAGCCCACGAAAAGGCCGGCTAGAAAAAAAGAATGCAGGGAACAGGCGATTCGACGACCAAAAACGCGATCCGGTGTGGGACAAAGATACTGAAAGGCCAAGGCGTCCGCATTCCAGGCGAAAGTCCTAAGCAATAAAGGAACCGGAAGGACAACTACTACAAATGTCGTCCAAAAACAGGCGCGAGGAAATAACCAAATGAAATTATTGAAAACGGTCAAAGAAAAAAGCCGCAACAAAAAAAAAACCGGGGGGGTGGTGGAAAATCCTGCCGGGGTCATTGAAGGAAAAGAAAGTACGCCGAAAGAAACCCAAAAGAGAAAAAGACAACACAAGGAGGATGAAAAGAGAAGAAAAAAAAGTGGAATGGTTTTTGAGCGGTCACAAAGAACGACCGATCTGTTACAACGAGTAACGAACCCCAAAGCAAAAAGAGTGACACAGAAAAAAGTCGTTTGTGTGGGGCAAACAACGGTGAAAAGAAAAAAGAAAAAAACAAGTGAAGAAAGATGACCACCCAGTAGTTTTTCCAAACGCTTCAGGACGACTTTGAGGGGGTAAGTGAACCTACTGAACCAGAACCGATAACGGGCCAAAAAAAAAAAAACTCCCGCCTACAACCATACGCCGAGGAGAAGAAGGAGAACTTAGAAGTATAAAAACAACACACCGATTCCTAAACCTTTGTGACTGGGAAAAAGCCAAGGAAGAGTGGACGTTTTCAATTCCAGGAAAAACCAGAAACGATCACTAGCCACCACGGGGGGGGGGAAGTAGGTGGCAGCTTAAAACACACGAAGGAGGGTCAGAAAGTCAACGACGACGGAAAATGAGGTCAGACCACACACTCAAAACAAAAAAACCAGAAGTCAGGAAAGAAGGAAATCAGGTGAAGTTTTTTTTGTTTGTGTAGACGTCGGTTATGGTGCAAAACCAAAGGGCCCCGCAATGGGCTCGACAAAAAACGAACAAACGGAGTCAACAAGAAAAGAGACTGACACGGCAAAGCGTAAAAGAGACTCCGGCCAAAAAAAAGAACCGGAGATACGGGGGGAAAAACCGGCTTGTGACCTTCAGAAAGGTTTTTGAAAAAAAAGAAGAAAACATAAGTAGAACCAGAGAAAAAATCCACTGAAAGACAAAAGGCAAAGGACATTTGACTACCAAATAAGCGAAAGAAGAAACGAGGGCGAAAGTGGCGGAGGAGAAATAGATCGGAACAACACGAAGACCGCGAAGAACAGTCAACGAGACTTAGGAGCCGGGGCAGTTGGAATCGGGTGAAAAAAAAAGAATGGGGGCCCGGGGAACAGAAAAAAGCAAAAAAAAGCCAGTGATGGGGAAGGAATCCTTTTGGCCAAAACGGCTTCTGTCATCAGGAAAAGAGGAAGGACATTTGACGAGACTTCACGTCATGCGCGGAAAAAGGGGTGGACATAAAGGGGGGCCAGGAAATGCAGGACAAAACCGGGAAAGTTAAAAAAGGCAGAACCCTAAACTCCCGGCGGGCTACAAGAAATAAAACTCAAGTTGAAAGAAACCTCTGCAAATGCCGATCAAAACGACGTGGAGAGACCAATGAAGCCTTAGGGTTATAAAAAGAAGCGGGCGTTTAAACCACTTCGGGGAGGGAGACGAGAAGAAGCTCAACGAAGGAGCAAAACAAAGCACGACCAAAAAGGCGAAGCCAACCAGATCAAAAAAACCTCGCCAGCCGGTAGGTCGAAAATCAGAAAGGGTGTAATGGAGAACAACAAGACGGGTCAAAAAAGGGCATTTTGAATAAGACAAGCATAAAAATGTGTGAAGTTGGTGAAAAAAAAAAAAAAGCGCAATCGGGGCGGGCACCGGGACAACAAAAATCCTGTGGGTGGCGCATGGCAAGAGCGCAGCGCGAAGGAGGTGTGTAATACTCAACAAGAGGAAGGGGGTTCCTGGGGAAAGAGGTGATGGTAAAAGGTTTTTCATTGAGTCCCAAGGGGGGGGCGGGGGCCCTTAGATCAACAAGAGGCAAGGGAACATAAAACAAAAAGCCTAGGAAAAGAAAAAACTTCAATTGCTGTAATGTTCTGGATCGGTTTAAAGGAGAAGACAGTACGGTGGGTAATCAACCGCAGCTTGGGGCAAGAAAAAGGAAAATCACAGATGGACGGAGTGAAAAAACACAGGCCCAAGAAAGACGAATAGGAATCACATGAGAGGGAAGCAACGCGACACGTAATCCGCTTTTGGGCAAAAAAGTCGGATTGCCCGATCAAAGGGACAAAGAAAAATTAAACCCGCAAATTCACCTGGGAAGAGAGAGGGGGGACTGCAAAAAAAAAAGTTCGGTAAGAAATAAAGAAGGGGGGGGAAAATTGCCGCCCATTCAGACACCCATCAGAATGCCGGCGGAAAAAAAAAACCAAAGGAAAGCGAAGGCAATAGGCTATTCAAAAGCACGGGCGCCAAGAGATCCGAAAACGAAAAAAGGAAGCGGGGCCTTTGTAGGGTGAGGGTCTCACAAAAAAAAAAAAGCGGGTTGCACCTCAAACGAGAAAAAAGCCCTACACAAAGAAAAAGATGATGAATGACCCCCTGGAAACAGTACCAAAGCAAAGATCCCCAACTATATCCACGGCAAAAAGGGCAGGATTCTCCTCTAATGCCAGATACTGGGGGAGGCCGAAAAAGATTGGCTCAGCATGAAAGACCACCAACAAAACGGTAACGCACGGAACGGGTCCAACGTTGCAAACGACGATTGGGGGGGGTCAGCAAAGAAAAACAAAACGAAATAAGGGTGTTCTCAGTACCGGAAATGACAATGGGGGGAACAGCTTTGGTAATTAGACTTGAACAACGGGTGTAAAAAGCCAAGTTCATAATGCAAAAATAAGGCAAAAAAAAAAGAACTGGACAGGAGACGTGGGGGGAGACGCAGGCGGCTGGAGGCAGGAACGACAGGCTGGAGGGGCCACCAAACGCCGCAAAACAGGGAGCGGACAGATCGGAGAAAAAAACCTGGGGAAAGAAACAAACAAAAAAAAAAAAAAAAAAAAAAAATAAAAAACTCAAAAAAAAAAAACCACTGGTAGTCAGGGAGCCGCAAAACAAACTCACAAACACAGAAGAGCACAAATTCCAGGAATATGGGGTGGAAAAGAAAGTGTAGGTGGTTTATTGGGAGGAACTTGAAGGCAATTGCTGAACGCAATTGACGGGCGAAAAGAATGAACTCAAAAAGGTGGTGGTACGGCTGCCTAAGGCGCGGAGAAGTCACAACAAACCACAAACGGCGATCTGGAAACACATACAGGGAAAAAGCAAAACTACGAAAGAAAGGGGCTGCCATAAAGACAGTAAATCTAACAGAGCAGGGGGGGATTAAAAACCCACATACAAAAATTGGAAAAAACTGGGGATGGTAAGTATAAACGAACGAACTGATCGAGGACTGGGCAAAGGAAAAAAAGGGCGGAAGGGGGAAACATCAAAAAGGCAACGCCGGGGCCCATGTCAGAACCAGTAAACAAAAGAAACGGGAGAAAAAAAAAAACATAATGTGGTCTCCAGGGTCAGCAGCTATGAAAGGAATTTCACAAAATGAGACTATCCGAAAAAGAAAAATGGTAGAGGTAGAAGCATGAAGTTCGGACGCACTCAAGAAAAAAAAAAAAAACCAGCGTGGAAAAAAAAATGAAGGTAGAGCCTGAGTAATTCCAAAGCCTAATAGTTGGAAGAAAATTCGGCAAAGGAGGTTGAATATGCGGCTTTGTCAAATCCGTTCAAAGGGGCTCGGCCGAGCCAAGAACGGAAAGGCAGCAACAGCAAATTGAGAGTGAAAGAAAAAATCAAACGACAAGACT
>Ga0179593_1462629_pt1 | contig 10311 bp, 13 predicted proteins | sample CZODoug2_1_08_16_FD_185931 | JGI IMG/M metagenome (GOLD analysis project Ga0179593, IMG submission 185931) | Vadose zone soil fungal communities from Angelo Coast Range Reserve, California, USA - CZODoug2_1_08_16fungal (PacBio error correction) | ecosystem: Environmental > Terrestrial > Soil >...
CCCCCAAAAAAAAGTCAGGAGGGGAGGGTCCGGCGGGACTGTTAGGTCCTTTGAGGGACAACTAAAAATAAGGGCGGAAGTCTTTGACTGAGATGCTGGGAGAATTTAAAAAAAAGGGGACCAAGTCGGCGGTGGCAAATCAAGTGGGGAAAAGAGCCATGGTACAGATGGGGAGTCGGCGCAAGAACGGATGAGAAAAAAAAGAGCTCGATGGGGTAGGAAAAGCCCAAAGAATCGACGAGGCGATGAAGGCCACAAAAGTAAACTTGAAACGACCAAAAGAAAGGGAGACTCTAATGAGTGGTGCGAACAGAAAAGCGAAAATTGCCATACCCAACAAAAAAAAGGAGGTGAGAAAAAAAAATCAGGGACATAGGAGGGAGGCGGCCGGCGAAACCCAACTTTCCACAGCGGGGCAAACCAGGGGATGGGAAACTCTCCAGAACAAAATCACCAGCTCTACAAACAGAAACAATCATAAAGGAAGGAGGGGAAAGAATTTAAAAAAAAAAAGGGGGGGGATCACCAAAAACGACGAAATCCCTGGGGGGGGGGGTCGCTGGGTCAGGGGGGGGGACATAAATCTCTTCCGTTCTTGGTTGGAAACCAAGTGTCCTCTTCAAGGATTTCTTTTTGGAAAACTCGAAACCAAAAAAGTGAAGCGGCGGCAACTGGACTGCACACCCGGCTACAAAGGATGGATATAAGAATTTCGGAAGGTCCTGGGGGCACGCCTTAAGATCAGAAATAGGAGAAGGGGTAGAAAAACCAGGACACACCGAAGACGTCTCCGTTCAGGAAGATCAGGATTTCTTCTGTGTCATGTAATCCTACGCAAGAGTATGAGTCTGAAGCTCTCTCACCCCCCACATTCTTCGAAGGAAAAGAACTCTCTCGTAGACAACTCCATAAATCGTATCGATGGTAATCCACCGCGCCCTTTTCGAAAAGCTCCAGGCAGACGTGTGCTTGTACGTGGTGGGATTTTAACAAATGTTCCTCCGGTGAAGACGCGCGGGTGCTGTGAATGATACTGAATTGGAAAGTCAAAGAAGCGTTCTAGGTGGGACGTTCAATAAAAGCGCAAGGCCATTGGGGCGGGTCGTCGCAAAGAAAATCCCGGGAGAAATTGGAGTGGCGTTGGAACACTCAGCGATATAATGGCCAACGAGCCTTTAAAAACCAAAGGGGCTCAAAAACGCGGGGATTCTTGGTCCCGGCCAGAGCTGGCATGCGGCCTCAATCTAAGGGAGGGAGGTGTAAAATCCATCAATTGTAAATGGATTCGGAAATTTCCTGCCAAAAAAACGTTGTGAAGCCAGGGCAAATTTGTTGAGGGGGGTATCCCCGAGAGCTGCAGGGTGAACGAGGAAACCAGCTTTAAATTCGGCGCAGTTAGCCAAGCATTCTAGGCCGCCAGGAAGAAAGTCCGTGGCAAGAAGATTAGGAGGAAGAGACGCGCGATATGTTGGAAAAGCACAAGCAGAAAACTCCTCGTGTATGAGGACGCCAACCAGAGAAAGGGGAGCCCCGAGTGATCCAAGAGTGTTTATATCACAGGGGAAACGCATCTCACGAAGAAGACGCATAGTGGAGTGTCGAACTGCAGAAAGGGCCCAGACTACACAGAAGGGGGGAAAGGAGGGGGATTTTAATCACAATACCTTACTGGCACAATTGGGGAAGGTTGGTGTAAACAAAAGAGCGCGGGGAAACCCACCATCAGGAAGAAACCTGGAAACGCCATGAAAAAGTGCCCAAAAGGGAAAAAACAAGAAAGAAAGGGAAGGAATCACTCTGGGCATAGTCAAACTTCGGAACTCACCTAGCAAAAAAACGCTAGGGGGGAAGACAAAGGAACCATCACATCTGTTTTCCGCAATGGAAAGAAGCGCTCTGACTATAATGTGGGGCCTCCTTTCTAGAAGAAAAACGACGCAGCACGAAGCAAGACGGCAAGGGTGAGCAAAAACGATACGCTCGGGGGGGGGAAAATGGCGTAATACGAAAAAGCTTCCACCTGTCACAAAAAGAACCTTCCAAAGAGATGCAATGAACGGAGAGGCTTTGGTCAAAAAACCGAAAAAATATATAAGGGGATAGGAGCATTAGATTTCCGAGGGGAAGTATAATTTCAACCCATTCGGGGCAGGTTTTAGTCACATTAAGGAGCTTATCTCGGTGGCCCAAGCAAAAAGTGCAAAATAAAGAAGAAGAACAATTCTCTCCAGACGCGATGGTCGCGTGACGAGAGGGAAGCCAATGACCAGTCCGAAATACGGGGAAAAAAAAAACATGTCGGGAAATCAAATGTCAAACAAACCTTTTCCTCCAGCAAGGTCAGAATCACAGAAACACCGCAGTCGGGAAAAGAATACGATCCGAAACAAGAATCTGGGTGGAAACGGGGTGGGGTTGTAAACCGAGACCACCGGCGCTCTGAATCGACTAGAATGAATAAAGAAAGGGGGTTGGCTTTGAAACTGGTCAACCGGGCGGCTGAACGGGAGGACAGAGAGGCGATGCAGACGGTTATCCGGTGAAAAAAGTATCGAGGCAACTGGAAAAAAGAGCCAGGGTAAACCCTGCCCGAAGCCAATTGGAAAGGGTGACGGTGGAATGCGCATACATTGGAAAGGAATAAATCATATTGGAAGGAAAGGTGGTCAGCTACTTAACCATGAAAACCGGGCAAGAGGGAATCAGACAAAAAAAACTGGAGAGAGGAAGATAGATCGGATGGGGGAAGGGATGTGACCTAACTACTCCACGAAGCAATCTTCTTTTAGGAGGTCCACTTTATTCGCATTCCCGGGAAAAAGGGAAAAAAGAAGAGGGGGAACCAGTGGAGGGAAGGGGAGTAAGAGTTGGAATGCCGTAAAAACTAGGAAAAAGAAGTAGAAAAGAGAGAACCTGGGAGAGATGAAATCACGCGGGGTATAATCAAAAATCAGCTCAAGGGAGGTGCTCACTACCAAATTTCTTCGATTTCGAATGAAGGCTACGGGGAGAAAAAGCGGTGGGCAGAAATGAAAAAAAAAAAAAAAAAGAAGGAAAAAATCTGGGGGGGGATACAGGGACGGTGGACACTTACGAATGTTTTCCATGGTTTGAAGAGCTAGTCAATATTAACCAGGCTGGGGGAAAGGAGTTCCATGAATGGGCTTGAGGAAGGGCGGAGGCGGAAGGCTTCCTCGCTAAAAGGGGAAGAAGCGGAGAAGAAAGGGGGGGGGTTTCTTGCCCTCCTGGGGAAAGGGGGGGGGGTGGCACAAGAGGACAGAGGAGAGGACGGTGCGTGCGAACACCCAAGAAGTCCTGGGAAAAATGGAGGAATCGAGCTGTCAAGTCAAAGGAGAGCATTTGGGGGGGGTTCGAAGACAGTAGTGATTTCCGCGGCATCCCTGAAAAGAAGGACGATGGGGCACTTTAATGGTGGGAACGGGTCTTCATAATGGAGTGATGTCTACCTTTGTCACTTGACCGAGCTGAAGGGCCAGAGGGGGGCTCTCAGGCTCCTGAAAAAAAATTGCTGGCGGCGGGGACTAGGGACGTCATCCCATGCGGAAAAGAGAAGGACCAAGCAGCTCGGGGAGGAAAAAGTCGTTTCGATTCGTGGGGATGGTGTGATGGGGCGTGCACGAAAGGGTGGCGTCATTGGGGCGTTGTCTGGGAGTCAGGAAGTCGGCGCGCTGAGCAGTCAGGGAAAAAAGGGCGGGATTTTACCGAGTGGGGGGTAAGTAAACGGCGAACACGAGGCCGGTGGCGAATGGTGGGGACGTAAGAGCTCTTTGAAGAAAAAAAACACGGAAAGTCCCTGGGTGCTTCCAAAACAGCGGGAGGGAGGGGGGGAACGGTGAAAACTTGAACATTTGCTGGTAGGCCAATAACTGGAGTGGAAGCATTTGGAGGGAGATGATTGGAGCTCAACTCATACCCAAGTCGGGGGATCACCGGACGGGTGAAAAATTTATCCATTGGAGAACATTTGAGTCCTGGGAAAAGAGACTACATAGAGGACTAGTGCACGGGTGGTGTGTGATCGCCATCCCACTATACGAGGAAAGGGCGATGACTGGGAAAAAGCAAGATTAGGGAAAAGAGCTAATGAAGGGGGGACGATCGGGGAAAGAGAGCTCCAGTAGAACTAGAGGTGCTTCGACTCGGGCCAGACGGGAAAGCGAAACGGGGGACAGAAACCCAAAATGGCACCTCTTTGCACCCAGTGCCAGAAAGAGGGCGGAGACGGTGCCGTACGGCACCTAAGATTCACGGTGCTATCAAGAGAATCACACCATAAGAATAAAATCAAACTCGTAGGAATAAAAAAAGGTGGCCAAGTTGGAAAAGTCACAAGAGGCCGAAACGAAACGAGTAGGGTCGTCAGTGAGGTGCGAAAAAAGGTGGAAAGGAGGGCTGCTTTGGGGGGTTGGGGACCAGACCGACTAAAAGACCGTACAGAACGAAACGGGAGTCTGTCAGCAGTGACTATAACACGGTCGAAAGCACACACCAAAAAGCGCGTCATAAGTCAATGCTACCTGTAACCCGAGCACTGCGGTCGTATTCTATCCCACCGACCAAATAACACGCCTAAAGGGAAGGGTGAATTGCACGAGCAAAGTCACAGAGAGGACAAAAGGTGCAAGCGGGTCGCGGTGTTATAACGGAGGAGGACAATAGATCCACTGATGTGGACCTGCAGGAGGGTCATTGAGAAAGCGGGGCCCAAGAGAGACGGCTCTGCCTTTAAAGAGAACCAGGAAAAGCACTCCCAGGCACACCCAACGCGCGAGGAAAGAAAGCGGGCACAGGGCAAGTGGGGGCTGAGTTATTCCCCTCAGGATAAAGGGGAGGAAAGGAATTCATAGACGAGGACAGTGAGAACAGAGTGGGCCGCTGAAAAGGGATGCGCCTGCGTGAAAAACCCACGCGACCATCCGCTACTGGGCCCACCACGGCTAACAATGGGCTACGCAAGACTGTGGCACCCCGAGTTCACAACCTGGGTCAAGGGGGGACCACTGGGGACTCGTGGGGGTAAAAAGGGAGGGGGATCGTACAAACCCACACGCTGCCGTTTAGGGGGGATAGTAGTACATGAAAAAACTTCCATAGATATACCAGGAAACTCTCAGTGCGACAAAAACAGACAAAATCGCGAGGGAAGGGCATATAAAAAAAAGAACTGATCGAGTAGATGGAGCTCGGGGGGAGGGGGGACTCTTGCATCAACATACGGAGTAAGTCGGCGGTACAATGCTGCGATTTTCGCGAGACCAAAGGAGGGGGATGGGGAGGGGGGGGAATCGGTGTCAGGAGACCGTAGGAGAGGATAAGAAAGACGGGTTGACCATCTGGAGGCTAGGATACAGGGGTCGCAAGGTAAAACGGGAGCACAGCGAACCTATAGTAGCGACTGTCGGTCAACGATACACACGTCTTGCAGGAGTGAACCCGATCACCGCTCAAGACGAGAGGTGAACACCAGGCAAGATAATACCCGAACGAGAAACAGACGGAGGACAGAATCAAAGAGGGGGGGGGGCGGCAATCAAACAAGGGGCTTACCTGAAAAAAGATCTATTCTTCATGGAGGATATCAATGGCGAGACGGAAGAATAGAATAGGAACCGGGGGATTCTGGTAATCTCTCACTGCTCGGCTAGTTAAAAAAGGAAGCCGTGAACACAGGCCGTGTAGAAAAAGGGAAAAAACGTCGCTAGCAATCGGGGGGCGTAACTGCAATAACGAGAAGCGTCCGTATGGGAAGAAAGCGACGGTCCGCACACACTGTTCCCCCGCACTTAAGTAGGAGGGAACCTCGACGTAAGCCAGGCAGGCGGAAGAGAATGGACGAAGGACAACCGGTTTCAATGAGACTGGTACTCTTCTACCGGGCCTGCTAAAAGGTGGGATTCGACGAGATTGGAGAGTACGGCCAGTTGCGGGGAGGGGGGCAAAATTGGCCTTTTCACTTGCGCGAAGAAGTCTAATGAGAAAGCGGTGATCAAGTGGCCAAGGACGGGGAAAGTGAAATATTGAACAGCCGTGCTGGAACCAAGGGGAGAGGGGGGGGAAACAGGTTCGGGAAGGGTTCCCTCCTTGAAAACGCAGAGGGGGAAGAGGGGACGTAAAACACGAGAGCCGATAAGAAAATTGCCCTACAGTATGTGTGTGAGTAGGAATACCCGGGCGGCGCGTCAAACCTCTTCGGGCAAGGGAAAATTATCAAAAGATGAGACGGGGGGGGGGGAACCAAGGGAAGGGCGATCGGTCTATAGAAGGACGATCAAACTTAACAGTAGGACGCATGCGAATAGAGGGCAAGTCAACACAAAAGCCAAATGAGAGGGGTCACCTTGCATTGACAGGAGAGAAGGGACCACACGGATGCGCGAAAGAGGATGGGGGAGTGACATAGAAAAGGGTATTGCTTTGATCGGGAAAAGTCTAAAACCTCTGGGGTGGTCGGGGCCATAGCGTGGGGGGGGGGAAGTTTTGGTTGTTGATGCGGCTGCCTGTACGTTGGAGAAACAATTCGACCAAAACCAAAAGCGGGGGGCACTTCAGATCGCATTTGAGCCTCTGTGTTGCGTGGAAATGAGGCCAGTCGGAAACGTGGGGAAAGCTGAACGGGAAACTGGTGAACTGCCTGTCAAAGAGAAAGCACGTAATCACGCCGCCGAGGGTCAGTTGATAACCTACTAGACGCAGACAGGAAAAGCTAAGGGCCAAGGGGGAAAAAGCCTACTCCTACGTCGGGTACAGAGGGAGGGGTTACCCTCTGAAAGGGGGTTATGGATCACGGGAACAAGAAAAATGGCACAAGGACCTTCTGGAGAACCACTTGTTTTCCTCATGGTGCAGGGGGGCAAAGTATGGACCAGCCACCACTTCGGGTGGGGAAGGGTTAACGGCGAATGGCGGGACGGTTCAAAAGTTAAAAGATCAGTGTTGTGGAAGGGGAGTAAAAAAAAAGCGACTTGTCTTGCCAGGGAATGGTTGACCGTGCGCAGGGACCGCGAACGGGTGGGGGAAAAAGGCCGGCCGACCCCAACAGACCAGACGGACGATTCCGTGGGAGCTCAAAAGTACCATCGCTCGCTCATTGGATAAGGGGAAATTAAATCTTCCTTTAAGGAGCGCATCCTCATCAAGAGATCAATGTGGACCGGAAATTGAATCGCATGTGCTAACTTCTTGTGGAGTGGGGTTCAAAATACAGAGAGGAGTCAAATCCATCGAGAGAAAATACAACAAAAAGTATTCTTATTATAGAGTGGATGCTAAGCGAAACTTTCTACAAAAGCCCAAATTGGAAGGAAAAGGAAATACATTGCCGTGCCAGTGGAAATGGTTATGTCTTACTGGGGCCAAAGGGAAATAAGGCATAAAAAATCCAGGCAACTCAAAAGGGGGGGGGAAGGGGTCGTAAAAAAAGAAGAGCTAACTCTTAAAAAGCTTGGTCAAGGGGCTGCGGGACCTTGTAGGAGGAAGGAGTAACAAGTCGCACCCCTGGAAAATCTCCAAGCAGAAGAGACATATTGTTTGGTAACGCAACAAATAAAAAGCGGCGGAAGTGACTGTCTACAAAACAGGAAAGGAAGGGAAAGGTAACCGCCAACCAGACGTGGGGGACACGGGAGGTTCAAACTCATTACCGCAGAACGCAAACCAAAGGAGAACGACACAGGGGGATCAAAGGCAGAAAGGAGACAAGGTTCGGGGTGGTAACCCGAAAGGAAGAACCATGAACAAGGCAGAAAGAAAAAATCAGTAGGGAGAGGGCTGTGCTCCCGTTCAGCCCGCCGCGAAGAAAGGAAAGAAGGGGCCGCATCAGGGGCGTGCGTCTGGGTGAAAAAGGAGTATGTGTGAAGGCCCAACAGCGCGATTGACTGAAACACAATAAAAAAAAAAAAAAAGACAATCTATCGCACAAAGGGAAGAATTGGTGACCCTCAACACAGAGGGGATAAAGGAAAAGGGGGGAGACTTCCAAACGTGGGTGGGGAAGGGTGGCGCGCAAAGCCGTACACGAAAAGCATCACAACCCCAAAAACCTCATCCCAAAACCAAAAACACACGGACGAACAGAGCGCATACGCCAGAGCAACATCTATCATCTGTGGTGGGCTAAAAAAAAAAGAGGGAGAGCCCCAGTTCGGAAGGAGGGAGGGAAGGGGGGAAAATCAAGATAGGAACGAGTTTGGTAAAGCGCACGGTGTCCGACTTCACGTGTATGAGCCCGAAGCCGCTCACATTCAAGAGAAAAAAGGGATCAAAAGGCGTGAACAGGGGAGAAAAAGCCTGAGATGGAGCCGTCAAAACGTCGGGGCGAGTTGGGGGCGAAAAGTCCGTCTTGGTTGAGGGGTCACAAACCCAAAAAGGAGTGAAACCCATATGAACGGGGCAACAGCCGCGGGAGAATAACAGGGGAAAGTCATTTGGGGTAAGAGGAGGCAAGGCTTAAAGTCCAGAGAACCGACCACCCTCGAAGGGTGGGATCTATGAAAAAAAAAAAGAATCCAAGGAAGTCCCGGTCGCCAATGAAAAAAAGGACCTCGGGGATCTTACGTAAAAGAATCGAAGAGAGTTAGAGTAACTTCCAGCACGGTCAGTACCAGGAAATCCGACAAAAAAAGAAGGGGGACCGGTCCGGGGGTCCTACTTGAAAACTCCATAGAGGAAAGAAGAGGACAACGTGTGTCAATCTCCGAATGGGATGAAGGTATCTTGGATGGGAAATCGGTACCAAGCGCAGCAGCAAGAAGGCGGCTCTCAGAAAAAACTTAGGGAAAGAGATATAAGTTCTAGATGGGGGGAGTGGGGTCCTTCGCCTGGGGAGAGAAGAAAACTCAAGCCCTTTGGATCTGGATAAGACCCAATGCCGGGCTTGAAAATACAGTGCCTCGCTGGCAGAGACCTAACATGAACTGAAAAAATATTGGCCGTTGCCAACCGAGTGAAAAGGTCAAAACAAAGTCTTAGCAACAGGGAACAGAGGGAAGGTTTCAAAATAATAGAGGGACATAAATCCAGCCTATAGCGCCCGATGACAAGGTTTCAAAAAACATGGGATAAAGAACCCGGAGTAATGGTTCGTCTATAAAGGGGGAGAAGGGGGGGAGGTTGGGCTACTGAACTTTCAGCAAAACCCGAAATCGGCAAGGAAGGGGGTCATGGAAATTACCGTCTGGGGGCACGCTAGATAGGGAAAGCGCCGTGTACGCTTTACTCACGAAAAAGAGATAGAAAGTCAACACGAAATGCCGGCTACAGAGTCAAACTTTCCTCCATGAGGGAAAAGGTGCTCTGTGGGCGTGAATTGAAGAAGCGATCGGCTTAGACCACTCTTAAGACAATTGCGAAGCAAAGAAAATCGAAGGAACTTCACACAAAAGACAATAAGGGAGGGTCTGAGAATCTCTTTTCTAGCCAAGAAGAAGAGGAGGGGGGGAGTGGACTTTCATACTGTCAAGAACCCGGTTTGGGGTCCAGGGTGTTTCAGTCTTTGTGGGGGGGGGTGGGGGGGTTATTCTTTCGTGAAGGTACGGAGGTGGAGGCCACTAAACCACACCCACCAGCGGTGGAAGGAAGAAGCTAAAAGAGGGGTAGTCCTAGGGGCAGGAGGACCATGCAATTCCGTACGGTTACTAAAGCTTAAGACTAAGGGGGGTGGGGAGGCCTGCAAGCGGAAAGACTTGATCTCGCCTGATCCTATCCCGGCGAAAAAAAAAAAGAAAGGATGGCATCAGTCTGAGGCTGAAAGACCGGGCCTCAGAAGAATGTTTCATGGGGGGAAGGTGTGACTTTTTTGTGTTTTTCCCCAGAGGGAGGTGGAGAGAAGGTAACCTCAAAAGAAATGAAAAAAACTCCGGAGTGGGAGAAAAAAAAACTTGTTTCAGACTAGCGGGGGGGGAAGAATGACGAAGAAACAAAAAAACCGGTTTGAGGGGGGGGAAAGTCGCTGCAATCCTGTGAGGGAAGAAGAAATGGAAAGGAGTTGTCAGGGTTGTTACAATACAAAAAAACGTGAGAGTTCGGGTAAAAAAATATATGGGGGGGAAAAGGTTCAGACAGGTCCTCGACAGCCAACAAGAACCGAGGCAAAACAAACGACCAGCGTACGATGGAAAACGGCGACGGAAAAAACGGAAAAAAAACATCTATCCATCAGGATAGGCCCGAGGGCGAAGATCCTTCTTCATCGAAGAATAAATCGCGCCAATTCCCTTGCAAGGTAGAGAAGGTTTCAAGGCAGGGAGGGGGGCGTTTTGGGGGAAAAAAAACCAGTAGAGGAGTCAATGTGCC
>Ga0179593_1551057_pt1 | contig 10311 bp, 12 predicted proteins | sample CZODoug2_1_08_16_FD_185931 | JGI IMG/M metagenome (GOLD analysis project Ga0179593, IMG submission 185931) | Vadose zone soil fungal communities from Angelo Coast Range Reserve, California, USA - CZODoug2_1_08_16fungal (PacBio error correction) | ecosystem: Environmental > Terrestrial > Soil >...
AAGACGTCCAGCAGGCCCGATACGAACAAAAATGGATCAAAAGAGCCACGCGTCCGGAAACTCGTCTTTTTTCGGTTGAAAAAAGGGGAGAAAGAGAAGTCAAACAAAGAGAAGGATGCAAGGCGAACAACAGGCAGCCACCTAATCCCAAACCGTGGGCATCAAAAATCAAACCGGGGGAGGACTAGGCCTAGGGCTCCTCTATAAAAAAACCTCCAGGGGGGGGCCCGTTCCCCGGACGGAAAAAAAGCAAGGAAAGAAATTACAAACCCAAAGCGCGACAGAACGAATACCGAACAAAAAAAGAGTCCCCCTTGGAAAAAGGTCTGGACTCTTTGAACATCTAGCAGGAAGTAGGGGGGGAATACCAGAAAGAGGGCGGACAAACGAAAACAGATTCACGGAAAAGCTTAAAAAAAAACTCCAACGACAACGAAGGAGTAGACAAAGAAAGAGTGGGGGGGGATGTGGCATGGCGATAAAAAACGAGGAAATTCAGAACTCAAGTTGGAAAAAAGAAATAGAAGACGACCTAGAGCGAATAAACTATGGAATAAAAAATAGAAGGGGAACAGGTGGGGGCCCTCACGCAAGGATGGTCAAAAGTCGACTAACCCATCACCTGTAAACAGAACCTGGGAAGAGGGGGGAGGGAAAGGGGTAGGCACTCGAAGGGGAAATCCATAAAAAGGAAAAAAGCCCGATAGTTCTTCGGCAGAGCCACATTTAAGTCTAGGGGAAGATGGTTACAATCAGGAAGGTTTTTGGGATAACAGCGAATCAAGAAAAAAAAGATAGGCTAAGAGGGGCGAACTAAACGCTCAACGGAAGAGCAACGGTCGGCGTCAGTGAAATTGCATCAAAAACTAGGTAACAAAATACCGGATCTGGGGGGACTCGACCTGCGAGAAAATCTCGCCTCAATACCATCAAAGCACCGATCGATCTTTTCCGGATCTTTGGGGTCCGAACAAGAATTGAAGCGCAGCGAAAACCAGAAAACCGCCGACGAACAAAGAAGTCTACTAAATTCGCGATATAGTTTCAGGGAGGGGGAGAAGAGATACAAAAAGAGAAAAAGAATCATCAGGCGCAGCAGCACGCCTGGGGGGGCTACAAAAAAATTTAAAGAGAAAATCAACACCAAGAGAGAGCAAGCCCAATAGGAGCCCTCACTGAGAAGAGAACGAAGGGTGGGGACGCAACGGTCTCAGACAACCATCAGCGAGAGTTAGGAATAACGCGAGACTAAATGGAAGGGATAAAGGGGAAAGGACTAAACGTATCCGGTCCGTCCAAAGAGCACAAGGTGGAGGGGACCAAGGGGTTCGGGGCATGGGGGGGGGGAGAGGGAGGGGGAGGAGGGTGGAAACGGTCGGAAAATGTTGGGCTAAGTGCCGACTGCAGGCCATGAGAAGGGGAAGAAGAAGTACTTGGAGCTTGTCCGCAGAGAGCAACTGGAAAAAGAGGGTCGATGTTCGATTAAGAGAAAGAGGGTTCACGGAAAAACCAAAGGGGCAGGTGGGGGAAAGTCCCAAAGGTTGCGAGCCGCTGGGCTCTGGGGGGGAGGACCTTAACCTTATGATCGTAAGCTTTCAGGGTGTGGGGGAGGGCAGAGGAAAGGGACTTTCACTGCGACCAGCGTTTTCGGGTGGGAATCGGGAAGGGATTTAAAAAAAGTGACAGCGGAAGGGGAGGGGTAGGGGGAAGAAAAAACACACGGGGCTGGAAGGACCTCGAAAACTGAAACTCGAGGGTTCCAAAAGGGGGGGTAGGGATTTGGGTCGTCAACCCCAAAGGAAAAGAAAATGCAGGGGGGAAGAGAAGGAAAAACCACCAAAGGTTGAGAAAGGAGGCTTCAATTGGATTAAGGCTCGGGTAGGGGCATACCGACTGAACAACTCGGGGCTTGGGGGGGGGAGAGAGTAAGGCGGGTAGGGAGAAACTGTCATGTACGGCGAAGTTGGAGCTACCGCGATCCGAAGGACCACGGTGGCAGAGGGGGGAGGAGAAGGGTCCCCATGGTGGTTTCTCCTTTTTGTGTTCTATCTTTCATGCTTCTGGAACGGGAGAGTTGGGGAGAAAACATCAAGGAAAGGACGGGGAGCTTCGTCCACGCTCGAGGAATCGTCCGTCGTTGTGAATCGACCTTTCCATTTAAGGGGGGAGGAGGGGAGTGATGGGAGGACTCGTTGGTGGATGCCAACTTAAGAAATGTTTCACACGGATGCGTCAAAAAAAGCGGCGCCTCCAAAGAAGGAGGGGATAGTTGCAGGGGAAGAGAGGAAAGAATTATAAGGGAAGAGGATGTGAAAATCTTAACGAATGATCAACTTTCGAAAAAAAAAGACTATTGTGGGTGACTCGTGAGAAACTGCTAGTCACAGAGAGAGGGAGGGTGAGGGAGAAGAAAACGTCCTGTGCCTGGGAGGGGGAGCGGCGGTGCTGAACCATCTCCGAATCCGAGGAGCCGCCTCGCACTAAGAAGAAGGGAAAGTGATTGGCAGGGGGGGGGAACTTCAGGGGGCGCCTAGCCACCGGTTCTAGGGGGCAAAAATAAATCCGACCAAGCAAAAGCAGCTCCCAGAACTTTTCGATCACCGAAAAAGTTAGTAAAGAGGGGAGCGCGGGGAAAAAGAAAGAGTCGGGGCGGACTCACTGACCCACGTGGCGTCGTGAACAAAGACAAAAAAAAATACTGGGCTCCTTCTTCTCGGGGGATTCGGAAGACGATGGGAAGGGGGAGAGAGGGAAAACTGGAGAGAGAAAAAAAAATAAAAGGGGAACACCGCCGCCGCACCTACGGCATTTCACCGTCGCACTGAAAACTTAATAGGAGGGGAAATAGCAGAAAAAGTCGTAGGAAAAATGGGAAGGACGAAACATGAGAGAAACCAGGAAATAACGGCGACGGAACGTGCCACACGTATGCTCAAATCAAGTAAAAGCCATCTATCTGCGCGAAAGGAGTGGTAACTCGAAAAAAGGGAAGAGTGACAGGAATCTCGCGAGAGAGGGAAAGGGGAGGGTCAACATAGCAGAAAAAACACAAGGTAGGGGTCAATTCCCTGAACAGATACTGATATTGAGGTCCTATCCGGAGCCTCATAAGAATGGGAAAAAGGGTGAGGGGAAGGAGAAGGAATAGCGGAAGGGGGAAAGAGGTCCAGGTCTAAAAAGCAGGGTCTAGTAAGAGCCAAGGGACGGTGATGAAAAATATTGAAAGATTAAAAATTGCCTCGAAAAAAGGTCTTGTCTCGAAAGGACTTGGAAAAGGAAAAAGAAGGGCGCCAGAAGGGGGCAGGACGCAGTTGGCGTCGGGTAGGATAGTTCTCAAGAAAAAAGGCTAACACCTCTAAACGAGCAAGGTGGGAAGAAAAAAAGAAGGGGGAGGGGGAGAGGAAAGCAAGGGGCTTCGCCGATCTCAACTTCAGATTTCTCTCAAGATTGGCAAGGAGATGGCAAGAAAAAGGGGGAGGGGGGGAGAAAAAAACACGGTGAGAAGGAGGGGGCCACGGAGTAGGACGAAAGGGAAACCGTGGCTGCTATCGGCCCTAAAGACAATCAGATGAGTTTTCTGATGAGGGGAGGGGAAGAAGGAAGGGGGGGACTGGGTCGGGGGGGGAAACCAGGACGATTCTCAGCATCAAGATCCTTAGACAGCTGAGTTAAAAGAGGGGAAAGGAAGCAATCAGAAAAAGGGGAAAAGGGGGGGGCTGACCACTCAGGTCAATACTTTAGAATCAATACACTTAAACATTTCTCAGGAATCACCGAGGGCTCGCCTCGTGGGGTTTGAGCAAGAGGGCAAGAGGAAAAAGAACACGTAAGCCACTTAAAACAACGAGTCCGAAGACGAATCACTTCCAAACGGAGACGAAAAAAAAAGCACGTGGGGCCGAACGGAACCGCAAGCCATTCCTCTTGTAGAATATTGAAAAAAGGGGGGGGACAGCCAGTCCTGAAACAAGAACAACCGTCTCCCGCATACGAAAAAAAAAAACATGGGGACCTCCGTCAGAAGTAACTACGGGAGGAGAGGGGAGGAAAGGAACTATGAAGCACACGAATTAAGTTAGTTCAAAATCGAAAGTCATCCCCCAAAAAAAGGAAGGTAGGGGTCTTAAAAAAGAGGAACCTTCTCGAAAAGAAAAAAGTGAAAGAATCTTGGGAAAAAAAGAGGAGAGGTGGGGCAGGGGAGATAACCAAGGAGTACTCAAGTCGTCTGGCAAGAAATCAGCAGAAAGGAAATGTGACCGTAATAAATTGACGGGAAATATGAGGCATCTTCTCCTGGGGTGGTGTAAAATCACGAAAATGATCACTCAAAGAAGGAGAACTAGAAGCATCCCGAGGGAAAGGGGTGAAAAAAGGACTTCAGCACAGTCTCGCTAAAAAAACACAAAACTCAGGGGGACTTTCCAAGAAAAAAAGAAAAATTAGGCATCTCAAGAAAAAAAAAGGGGGAATAACCGGCCAGCCTTCGCGGCGGGAAGCAATTGCTTAACGACACTCACAGCCATCAGGAGGCAGTATAAGGGGGAAAGAAGACGGATAAACAGAACTCCACCCACCCGGGATGGCCCCCAAAAAGAGGAAAACCCCCCCAAAGAGGGTTAGGGTCGGAAAGCACCAAGAGGTCGCAGGGGGGGAATGGGAAGGCTTATTTTGAACTGCCTGCGTGGGGGATTATTTCGTCTGCCCCTCGAGAAAGAGCCAGCGATGCCATCCTCTGAACCAGTTACTAAAAAAAATTGGGGGAGGACTGAGATGGGGGGGAAAAAAAGGGGGGATGAAGGGAGATCATAAAAACACCCCGGACCCTCTCATAACAAGGAACGGCCAGTAAGTCAATCTACATCTGAGGCCTTTGCAGAGGGGGATAAAAGGAAAAAAAACCGGACACGCGCAAAAGTCCGACTGAGCCGTGGGCTCACTATATCTCAAAATATAGGTAGGAAAGAGGAAGGGGCAAACGTGGGGAAAAGAAAACAGTCGGCGCCAGAGACGATATTAGCGGTTTGTGTTACTCTACTCTGGATTAGGACGGGGGGAAAGAAAGGAAGAGAGGTGAAAATACGAGGATGCAGAGAAAGACCTGGTATTCAGAAGGACACATCTCGCATTCGGTTGAGAGCCGGAAGGGGGACTCTGCAGGGGGCGGGATGGAAGCGGGCGCGGGTGATCGCGTCGGACAATGAACTTTGCGGACGTCAATTTTTTCTTCGATTTCAAAGATACTGAAGGGGGGCCACGGGGAAGAAGTGGGGGGAAGAAAGAGCTGGAAAAAGGGGGGGAGGAGCCACCACTATCATGTTCAGAGGCCCAGAGATCGTGTCCAACACCAATTATCCAACGTGGGTGGGGGGGGGGGGTAGGGAAGAAGGGGAACTTGGGGAGTCTGGGAAATTCCTGCCTGAAAAGGACCGGGGGCATTTGTTGTGGAGAGAAAGGTGCATTTTAGAAGTGAATGAAAGAGGAAGGGGGGGGTAACGGGGAAAGAGGTATGGGATGGTTGGAGTTAATGGTCTTGGGGACTCACCCTTCCTAGCTACGAATACTGGAAGAGAGGGTCAAGGTGAGTGAGGAAGGGGGGGGCACGTTCAGGTGCGTGACCCCCGATTCGATTTCTCGCCGTCCCCCAAGGCGAGTTGTTAAATACCGAGTGGAGTTTCGAAGGGGGAGGGAAAAGCGGGGAAGGGAAAAGGAGCCAAACGGATGTCTTGGTTGGGTGCTCAAAAGCTGGTCTCCATGCCGGGGAAGAAAGAGAGTCAGAAAAGGGAGAAAAGGAGAGGAAACGGGAGGAAGCCCGCGCGTCGGTCCCCAGGGAGGCGGCTTCGTCTTGAAATTCTTTGTCTGGTAGGAGGTCCCCCTAATGGGCGACACGACCGAAGAGGAAAGAGGGGCAGGGAGTCGGAGAGAGAAGTAAGGGCCGAACCGGGGGTGGGGACCGCGATCCGGGGCGGGCTGATTTTTAGTCTGAATAGGTAGACGAAGCGGGGGCGGGACTGAACTGAGAGGGGAATTTAGGGGCAAAAAGCCGAACGCGAAGTCCTCGAGAACTCGGAAGACCTTGCTGTGAAAGGGGGGGGACCGAGGGGGAGGAAGGACGGTCCAGACCTCTGTGGATATTTATGCATTCTAAAATGCAATGGTTCTCGTCTCAGGAAAAAGAATGGCGAGGGGAGGAGGGGGGGAGGAGGGGGGAGAGGGGAGTACCTCTCCGTCTTTCTGTAGTCCCAGGAACTCGGACATTGAAACCGGGGTGGGGGGGGTGGGTAAAAAAAGGCTGGTAGGAGTCTGGAGCTAAACAGTTCCGTAAGATGTTCCTCACAAGACGGCCCCTCCTGAAGGGTTGCTCCAATGCACATGAAAAAAAGGGAAGGGGAAAAGACTATGGAAGAGGCGACCACAGGGTAGGCGGCCGAGATCGAAAAATCCAACGGTGGCGCGGTCTGCTTGCCTTTGTGGTTCGACGTGGACCGGGAGAAAAAAGGGAGGAAATGTAGAGAGGAAAAGAACCGGAGAAAATAATACAAAGGGACGCAGGCACTCGCGCCATCGCTTTCCATTCTTACAATTGGGAGCATAAGGTTACTGAGGAAAGGGAGAAATAAGGATCGACACCAAGGGTGTCGGACCGACGACGTGCCCCAAGGGAGATTTTCGGACCGTAGAGATCGAGGCGGAATACTCTAAGGATGAAAGGAGAGAACGCCGAAAGGGTTCAAGGGGGGAGGGGGAAAAGATAAGAAACACAAGTAAAAAGAGAGTTGTAGAAGATGGAGATTCCTTAAAACTTAGTTCGCCGGGCTCGGGATAGCAGGACCAAAGGACGGCAGTGAAGAGGAAGGGAGATCTGGAACCACGTGTGGAACGAGGGAGGGCAGACAACCTGTATGGCATGTTCCAACGTAGCATGCCTCCCAAAGAGGACTGAATTGCATTTCAGGAGGGGGAGACAGGGGGCAAAAAGTAAAGGCACGATAGTCTGTGTCTTTTGCAAAATATCTACTGGGTCGCCATTTCAGTAGGAAAAGGAAAAGAGAGACCGAAGAAAAAAAGGGCACGGGAAAAAGAGGGAACGGGAGAGAAGGGCAAGTCCCACCTGGTCTCATCAGATGCCTACCAGGGATGTCTAGATTAAGAAGAAGGTGAGGAATTTGAATCTTGTGGACTAAACGCTCTGCTTGGTCGGATTCAAAAGAATTACGTTTGAGGGAAGCTATCTCCGAGAGAGGGAAAAGTCAAGAAAAAGGGAAAGGAGAGAGGGGGTAAGGTGCGAAACTGAGCCTAAGAGGTCTCCTGACCCAGACTCAGATCTTAATAAAGAAAAGGCAAGCAAGGGCTCAAGGAAAGGTGATAGAAGCCCGCAATTTCCTAGTTTACCACATCCAGGATCAATAGCCTCAAGTTCTGAAAAAAGGATACATGCGAGAAAAAAGGAAAAAGGAAACGAGACCAGACGCAGAGCCTGTGCAAACCTCAAGCCTTCCGAACCAAACAAGCCTGAGTCACTTCCCAGGACGCCTACAAAAGAAAGGGGGGAAAGGGCCGGGAAAAAAAGGATGGGGAGAAAGTACCACAAGACAGGGGCCTTCAAAATCGGCCTTACGAAAAAAAAAAGTACCTGAGAGGTCGTGACTCCTCCAATACACTACAACACGCTCAGGCTGAGACAAGCACGCACATAAAACAGGTTGAAAAGAACACGGGAAATCCTGCTCACTCCATCCTTTACTCTTTAGAGTCTGAAAGTCAGACGCCGGTAAGGGGTAATGTCGGAGGAACGGAACAAGAGGAGAGAAAAAGTAAAAACCAGAATACATCGTAGGACTGTATTATAAATAGAGAAACCTCTTGAAATCGAAAACGAAAAAAACGTGAACTAAGAGGGATTAACAGACGAATCGTGTTTCTTTTTCTGGTCTCTGAGGGTCTGTTAAACGAAAAGAAAAAGAAAACGGGTGAACGAGAGGGGGGAGGGGGGGAAAAAGGAGGACGAGGGAACTCCTTGGTTGAATCACGAATCTCGATGATAAAAAAAAGGAAGAGAAGAAAAATCATCAGAAAATCGCGGTCGAGCAGAGGTGCACCACTTCAAGAAAGCCAAAACAATCGAAGCTTCGCAAGGGACGTAAACAAGCGGCGAGAAAGAAACTGGGAAACCCGGGCAGGTTTTGCGCTCTATAACAGTTAAGTAGAGGGCGACCGAATATGCGTAACAGGATCACGGAGCGTCGTAAGGAGCATTGGCCATCCATAATCCCTTGACACAAAGATACTTAGTGGCACTTTGACTCCAGCCTCTCCGGACTGCTCTTTTTCGTAAAAGGAGAGACAAAGTCAATTCTCATCACAGAGGAAGAACAAAAAAAGAAGGGTCGTGCTCCTAACTATCGGGGGCGCCGGGCCAATCATAAAACGACATAAAGATATCAATACCGGATTTAAAAGACAAGGTTGCGAGGGAAGGAACACGGCAGAGCAAACGACGAAAAGGTTCTCAGCTGCACATGGGAAGGCGACAGTCTCTCATCAAACAAGGGAGGGAAAGAAGGGTATTCACTACCATAATAAAGCGTCGCTGAGCACGAGTCGCGTAGGGGGAGAGGTGGGAGAGGATGGAGAAGACAAGTCATGTCTATTGAAACTGGGTACTTGCTCTGGTCTTGGATGACGGTAAATCAGGGCGGCAAAGGGAAAGGAGGGGGGAAAAAAGAGTTAGGGGAGGAAAAGACAGGGTGGCGGAGAGGCAGCGAGGGTATCTCTTTCCTTCAGTAAAAAGGGCGTTTTTCAGCGGATGGCAGGGAGAAACGGAGACGTTGAGCGAGGATGAAGCGGTTCGTCGAAACGCTATTCTTAAAAACTAGATTTTATCCGGGGAAGGGGGGAGGGAACGTTAAGGGGGAAGGTGGGTGGGAATAAGGGGAAGGGGTCGTGAACGGAGGAAATCGGGCAGCAGGGGTGAAAAAAAAAATTTGGTGTTCATCAGAGCACGGGGAACTGATCTCTGCCGAGGGGAAATTCCTTTTTCTGAGTTAAGAGTAAGGGGGGGGGGGGGGGGACGACAAAAACGGAGGGAGAGATAACCGACGCGTCCACCCCCGCGAGAAAAGAATGGGATGATGGAAAAAAGGCCGGGAAGGGAAAAATACAGAAAGGGGAAGTACTACGTGTACTCGCCATGGACACCCCACCAAGCTTCAGTCATAGCCTGCTCACGTAGCAGGAGGGAGAAAGTTTTGGCAGGGGAAAGGGAGAACGACCGTGCCCGAGGAAAGGGGGGATGGGTCGTTGGTCTAGAACGTGCGGTACAGGAAGTGGAGGGGAGAAAAGAGGGATTTGAGGGGAAGAGGAAGCTAAGCGCGGAAAAAAAAGAGGGGGGAACGCCGGATTGGCGGAGCCCCTTGCAGGGCGTCCCTGGGTTGTAAATCGATGTTGGGTGTGAGGGAAAGGGAATCGGGAAGAAAGAATCCGGTCGGGGTGGGAAGAGAGAGGAGGGAAGAGAGAGGAAGGAGCCTTGGGCGGGCGAAAATGGGCTACGCCGAAATAGGGTAGGCCCTGGTGAGGAGACAGCCTGGAGGGGGGGGGGGTCATAACCTCTTGCGCAAACCGACAAACTAAGATGAACGTCGCAACACCCTGGAAGATAGAAACTGGGCGCTGTGAGAAGGAGGTTAAGATGAAGAAGGAGGAGGTGCGTCCAGACAGAGAGGGTTGTGAGCTCGTGACACCCTCGTCCCATCTCTGGTGTTCTTTCGGCAAGCACAATCGCAGGAGAGGGGAGAGGCTGAAAAGAGGGCAGGTACCATTAACACTGGTATCTCCCAGAAAAACCTGAAAAAACTCGCGAGGGGGAATTGCCGGGGAAAAAAAGGGACGAGTCTCAAGAGGAAAAGGCAAGGGGTCTGGTATTGTCCTAACCAAAGACGGTGGGCGTTCACAAAGCCCTGTTCAACATCAGGGCTGGGGAAGGGAAGAAGAAAAAAAAAAAAGGGGGGTGAGGGGGGAGAAGAGACGTCGGCTGACCGCCGTATTCGGCCTTTGAGGCCCGTTATACTTTAAGCTGGCCTTGGAAATAAACTGGGGAAGAGAAATCAAAAGCGAGAAGGGGGGGGGCAACAATTGCTGCTACGCATCTCAGGCTCTCCCTTTCCGAGACATCCGAATTTGGTAGGGAGGGTAGAGGACGAAAAGAGAGGAAAACTGACCTAAAGGGGGACGAAGGGAAATGGCCGCATTTCCACGCGGACCGGGAAAACCGGTTCCTTAAGAAAGATCTTGCAAGAAGAGGAGTGTGAAAAAAGC
>Ga0179593_1617574_pt1 | contig 10311 bp, 18 predicted proteins | sample CZODoug2_1_08_16_FD_185931 | JGI IMG/M metagenome (GOLD analysis project Ga0179593, IMG submission 185931) | Vadose zone soil fungal communities from Angelo Coast Range Reserve, California, USA - CZODoug2_1_08_16fungal (PacBio error correction) | ecosystem: Environmental > Terrestrial > Soil >...
AAACGTAACGCGCGAAGAGATGGAACGGAAGGGAAGAAAAAAAACCACATGGTGTGGCCTACGTTATCACTAAAAAGAAAGACAATACTGTTGCTCGTGTGTCGGCAATGTCCTCCCTTCGGCTGACCAAAAAGAAAAGGAGAGGTGCACTTGTGCGGAAGGCCTAAGGAGCGTTCTGTGAAGAAAAAAAAACGGTCCAGGAGTTGCTCCCGAAACGAGTTGGTTCCCCGAACGTTCGGGGGTCGAGGCTCCTTTCGCAGGGAATCGTTGCTGAGAAAAGAGAAAAAAAAACGGAGAGGAGGAAATAGAGATATACGGGGGGGGATGGGAACCGCGAAGGAATCGCCCCTAACGTTCTGGGAACACCAAAAGAGGAAGATTTCCCGAGGCCACTAAGGGACAGGGGAGGGAGAAAAAAAGAGGGAAAAGAACGCTCCTTACGGCCCTTAAGGGACAGGAATCTTCCACCGGGAGACTGATTTGGTCCTGCCGATGGGAGGAAAAAAGTATTGTACTATTGAGAGCAACGCAGAATCAACCGAGAAAAAAGGGAAGGGCCCGTGGCAGAAAGAATGGCGTCCTCTCTTCGCGGCGTAAGGAGAAAAAACGGAGACTTCAATGTAATTGCCAACACTCGTGTAGCATCCGACAAAGGGGAGAAGGACGGAAAGAATGAGTTGGGCCTTTAGGCGGAGGGGGAGAGAAAGAAGAGAAAGAAGTTAGAAAGGGTGATAAACATTAGGATTAGAAGGCGGGAAAATAAAAAGGATAGATATGCTGGTTCGTGGAGGAGGTATTAATTTGCAGAAAAGAAAGGCAGGGACGATAGCTCGCGATCGTTTGCTGAAAAAATGAAGGGAAATTTTGGATAAACGGCCGAGAGGAAAGGGAAAATTTGCTTGCGGGCAAGTAAATATCCTGCTTCCTTTTGTAGAAGTGGAGAAAGTTTGAGGGTGGGGGGTGAGGAGGGTAGAGTGGGGGAGGCGAGAGGAGTAGGGGGAATGTGGGAGTTGAAATAGAGATTTCTCGTCCCCGCTAGGGGGAGGAGGGACGGTTTGCTACTTTTCCCGAGGTAAAAAGGGAAAGCGCCGTAATCGTTTCTTCGTGGAAGGAAAGAGAAGGGAAAGTTTTATCCTGGGAGAGAAGAAGGGGGAATGCAGGATGCCTTCGTTGGCCAGTCAGCAAAAGAAAAGAAAAAGGGCAGAGAGGTCATCAACATCATTCGTTGGAGTGGTAGGAGAAGTTCAATACTGTTGAAATCTCCAACCGGAAGGGAAGAGGAGGAAAAAGAAATGCTCACTAAGGTATTTACACAAATGGTAGAAAAGGGGGAAGAGGCTACGTTCCGCGAGGGGGGGGGGGGGAAAAAAGGCGATTACGCAATATGGTGGGGGGAGAGGAGGAGAATCAAAATAGGGTAGCCAAATCCACTTCAACGGGAGAAAGGAGAAAAAGTAACCCCAAGAAAAAAGAGAAACACTAAATTATCGAGGAAAAAGAGGGAAAACCCAAAAACTTTTCATCAAACGGACAAGGAGAGAAAGAGAGAATATATAGCTCCGCCGGGAAAAAATAGGGTCTTTCCCGGCAAAAGTTCCTTCTCCGGAAAGGGCTTTTTCATACCGCGGCGTACACGGGAAGCTTCTCTCTCTCTTTGTTCTCCGGGTGAAAAGAAAAGGAGACAACCCCTCCCCCCGGGGGGAAGGAGAGCCCCTTCCTGCCCTGGTTCTGAAAAAAGAAAGAAGAAAGACGGAAGGTTTCCTCCGGGAACAGGCCTGCGATGGAAAAGGGAGGCGGGTTGCCTCGAAATAGGGGAGAAAAGGGGAGGGAGAGAGCGAGCTTCCGAGAAGGAAGAGAGAAAAAAAAAAAGGAAAAAACTCCCCTAGCTGTAACTTAGAAACGATAAACTTGTTCGAGATGGATTTGAGGGAAGGAAAGAAGGGAAGTGCACCTGGTTCACCATCGGAGGGAGGAGGGGGGGGGGGAGAACCGCGATCAACGATTCCCGGCAAGGAAAGGAGAAAAGGGACACCGTTGCCCCTGCGGAGGAGAAGGGGGAGAGAGAGGGGGAAAGGGGAGATTAGAAGGCAGGGATTATGCGACAAAGAGATAGAAAAAAGACGAATCTTCATTACCGTGTCGCTGGGGTGAGAAAGGAAGAGAAGATAACCATTCTTCCATTCAATAGAGAAAGAAATCATGTAACCGTTATTCCTATTCGCAAAACAAAAGTAGGAAAAAAGAAGGAGGAAAAAGGAACGTAAAAGTAAAAAGTCACGAAGTTTCTCCTGGACCAGGGGGGGAGGGGAAGAAAAAAAAAGGAGGGACCTCCGTCCCAACCTTGCTAATTCGACAGAAAAAAAAAAAAAAATGCATCAACCCTGCTCTCTTGTGTCGAGAGAGAAAAAGAAAGGAGGAAGAGGAGAGAAAGAAAAGAGGATAAGAAAAACTCTTCGAGCCTCGACAAAAAGGAGGAAGTTTTCTGCGTATCTGGCCGGGTCCTGTCGAGGAAAAAAAAAAGGGAGGGCTGCCAATGTCCGAGTTACAGTCAAGAGAAGAAAAAAAAGGGGGAAAAAAGGAGATTCTAATGTCTCGGAAGGAAGCGACGCAATGAGAGGAGAAGGAAAGAGGCTTTTGGGCGACTCGGCCTCCGTTACCGAAGCGCAAAGAGGGAAAAAAAAAAAAAAGAGGGAGGGAGAAGGGAATCTCAAAAGGACGAATTTACGAAAAACAGAAAAAAAAAGGAAAAGAGAGGGGGCGATTCTCTTGTCGCTCATCTGAAAAGAAAAGAATTGAGCCTCTCTACCGCCATGCAAGGCAGAGAGGAGGGTAATAAAATCAAGAGCAGGATATATCTGGGAGGGGGGAGGAGAAGGGGAGCATTCACTCTCTCCACAAGAAGAGGAGCAGGTGCATCCTTCAAGTATTGCCTATTTACTAGAAAAAGAGAGAGGGGAACACTGTTACTCAAAACTGTATATGAAAGGAAAAGTGGGAAGGGGGACTGCTCAAGGGAGCGATGACTCTCTCGAACTTTCACCGAAGAGCGAAGAAAGGGGGGAAGAGAAAAAGAGGATTCCACCCACTGGAGGAGAGGAAAAAAAAAAGGATGAGGTACGAGACACTTCTCAGGAGTTTCTGAAGGGGAAAGCCGTGTCTATTCGGTAGGGGGGGAGGGGAGAAGGGGGGAGGTAACAAGGGGATAAGAATCGCTATCAGCATCAAAAATGAAAAGAGAGTGAATTCACACTGCGCCCTTCGAGAAAGGAAATCCCTTTCCAGGGGGGGAGAAAAGAAAAAGGAAAAAGTATAGATCTAGTAGGAAAACTTGTCCCGTTGATGAAGAGGAAGAGGAGGACTACTCCTGTTTCGAAAGGGAGGTCTCGACCATCCTCAAGGGGGGGGGGATAAAGTACCGTTGCGCATAGGGGAGGGATTTTTCTAAAACCGAGAGAAAAAATATCTTGTACTCCGCGGAAAAAAAAGGCGTCAACACGGGGGATCTACTGAAAAAAAGGAAAATGGGGGGAGATAAACGAAGTGTGGAAAAAAGGGGGTGTTTTCATCAACCTTCTTGAAAGGAACGCCCAACGAGGAGGGTAGAAAGACTCTCTGAATCAGGGGGGGGGCCCTGCATTCCTTTCGACGAAAGAGAAGATAACGAAGGGGCATACGGGAGGAAACGTTACGGGCGAGGGAACCATCTATCTTGTAAAAAAAGAAAGAAAACACTCTTGGTCTGAAAAAAGGAAAAGAAAAAAAAAAAAAAAGGCGAACGGAAGTTGCCCGGCAGCAAAAAAAGAAACAGGGGGGGACCTTCTCTCGACCGTTTCTCCAAAGAGGGGGACTATCTCATTTGGCAAAGAGAGAAAAAAAAGAGAGCGAGAGCGAAACAGTTAAACCTCCTGCTGCAAGTCATAAAGAAGAAAAAAGGCAGCGGAACCCTCATCTCTCTCGATTGAAAAAAAAAAGAAACAGAATCCCTCATTTTTGAAGAAAAGGGAAAGAATTCAGTGTACTCCGAGAAGAGAAAAGAAAGGAAATAAATCATTCTTGAGAGGTTGCCCTTCTCTTACCCTGAAGGAAAAACGGGTTGGCATTCCTAAATTAAAAAGGACACCAGGGGAGAAGAATGAACGTACACGCGCGAAGAGAAAAGGAATGCTGCCAAGGAACGAAACAAATGGGTAATCAGCATGCGTTTTCTGAAGAGAAGAGGAGGTTTCGGAAATGTCAAACAAAAAAGAAAAAAAAAAAACGAACGGCGATACAAATCCAGTTTCGGAGGAAGGAACGTGGAGGTGACTTTCCGTAAGGACGGTCTGTTCCAGGAAAAAAAAAGGGGGGCTCCAGGAAAGAATGAGAACCGGGGGGAAAGAGGGGCGAGGTCACTTTCGCGGTTTGAAGAAAAGGATTAGCAAACATTATCCTCAGAAAGAAAGAACCAGGAGAGGATTGAGAATATACTTTTTGAAAAAGGGGAACCGCGAAATTTCCTCCCCGAAGGAAGGGGCTCATTCCTTCCGATTTCAAGGAAAAGAAAAAGGGGCGAGGGAAGGAGCTCGAGGAAAAGCTCCTTACGGAAAAGGGAAAGAAAAGGAACCAGAGATCTTCGAACGAAACTATTTGGTCCCTGGGAAAATTCCGACACACTATCCCCAGGAGGAAAGAAAAGGGAAAAGTAGGATCCGTCGGACAACACAGGGTTCTTTAAGGGGAAAGAGGGAAAAAATCTCTTCTCTCGTTACGTATGATCGGAAGAGGGGGGAAAGGTCGCTTCAATTAATTTCCAACAAGAGGAAAAGACAGGGTCGCGAAGTGACAGAGAAGAATTAGTGGAGGAAAGACAACGAGGAGACATGGGAAGGAAGTCTCCATTTTTTCTAAAAATAGGGGGGAGAAGAAGAAGGGCGGAAATCGATAGGAGTGCCGTTCGAGGAAGGGGAAGGGATGACCTTTCACAGTAGGAGAGAAGAAGAGAATCTCTCTAATCTTTTAGGAGGGGGAAAAAGAAAAAAGGAGATATCGTAAGAGAATTTGAAACGGTCCGAGAAAGGAAAAAAAAGGTGGCTTGCTCCTTTTTTCTGCTGCCGAGCCTGGCGCCCGTTGGAGAAGAGGAAGGGTACCAATAATGGTTGGCTGGACCGAAGGAAAAACCTCTATATGGGGCAGAATATCTCCGGAAGGGAGAAAAGGCGTGTAGCCTTTTGAAGCAATGTATGGAAAAAAGTGGGCCATCATACTAATGATCCAAGAAGAAAGGATAAACATCATCGTTGGGTATTTGGGTCAATCGTTTGCACAAAAAGAAGGGAGAAGCCACCCGTCTGCCTCCAACCACCGGGAACACCTCCGTTATTTTAAAAGAGAGAGAGAAAGTGCAGAGTCGCGTTGGCGCGCTTGGAAGAAAAGGAGAGAAAGGGACGATTACCAGATCTGGGTGGGGGAAAAGGAGAACGATTTTTCTCCAAAAAAAAAAGAACGTACTCGCAGTAAAAAAATCACGCGGCAGGGAAAGAAGAAAAGAGTAGGCGCCGAGTTTCTCTCATCAACGACAAGGAGAAAGAGAAAAGTCTTCCGCTGTTACGAAGAAAGAGCACTTCCGTTTCCGGCTCAGGTGTAAAGAAACTTTGGAGGAAAGAGGGCCAAAAAGGGGGGATAAGATGGATTGCTCGGGGGGGGGGGGGGGGGGGGGGGGGGGGGGGGGGGGGGGGGGTGGGGGGGGGGGGGGGGGTTTCTGACTCCCGGCAGGGAAAAAAGAAACCTTACAAGAAAAAAAGGTTCGGGCCAAAACTTAAGAAAAGATAAGTTCTCCTTGGGAGGAGAAGATATGGAAGTCTCCTCCATGCGGAAAAAAGGGCCCTCTTTGCTCCTCATCAAAGGGAAAAGCAGCTTCGAGAGAGTCAACTGGACCCCGACAAGGGAGAAAGAAAAGAGAAGGTTTGCGTAAATACACGTTCGAGATGGATTTAGGGAAAAGAGGGGCTCACCTGAGTTCACCATCTTCTTGTCAGGAAAGCGCTCAACGATTCCGGTCAAGCCAAGATATGCGACAAAAGGGAGGGAACACCTGAAAAGGGGGAAAAAGGCTCAAATACTCTGGCCGGCTTCTTCCTGCAAGTGCGAAAGAAAAAAAAAAAAAAAGGAACGGCAGGACCGGTCCTTTAGTTCGGAGGAAAAAAAAACGTCCATTCAATATCGCATTTCGAAGGGCGACTTCCGGTAACCGAGAAAAAAAGAGGGTAATCGAGCAATGCCTTCGCTTCCTTCCGCGACAGGAAGAAAAAATCTTTGGCAATGTTTTTCGCAAGTCGAAGCCCGGAAGAGAAAAATACCAACCTTGCGGAATTTCGAAAGGACGCCAAAGGCAAGAACACTCCAAAAAGAAAAAAAGGGGAAAAAAAGAATTTCTAATTATCTCTCTCAACAACAACCAAAGAAAAAAAGCTTCGAGCCTCGAAACCCACCGAGAAGGTGAGGATTTTGCGAAAGGGTGAGGAAAGGAAGGACGAAGTCACCTCAGGTTGTTACGCGGTCGGAAAGGGGAGAAGCTCGCTTGCCGAAAACAGAAGGAAGATACTGTCGCGAAGGAAGCGACGGCATGCGAACTCTATAAAGGAGAGAGAAAGGGGGGAGGACTCGACTCCGTTTCCTAATTCGCCAATCTGGCTAAAAAAAGGAAGGAGTCTCCTAATACTATTACGAAAGAAGAAAGCTTCCTTCCAACTGACCAGGGGGGCGATTCGCCTGGGAGGGAGAAAAAAAGAAATACTGGCCAGCAGTATTTGATCCCTTGAGAAGCAAGGAAACTTTTTCTCCTTCAATTTCCAGAAAAGGGGAGTGCCGGAATCTTTTATTAGGATGGGAAAGTAACTCCGAAAAAAAAATCAGGTGCATCCTTCAAGTAATTGCAGAGGGGAGAAAGGAAAAGTTTATTTACTGCAAAACTGGATAGAAGGGGGGGAGCTCACGTGGACGGGGGAGGGAAGAGATCTTCATCCTATCTTAGACCAGTGGGGGGGAGGGGAGCACGATGGCGGAGTGGAGACAAATTTAGGCGAAGGAAAGGAAAAAAGGAGAAACTTCTCAGATTTAGTAGAGTTGAAAAGGAGGGCGTATTCTGTCCATTTGGGGAGGAGGGATTCACCACGGGGCATCCAAAAAGAAATAAGCATAAAAGAAGACGCGCTTTCCTTCACAGTAGAAAAAAGGAGAGCCTGAAACTGAATTGCCCGAAAAAGTTCGGCGTCCCAGGAACCGTAAGAATATGATCGGGAAAAAAAAAGAGAGCAATCTAGGCGCCTACGCCTTTTCGATCCAGAAGAAAAATCCGCACGTTGAAGGAACGGGGTGCGCATCGGGAGGATTTGGCTAAAAGAGAAAGACTACCAAAAGAGAATAACGCGATACTAATGGGGGGGAATCGCGGAACGGGGGGGAATATAGACTGCCATATACCATTTGTGTAATACCTTCTTTATATACGAAGGGGGGGGACGGGTGAGTTTGTTTTAAATCCAAAACGTCGGAAAAAGAAACTACCACTCCCAACGATGATGTTGTAAAAAGGGGGAAAAGGGGAGGCTCTTAATCATTATTATGAAGACATCCCTTCCGTAACTTTCGCCAGAAAAGGGGAAAAAGGGGGCAATCGTGTACGTAAGAAACGTGACAAGAAAGAGAACAAAACCTCGCTCAAATCCGTAAAAAAGAAAAGAGACGGCGACTCCCAACTTGCTGAGAGAAAAAGGAAGCCCTCTCTTTTGACCGGCAGAAAAGACAAATGACAGGTGATTAGATAGGACAGGGATCTTTGTTCTGAAAAAAGGGGGAGGAAAGGGAAGAGGCAAAGACTGCTCAGTCAAGCACCGAAAAAAGACACATTTCGCCGGACGGAGGAAGAGAAAAAAAAACCGGCATCGAACCCTCATCTCGAATAATGGACAGAAAAGGAAAGAAAAGAAAAAGAACTCATTTTTCTCGACAAAGAAGAGGGAATCGCCCGGGAAAAGAAAAGACAATCCACTCAATGAGGAAGAAGGGTGCCCTGCCGACACATGGAGGGGGGGGAAGGACGAGGAAGCGCAACGGACACCAATTGCGAGAAGAAAGGAGAGAGGAGAAGCCATTGCTTGAGAAACCGGAACGAAAAGGGGTTCCTACTATCATAAAGAGAGAATGTAAATACTTGGGCCTAGTTAGGAAGGAAGAAAGGAAGGAATCAGTTTTTTCGGTGAGAAAGAGCGAAAGGGGGAGAAAAAGAGTGATCGTTCTGTTTCCTAGGGCGCAAACGGAAGAAAAAAAAAAGGGAAGGAATTATACGCTTTTGGGGGGTGAAAAGGGAGAAGAGAGGTTTGGCCATTGCAGCAAAGAGACAAAAAAAGAAAATCAAACAAAACACCGGAGGAGGAGGGGAAAAAAGAGAGGGAGGAAAAAAGTAATGGCACACCGCGGGGGGGCGGAACACCAAGCGGGGATACAGGAAAAATCCCGGAAAAAGAAGAGGGGAAGAGACTGGCCCAAATAGTAACAGACCGAAAAAGAGGGAGCAAGTTCCATAGCCCTTGGAAAAGGATTTGGGGGGGGGAAAAACATTTCCGACACCCTAGCCCCAGGAGGGAGGGAAAAGAATATCCCGGAGAGGAAAACCCCATTTAGGAAGAAAAGAATGTCGTCAAGAGAGGGGGACGTAATTATCTCACCTTGGGGGAGAGGGCCAACACGCTTGGAAGTCCGACACTTTCATTTCGCTCAGAAAAAAGGAGGGGAGGGAGGCCTTGATTCGGATGTTGCGAGGAGGGCGCTCTTCAAATTGGGAAAAAGAGGAGAGAAAAAAAAGAAGTCGGAATCGATCGGTGAGGGGAAAGGGGAGGATTAATTGCAGCAGAGGCGAAGGGGAGAGCGATCGTTTTCTGGGGGTAAAGGGAGGGAAACCAAGGAGGGATTGGATAAACGTTCCGAGAGAAGGAAAAGGCCTGTCATTTGCTGGGTTTGTTTCACGCGGGAAGAGAAGGCGAAGGAGAAGTTTCGGGAGTAGAAGGGAAAGGGAAAGGTGTTTCTGGACCGAAGAAAACCATAGATTGGGCAGGGGAGCCAGGGGGTACGGTCCGATTTCCACTGCAGGGAAGGGAGAAAAAGAAAGAAAAATGTCTGTCGAAAGGAATGCAAGAGGTGGGCCAGTCATATACGGCAAGCGGCACGGAAAAAAGAAGCATCGTTGGGAGTGGTCGTGCAAGCGGGAGAAAGGGTTGATTCCCACAAAGAAAAAAAAAAAAACACCCTATTGGGACTCACAAAATGGTAATCTGCAGTAGAGTCAAAAAAGAGAAAAAGGGGGGGGCAAATTTTCGGCGAAAGATAGGTGGGGTCGGAAAGAAGAGGGGAAAAAAGGCACCGATGCGCACCCCGGAAGAGAAAAGAAAGAAATCAACGGCTGAGGGAGAAAAAGGAAACAAAGGCGTAGGCGCCTATTGGCTAAAAAAAGACAGGGAAAAAGATTAGCAGCCTGGGACTCCTAAACTGGAAAGAGTGAAAAGAGGAAAAAGAAGGGGGCTCGAAGTTGTTCTCAGCTGTTGAGGAGAAAGTGATTCTGATCGCGATAGGTATGGGAGGTGAAGAAAAGGGAAATCCAAGACACAACTGTGACGCGAATAGGAAAAGAAAGAGAAAAGGAAGGGGACAAAACTCTCAATAACCTCGGGGGGGCCGCAAGCATCCTGCATTAACGGACGTGGGAAGAGAAAAGAGTGCGCCTCATCAAATGAACTGGTCCTAGAGAGGAAAAAGGAGAAGGAAAGGTAACCTCCATTCCAATGGCGCGCAACCTCCCCGAGCGGAAGAGAGGAAATAACTGGTCGAGATTTTAGGGAAAAGAGGGCCAAGAAAGGGAAAGGCTTTCGTGGCGGCTGTGGTGGGAGGGGAAAAAAAGAAAAAAAACCCAACTATATAGCTGATTGAGTTGAAAGAAAAAAAGCGGTCGTCAGCGGCTCAAATACTTCTGGACCGGAAGAAGTGCAAGAAAAAAGAATGGGAAGGCGGGCAACGCGGTCGCCGGGAGGGATGGAAGGGAAAAGGAAAGAACAATTCTTCCAGTCAATATCGCATGGAGCCAGGAAAAACTGGGGAATTCGGGCAAAACAAAAAGAAGCAGAGAAAGGCAAGAAGAAAGGCCAGCAAGAAGTGCACGAATTTTGCTCCGGGAAAAGGGGGGAGAGGAAGGATGTAACTCGTGCCCTTTGGCAGACCGCAGAAAAGAAAAAAAAGACCGAAGAACACTCCTCAATCACAACTCTAAAGAAAGCGAAAAAGGAA
>Ga0179593_1619671_pt1 | contig 10311 bp, 13 predicted proteins | sample CZODoug2_1_08_16_FD_185931 | JGI IMG/M metagenome (GOLD analysis project Ga0179593, IMG submission 185931) | Vadose zone soil fungal communities from Angelo Coast Range Reserve, California, USA - CZODoug2_1_08_16fungal (PacBio error correction) | ecosystem: Environmental > Terrestrial > Soil >...
TATTAGAATTCATCTGGGAGGGTGGGGGAGAAAAAAAAACTTGTAGGGGGAAGGGGGGTTAGTGACCGTTTCCATACACGCGCCTCTAAGCCGGGGGAAACAGATCCGTTCTTCTGGAGAATCAGGAATCGGCGGTGCTGCTCCCACCTGTTGGAAGAAGCATACGTGGAAGACCGTCCCGAAACGAAAACGTCACCGAAAAGGAAAGTCACCTACGACTGTGGTGCTATAAAGGAAGGGGGCGATATCACCGCGATCGTGGGGGGGGGGGGGCATTCGTAAAAACAGAACAGTCAATCTATTCCGATTACTCTGGTAAGGGTTCTTTGGGGGTGGAAAAGGGGTGGGACCTCTCGGTTCCGTACATTCACTCTCTTCAAGTTCACAGACTGTTTGCCAAGCGGGATTCAGGAAAGTCTACACCTAAGAAAGTTGGTAAGCATGAAGACAGTACGAAATCGCGCAAGGGGGGGACGCAACCGGAGAGGATTCCCTGATACTTGGGGTGCCAATTGGTCATTCAAGGGGGTTAAAAAAGAAAAAAGCTCAAAGTTTTAAAACGAGAAGAGCTATAATCGGTCTCGAGAGCGGGGAGCGTGGGGGGTGGAGGGGGTAGGGGACCGGGTGGACACATGTCCTGATCGAAAAACCCTCATTTGTGGATAAAACTTGAAAAAATTACCGCAAAACTGTGACGTTCCCGGGCCGACCAACGTCCATGAGGGTTGAAAAGTCTTCCGCCTAAAAGAAGCTGGAACAGATGGGGTAGTAAGTCAGTCCTGGTTCGACAAAGAAGGAAGCGTCGAATGTCAGAACAGTCGTATTTGGGTTCCATGAATCAAAAAGATGGGCGGGCTAGGTACTTGGCGGAACCAATATTAGGATACCCTCTGCTTGAAACCGCTGTAAGTAGTCACAATAAGGCCGGGTTAAGTTGACAAAACCTCAGAGAAGCCTGGTGCTTAAAGGCGGCAACAATACCAGAAGTAGACCCCCACGATTACGTCGGTAGACCAAATTGAAGAAAAGGTTTGGGGGCGCGTCAGCGCTGCACTGAATGTCTCGAAAACGTAACGCACAGCGTATCCATCGAGGGAGAATGTGAGAAAGGGGGGATAAGTTGGACGAAGTGCACTTGGTCAAGAATCCTTTCGAGGAGGAGCCGCAGCTAAGGGGGGGGCAGAAGGACAACAGCGGGATTCCGCTTGCGGTCCAGGATCCGATCAGCGAGGGAAAGAAAGCGAAGATAAAGCCGAGGGAAGCGAGCTGAGGATGCAAAAGCGCTTGCTTGTATTGCGATAGAGCACGTTACCGCATGCAAAAGGACCGTACGGGGCAGGGGAACGCACAGGGTGCTCCATCCTCAATGTTACTTGGGTGGGGGAAGCAGCGCGGTGGAACTTCCTACCGGGAGAGTCGGAGAGGGGAAATCCTTCAGGGGGAAAAAAAAAAAACGAAAGGAGAGCATGATTCAAATATGGTGCCGGCCTGATGCGGCGGGGCGGAAAAGAAAAGTGTCAAGAAGCGAAGACATAAAAGGAATTGGGGACAATTCCGCGCGCACCATTATGGAATGGGGGGTAAGAAAAAAAAAAAAATGGTAACTACGACTGACCAGGCCCAGACTATCGTTCGGACTGTTCGGAGTACCATCCCGTCCCATCTTGTCCGAAAAAAAGAAAGGAGGGGAAACGTAAAAAAATAGGCTCTGAAGTATTCGTGACGCGGGGAGCACGCCGGGACGCCGAGGAATGGAGGGGAATTTCGGGTTCAGGAGTAAGCAAGCGAGGAATCTTCATGGACGCTGAAGTCAGGGGAATCCAGTCTCGAAGAAGCGGGAGGGCATAGAAGACGCTCTGGACGTGCGGGTCACCCTAGGGGCAGAAAAAAAAGAAAGCGACTGCCAGGGAAGCAACGCAATCGACGCGCAGGATCCCGATAAAATAGTAAATGGGGGGGGGAAGGGGCTCGTCGAAAGTGAGGAAAAACCAAAAAAGGGAGGGATTATTAAAGAAGAGAACTCCGACATTAAAAAAGCAAGAGCTGAGAGGGATCACTCTTCGGAAGAGGCCGGTCTATGATGTAAGGTGCGTTTCCGCGAAGCCCCAACGGAACACCCGCCCCTACCAACCCCCCCACCAGAACAAAACCCCACCCAAAAACAGGCCAAAAATGGGAGTAGTGGTGGGGGAGGGTCCCAAGCCTCCAGCACCGGTAACGATGAATATATAAAAAAAATATAAAAAAAGAAAAACCGATAACAGAACAAAAAAAAAACCTACACTCTCAACCTGAGCCCACCCCATAGAGCCCAACCCACACAACAAACCGAAAAAAAAAAAAGAAAAAAGAAAAAAACAAGACACAAACAAGAACTAGGCCCCCCCCCGCCCACCAACCCCCCACTCACAACCAATCACCCAAAAAAAAAGAAAACAAAAAAAAAAAAAAAAAAAAACAAAGAACGCCCCGACACCCCCCGCCCACTACCCAACCCCCCCCCCCACACCCCCCCCCAGGAAAAAACACACAACCACGCCAAACCCACCCCCACCCCCCCGCTCCCACCAAACAAAGCCAAACCCAACAGATAACTTCCCCCCCCCAACCAAAAACCAACCAGACGCCCATTCACCCACCACACCAAAATAGAAAAAGGTAAAAACACTCCCAAAACTCAAAACCCCCCACAAAAAATAAAAAAAAAAAAAAAAAAAAAACCCCCCCCCAAAAAAACAACGGAAAGACCCCGTCCCCCCACAACAAACACACGGTCCTGAAGGGGAGAGGACAGTAAACAACCACAGCCCCCCCCAAACACCACCAAACAACCACCCGGCGGAGAGGGAAAACAACCAAAAGAAAGATGAGAATAGTACACTATGCCCACGACCCGTTCTCGACGCGCCTAGAACCGAGGATTATCAATCGCGTTACCATCGATTTGTGGAAAGGGATCGGGAAAAGAGTCATACTAATAAGCATCCCATCAGCGTAAATTCCCCCCGCGGACTTTTCGAGGAAAAAATGAGGAAGGCCAAACAGGAACGTGCACCAATTACCGTTGCCCAGAAATTGCAAGCGCCCGCTGACGGAGACGCGACGCAGGAATCGAGTGTCGTTAGGGGTAAAGCGGGGGGGGAGGAAGGGGGCTGGGCAGAGGGGGGACGGACCCTAGGACTTACTTAGCTGGAATAATTCGTTCCCACACCTGGCTAAGGGACCATACTAGTAATGCTTCCGGAAAAATGTACCGGACTCAATCTCCACTACTCCATCAAGGAGACTTCACCAAAGGAAAGATCTCCAATGAAACATCTGAGACCAGCGCATAGATGTTACGGAAGGGGTTTCGGGAATCGACGAATCTTCCGGGAAAAGTTAGGAGGGGAGACCCAAAAGAAAATTCGAGGTTACTGGCCCGGTGTCATGCCGTTGACGGAATCGTTCTTAAGCTAAAAGAAAAAAAAGAACTCCTGGTCTTCGTAAAAAGCGATAGTGGTGAACCTCGGGCGAATATCGGAATGAAGGACCAAGCATCTGAGTTTTGGGGCCGTACCCGACCGATAGAAAGCTCCTAACAAAATGCCTTAATCGGGGATACCGGATTGTCCCCCATTAAAAAAAAGTGCCAAAATGTACCGCGTTAAAAATTTGAAAGAAAAGGGTCATCGGGTACTTAGGCACGGAGACGGAAAGGCTAGCTCAGAAACGCCAACTCGTTGAAAAATCGGGCTGGAGGGGAAGCTAGGCAGCATCGTTGGGGGTGAGCCAAAAAAAGGCGGGTATGGGGAGAACCCTATGGCAGGTTATCTTTATCTATTTTAAGAACCGGGGGTTCACCAAAGGGGAATCTGCTGGTTTAGACAGGGCGGCTATTTCATAAAGATTGGGGCTCAAATCCCCGTTCTCTCAGGAAAAATCCGCGTTACGAGAAAAACGAAAGCTAGTAAGAATGCCTACACTCAGATTTCCGGGAAGTAGAGGGAGTGTGTAACTGGTCAAACAGTAGACGCGCTGTCTGGAAATGTAAGACCCGGTCCATTAGAAGAAGTGTATCAATTTGATATCCACGGGAAGGGGGGGGGGTAACCGATCCATCTGGGATTATGCAGGAAGCCGCGAGCTCTCACCAATGATCTCTGGGGGCCGCGAATTGGGACGGGGTTTACTCTCGGGATGAAACACACTTGAAATGACGCAAGATGGAACCCATCCAGGATAAACTCGGGCATTGGGGCCCATCTGCACCGGAATCTGAAAGGGAATTGGGCATTGCCCACTTTATGAGGAGGCAACGAGAAACGGCGGGACGAACGGAAAATTCCAAAGGATGTTCCGCAGGCTGGGCAACGCGGGGAAAACAAAACCGAAAACCAGGCTGGGCCATAAATCAGAAAGTCGATGGGGGAGAGAGCGCGGCGGGAGGAGGAATGCAGATCGCCGAGAAGAATCGTCCTGATAAAGACCCAGCACTAAACTAGGAGGGGGGATTCGCCGTGATTAATGGAAGGATGACAAGCCTGCGTCCAGGGCAAAATTGGGTCTAGCCCCCAAAACCGAGCTCTAAAAGCTTCTTATTTCGAGGAACCGGATAGGGCCACCTGCGGGAATTGGGATTCAATAGCCGCGGTCATCAAGGCGGGGCAGCCTTGCGAAGATGCTAACAAGATTAATGCATCCCTATATCTCTCAACAAAAAAAGAGGAGAAGGTGATTCATCGCGGTGTGGGTTGGGCGGCGCAAGTGGTCTGCCAAGAAAGTAGCGGCCTGGTATTAATCTTTTCCAGAGCCAAAGGACTCCAGAAGACGCGGAGGGAGTATCCGAAAGCTCGTCTCTTCCACCAAGTGACGGGGATAATTAACTTTAATCCTTGACTAACAGTGTCCCGAAGAGGCCCATCCCTCCTAGGGGTTTTCAGGGTTCAGGGTATGTTAAAACGCGATCCTCATTAGGCCAAAGGACGTCGAAAACGATTCGAATTCTTATTCTTTACCGCCGGCCTTCTTCCCTTTTACCACCGTCTCTTGGACTAATACCTATCGAGGAACAATAAACCTGGAAAGTTTTGCTGGAATTCTACTAGGTCGAACCAGGAAAGAAAAAGTGTGGGGGATCGCGCCCGTCCAGAAATGCAGAAGGATTCCCGGCAGGAAATTTTGGGGGGTCCCCTTGGCAAGAAATGGAAAAAAGTTGGCACGCTAAGCCACTGTTATCGAGATCGCTATCCTCTGGGGAAAAGACCGCTTGGACGTGATTATTACAGCCGAAAGAAAAACAGACGGGAAACAACCAGGGTGATAGCCCCGGGTCTCTGGCACTAAAGTGATTCCCTTGATCCAGCTCGCAAGAAGGGCGTTTTGGGAAAACTTAACAACAGGATTCAGGAATTAGGCTGTGGGAGACCGTTCCTTGGATTCTTCTCGGACAAGAGATCTGGAACAACTTGGGGGTGGCCATTAGCAGAAAAAAAAAAAGGAGCGATAGATAACAATTTCATTGAAGAGCCTCTTTTAACCCGCGTCGATGAAAGGGTGAAAGAAGGTGAAGTAAACTAGGGAGAAAAAGAAAAAAAACTCGGGCGTACTCGAAGACCAAACCCAAATGGAGCCCACAACCACGATGCCGTGGCCTGGAGAAGGAGAAGGCACGAGCGGTTGTCACGCGCTCGCCGGAATTCCGGTAAAGTAAAAGGGTCATCGATGAGCAAATCGGAGTTCAAAAAAAATCGGTAATATACCCTTTCGGATGGCAATTTTGAGTCATTCGTCGGGTCCTGCAGGGGGAAACGCCGGTAAGGGGGACGAAGGCGACGGGGAATTCCGATCAAAATAGCCCGATGCTGCCTAGACTCAGGGTTGACGAAGAATCCGAGGGGAATCGCGCTATGCAGGAATGTAGAAGACACCGCCGTGTCCCTTCCAGAAAAAGGACAGTAGGGGATAATCAAATGCACAGCGCTCCAGCCGCAAGTGACGATGTTCATCTGTCGAAAAGAGGGGGGAGTGGAAGAAAAACGTAGAAGGGAAGTCTGGTCTACTCCATTGGTCTCGAGGAGCATGAAGGGAGATGTGGAAGTGACGGAGGCGTGGGAAACAGGTGTCAATTCGAGCGGATCGGCTGGGCCACTTCCTCGCGCACAAAGAGTGACTAACGTGAAAGAAAGGGTCGTAAAACTATCGGGTCGATTAAAAATCTTCCGCAACGTCCCCGCTTTAACTCCAAGAAAAAAAAGGAGAGACAATCAAAACAAAAATCGAAAAAAGGGCATTGTTTCGGCGCCAAAAGGGAACCGAGGGTGAACGCCGAAAAATGTATAGGCGCGGATCGGAAGAGGGGGGGGGAAGTAAGACGAAGAGAACAGGCCGCCGCGGGGGAGGATTCTTTGAATACAGAGGGGGCGGAAAAATAAGCTTTCGCGCTTAGAGCTTGTGATTCCCCAGGGGAAAAAAGTCGGGAGCGCTGGGGAAAGGAGCGCACTGGGAGCGCATCGCCGGAGATAATGAGACAGTGCTATCGATCATAAGGGGGCCAGAAGGGGGAGCGGTCTCTTTGAGTTCGGGAAATATCAACAACAAAACTTAGGAGTATTCAAGCTACGATCTGACAAGAAGAAAGGGGTGCACCGGGAGATCTTTCGGGGATCTCACTAAGAGTCTAGGATATCAAGTCTATTCGTCCTTTTTGCCAGTCAGGGAAGAAGTCAATAAATGGACCAGACGCTATTATGAGAAAGCAGTCGTCCTACGTCTAGTGAACGCGTAAAGAGGAAATTCTCAAACCGAAGCATCCAAAGCTTCTGAAATGGCGTTGATTTTGAGGGACATTCGTAACTAAACAGAGAAACCGGCAGCCCCAAGGGAAAAGCTTACCGGTGGCGCGGAAAACGCTGCAACAAGCGTCCCTCTGAAGAAAGCGCCGGAAAAGGATTTTATGAGGTGAAAGGGTGACCGTCGGGCTTTATTTCCCTAAACTACAGATAGCGGTTACGACCAAGAGGCAGGAGAAGGACTACCAGAGTGTCCCACTCATAAGGTGTCGCCGAGAAGGGAAGCCAGGAACCGTGCGAACTAGAAAAACCTGCTGAGCGGACAAATCCGACCGGACGGCACCCTCATCCTTCTCAAATCCCAAGAAAGCAGGACCTTATATAAGCCTGAGCGCAGATAAGGGACTGGGGGGGGGGCCACGAGAACTCCTAGAGCTTCGGGGCCCACCAATGTCCAGGCTGGAACATCTGGTGGAAAGGAAGCTCGACCAGAGGGGGGGGTCCGTACGCGGTCCCTGAAAAAAAACCAAAAGCAGGCATCGAGCGCGACCCGCAGGATTGGCTTCAAACCAAAAAAGGTCTAGGCGAATATAGGGGCTATAGGGAAATCAACCGGCGTTTGTCTCAAGAAGAAACGCGACCTGTCTACTTCAACGCTAAAAAACCCCTGGATTGTCCGTCCATCGAAAAGGAGGAAACGGGAGGGAAAAAAATTGAAAAAGGAGAGCGGGCGCTGTCACCGTAACGCCGCGAGCTGAGCGAGCCAATCGGGCGTTCAGCGCCGGGCCGGAGTCCCTACGGAAGTGGGTGGAAGAGCCAGGGAGTACGAAAGGCTAAAAAAGTGAACTTAGAATTTCCAACCCCGTGCAGCGAAGCCGTGAGGCTAGGGCAATGAAAGAGTGGAACCAAGGACGAGAGAAGGGGGGACGGGAGGGGAAAAGTGGAAGAGACGAGCTGAAGGAAGAACTTCGCGTGAGGAAGAAGGACTACCATCAAGTGTCAGGGAAAATGCGTCTGGGGGGGGGGGAATTAAAAAGACGAGAGGGACGTCAAGGGAATGAAAGTTTCAGTTCCGGGGGAAAGTTGGAACCGGGTGGTCGTTTATGTCTAGACCTTCCATCGTACTGGTAAAGAAAAAGACAGCGCTCACCACGCAAATCAGGGGAAAAGCTGGGAAGATCGTAAAAATCTGCGCTTGGTTTAAATCTCTTGTTTGGTGAGGAATGCAACAAAGAGGGGGCAACTTTCATAAACACTTCTTCTGCAAAAGGCATTGGCCCAGGCTGGAACGGAGAGGAACAGTCGGGCATGCAAACTGGGAGTCTATAAACGGCGTGCCCAAACCCCAAAGGGAAATTGGCCAAGATTTAGTCGGCGGCCCAAATGAAGTGCCCGCCGACCCATTAGTCCAAAAGAAAAAGGGGGGGAGCGAAGGCAGAAAGAGGAGAGCCGAAGATTCCGTAAGCAAAAAAGGACTGATCCGCCAGCAGAACCACGTCTTTAGGGAGGAGAGGGACGTTCGGAGGTCATAGTTCACTAAAAAGTCCCATGGAACGGTGTTTATTGGAAACTCCAAATCGTAGGGGGAAAGGTCTGGAAAGGGGGGTACCTCCGCTTTGAGTTCTCTTTGCATCGGTTTCAATACCCAGGCCGTGTCAATGTGCGGCATCCATTGCGCGCGGAACCCACGCCCGTGAAAGATTAATGAGAAGAAAGGAGAGATCAAAAGAGAAAAAATGATAAGGAGGGTCACGGTTGTGCGGCGCAATGTCTCCAACAGAGTCACATGTGAGTGACTCGTGAGATCCACTCGCATCTCATCCTGAAGGACGAAAAAAGGTCCGACTGGGGAAACTTGGGAATATCACCACCGTTGAGAAGCAGGAGCGAATCCTTTAAAAGAGCGAACGGGTAAAAAAGACGCAATAAACGACTGGGGTATGGTGGGCGAATCATTACTAATGGTCAACTAAAGTATAACCTTACAGAAGAATGAAAGGATCTCGATTCTATTAATACGAGTTAAGGTACCTGCTGGGTCCCTTTCCTTCCACTGTAGCCTACCGAATCTCTGGTAACATATGGCCTGTTCGGTCTTTCCACTAAAAAAAAGACTATTAAGAAAGAGACGCCAAAAAATGTCGGGATCAGACATCACTGGTCCGAAACCACCAACTAGCCCTGCAGAACTTGTATTTGAAATCATTGGGTGGAATCCCAAAATCCTTGTCAAACCGCTTTCTTCTCTCCAGCGGTCAAAGTGAGAGACGCGCCCGCTTTGCAAAAACAATTAAGTAAGTAATCACGGAAGGAAGGAAGAGGTACAGGAACGGATAAACAGTGCTTCAAATTCCTTACCAAAATGGCAAACGTGACTAACGCGCGACGCGCCAGAATTGCGTTTGGAACCCGTACTGAAGGCTCACAAATCAGGCTGTAAGTCCGTGACTTGGATTCTGACCGACTCCCGCGGTCAAGCAAGATCTGGACCTGCGGAGGGGGAAATGGAGAAGGAAAAGGATGCGACCAAGCTGACAGGGAAATAGAAAGATTGAAAACCACCGACGGGAAAAGCCGGTGATCACCTCGGGAAAAAAGACTAAAAAAAGGACCTCAGACCCCCCAATGGAGCCAACCAAGATGCCGGCAACGTTCCCAGAAGGCGCTTGTCACTAAAAGGTTAGAGAACTGATCGAAAGGAGGTCTGGATAACGCCAGCAGTAAGGTCATCTATGAAGCGGTCTGGGGAGGTTGACTCACTCCTCCTGGGATGGGGCAGGGTGCCCTGAGGAAGGGGGGACGGATGACGGGCGCGTGCATCGTCAGGCTGCGACGTGGGAAGAAGCGCTGCTCTCTCTTTCTAATTATGCAAAAGAGAAAAAAGGAAGCTGTGACTAAAGATCACGGTAATGACTCTCTATGGTGCGGAGTGAGATCAAGCGCTGCAGTGAGGGGGGGGCGAATGAGGCTTGGGATTGTGCTCCATCCCCAGGGAACGCCGATTTTCGTCGGAATACTGAAATGCCGTACCAGGACGAGAAAGGCTTCTATCATGGGAAGTGCTTCCAGTGGGGGACAGAAGGGGAGGGGCGTAGGACGCAAGTGCTTGCGGTGGCGCGATCATTTGGAAACACAGGCGGCTGGGCCACTTCGGCTCACCAGTAAGTGGGAAAAAGGACTAGGAAGTACAGCGGGGACAGGAACCAGTGAAGTTTTCAGTCCATCCGAACGGCAGAAAGTTGAAACAAAAGACATCGATCGCAGAAAGCTTTTCAATCTTACTCAGAAATCGGAGCTGGAAAGGGAGGGGTCGAAACCGAGACGAGGGCTGCGGCGTACTAATGTACGCAAAATCAAACTGCATGTCTCCGCTGAGGGAATGGAAGGGGAACTAATGAAAGAGAGAAGGGGAAAATCTACGTGGGATCAAAAGCGCTTGATCATAGCGTGAGAAAAAAGAATAAAGCGAACGCTCATGCCAAGCATCTCCGGATCTAGATACTCGCTGAGGAAAAGAAGATCATGGAGGCGTCAGGGCGTG
>Ga0179593_1634736_pt1 | contig 10311 bp, 10 predicted proteins | sample CZODoug2_1_08_16_FD_185931 | JGI IMG/M metagenome (GOLD analysis project Ga0179593, IMG submission 185931) | Vadose zone soil fungal communities from Angelo Coast Range Reserve, California, USA - CZODoug2_1_08_16fungal (PacBio error correction) | ecosystem: Environmental > Terrestrial > Soil >...
ACGTATCGAGTATTCTGTAAGTGGGGGGGAAAAGCGGCAAACCGAGAGGATAAGGGGGGGTCAGGGGGCGTCGTGAACATGAAAGTAGCAACAGAAGGAGAAAGAAAAGGGGATTAGCGGGGGGGGGCAACTGGAGGTGTTGTATGCCCAACGAGAGACAGGGAGTTCAAGGAGGGGAGTCTCAAGTACCACACTCTAAGGAGCAGCAGAAGAGGGCCTATATCTTGACGGAACTGAGAAAGGAGGGGGAGTCGTCTCCGCGCTTTAGCTCGAACACCGAGAAGGAAGGTCTTACACTCGTAAAGACCTAATTAAAGGGGATCCTTTAAAAAGAAGGGAACGGGACGAGATGGATTAAAAGAAGCCTGGCTAAATATAGGCGGTACACGTCAACATCATTCCATAGAAGATTTCGAGCCGGAGACGCATATAAAAAAGGACTACCAAGAAATAACGGCGGGGGTGAAGCGGAGGAAGTCTGAAGATTGTGGTAAGGAGAAGGGGGAGGAAGAGCCACTAAAAAAATTCGAGGGTGTTGAAAGTGACTTACCTAGAAGACGAAAAAAACAACGAGGGGGCTGAAAAAAGAAAGGAGAAAGTCGACAACTCGCGTACAATCCCCTCAAGTGAGGTGAATGGGGCTCGGGCGGGTCCTAGGAACCCCTTTATCAACAAGATATATGTCGCTCTGGGACATCAAAGGAAGGACGCGGGGAATCATGTGAGGCGTAAGTATGCTCCTGGAAATGTCTCTTTCCGTAGGGACTGGTGTAAAAAAGGCCCAGAATAAGATGTCACATCCAGCTACGGAATAACAGGAAAAGGTCACAGATTTGCGCCGGGAGTGCTACGATCATGGCTTCCGTCGGTGGCGAGAAGGCAATAAAAAAAAGTGAGGCGAGAAGAAGGACCTATCGCGGCCTCACGACTATCGGAACATGCTGCGGGATTCTGATGTAAGTCTAGAAAAAAAGGGAGGGAAGAGATCACGAGAAGAAAGGGAGGAGAGAAAGAGGGTTCTGGCTCATACCCGAATGCTTCCCCCTCTTATAAGAGGGGAATTGGCGGGAAAAGGGTACGTGTTCCAAACTAACATCAAGACGGGCCGTCTAAACGGGGATGTCGCGATGGTCAAAAAAAGCAAAGGCAGTTCAGAACGAGATAGATTTTGGGCACTTTTCTAGAAGTGGAGGGGTTCGCAGGCAGAAGAAGGAAAAGCGATATAAGAAGAAAGAGGCCTTGGTTCTTCGTTCCATAAATCTTCGGGGAAATTGCTGAAAAATGTACAAAGGGGGTTGAAGGGGATCGGCTACGAAAGAGGGATGTAGCATAACATTACCCGACGGTTAGCCGCGCCGGGGGGGGGGAAAAAAGGATCCGACATTCATGCGCTCATGATCACGGGCATCGCCTCGGTGTGGATGAGAAATACCTCGACCCGTGTGAAAAATCGTAGATCTGGGTTGAAACCGGGACTGGCCTTAAAAGCCACGACCGCGTCCAGTTGACCAGATGAAGAGAAGCAGGGAGGCCTGGTATCTTATAGCGTACCAGTGTTAGGAGCGCCTTCTACGCCCGTTTTAAAACAGTAAACAGGGTGGGAAACAGCAAGGTCCGTGACGCCGGGGCGGTAGGGGGGGTGACGGCTTCGGCGGATGTGGGCCCCGTCAGCCAAGGGGGATAGGACGAAAAAGGGAAACGGGTAAACCCGGGGCCTGGGTTTTTGGGACCGCTCGGGGGCGTCATCGGAGGCCGATGACTGCAGGCCCCAGCGACGTGCGGACATCTCTCTCTGCCCCATGGACACGGCTGGAAGTGAAAAAAACCGTACGACAGCGGGAGCTTGCGCACGTCAACGTAAAGCCTGTGGGCCCAAACACCAGATAAAGGAGGGGGGATTCCGCAACTCGGGACGCGAGTTTGGGGTGAAATGCGACTCGTGGCATTACGGCTCCGTGTTTCTTGGGCCATCTTGTTTCTTGGGCTCCTAAGTGCGAGGTTGTGAACGAAAAAAGCTTGAAGAAGCGACGGTCAAATAGTCGCCGAGCAACTTCCGACGTCCGACCGAAACGACGATAAGCCACTAAAAGCGTTCTTTCAGAGGCGCCACGAAGCCGGCGGTCGCCACGCCAGAAAACGTGAAATCAGGCCCGCGTTAAAACTTAGGTGCTTGATGCCGGACGCTCACTCAGGTCTTGCGAGACCGGGGGGTCAGATTCACACGAACACGAAAGAATGCAACGCCCTTCATGGGCAGCTCGTACCCTCAAAATTCTTGAGAAAACCAGACAACGATGTGGAACCAGGGTTTAAGGTAAAAAAGGGTGGTTATATAACGCGTGAATGCGGGTCAAGCATGACGTGGAGCAATCGCACAACGAAGAACGCACGTAGTGGTGCAGTGGTGCCTACGAGAAAAAAGGCGGAAGTCTTATCACTCCAACAGTCGGCGAGGGGAATGGTTGTAGGAAAGTATATCTGGAATGGGGGAGGCTCTTTTTAGGGGCTTCTGAGTGGGGATTCCCGCCCTTTATTCAGAGAAAACAAGCCAAAAACGAAACGTATAGAAGGATTCTTCTGACAACTATTGGTGGGGACTCGAGGTAAGAGGATAGGTCATGGCGGCCACTAGCCCGCAGTATGAGCCTGGGGAGCAACCGTGGAAGACGATTTTGTTCGGCTGCTCCGATGACTCGACATGACTGCTCAATCTCTGGAGGATGGACTTTCAAACAATCCATCTATCCGCGATACGCATTTCTGAAAGGAGGCCCGAATCTACAACCCTGCTTGACCAGATGAGAAAAATTTTTTGGACTCTTATCAATGGGGCTAATTTTTATAGAGACTAAATCGCCTGAAACAATACTATATTACTCCCTTGGGAGGCTGGTCAAATTGAAAGGAAGCAATTCGTGGAGATTTAGTGTTTTGTCAGCTGTGACTGGGGTTGGGGTCTTTTACTTAAGGCAGCATCTGTCAGCGATGTTAGTGGGTCGTGGCGATAATCGGATTCTGCGGGAAAGGGTTTTTGTCCATAACTGACGAAGGGTCGGAAAGTGGTATTAGACTGGGCCTGTTTCAGATGATTGGGGTGTTTGGTGGCTCAAAGGAGTCCGCCACTGGGGAATGTCAGTTCTCAGGGGGATTAGTGGGGAGGGCACCCCCCTTGATTTGCTGGAAATGAGGAAAAAAAAAAGAAGGCTGCTGCCGAGAATCAGAAATCGGTCGTCATTAAAATACATATCCTTCGAATCTGGTCGGTCGGATCTCGTTTTGGCCCGACATTGAAGGGAGGGAATCGCCCTGGAAATCCCGCGATAGCAGGGGGCTCCAGTGATGGCGACGCACGTATACACGACCGGGAGCGTAAGACAGCGAAGTGGGGAAAGTCCCGAACTAGCGGGTCATGGGGGTGATTCTTCAGGTCTCCAGCAGACAATTTTTCTTTTGCGATACCCTTGAATTCCACCCGCAGGGACTGCTGGAGACAGTAACGGAAGGTTAAAGCGACACGATACTGAGAAAGGGGTCGAAGTTGATCTTGACCGATTGGGGGAGGAAATCCCACTAGGAGATGAAAAATGATAGGGTCGTTATGAAAAAAGAAGCAAGTGTGTCGCAGGCTAGGATATTTCTGCAGATCGCTCTAACAGAAACCAACTTCATTGGGAATTAAAGAGCAGATCCGACAGGATCTATTTCTACAGTCAAAATCGCGTCGGGGTGAATACCGACTATATCGAAGGTAGCAGATCCACGTTGGAGGGGTCAGGAAAAATATCTAATAACTCTTTGGGAAGCTCGACTAAGGGTGAAGGCTGAAAAGTAGTTAAACGGGGGGAAAAAACAGTGGCGGCCAGGCAGTGTCACAAAGCTTATATTGCAAAGAAAGGAGGGCGCTGTTGGGATCGATTCAGAATGAAGTGTATGAATCTACAGCTAGAGGACGCGAGATGATTCAGAATCTGCGGGTGAGAAAAGGGGAGAAAACCTTATGCCCGTTATCCTGCTAGATGGAGTGGATTTCCTTGCGATAGTCAAGCTCGAAAGCGGGCAATCCAAAAACAGCGAGAAACCGGAAGAAAGGCAGAATGCTATTTTGGGAAGGAAAAAGACGATTGCGAGATCTAGGTCAGTAGCTCATAACAAAAAAAGCCAATCACGGGAAAGAACTTGTGGGGCAACAACAAACAATCGCCTGCGGGGGGGCTTCTAAAAAAGCGGGGATAAAAAGCGATCGCGCAAAAAACCATAGTAAACAGGCCTTGGAGAGGCGTAGTGGAACCAAACTCACCTGGACTGGACTACAGAATTCCTCCTAAAGGAAAAAACGTACAACAGCCAAGGAGTAAAAGATCTAGGGGATGGGGAACCTAACCCAACTGATCCCCAAAAAGCACAACTAGGCGGACTCGCAAGAGAAGGGGATTCCTTTCCCAAAAGGGGAACATATCCTGGGCATTCAACAGGATAGGGAAAAACGAGAATGAGATATAAAGAAAGTGGCGACTTGAGCCTAGGAAAACACACTTGAGAAGAGGTGTCAGTTTTTCCTAGCGAGAAGTAGCACCGAAGGGCGATAACGCGAGGGGGAGAGGGATGGGAGAATCCGGAAGCAAGCGAATAATCAGTGTATAAATTCAGAGGAAGGAGAAATTTAACCCATCGGCTAAGGGGGCGATGCGGGGGACTAGTGGGAGAGGAAAGAAAGATCAGTGATGACCGAAGAAAACTAATCGGAGATAGAAAGGAATCCTCTTTACGTTTATCGCTGGTTGCCTTGGATCTCTAACAGGGCGGGATAAAACCCAACAAAGAATAAAATAAAGAGCCTAAAATTTTTGAGGGGACTAGCAAAAAGTCAATCAAAAGTCGGCTCGATCTGGCGACTCAAAAGAGGGGGGTAGCTTCGGACGGACCAATAGTCAAAAACTTGAACAAAAGCGGGAAAGGATTATCGCAGGGGGTGAGAGGGTTGTCGATAAACTTGCCCGGCGGACAACTCATTCACGCGATGTGAAAAGCATAACCAAGGGGTACTTAAGAAGGGTAAAAAATCCAGGCGGAAAGGACGTGGAGGCCAAGGTCGACGCTTGCCGGGGAAGCTATTCTTGGAGTGAGGAAGAAGGACTTCGTGTAAACGTTCTGGGGTGGGGGTCAGTGTAGGGGGGGGGGTGTGGGGGCTTTCGAGACCAATTCCAGATAAGAGAAAGCCATCTCCAAAATCTCGGGGTTAAATCAAGCGGGACTAACTTGGAGGGAAGGACAGTGTCTAAACAAGCTCGTCGGCGCACCTCTTCAAACGGCGCCGAGTGATCTGTTTGGCGGTTTACTGGTGCTGGAGAGGAGAGACGATTGAGCTACTTGAAGAGAAAGGACAAAAGAGCTGCAAGAATGTTAATTGGGAGGAAAAAGGGGGCCCGCAAGTAATGTCCTTCTTCACTGAGCACCGAGGAACGCTCGTAGTCAGAAAATAGAATTTTCGAAGGGGAACCGGAGCGGCTCGTTTTGAGGCAGTTAAGAGCCAATGGGAATTATGAGGTTTTTTGCCCCAAAGGATGACACGGTGAAGTCTAGGGGAGGAAATAAAAGATCCCGGGGAAAAGAAATGTTAAGGCGCCGTCGAGTAGCGTAATGGTGGCGACGGGGCCTCTCTTTCGCGAAAGTCAAGTGGGGGAGCCATCGGAAATCGGGAAGCGAGGTAACTCCAACAAGAAAAAAAAGAAGAAACTCATGCCACGTGTAAGCCGGGATACTTGAAAATGAAAATGATAAACGAGGGCAGGAGGGGGGGAAACCCACATCAGAACGGGACGAAAAGAAACACTGGACCCGCAGGGGTGTCTATCATCGAGAAACGTTTCGGTGGGGCAGTGACTCGTGGGAAAGGAAAGTCAAACAAGGGAAGGCCGGCGAAAGATTGTTCCCTCGAACCTATACCAGTCAAAACTGAGAAGGCATTGCCTGGGAATACAAAACTGGACGAGGGGGAAGGAAGTGGTAATGAAGGCGAGACACCCAAAGCCGGAAAAGCGGGGACGAAACGAAAGAAGAGTTCAGGCGAATCCACCCCGGAGATGCCGTGAAACTGACGTACTCAGGGACAGGAAAGCGAGTCACTGGCTGACATAACACTCAAGCTTCGGGGAAATAAGATTACAAACGGGAAGAATTGGATGGGGATAGAAAAAGAATCGTCAAAAGAACCATCTGAAATTTCAAGGGACACAGGTTAACGTAAAATGGAAGATAACAAAGGGGAGAAAAATTCGCAGGAGAAAAGATCTTTCCAACGGTCGTCTTCAAAAGGCGCGCCAAGTCCTTAAAACGTCGGCCCCACTTGACCAAAATAATCTATCTGAAAAATGAAAAGGGTTTCAATCGTCGAAAGTCACCTACTAGGGGTAGTCAGGGGCGTCGTCGCCCAAAAACTGGGGTATGCCTCTAACAGGTGAAAGATCAATTAAATTACATCTTTTTCCGGACACGTTGAAACTTTATTGGGGGGGGGGGTCGAGAAATATTAACATAGAAAGCGGCTGAATCTGAGTGGTCTCAAAAAATCAAGTATTAAATCTCAGCCTCCTCGTAATATCCTGGGTACACGGAAACAGCTAGATTTCTTCTTCGATAAGCGTACTTTTCTTGGAAAGCTTCTACATGCCTTCTCAAGGAATGGGAGACTCAGTGAACCTCCTGAAAGACCAATCGGTTAAGAAGGTGCTTGACGACAGATGGATTCCGGCTACATGCGAGGGGCCGCGTCGACAACGGTAGCCAAACAACGTGCCAGTACCCGGAAGACGCCGATAAAGTAAAAAAAACATCTACTCAACGAGGTAGGGGAGAGTACGACATTCTTAATATTTTTCTCACTTTCCCGGAAAAGAAAGAAGGAAAATCAAAGAGGGAGTGGGGGGGGGGGGGGAAGGTTTTATTGACCGAGCAGAAACAACAACACTGGAGTAAGAGAGAAGAAGAGAAAGTCAGAAAACTCGTACCAACACTCAAAAAAGTAGGTATTTACTGCTGTTAAGGAGGGAGATAAGTGGAAAATCTTAAGAATGTCTGAGAGGGGGAAAAAAAGCCGGGTTCGCGGGGCTTTCTTTATATATCGCGGAGAATGATAAACTCTCTCATTGAATTTGGGACGGGGAGAAGTGCACTATGCAAAAGAGCCGGTATCGGGGAAGCCGCGGAATAGTCGACTAAAGGACTGGAAAAATGGAGGGGGGGAAAAAGGGATGGGTCTACGGAAGGGAAAGGTCGCCGGAGGGTACGCCGGCTGCAGGCGAAGCCTGAAGGAGACACTACTTTCCGTAAAGAACTACTCTGACCATCTGCGGGAAGGGGGGATTTACTCCCCTGGCTGAGACTATCCTCAGAGGAAGAAGAGGAGCGGGAATAGGAGAAAATCCAATACACCGGAAGGTTTCCTGCCCCCAGCTTTCCTAGCTTTATCTTGCCATAGGGGGACTGGGAAGTCAATTGTCCGGTGGGGGGGTTTGGGGGAACGACTAACTACGTAGAAGAAGAAGGCTTTCGAGAGGATAACAAGAAGGTTGGCAGAACGCACAAGAGATTGGGGGAAGGTGTGCTACCGGGTAAGGCGAGGGGCAATAAGACGGATCTTAGAAGGCCGACGTAGAAAATGGCCGGGTCGTCGTTCTAATTCTGTCATTTTGCTTGGCCAGACCGGGTCTTCACTTACGTGCCATAGGAAAAATCTGGGGAATCAGGCCACCCAAGCCAAAGGAGTGGGAAGGGTTACTTTGGTCCTCTCAGCCTTATTGCTATCAGCCTGGGCCGAGCCGTCTTCAAAGTCGTCGGCAGTATACTTACTCGTCCCTACGGTTGAGTTCGACGCAAATATGAGTTAACTGGGAGGGAGGAACTGACGGAGAGGTCGTTGGTTCACTCGAAGGCAGTACCTTCCGGGAACGACGTCCAGAGGAAAGGCCGAGCAGAAGAAGGTTGGTCCTGGGTTCGAGACGCTGTACCAAGTCGCTCCTAAACGGTCACCTGGTTTTGCTCGCTAAAACAAAAACGAGTTTGAACTAACCAAGCAACAAGGGTCTCTAACGCAATAATAAAGAGTGGCAGGTGGGTTATGCAATGGGCTGATTGGTGTTCCCCCGTCCAGCGAAAAGGAGGAGAGTCATTTAAGGAAGCGGCCTAAAGGTTACGGGGGGGGAGACGCCTGCGTCGTGGAGGGACTTGGTGGAGAAGCTAGAATTCACTGGGAGGGTGAAGGTGTAGCAAACCCATCAATGTAGCGAAGAGGGAGTTACTCTGTCTGCCCCATGGCTCAAGATCTTCCGTCATTGGTAGAATGGCACAGTTCATCGGGGGGTGAGCTTACTTCACGGATCAACAGTCAGGCCGGTTGGGGAAACACCATGAGGCATCAAATGCGTTTAGATGATTCCAGCAAAAAACGAGTTCTCAGAGTGCGGAGAAAAAGTTCGCTCGATTAGGGACGTGGCAGAGGCGAGTGAAAGCGGAATGTTCGTGGGCCATTTCTTTTGAGCAATGAAAAAGAGGATATCGGGGGGGGGCTTCTCTTGAATAGAGCCAAATAAGGAGATGAGTAGGGACTTTCAAACTCCCAGAAACGAGGAGGGACCTCCTAGCCACTCGGGCTGGTTAAAGCGGGGGAAGCATAAGCGAAGCAAGGTCGACCACAGGAAAGAGACCTAAAAACCCGGGATCAGGGAAACGACGTTCCGAAAAAGGGAGAGGTCCTTGGAGATTGCCGTACAAGAGGGGGAGACGGTAATTGGTCTACTTACAGGAACAAAAAGAGAGAGGGTACAAGCATCGTAGGAGCAAAGGAAAGGGTACGCTGTAGGACAGGTGTTTTAGAGTCAACGCACTAAGTAGGGATGGGTGACCATTTCAGGTTCATAAAAGGAGGGGGTTAGAATAGCGTTAATGAGAACAGTGGAAGCAATATTAAACCGTTGCTAAAGCCGACTCAAAGTAGAAGAGAGCCGGAAAAACTTTCCAATTGGCAAGTGACTATGATTTCCTGCAAGAAGACTCACTCTGTGGGTGAGACCAATAAAAAAGGAGTTGTGGTGGGTCTGCTTTTGGATGAGCGTATCAAGGAGCAAGGAAAAAAAAAGGCTTGGGTTCTCGGCAAACGCCCAGTTTGATCAGAGCTAACAAGGGACCGGGGGATAAAAGTTAATTAGTGCCCGATCTAGAGATTAGTGTACCGGAGGTAAACAAGGAGAGGTACGGGCGACGCCATCCAACGAGGTGAAGGAACCAAGATCAAGGGGGACCGCTGTTGCAAAAGGGAAAAGAAATGTACTGAGCAATCATGACTTCTCATCGCGTGGAGGTTGACATTTACTGAAGACCATCAAAGAACAGAAAGCATCTGAAAGGGCATTCGAAACGTCGAGAGAAGAGGGATCTTAAAAAAGGGCGTGACACATCTTATAAAACGCGTGTTGGGGGGGGAACTAGGAGCAAGTCTAAACAGAGTTTCGAAAGAAGAACCGCATGCATACTAGTATGACCCTTGGTCAGTGTGCAGGGGGGTGGAAGGACTGCGGTAGTCAGCACGGGAAAAAAAAAGGGTGCTGGCGGGAACAGGGGGTTTTGGAATTTACCTTACTGTCATCTCATGTGCCGGACCTCTGTAAAAGGGGGCGTGGAAGGGAGAGTATTAACGAAAGGGGGGCCAGAGGAAAAGGACTAGTCAGAGGTGAAGTGTTAGGAATAACCATTCAGGTGAAACTTTGAAAAGGATGGGTGGTGGTAGCATAATCTGCGCGGACCGCCTTGGCGCTTGTAAATCAATTCGAATAAAATGGGGGGGGCGTACCCACCAGTTCTTTCGCGAGGGGCTTTGTTTGACTTCACCTAAAGATCGCATAGGCAGTCAGGAAATAAACTATCCTGAGGCGATCTGGAGGGCTGAGCAGGCTTGGGGGGAAGCTGCCCGGGGAATACTGGCGAGAAGAAACTATAAATCCAAGGCCTAGCGGCTCCTGACTAGATCTACAAAATAAAGAATCAGCAGAGCGACTTTCATAGAGTTCCGAAAAAAAGAGAAATCTGGTAAGATTCTGGACATCTGCTTGAACAAACAGACAGACCCTAAATTCCAGAAGGAAAGGGAAATGGCAAAAAAAGGAATTCTTTAAGCAAGGGGAGAAATTTCATCGCGAAAAAGAGACGGTCGAGGCAATAAGTAGGTTTCATCAGTATTGGGCGAAAATCAAAAGATGGTAATCGTTTAGGATGAACCAAAAGAAGGGAATGGTCAGTCTTCAGGAATATTGGCATTTGAGG
>Ga0179593_1340045_pt1 | contig 10310 bp, 11 predicted proteins | sample CZODoug2_1_08_16_FD_185931 | JGI IMG/M metagenome (GOLD analysis project Ga0179593, IMG submission 185931) | Vadose zone soil fungal communities from Angelo Coast Range Reserve, California, USA - CZODoug2_1_08_16fungal (PacBio error correction) | ecosystem: Environmental > Terrestrial > Soil >...
TTCTTAAAAAAATGGGACTGCGAACAAGCCTTTCTCCTGATTAAGACAAAGAGCGAAAAGAAGGTCTTCCGAGACCGGGGCAATAAAAAGAAGATTGGCTGACTTTAAAGGGAGAGTGCGGAGTGCGGGCTGCTTCGGGAAACATAAAAAACCGTGACTTTTGTAACAGGGAGCTTCGAAACGACGGGAAGAGTGGCTTCATTGAGAAAAAGGGTGATAAACCGAGGCCTATCTTAATGGGTACTAAAAAAACGCCTCACCACTCAGCACTCACTAGGGAAAAGTCAATCGCATATCGTGCAAACAGGATCTCGGAAAAACTTAAAGAGCGCGCGAGCTAAGAGGTGCGACGCCAAAATGATTTGGTCGTCGGGGGAAAGGACGACTTCTGCTCGGACAAAGATTAGAGAATACGAAGCGCTCTCCTTAGGTAAAGTGGAGGAGGGTATACTAGTAGTGTCGAAAGTTCGATTCAGCTTGCACTAACGATCGTAGCAAACGGCAGTGGGAGGGAGGGGGAGTTAAAGTGAGAAAAAAAGAGCGCACGACCTCCGGAAACATCTCCTATGTTAGCACGCCTGCCCTCCCTCTCAATAAAGTTTAGATCCGATAACACTGGGAGTCTCGAATCGCCGCGTGTCAGCAAACCATCTACGGGATTCGTGTCGCATAAGGAGGGGGAGAAACCTAAAGGGGAACCTAGAGGAGAGGCCGTGCAAATTCCTCTATACTCCGGGGGAAGCCCAGCGCCAAGGACGGTGGTCTGCCATCGTATAGAATAAAACCTATAATAAACTACACCGACGAGGAGTCTAGACCTAGAGTACGAAACAACGATCCTGAAGGCCGAGTTGAGCCACGCCTTTGAGTCTAAGAGGAAAGTCTCCACGACGGACGACGATAAAGGGCACGAAAGACAGAGATAGAGGCGCACGCCGCTCTGGCTGCTACTACTAGCCTCTTGGGATGGGGGGGGGGGTTGGGGGGTCTCTACCAGGGTAAAAGGAAAAGCGCAGACACGCAACAAAGTGACTCCCTCATTCTAGGATCTATGCTTCTGTTTCAAAGAGGAGGGGGGGTCGCATCTGGACTCCAAAAAATCGTGGGGCGGCGGGTTCAAACAAGAACACGTCGCGAATAGGAGGGCTAGTGGGGTCATCGGGTCTCAAACTTCGAGGAGAAGAGAAGGAGGGTAATCCGGACAAGTCTGCTTAGGAAGGAGTGAAACGACGGCTGGCATGATCGCGCATCATAGAATACTAGAGGAATCAAAATTCATAGCCACAAAGGAGGAGGCGACGCAGGATGAGTGAATCTCGGAAACGAACGCTTCTTAAGCAACCTACACGCTAACTAATGGAATTCCTGGGGGAATCCTAAGACCACAACCGAGAGCCGGGCGTAAGTCGAAGGGAACCGCGCACTTATCAGGGAAGCTCGAACTCTGAGCCTCCTTAGAGCTCAAGGGAAAACGAAGGCGGAAACGAGGAAGACCTACCAACGGCTGAAATCATAAAAAAGCCTCAATCGATACAGGGGAGAGCAAATTTAAAATTAGCTGGGGCTGCACCAACTCGGCGGGACGCGCGACCGTCAACCATAAAAACTTTTCTCTCGCCGGTACCCCCTGTTAATGAGAAGAGGAATAGACAGAATCTCTCCAGGGACCAACGGATGCTTTCCCCAAAGAACACTGGATCAAACAAGGGGAGAGATTCCTGGAAAAGTGCGGGAAAAAGAACTCTGTCTCGTACGATCCTCATCGCCAAGCCACGGGAACGCGAATGAAGTTTTGAGACAAAGGCCGCGACTCGGACGCGGCTACCTCGTGCGGAAACGCCCGGTGAAAGGAGCAGGAGCAAAGGGAGGAGCCGCAAAGGCTAAAAACGACAACGAAATCAACTTTTCCGGAAATCTGCGGCGCACAGATCTCAAGAGGGACCTCAAGTTGCGACGGAGGTCTTCATAAAGAGCGAGGGGAAGGGCCGAAGAGCCGCAGAAGCTGGAAACGGGACGAATGCAGGAATCTCTCTGCAGGAGATCGTTAGTTTCAAAAAAAAAAGAAAAACGACAATACGTCCTCCCCCACCCAAAGGGAAACGTCACAGAGAGATCTCTCGTGGGGGCAAAGAAGGCCGAATGCAATCAAGGACCGCGAGTCCCTGGAACGGCGAGAATGCTTGGCGTGGCAACGAGAGGTTCTGGCTCTCTGACATTCATAAACCGTCGCAAAGAGGGGGAGATCACTGAGAGGAAAGGCTGAAAGCGCACCAAAGAGGGAAAGCCCACGTTTGACCGGCGAAGTCGAAGTGGGGTTTGGAGTAACTGGTCTACTAATTCAAATTCTCTGGTACATCAAAGGACCCGACGGCCCAGGAATAAAATTAGCGGAGGAGAGGGATAGGAGAATCCTCCTCGGGCTGGTAGGTTAGATCGCGACCGCTAGATTCTTTACTCCGGGGGGTCCAGTGGGCCGGTCCAAGGGGGGAGTGCCTCCGTACTATGAGGCACAAGGATTGAGAGCGCTAAGCGGCGTTAATTTCAAGCTCCGGACTCGATTGACAGTTCTCCTTCAAAACAAAAAGGGGTGGAACTACCATTCCTCTGCAGCCTGGATCTCCCCAAAAAGGGGAATCGAGAGAGTAGGGGGGGGAGGGGCCAGTTGTGGAGGGGGGAAACCCCGGTAGGGGAAGGTCAGGGATGTGGTGCTGCGAAGGGAGGCGAAAAGCGGAAACCCGAAGGGAAGTGCTGGGAAAGAACGTGTCACGCGGTGGGCAGCTGCTCGATAAGGGGTGGGCTAAAGGACTCAAAGGGAAGTGGAAGAGACTTAGCTGTGTGGAGAAGGGGGGGAAGAAGCGAGATGGCAAGATGGACCCCTAGAGGGCGTACGAAACTCCGCCGAGGGGAACGTTGAACGTTCCTCGGAGCAAGTGCTAGGGAGTCTTGATTTGGGTCTGGAAGGGCATAAGTCGTGAACCTCCGAAGAAGCAAGAACAGAGAGTTGGATTAAAACTAAGCCACTTCGATTTGCGCCACAGCTACAAAAAAAAGGAACTGAAAGTTTCACTTCTTACAAAAAAAGCACATAGAGGTAGGCACGAAAGGAGCAAGAACAAAGAATTATACGAAACCTGGGACCTATCCTCACTGAGTCGGGGGGGGGGAAGTCGGGGCTAGGGAGGGTCCTTAAAGGAAGGTAAGAGGAAATCCTCTGTCTGAGATCCGTAAGAACCGACGGAAGAACGGGAGCGGGTCTCATAAGAGAGGGGCTGGTACTATATCTCGCCGTTCGGTCAAAAAGGGGAGATGTAGTCGCGCACCTGACCGGTAGATAGGTGGATTAATAGAGGTCCACTAAAGCTTAGGTCTTGAACATAGCGGGGGGAGAAGTAAAATTGCACCGACCTCTTCCGGGCGATGGGAGGCAAGCAAAGCTAGGGAAGGGGGCCGCAGGCCTCGCGCGATGCACAATATCTCACTTGTAAAAACCCTGGGAGGAGTGATCTTTGAAGAAATCGGCGCTTAAAGTCGAGGACTCAGGTCTCGCTAGAGATTCCCGATCCTAAGGGGGAGGAGGCTGAAATTACGATGCATTTCCGGATGTAAAAGGGGGGGGAAAAGGGAATAGGATCTGGCAGATCAGTGCTCAACGTTCGCCCAGGGCACCAATCACCTGACAACCTCTCGATCGATCTGCGGGCCTCTAGCCAAGAGAAGGAAACCAAACACCAGAATAGAATCCCGAAGTAAAAGTATTGAATCAATAATACAGGCGATCAAGGCTTCCGTTCGCCTCTTCCCGTGAGGGCCAAAAACTCCATGAGAAAGCCGGGGTTCGCCACAAGCGTCGAGCTCTGAGCTAAAATCTATGAAGACGATTTGGTCCCCGGCTGTGGATTAGGAGGGAGATGGGGCGTAGTGTGGAGGGAAGGCAATACTCTAGGCCAAAAGAAAAGTTGATACATGAAGAAAAAAATCTACAGTAACCAGCCGGGGGAGTCCGACGACAGGTCTGCCTCGCCCCCGAAGAACTCCAACAACTCCAGGAGCTCCTCACTATCCCGCTAAATTGCAGGGAGCTCGGAGTGGGTAAACCGGGCCCTCGGAACTATGAAGCCTCTTTCTAAGCTGTCGGAAGAAAAAGAGTGGCCGCAGGAAGAAAGGCATGGGGTGAAGGCAAGAATGATCATCTCAACAAAATATAGAATCCCAAATAAATCCTTGCGCAACCAGTTTCTAAAGAGAGGCGACAAAGGGCTTACAAGAAGTTCGTGGAGGGCCAGCAGAAAGTCAAAATCTCGCGGAGGAAATTTAGAGGAGAAGGGAGGAGGTGGACGGGACGTCTATTTGGGAATCGCCCTTAGGCGGTCTGTCACTAAGGAGCAGGGGGTCGTGAAACAGGAGGGATGCGAGTCGGCGACGGATCCACAGCCTAAACTCGGTTTGAAGTACTAACACACTCGCATCGCCTCTAGAACAAAACAAAAGAGCGGGGCCTTATCTTAACTGCGTTCTAATCTAAATACGAATCAACCTAAAAGGGAGGATAGATGGTGCGACCCAAGCTTGGTAGAATGAGTTGGGAAAGGAGCAGAAAGAAAAAGCGAACGCTCATTCACACAGGGTATTCGTAATCCGCTGTTCCCGGTGGGGGAAGAGAAACGAAGGAGCAGTCAGAAAAGGAGAGTTAGGAGGTGGAAAGGAAAGAGAGGGATACTGGCATGTCGGGGGGCATTCGGGTCAGAAACAAGCGAACCTAGCCAGGGCGTCAGCTGGAAAGAAGTCAAATTCGATAAAGGGGCTAAAAAGGGGGAAAGCTCTAGGAAGTAAACTGGCGAATAGCTCAAAGTGTTGCTTCAACCAGATCCTAAAACAAAGAAAAAGAGGGTCTGTCGAGAGGAGAAGGCTGGAATACTCGACGCTCGAGACCTTCTGGTCAAAAAACTAGATCCTCTTGTACTCCACTCAAGTAGTGGGGGTGGGTTCCTAGGTCGCGAAGGAGGGGGGTCACGAATCCTCGGGAGGAGGAAACAAGAGATGCTCGAACAACACACGGGTACCGAGAGGTTGCGAGAAGAAGAGACCGCGGGAAACTACCGTCAGGCTTATTCCACTAATCTCTAAGAGTCCATATAAATATAATCCTTCGCAGTTGAGCGAGGGAAAAGGAACTAAAACCGAGGGTCGCTAAAAAATCTTGTCCTGACCTAAAGCAGCGACATCAAAACGACTGGGGGGAGAGGGGATAGGTCGCGTCTACTACCCCCAGAGAACGGTTCGTATACTGGAGAAGAACCTCGAGGGACGTCGAAAGTCTTGCCTCGCTAATCTTGGAGAAAAAGGGGGAACGACGTGAAGAGGGCGGAAAAGGGCAGGAAGACAGAGCGAGCGGTAGGGGCATTAGTCGGAAGGAGTAACATTCACTCGAAGTCACTAAGAAAGACTACATGAGCTCGGACGGGAGAGAAAAAGAGTAGCAATCGCGGGGGGGTCGACTCGCGATTTCAACGGCAACTATCGAGTTCGGGGAGACAACGTCCACACGGAAAGGAATCGAAGGATATGAAAGACACTGTGAAGGAATACGTCGACCACCAAAGCAGAGCACTTAGTCGATTGAATAACCCGACGGAAAAAATATCCCGCCTCGTCGAAGGAGGGAGAGGAGACCTCAACTACAGGAGGGCGAAGATACTACGTGAAAGAATCTCCGGGGGTGATACACCCTACTTCTCTCGCCAAAGACTATAGATAAAGGGGGGTCTATCAGAAGGGGGACGAGATTTATTTCATATCACAGATGTCTTGACGCATCTGAACCTCGGGGAGGAAGGGGGTTCTCCGAGGGTAACAATGGAACGCCTCTGCGCGCGAGAATACTCTTGTCCTCCAGCGGTTGACTGGATAGGTACAGGAAGCATTAAAAAAGAAAAAGACTTGAAAAGGGAATCAGTAAAAGATACGAAAGGCCAGAAAGAATCGCTCGCAGCTAAGATTCAGGGCGGGGAAAGTTTCGCCACTAAAAGAGCCTGAGGGGCAGCTCTACCGAGTGCGCAAACGGCCCCGGGGACGCGGAGAGTGTTGATAAAGACCTCTAAAGAAAGTCGACCTCTTTCAAGGGGACTCTGGTGGACTGGGAGACAGCAGGAGAGTAAAGCGAGGAATGGAAGGGGGGACGTCGGGAGTACAGAGGAGTACGTTGCAGCGTTACAGAGTCCCGCATCTATAGCGAAGTTCAAGGAAGAGGAGAGGGGTACAGGTATTCGTCGGCATTAGGAAAAAAAAAAGAAAGAAGAAACAGAAGAAAAACACCACGCGCGGGAAAAGAGTCTTCAAAAACAACAACTGAATTATGAAAAAACCCTTGAGGGTGTCTTCGGTTTCGATACTACCTAAGGAAGGAGATCAAAATGAACGAGCGATCCTGCAGGGACAGGACAAGCGGGAGAGGGGAGGAGGATAGCGAGGAAGTCAAGAGTAAAACTCGAGTAAGGACCGGCGTTAAACGTTCTACTTTCGAAAGCGGAGACCGGGAAACCAACGATTCCCGGAACCGGACGTCGAGAGGAGGAAGGGGGGGGAAAGGGGGAGACGGATTTCTCAGAACATCAGCTCCGGAGGGGTAGAACCGGGCCTTGGATACAAGTATCAAGAGACAAGGAAATGCTTGGAGAAAACTCGAGAAGAGAAGAAAAAGAGTGGAAGATTGGGGAAGAGGAGGAGAGGTTGAAACGAATTTCATGACTAAGACCTGGCCATGAAGGGCTCAAAGGTGAGACATGATTTTTCTGGGAAGAACGCATCAATCTGGAGATCTCGTTAATGTGTAGGCGAGCAAGCTCGGCCAGGGACCCGAGGAGGAAAAAAATCAGGGGGAACAGTCGCGCTTTTGGGGAATAAGGTACATCTATGAAGTCCATCCTCGGCGCAGGTGATAGAGCAAAAAGGGATGGAGCGAGGGGAGAGCGAAAGGGGTAGGAGTGGTCCTCGGTCTCTATCATTGAACTCTTGACTTCGACCAGGGATAGAACCCACATGCAGATAAGAATCGAGCACGTCAAAAGTGGTGCCAAGAGATAAAAAACGCTCAGCGTGTTGGCGGAAGGAGAAGAAATTTAACTGGGAAGAAGCGTCGACGGTGGGAACTGGTGGGGTTTTCGGGGCAAAAACTCTAATCGGACGATCCGACCGCAGCGAGGATAAAGGGGGCCTTTTCTCGGACGAATTTAGATCAGAGTCACGTGGTCGAGGGTCCAGTGTCGAAAAATAAGGAAAAAGAAAAAGAGCGATTGAGGAAATGACGGGCACATCCTCAAAAAAAATCTGGGCCTTGTGCGACGAGAAAAGAAAAAACACACTCTGACGGGAATGTTGCAAATGCCGCACACACGAGAGGAGTCAAAAAAAACTAAACACGGCCGTAGACGCTAAAAACCGCTCATCAGGGGAGAGGGGCGAAGAGGAAAGTAAGGATTGGGGACGTTCAGCCTCCTTCAAGGATCCAGGAACGAAGTGGGGGAGGAGTTGTGCGATGAGAAGAGCGAGGGGGGAAAGAGGAGAGAGGGGATCGGGGGGGGATAGGAGCGCGAAAGAAGATCGGCCAGGGGGAAAAAAGATCTAGGACTTCAAAAAAATGAGTTACATCTGGATGGGAACTGGGGGTAGTAGATCTCGGTCAGAGAAGGTCGGAAGGGTCGTGAACCAGAATCACGGCTATGGGGGGAGAGTACGGTGCCGACCACTGATGTTTTAAGGGGAGGAAAGCTGAGGCTCGGGAGGGAAGAAGGCGCCGGTCTCGGGGGGGAGACCGCGAGGGACCGCACTTTCTCACCTAATTCGAGGCTCGAGGGAGTGGCCAAAAAAAAGCCGAGGCTGGTGAAAAAAAAAAAAAGAAAGAGAGGAGAAAGGTTTTCTCTCGAGAGGATTCCCGTCAGCAGGAGGGAGATGAGAAAAGACTTTCCTCGGGGGAAGTTGAACTGCTTAAAGGGACAAAAGGCAGAAGAAGGCTCAGGTTAGCAAAGGCCAATCACCTGAACCTTAGGAGAAGAAGAGAGGAGGGAGGGCACGCTCGACAAACCTGCGGAATTGGAGCCCCTCGTTGATCTGCCAATCCGTCACCCGAAAAGTGCAGCAACGCTCGTGAATAAAAATTCAAGAGAGGAGAGCAAAGGGATGCAATTCGCCGGACGTCCCGTTGAGGAGCTGCCAAAAGCCGGCAAACTCCGGTGTCCGCAATTCTTCTATCAAATAAGAACGCAGAGAAGAGAAAGGGGCGTATAAAGAATATGTAGGGAAGCATATGAGGAAGAATGGGAAAAGTCAACAACTCGGTTTGTAGTTTCGTAGGGTGACGGTTTTGTGAGTTGACGAAAAAACACGACGCTAGGCCCCGAAGGAAAGGAGAATGAAAAGGAAAACCTAGCTACAAAGGGAAGCCTATCAGGGTTCACGAAAAAAAACAGAAAGATCCTGAGCCGTCACACCGAAACAGATCCGAAGAAGAAGACAATCTCGCAAAATAATAGTCTCGAAGATGTTGCGGTATTTGAAAAAAAAATCTGTGGAAGAAAGGCTTAAAGAGCTTGCTAGCAAGGAGAAAAGGGGGAAGAAAGGGATTTTGAAAATCAGATCTCTAAAAAAAAAACCAGGTCGGATCTGAATGGCGTACAGCAAAGGAGGCAAGTCTACAAGAAGGTAGCCGACAAGAGGACTCAAGCAATCGTGGGATGAAAAAAAAAAAAGGGAGGAAAGATGGAAAGGCAAATCAGGGAAAAAATCAACTCGAGGGAAGAAAATTACGGATATTTCGGGCGGCGTTCGATGGTGATCTAGATCGTCCAGGAAATACGGTAGCTGCGATCGAGGAAGCTTCGATTCTTCGGTGATCACCTGCGGCCCTCGAGGTGAAAAAGACCACACCGAAAGAAGAAGAAACAAAAGGAGCAGCGGCCTTAAGACGGCAGGATAGGGGAGAAAGCGAACTATCCGGGGGCTCTCGAGAAGACGACTAGGAGTAGAAAAACCCAGTGTGCTAAGTGGGGAGGAACAAGCACTGGAAGACGGCGAAAAGGGAAAGAAGGGGGGCGGAGAAAGAGGATTCGATGAGACCAAGCAAGTCGCGACGTCTGGGAAAGCGATCACGAGGTCGCGCGGATCAGTCTCGGAGGGAAGCGCCGATAGGAGTAAGAGGGGGAGGGGCTTGGAAGGGCTTTCGAAAGGGGGAGACACGGGCGACCAAGAGACAAGCAAGGGGTCGCCCCTTAAAGATCCCACGTCGAAGATCCCAGCGCGAAGGCGAAAAAAGAGAAATTGAGGAGTAGAGAGAAAGCAAGGTCTTGTCGGCAACGAAAGGAAAGATCCTAAAGAAGAGGGGAGGGGGTTCGAAAAGGGAGAGGGGGGAAACTCTGCGCGCGAAATTAGAAATTGAGCCCCCGGCCTCGATCGAAAAAACTCCAAGGAAATTTTGGGGGAAAACCAAACCACCCCCCCCCCGGCACAGACGTACGGAGGAAAAAGAGCCGGATCTGGTTCACGAAAAATCCGCAGGAAAAGGAGGACCTGAGTATGACAAGTCGTCGCCGCATGGCTCACCGAAAAGCTCTCGGAAAACGTACGGAGCAGACTTCTTCCACGACGAAGGCGAGGGATGAAGAAACCAAGCGACCGCAATCAAGAACGCGCTAGGCTTAGGAAAAGAAAAGGAACGGCTCAAAATTCTCATAGGATCGTGAGTCAGGTCAAAGGAAAAAAATCAGGAATCCTCCAATGAGACGGAGAGGATCGAGGGTAGACGACTAACGGAGGAAAGCGTTGGAGTCTCTTCTCAGGGGCAAACCAGGGGGGGGTCTTGGAAAGATGCTCGCTCGGCGGCATCATGATCCAAAAAAGTGGCCAATGGATCAGAGAGAGGCAGGAAAAGGAAGTTCAATCAAGAGAGCAGTCTTGGACTAGTAAGTGACGATACATCTGTAGAAGAAAAATAAAATCAAAAGGATATGACTTCGAAAGAAAAGCGGCAAAGTAGAACATAGCGAAAGGGAGGTAGAAGAAAGTGAGGAGGGTACCACGCTCGGCCTCTAGTTCGAGGATCAACCTCAAACAACTCTAAAAAGTCTTCAAAAAGAGATGGAGTATCCGCGAACCAACAGAGAGCTTCGTCGACAGTGAAAATCTACTAAAGAAAAAAGAGAGAGTAGAATAGAGAAAGGCTTCTCGCAAGAGAGTTCTCAAGAGAAAAACGGGCTCACCAATAAGAAAGTAAACTAGCAAGTCCCAGTCGCGGCAAAAATCTGACTAGCTATATGAAAGTG
>Ga0179593_1356835_pt1 | contig 10310 bp, 12 predicted proteins | sample CZODoug2_1_08_16_FD_185931 | JGI IMG/M metagenome (GOLD analysis project Ga0179593, IMG submission 185931) | Vadose zone soil fungal communities from Angelo Coast Range Reserve, California, USA - CZODoug2_1_08_16fungal (PacBio error correction) | ecosystem: Environmental > Terrestrial > Soil >...
CAAATTGATATGAGGATGAAGGAACAAATCTCGAGTACCTGTTAAAAGGTAACTAAAAAAAAATAAGTCAGACTCCCATCTAAGAAGGAAGGTAACTGAACAAATTATTAAATGGGAACAAAAGGACTACCGAGGGACTTGGTGACGAAGCGCTGTGGGTAGATTATTCAGGGAGAACACCCAAAGGTGCAAACATGTACTAGCACGGGGGTGGGGTGAGAAGGTGAAATTAAGGGGGGGGCCAAAATGGAAGCGAGCCTTGGCTAGAATTTCCACCTCCGGATCATCGGGGATGAACGAAAGTACTCGACAACGCTCAACGTATCTCCGTGTAAGGGGGGAAGATGACTCCAGCAAGCCTAACCTGACGCGTAATTGTCCAGGGGGGTCTAAAAAGAATGCAGAGGGGGGGGTTTGGATATGGAATAAGTCCCTTGGTTGACGGTAGGGGAAACTACCAACAAAAAACGTTCTTGGAGGATTAAAAATAGATATATCGGACTACAAGCCTGCTCCTAGAATCCTCTTCTCCTGCACTGTCACGTGGGGAGACCCTGAAAGACTCGTCCCTCGTACGTGGGAGTCGGAGGGGGGGCTATTGGTCTAAAGCGACTCGACTGCAGAGTCGTCGTTAGGGGGGGATCCCAATAAGTTCGCTTGGTCAGTGATGCGGCACGAAGACAGAGGGAAGAAAAATCAAGATGATTCGTTTGGACCCGTAATTGTCACGTATCAGACCCCCACCTCGGGGCCGAAAGCAGTCATGACATGGAGGGATGTCACTCCTTCCGAACAAAACGGATCGTGGCACAAGATAGGCAACTTTAGCCGGATTCGGGTCCGGGGTAAGTCCTGCAGGAGAGTGAAGAAAAAAGGCCCCGTGTGCCGGGAAGTCCGTGTTCCGAAGTCTCGATATATGGGCTTAATCACATCTCCCTCGGACCTTGGGAATAAAGCTCAGCACTCAAATGAGCGTCTTTCATCTGGGACGACAGAGACTCGACTAGTAAACGTCGATGTGAACCGGAAAGAGGGAGAAAGGAACCAAAAGAAACATCTGGCTCTGAGGGACAACAGCTTCTACGCGTGGAGGCGAAACCGTGTGAGGTCTCACCGGGTATCCCAGAAATGAAAAGAGGACGTGGAAGGAGAAAGGATAAGGGAACGGGAGGCTTACCAGATCTTTCCCCGCGGGGAAAGGGGCCTGCGCCATGAAAAAAAGCATCACCGTGGAATTACACCAACAAAAAAAGCGATCATCGCGCAGGGGAGAAAATTCAAATTCTAGAGAAAAATGTTCGCAGGAGGGCCGCGTCGGAATCAACATGGATCTCCAAGAACGGACAGAAGATCATTCGAGTTCCTCAAACCTGGAATGGGTTTGGGTGCCAAAAGAGTCGTTCCGAAAAAACATACAAAGATAGGTCACTGTCTGGAGCAAGGCTCGAGGAGGGACGTGAAGGAGGTCAACGAGGAGGAGGCCGAGTTCCGCTATGTGGTTCAGAGAACAAGAAGGAAAGAATTTGGGACAGAGGAAGTGATCATTGGACGTTCGGGGTAGACATTCAAGACGCCGGAGAGTTAGAAAGAGACTGAGAAAAAACAGTTTACTTAGAAAAACTCGGGTTTCATCAGGGTTGAAGAAACAGGTCTTTCCTGGTAGGGGTACGAAGGGGAGGAAGGGGGGAAAAAAACGTGGAAACTTGTGAGGAGTTAGAGGCACGAAAGGTGACCCAAAAGTTCGGAGAAAGGGTTAGTAACTTGGTACCAAAAATTTCGGAACCAGAAGTAAAGAATGAGTAACAACGAGGTCTGGCAGGTACAAAATGGCGATCATGCTGCTTAAAGAGGAATTTCTAAAACGAAAAAGTTAGTCATTTTCACAGACAAAGACAACGTCCAAGCCCCGTGACGAGGGAGTTTTTGACTGGTGTAAGAGGGGAAAGAATTTGAGAAGCGGTTTTGGCCAAACTCCGGGAAAGCAAAGGAAATGTGAGGGACTCACCAACCGGGTCCTGTTTACGGGGAAAAGGTGGGGCGCGTTTGGGGAGAGCTGAGTCGAAGGTTCCAAAGGGCTTGGCCCTTTCTACCATATTTAAAGAGAAGCCTATAATCATGTGGGGGGGGGAAAATTATGAGAAGAGGGGTAAACCACACTTGGGTGCAGTATGGCCAGCGTGTGGAAAAACGTCATTCCAGGGTGTCCAGACTTTTGACGGGGTCCCAAGCTTGAGCCAGGGCGAGGGCTTTGGGTTTTGGGGGATCGGGGTCAATAAGGTTTGGTGTTCACGGGCAAGAAAGGAAGGCAAAACTTGAGATGGAAAAAAAATACAATTGGATCACGAATCGTACTGGGAACAGGGGTTCAAAAGTAGTTGAGGGCTCTGAACTGGGCGTAGAAGGGGAAAAAAGCATCCGAATAAAGTTCTAACCAATAGTAGTCGTGAAAAAACCCATACTCATATGGAAAGGCACACTGTCAAAAGCGTCGTGAAAGAGGGGGGGGGGGGAGAATTTGAATGTCAAGATTGAAGCAAGAAGTCACAGAAAATGGTCCTACAGTAGGGCAAGGTAAAGGGGAGGTCCATGGAAAGGGAAGTTCCTTGTCATGTCAAAATACCCAAAATCGCAGTAAAAGTCAACATCGGGCAGTACCCTGCGGGGGTCGTCCGAAAGCGTCCGCAATGAGGGAGGGCACTTAAAAAAGGTTACTCCTCCCTCCGGTTTCCTGGGACAGGACAGAGGACTCACCTGATGATGGGCAGGTGAAAAGTGGGGGGGAGGAAAACGAGTCAAAGGGAGTCCGAGGAGAAGAAATGATAAAAATTATGGTGGAGCAAAAATGGACGGCCGACCTGGAGGGTCAGCAGGAAGCTACTTTTTGAAAAAAGGAAAAAAGGATCAAAAAAGGGGCCCCTTAAAAAAACTGCTTAGGGGAGTCTGAAGTACGTGAGGGATGGGGAACTGTTTGCTGGAGTGCTTGCGGTGCCAATAAGACGAAATCCAGGGGAGACTCCATTGTTGCTAAAATAAAAGAAGTTGGGGTGGATCTCATAAAAAAAGATAATTCTGGACTCATGGAGCCAAGTACCCAAACCTTCCCAAAGGGGAGGAGAGATATCTTGGGGAAGGAGGAAGTGCTGCTCCTAAAAGGAGTGGCAGGGTAGATTCCCTACTTCAAGAAAGCTTCCCGAACTCAGAGACGCTGGACGAAACAAGAAGGGATACTGCCCTATGGACCTGTGATCATGAGGCGCGGAGCTTGGGGGGTCCCGGATACGCATGAAAGGGACACTGAACAATACCCAGGAGGGCATTTGGTCCTACTGGGAAAACTGGTCTGGACTTGCTTGATAAAATTGACTGGATAAAAGAGGTTAAACAATTAGTGACATTCGTAAAAAAGCATGTGGGGGATCAATTGGTATAAAAGGGAAGGGGTTGTGGGGTGGGCGACTCTCGGGTAGAACTACTGAGTCTCTCTGTGCTAATGATAACCGCAAGAGACATAAAAATGAAAACGCGGTGCCGTAGCGAGGGGAGTGGGTAACTGCAACAAGCGGCGTTACCGGAGGGTGCCCGTCCGACAAAAAAGAATTGAAGAGACCACCCCCCAGAACAAGCAATCGTGTTGCAAAGGTAACAGCACATGGAAAGGGAAAACAGAATGGCCATAAGGTAAAAGGGTGTGTTGTAAAGTTCCATGAGACCTGTGAAAAAATCCGGCTATTTGGTCAGATGGTCAAGGAAAAGCCGGATGAAAAAGTCGAGCGCGGGAGAAACTCGCCTACAGGTGAAAAATAGGAATTACTACGTATTTTGAGCAGCCACCATTATCTTTCAGTTTTGTTTTTGGAAAGGGCAACAAAGGGGGGGGGGAATCCACACAATAAACCACCACAATCGACACATTAGCATACACAACCAAGCAAAAAAGCCAACGAGTCATGGGCTTGAGGGGGGAAGGGGGGGGGATAACCGACCAGAAGGCCATAAAGGGAGTAAAAAGCAGAAGACGACCGGCTTGTTCCTCAGGAGGGGGATAGCTCAAGTGGACAAATGGGGTGTACACAGTCCGAAGAGATATTATAGAGGAAAGGGGGCAAAACATGGAGAGGAGAAAACACACTCCAAGTCTCCCAAGTCTGAAAAGTACAAGTTACTGGCTGTGCGCAAAAAAAAAAAGGGGACTCAGAAAGCGCTTCGTCGGGCCGAAATCGAAGGGGGGCTCAAAAAAGGACTACCTCGAAGGCTTCTGGCTTCCAAATATCAAAAGGGAAAAAATCATACTGAAAATGAAATTCCGAACACTGGGTCGTCCGGAACAAAAATTTAAGGGAAGGGGGGAAGATCTCACCTCTCTGGGGGACTTCAGAACGTAAAAGAAGAAAGGCAATTGCACAAACGGGTATAAGGGTATGCGCCGAACGAAACCGAATCGTGGCACCAAATTACATAGACGGGGGTCGGAGAACGCGACCAGATTCTGAAGAGGAGGGGATACTCCCGCACGGCCGTCTCTGAAAATTAGAAAAGGGGGGGAGAAGAAATAACTGTTGCCATGCGAGAAGGAAGCGATGTGGCGGAATGGGGTGTAACTAAAAAGGATCAGTTGGGGGGGGGGCTTTCCCGCCAAAACTCGGAAATTGTAAGATTTCCCAAAGGGAATACGCTGGTGTGTAAATGACACGGAACAGTGCTCCACGACGGGGGAAAAAAAAATGGGGAGGGATCAACCGGATTCAGCTCACAACTGAAGATGACGGGGAGAACTCAATGCTTTTGGGCTGAACACCTGAAAAAAAGTGAACCAGAAAGTCAAGTGACGTTGACGGGGACTCGGACAGGGGATTCGTGGGGGGGGGGGAATCATATTACCGCCATCTGGGGCTCTGGGACATCCGTGGGGGGCGCTCCCCTTCGAACAGAAGGGTGTTCCATAAACATCTCGAGACCGGAGGGAACAAAGGGACGGCCAAAAGAGGAAACTCTCCTCAGGGAGACGCAAATCTTCAACGGGAAGACGTAACCCGGACCTAGGGACTCGACCTTAAAACGAAATGGGTCGGAGGAAGGGAATCTTCAGTGACGGAAGACTATGGTCCTGACAAATTCTAAAAAAGGATTGGTAAATAAAAGCAAAACATCTAAAGGGGGAAAAGTAAGCAAAGTAATAGGGGGATCATTAGTGGCCAGACTCAGGAGGAAAAAAGTCCCGGGTCCTTGGGGACACACATCTAAAGAGAAACAGTTCGACTAAAGGGCCTGAAAATCTAGACAGCCGATGACGAAATGGACGGAAAGAGGTTTCCGGTAGAAAAACGGACAGTGGGGACAGAGAAAGGAAAAAAAAAAGTTTTTATATGAAGTAAGGAAGGAACGGTTTGGAAATATAGTCTCCACGGAAGGGAAGAAGAATCTTCACACCAAAGAAGATCATATAAAACCTCTCTTCCAAGTAGGGCACGTTTTGAGACCAGAAAAAAATCGTCAAAAAACTTAGGAAAAGGGGCTTTGGAGCTCTTGCACGTTTAAGAGAAGCAGTTTTGAGTGAAGCTTCCTTTCGGGGAGGGACGAAAACAAAAGGAGAAAAGGACGATTCCATTGGGGCACCCCTTCAAGGAAACGATCAAGAAAACCAGACTCCGTTGAAGGGTACCATTCGGACCCTGGGTCAACCGAAGAACAACAGCGGTATCGTCAAAAAAAGAGCGGAGGAAATTTAGGCAGAATGCAAGAGGTGTACGTTCTGAAGGTCCAAAAAGTTAAAGAACAATATGCCCAAGATGGCGAGATTGGGGAACAGCAGGACTCGATATGGGGGACATTCAGCCTAAGACACCTCATTATCAAGGTGCCAAGGAAATCATCTGCTAAGACATCGTAGATCGTTTCATCTGAGGCCCAAATCCCTCGCCGAAATACAACGAAACGTCTAAACTTGAGGGGGAAACGTTATATTCGTAATCCCCAAAGAAAAGACTGGTCTCAACAAAACAGCACTTTCTAGAGTTCTCTGTACCATAAGAAAAGAATCACCGCTGGGGAAAGGGAAAAAGAAAAAGGGAGGAATGAACGTGTCATTAGGGAAAAAAAGCGGGGAGAATGACGGGAAAAATCTTCACATCATAATTTCACTTGAATGGAAGGCAAAACAATCAGAGAAACCCCATCGCAAGGAAGCAGGAGGAAGCAAAGGAGACCAACTTGAGAAGGGTAGAAGAGTCAAGTAGCAGAGGAACTGGAATCAGCAGCGTCGACTCTTCATTTAAACGTTGAGAAGAAGATTTCGGTTGAAAGAATTTAAACGTAAAAAAAAACAGAAACGACGGTCACTGTCGGGGGGAGACACTTGCCGCAGGAGGAAGTATTAAAAAAAAAGGCGTGCAGAGAGGAAAATTACTTAACTGAATGGTTTGTGCCGATGGGTGTAAGGGGGAAAAATGAAAAGACAATTGATAATGGACCGGGGGGGGTCGGGGGAGCGCCATTCACAAAAAGGATAAGGAAAGAGGGGCTTGCCCAGGGCAGGGGGGGGGTCCGAATCTGGGAAAGCCTTTAACAGAGTGGCGGGGAAGGGCAAGGTGGGGGGGGAAAAGGGGATAGTGGGAAATAAGTGAGAGGGGCGGATGTTGAGAATGAAGGGACCGTCCAAATTTAAGGAGATAAGAGAGATTGGGGACAAACCATTTCAGCTGGCGACAGTAACACGAGGTTGAATTTTTACCAGAAAAGGGAGGGCTAGAAGGGTTGCATTACAAAGGGAGAGAAGGGTCTTGCCCAAAAAGACACACCAAAGGGGAAAGTCGGTGAGTGTTGGGGGGGGAAGGTGGGGTATCCTGAAAGACTTGTGAAGCGGATAGTGCCCACCTCCGAGGGGACCAACAAAAAAATAACAAAAAGCCGGGGAGGCTCACCCGACGGGTCATGGACGAGGGTAAGGTTAGCGCGTTAGGAAGGGCAGCTCGACCTAGGGAGTCCGAAAAGACCCAGATTGTCGGAACGAGAAGCATTGGGGTGGGGGTAACAGTTTCTTGGCCCATGGAAAAAAACAAAAAAAAAACAAAACAAAATTGTGCATATGGCCATGCGGGTTTGACCCTTTTCATGCCACAATTAGTTGAACACTTTAGAAAAAAAAAAATTGAAGGAAAGTGGGAGGGTTTGGGAGAAAGCCAAAGAGGGGGGGGCGGACGGGAAACTGGAGGACGGACGCGTGCAATATGTAAAACCAGTGCTTCCCACTTACTCTAACACATAGACATTTTTTTGTGGCTTGGGAGTATCACAGAGGAAAGGTAGTGCTAACTAGAGGTCAGAAAAAAAAAAACAAAGGAATCATAGGGCAGGGCATCACAATTTAACGCACATCTTGGAAAGGAAGTGGGAAAGAATGGAGGTTGAATAAGGTATCAAGAAGGGAATGGTCCTAAAAGTGAACAAGGAAGAGGGGGGGATTGTCATTGAAAGGGAAGGCAGTTCAGGTATAGAGGAAATCAAAGGACAACAGTCAAAATCTAATAGAAGCAGTCAGAGGCACATGTCCGGACCGTTGGGCGTCGAAAACGTCCGCAGTCGGCAGAAAGGGGTGAAAAAAAAAAAACCGGGTGACAGAACTGTCAGAAAGGAGGGGAAAGACAAGAGACGGCGACGAAAAGGAGGATTGAGGGACTGTTGGGGTGAGAAAGAGAAGAACTTGGCGTATTCAATTCGCTCATAATAATTAGCAAAAGAACCGGCTGTAAATCAAAAAAGCAGCTGGTTACAGCCAACAGGAAAACCAGGGGGGCCGAGAAAAAGGGAAAAACCAGGAAGGATCGCAGCAAACAACAAACGGGGGAGTAGTAGGAACTAAGATCTGAAGGGAAGTGTGGAGACATGGCTCCTGGAACAGGGCGTCGGTGCAAATCGTGTGTAAAGACGTGACCAGTGGCTAACACATAATTTTTGAATAGAGAGAATTTGCTCAAAAAGGGGGAATCAGGACAAGGGGAGGAGACAGTAGACACAAGCTACTTGGGGCAAACCGCCAGTCTCAGGGTGAGGAGCGCTATCCTGGGGTGATTCTAAGTACCTTCTGCAAATTGTAGGAGGGTACCCAGGGCAATGGACTCACTCATATTCGGGACCCTGGGAACCGAACCCAGCGGTACTGCAACCTATGGAACGGTGACTCTGGGAAGGGGGAAAAGACGGATATACTTGGACTTTTGGGGGGGGAAAAGATTTAATAATGCCATACCGTACTCCCTATTCCTAAAGGGGGGGACCATGAGGGACGTGATAAATTCAGGTGAAGAATTGTCAACTATGATTAAACCCAAAGGAGGGGAAATTTAAGGGAAAAGATTGAAGAAAGGGGTCTAGGGGTCCTCGGTTTTGGGACTCTCTAAAAAGTATCACTAGACCTTAAACGAGACTAAAGAAGATCAGAAAAAGACTGGGGGGGGGGGAAAAAGACGGTGGAAGTAAATTCAGTTACGCCCATTGGACCTAGTCCATGACGTTCCCGAGTGCAACGTGCCTCAAACCCGACCACCAACCAAAAGCCGCAAGGCGACGCGAAGGGCGGGGAGTAACAAGGCACAAATGCCAAGGAGACAGGAAAGGGGCAACGCAAGATTCAAAGGGGGTACCCTTTCGGGATAGCGTAAACCCCCAACAGGCTCGAGCCGGGGCTCGAATAGGGGGAAACGACGGGCAGAACGCCAAGGACTAGAAAAATCAAGACTCTAGAAACTAATTGGGCAACACGCCTCAGACATGACCCCGGATTGGAAAAAAGAAGCCAACCAGGGCGTTGCTAGTGGGAGCCAAAATCGTTTGGGGAAGACCACGCGGGCAAGAGGTTGATACACCAAGCAAACAAGCCAAACGACGTCAAGGGGCAATGGGGGGAAGGGGGGCAGGGAGAACGGAGAAGAAAGTTCTGAGAATGAAACATCTAACAGACATGCTCTCATTGAGGACAGATGGTAATCCAAAGTGATAGCGACTGGTTTCAGATGGGGTGTTCACAGTCTAAGACAGAAGAGGGAAGAGTGAGGGGGGGCAGAAACAGGAGAAGGTTAAAAATCCTAAATCAGGTCGGTAAGCTCTTCCACTTACCTACAACGGAAAAATCTTCGAAAAATCTCAAACGCGCTGGCGTGTAATAGACCAAAATGGGCTCAAAGCCGGGCTAGAAGAGGAGGGAGGGGAAAGGGGGGGAAAACCCAAAAACGGAACGGGAAAGGACGCGGGGGGCATTCTTTAAGTAAATCTAAAAAAACAAAAAAAAAAGATTTTCTTCCGAACACCAAATGTTCTCGCAGAAGGGAAAGGAGAGAACAGGTCGGGACTCATACTTAAAAGCAAGACAGGAAAGTGAGAACAGTCAAATTTACAGCGGGGGGTATGTACTACCAAAAGGGGGGGGGAACAAGTCCTATAAAGGTCGAGTACGCGAAGAAGAGTCCCGACGCGGGGGGGGATGTGAAGGGGTCGGTTACCACGGAGAAAAAATAATAGAAAGGAGACTTTGATTCGCTCAGAAGCTTTTGGATGAGCATTTTTAGGGGGTTTGGAAAAAGGGATGCAGTTTGGGTGAGGTGAACAATTTCACAGCGGAAAGGTATGAGGGGGGGGAATTCCCGGCAGGGATGACTCAAAGGTGGTAAGGAACTTTCAATTTCCTTACTAGATTGAGAAATCAGACATGATGTCGAGAAAGGAGAGAAGAATGAGGGGTTGCGAAGAAAGGAGGAGGTTGACTTCGGAGAGACAAATCACCCTTGTCAAGGGGGCGTACTTGGAAAAAAAGTATGGTGGCATAAATGAATACATCTTTTTTCCGATGAGGAAAGGGAAGCCGTGATGGAGCGGGAAGTTCGGGAGCGGAAGGAAAGAAGAATGAAAAGCTTAAATCAAAAAATATCTTGGGACGTCCAACAGCAGAGGAAGAAAATATTGAATAGGCAAAAGTGGGAAAAATCCTATCTTTGACCCAAGAAAGGAGTGGTGTCGGAATCGCAGTGAAGACCTCCGATGGTCCTACAGTCCTAAGCACCCGAGGAGGGGGGGGATGACTCGTTCAATTGGGGAAAGGGGAGAGAACATCAATTCAGTCCCTGGTTTCGAAAAACCTCACTACAGGAGGGATTGGAACTACTCTCCTCGAAGGGAAAGACAGCGAGGAGAAAAAAAAGGCTGACGTAGTAAACGAAGGGGCAGGGAAAAAGAGGAAACAAAGACGAGGGAACGATTTTGGTTTTTTGCCGCTGCTGATTCGGGGGATCAGTAGGAAAAGGGTTGGGGTAGAAGAAAAAAAA
>Ga0179593_1357251_pt1 | contig 10310 bp, 12 predicted proteins | sample CZODoug2_1_08_16_FD_185931 | JGI IMG/M metagenome (GOLD analysis project Ga0179593, IMG submission 185931) | Vadose zone soil fungal communities from Angelo Coast Range Reserve, California, USA - CZODoug2_1_08_16fungal (PacBio error correction) | ecosystem: Environmental > Terrestrial > Soil >...
CACTAGAAAAACACATACGTGACAGAAGGTAGTGGCGGACGACACCTCAGTCGTGGGAGAGAGGTACAAAGACGCTTTGGGGGTGACGAGAGGGCTGGGGGGAACCGAGGGGGAAAGGCGTTAAACTCGATTCCGACGCGGAAAAGGGGAGTCTGCCACAACCCGTAAGGAAGAAAAGATGAAATAAGTGACACGGGTCGGCCTACGTCAACATCTAAAAAGCTCGAAGGTAGAAGAAGGGGTAAAGGATCGGGGTGGTCGAAATGGGGACGACGGCTGGAAGTCGATAAGCGGTGCGAACCACGTGAACGAGGGGGAAAGTTAAACTAACGCCGGACGGGGGGAACTCCAACACCCGGGGGTAGAAATTGCGGAGTCGGCGAAAGGCGAGCCAGAGGAAAGTTTGGGGAAGGAGAACGGTCATGGTGAGCACTTATGGGAAAAAAGGGGAAGGGTATAAAAAGATGGAGGTATCTTCCAAAAAAGGGAAAAAGAAAAAGCACGGACAACGCGGCAAATTGAGGGGAATAAGAAGGCGAAGTTTGGGGGGGGGGTCCTCCCGAGGCTGCCGCTTTGAGTTAAAGCTTCGTTCACAGCTGTGAAACCGGTAGTATACCCAAACTGGGAAAGAAAAGGGGCGAGAAATTCAGTGAAGCCACACAGGAAAATGAATTTCCTGGAACGAGGAACGGATTTTCACGAAATGGAAATATTGCGAAAGTCAGGCCCAGGGCGCCCCGGCAAGGAGGAAAAAGGAGAAGCGGAATGTTTGCGGATGAAGGGAGGACTCAGACCGACGCGAAGAAGGGGTGGGGTTCGCTACATTAAAAGCACCAAAATGTCAAAAAGGGGGGGGGGGCAAGCGTCACAAGGACCAAAGCTAAACGGCAGCAACAGGCACATACGCCGACGAGAAGGGGGGGATGATCGTGGCGCCAAGAAGGTTAAGAGGGAGGTAGAGCTGCTCGAGCCGAGAGGACTGGCGCTGATTCGTGCTGTGCTTACGGCTAGCACAACCAAAGGAGAGAAAGACAGTGAATTGCCAGCAGCGAAACTTCTCGGGGGGGGGACCCAAGGTCAGGCCCAACTCGACTTGAAAGGGGGGGAAGCATGGGGAAAGACCGATGAGTTGTGGGTTTTCAAAAGGGGATACCGCCGACGATGCCGGAAAAAAAAGCGGTGATCGCGCCATAAAAAAGTTAAGAACGTGACCCTGTCCAGGTCGGACTAACTTAAAAGTCCCCGGAGAAAAGGGGCTGGGATGGAACCGAAAGAAGAGCGGGTCGGACGGCGGCCTAGCGCTAAAGGGAAGGCCGAATTGAATCTCGCAAATACGGTCTCTCAAGAATGGGTTGGTTCTGGGCAGAGGGAGAAAGACGGTAAGAGCTGTCAGGGGGAAAACATCTGGGCAAATCTTGCAGGATGGGGGGAAGCGACGGAGTGAAGGTTGGAGAGCTGTGTTGGCGACGAGCCTAGACCGAGGAAAGAGGAGATGGTTGTGCGAGGGGGTGCTGAAAACCAGGAAGAAAATTAACCACGAGCAAAAAAACAAGAAAAGGGCGATTGGCGATGACTATAGGACTTCCGGAAATTGCTCAGAGATAAGCACAAATGCGAGAGGAAAGAAAAATGGGAGCAGAGTCGGACAAGGAGGGGTAAAGCAAAAAGGAGGCTTAAAAACGGCAGCGAGCTTCAGAAAAGGAGACTGAGAAAGGCCACTGCGCGGTGCGACCAAAAAGGAAACTAAGTCATGTCGCTCAATACCAGCGTTAAAACAGAAGTTAGGTCAGACAATGGAAATCCACAAACAAAAGATAAAGTCGGCACCAGGTAATACGGGAAGAAAAAAAGATTGCGTTGGTGGCTTGAGCGCGCATGAACTAGAAGGGGAGGGGGGGGGAGGGTTTCCGTCTACGTGCGGGATGGGTGCACGATCAGAAGATCTCTACAACCAACACAAAAGGGGATTTCGAGCTTTCCAAAAAGGTATCAGGAGTAGACGGAAACGTCGAAGATAAAAAAGAGGTGCATGGGGGCGCGGCGACCTCAAAGGGCAACGGATGCCCCCGACCAATCTTGGGTTTGGGGGCATGTTCTGAACGTCTACGGGAGGGGTCCCTCAAATGCTCACCGCGCAGGAACGAAATAAAACCTATGGCAGCGTACCGGAAGCCGCCAGTGGGTCTGGTCGACCGCCAACTTCTCAATGTATCGGAAAAAGAAAGAACGAAAGCAAGCGCGAAGGGTAAAATGAGAAGGGTATATCCACTGAAGATTGCCCGCGGTCAAGAAAGAAAAAGGCACATGCCTACGCGCATCTATCGGTCAGGGTGTGCTTGTCTCAAAGACAGGGAACCCTCGGAACGGGTCAGTATAGAGCCAGCGCCTTGCTCTGGAAGGTGTAAACCCAAGACGCAGGAACTCAGTCGGAACCTTCGGTCGCTTCCGAAAACTCCTTCGAATCCCAGCGCATACGCCACCGGAAGGAACTCATCCTGGTGCTCGAGGCACGGCAGGGGGAAAACAAAGCGATTGGGGTCATAAGTAAAATTCCTCCTTCCGAGCTCCAAAAGATCAGGGCAGTATTTCCATGGAAAGCCAAAGATCTTTCCCCAGGAAACATGACACTCTGTCTACGCAAGAACAGTCGCTGCTTACAAGAACTCAGAAAAAAAGAAACATTCCATAACGAGCGGTGCGAATTAGCGCAAGGGAACGCAAGAAGGACCGCCCAGGGCGCGCCCCGGCATGGGTTTTGTGGGGTCATCAAAAAAAAAAAATAGGAGTTTCTCAGCCGAAGAGACCGAATGGAAAAGGGAAAACGGGGGAGGTTCTCGTCAAAAAAATACTATAATTCGGCGGAGCAAAGAGGGGGGGGACCGATCATAATTCAAAATCTCATCGGCTCATGTCCGAAAATTTAAAAAAAGGGCCCGAGGGGCAGGGGGGAAATACCCTGAACCAAAATGAAGAGCTTTCTCGGCAATCACCAAACGGGGGAGACAACGGCAGTGAACGGGTGGAGTAGAACGAGAGAAGAGGAACTCAATCGACTTCCTCGAGAGAAGAAGAGGAACCTTAATACTGAATGGGGTCCCACGAGACTGGAAAAACGCGAAGATCGGCGATGTCCCCGGCCGGCGGGGTGGGCCGTATCTTTTGTCTTATTGGAGAAAATGCGGCCAGGGCCAGCTTGTATAGGCAAAAGAACGGGGGATAAGAAAGGGCCTTCGCTCGCGCGAAAAAACCCGGGCAATCAAAGAAAAGAAAGGCTAAGCCTTTGCTCTCAACCGGGGGGGGAGGACAAGGGGCCTGCTTCAGAATTTGGGGCGACCTGATCGGACAATTCAAAAGTCTACACGCGTTCCACGGAAATACTCTCGAGGTGAAAAAAAACACCCCAACCGGAACGCAGTTAATAACTAGAAATACTCGCGGGCTACGGGACCGGTTTCTGTTCACAGAACAGATGGAAGACCTAAAAAACAAAGGGAAACGCGGACAGCTCCATAAGAGGGAAACAGGCCGTGGCTGGGGGAAAGTGGTGCCCTCCGAGGGGTTACATGAACGGAAAGGAATCATGGTAAAGCCCATGGGGATCGCAGCGGGAAACGGTTTGGAATCAAAAAACGTGCCAAAATACGGTTCCTGGCCAAAGTTTAAGAAAGAGCGAAAGCGCCTTTGGCGATCAGAGACGGTAGCCGAACCCCAACGTGGGAGTCGGCCGGGGGGAGGGGGGGATCCTTCCGCTTTAAGTTCCGCACCGAAGGCGAATCGAAGGCCGCTCAGGCCAAAAAGGGGAACCAAACAAAAAGACGGACCTCATCAGAAGAATGAGGGAGCGGTGGGAGAGGCCAACTGGAAAACGCTACAAGAAAGAGGGGGGAAGGCGCTGGGGGGAACCCGGCGCTCGGTAATTCGAGGGCCCAGACGCTTTTGAAAAAGAAAAACCCTCTCTGAACCATACTCAGCTCCATGAAAATGAGGCGCAAGTCGTATCATAGAGGAAATTGGATGTCTTGGACGGAACCGAGCCCTTTCAACACTGGGAGGACTGAGGGGATCAGATGGTTGACCCCATCAAAGAAAAGGGGAGTTCCGGATGGCCTCGTCTCTCACCAAACAACAAGAGGGAGGAAGAGATCAGCCCCAAGCTCAATCGCACAAGCATTAGGGAGCAACACAAGGATCAGAGGTTGAACGCCGGTCTCGTCCAGAGAACAAGGAACACGACTTCGGGAAGGGGAATCATGAAAGGGTTCATCTTGAATTGTTGGAAAAACGAAGTCGAAGGGGGCTGTGCCATCGATACTGACGAGCGCGGGAGTGATAAAAAAAAATCGGAGTCTCAGGTCGGAGCAACAAGAGGGGGGGACGCAAGAGAGAGAAAGCAGCCTGAGCTGATGGAAAACTTCGGGGTGTCGAAGAAGGTAGACTTGCTGGCCGGGCTAATAGGCTGGTTTCGAACAACGGTGAAAAAAACTTGTCATACCCACTCAAAACATCCACAACCTTGGTCGGCGAACTGCCTGGAAAATCGTGAGCTCTCGCTGGATCAAAACCTTACGGTTGGGGAGGAACCGGGAACGGTGCCATGGAAAAAAGGGGGACAAACGGGGATGAACGCCGGGAGCTGCCACACTTGAGAACAAAATGAGAAACCGACAGAAAAACCAGCGAGAGGTTCCACAGGGGGACCATAAGAATCTCGGGGGGGAATAGCCTGAGGGGATATACGAGGAGGGGTCCTGTTTTATCGCGGATGCAAAGGGGGAGGTGAACGCGCAGGCACAAATTCTTGAAAAAATCCCCAAGAGGGTGCGATAATGCAGTGAAGGGCCAAAAGTTCCTCTAGAGAATTAGAACGGGACCGGTTCGAGAAGGCATTTCAGGATACGCCAAATCTGCCAATACGTCAGGGGAACAAGGAGAGGAGCACCGGGCAGCATTATTGGAATGCTCCTCGTCCCAGAGCAGAATAAAAATGGCGATTGGTTGCTCCATTATGAAGCACAAATTGGCACGTTGGCAAAAAAATAAAAAAATGAAAAAAAGCTACTTGCCCACAAGCCGAACCTCTCCGACAGATGAAGCGCGCTTGAGACCAAATTTAATCGTCTTCAAAAAAAATTTAAGAGCAGGGAGGAAATTCGAATGGGAAGAGGGGTGGGGGCTGCCAAACAGGGGGGGGTTTTGTCAAAAAAAGGAAGGACCATGTGTTGAAGCGCAAGGTCTGGTCCAGGCCATCCAAACTGCAAAAAGAAATTGAGGGGGGCATTACGCCGGGGGAAACGTGGTAGTCAATGGAAGATATCCAAAAAGAAGGGGATCGGCCGCCGATTAACAACAAGGGGAAAAACAGCACGTGACCCTCCAGGTAGGAGGGGCTGAAGGCAAGAACGTCCGCCCTAGTAGCAGGATGAAACACGAGGAAAGGCCTGTAACCGGGGGGAGGCGCATGAATCAGGGAGAAGTCCTTGCAAGGGGCCAATTTGAACTCGCACAAAAAAAAACAATCCAAAGGAATGGGGTTCTGGTTTGCGGAAAGGGGACAAGGGGCCTGATAGAAACGTAAATCCGGCGTCAAGCCAGAGAGGGAAGAAATCTGGAATTAAGGGAAGAAAGCGCGGTTTTGGACGAGGCCGAGTAAAAAAAAAGGGGAGGGGGCGTTGGTCTTATATGGATTGCGAGGCTTAAAATGAAGAAGGTCAAGAAGAGGACACAAGAAGCCCGTTCACCAGAGAAAAGCTATGGAGGGGGAGATCCAACGTTCCTAGGGTCATGTCGAAAAAAAGCATAACAAAAGGCGAGATACCGCGTAATGGGCGCGTCAGGAACAGCGTGAAACCCGGACTGTAAAGGTCTCTTAACAACGTCACTCTGACTTAACTCGAACAATCCCAGAAGAGGCCCTTCAGCCTGCAAAGGGGATGGCGAGCAAACCAAGCGCTCAACTAAGTCGGTAGAGCCTTCCTGAGGAAAATCCGTTATACGTCGAACCCTGGAAGCCAAGGGCCGGCAACTAATGGAAAGCGTGCTGGGGGAAGAAAGGGGAGGGTCTTTATTCTCATCGGAACGAATAAGGAACCGGTGGCTTCCCTGGACGTTACCGTCTACGAAGAGGAGTTTATCGGCACGGAACTCTAAACACAACGTAGGAGTGATTAAAAGATTTCGAGCTTACCGCAGGGAAAAAAGAAGCTGATACCGAATTTCCACGAGATGAGGGAAAAAGCTTAGACCTCAAAACCAACAAGCCCGAAAAAGACACCACATGAGGTTGGACTTTACTGGGAAAGACCCATGGGTTTCTAAACGTATAGGCCAAAATAGCAAGGACTCCGGAAGTGAAAAACCTGAAGGAGCCGCTATTGCCACTTTCGGAACCCCAGTTGCGGAGTGCCAAAAAGGTCAAAGGGGTATCCTATAGCGGAGCTAAGTTGGGTAAGGGAGAAGTTAGATCCAAAAGGGGGCGTGAAGGCCCGCGGGTAATCGCAGCGCGTCTAGATCTCGCATGGGGAAGGGGATCGATCGGTAGACTTTGACCCCAAACAGTCTTAAGAGGCCAAATCGCCTTGCAAGAATGTTTGCAGGGAAGTTGCTTTCTCGGGTGTAGGCTTCTCTGAGTCGTTACGCAATACGAGTCGCATCAACCAAATGCCCGACCCAGGAAAGAAGGAAACCAAAACCGCGATTTGCAGGAGATAACCCTTCTCAGGGACAGACTCAACCAAAGGGGGACGTGCCATCATGCAAGATTTTGCTTTCCGAACCTCCTAACGAAAACAGTCACTGATTGCTCTCTTAGCCAGACAGACCGTGAGGAACTCGACTGGCAGAGCGCCTAACAAAGAGACTACGGTCGGTGCGAGATTCATGGTAGGAAATGTAATTCACGAAAAGCGGGGACGGACAGCGCCGTCGGCCAGATTCTTCTTAAATTCATACTCCCGGCGGCGTTAAAGAAAAAAGAGACTGACGTAAGGAAGGGGGCCTTGTTAAGGCCAAGACTATGGCGCGGATCACTACCGGGTGAGGTCGTCATCTAAGAGGCCAGAATCAAGGGGAACCTAAAAAGAGGAGGCAGCCTCAAAAAATTGAGGTAGGATTGGTCGCCGGGGGGGGGAAAAATTTGGGAAATAAGCGCTCGGGTGCGCGCAAGCACAATAAGGGCTAGGAACGTTTTAAACGGGTGGAGGGATAAGCGCCAGTCACAGCAAAAAAGTCCGCTGGCTAGGCAGAAGGAACGGAAACATTAAAGTAATTGGAAACCCGAAGCTCGAGGAGAGAGACGCCGCCCGGAACTTTGTGAGTGATCTTTGTCCAAATGGGGGAGGGAACTTCCTCCAAATTCAAAACGACGGAAAAAAGAAAGGGGCAAAAAAGAAATCCCATTCGCTCACGAGCGGGAAAAACCTTTTCGTAAATCCCGCCAATGTAAACTGTGAAACCCTGCGTCGGCGAAAAAAGGGAGCTTCTGGGAGAGGTTGTTCGTGACCCTGATCGAATTCCGCAGCCAACCTTTCCAAGGAAAGAAGGGGGACACCCACTGAGGTGGTCTCTCCGCGGGTCAAGGGCCCTTCCTACTCCCGGTGAGGCATCAAGGGAGAACAAGGGAAAAAAAAAAGACAGACGCCCGGCAGCTCCATTCAAAAAAAAAGCGAAAAGGAGGGGAAAAGGGGGTTGTCACGAAGGGGTAGGCGCTGGGTTAGGAGCAGGCCCCTCATGGAAAGAGGGATCAGCCCCAAAAGGAAAAAAACACCGCTCAAAACGGGAGAAGCCGTGACCCTTCCGGGGAAAAAAAGGGCACGGGAACAAGGGGCCTGCCGCAGCAGCAGCAGTTCTAGGAAAGAGGAGTACTTCAAAAGGAAAACCGGGTGTGGGGAGGCGAGAGAATTGATGACCTTCCGCGCAAAGGTGTAGAAAGCCCGTCGCTAGCAATCGCGCATGGCCGACCACCCGGAGAGCGCATCAATCAGGAGAAAACATCGGGGCGTTCCGGCGCAAGAGGGAGCGGAAGCCGAAATCAGAAAGCCCGACGGGTGCAGAAAAAGCCGTCGAAGAGGGCCACAGAGGGCGGGCAGTCGGAAGGTGTGAAACCATCAAGAAGCCGAAAACTTCAAAAGTTCCCAAAATGATGTCCCGGAAGTCGGGGGGGGGAAAAAAAAGCGGGGTGAAAATTGTTTATTGAGAAACCGCCCGGTCAAATGATGGCCGGGAGGGTAAAAAAAAGGGGTTGACCTCCACCCCCGCCAAAGTCATTGTGGGATGACTGGAAGACTATCAACAACACGAGGAAAGATAAAGCTCAAAACGAAGCCTCATACAAAAGTTTACGGGAAAGGCTAAACCGAATCATGCAGGACGTACACGGGGTCATCGTGCAAAAAAAAGATAAAATTTTCCCAAAGAACCGAATGAAAAAGGAAGTCAGACCTCATTTTGTAGGCACGGATAGTTGGCCTAGGGGAGGAGGGGCCAACAGCTATAAAGCGCTAAACGCGAACTGTGGAAAAAGAAAAACCATTAAGGACTGATGTCGGCAACAGCGGGAGAAACACCGCTTCTCAGGTAGCCTGAGCAAAAAAAGTCCACAGGATGGTCGGCCATGGACGAAAAAAAGACGATGGGCTGGTGGAACCAAAGGGGGGAAAAACCACAGAGGTCTCAACTACTCCGCAACACACCGGCCGCGACAAAAGTAACGAGGGATCGAAAAAGAGACGCTGCGCGGAGGGTTGGAAACGCGAACGGTCATGTGTGAGAGGGGGGGTGTGAAAAAGCAGGGATGAAACAGCATGGACTGCTGACCGACAAGTGCGGACGCTGCGGAACGACGAGAACCTCGGGGGGAGTAGGAACTCACCGAAGATCTAGGAGACCGCCGTAAGGGGAACTTGCAAGCGAGGGGCAAGGGTTGGGGGTGTTCAACACCACAAGTGCGACATCAAGAGTACCCGCTATGAGACCTCTAAGGGAGGAGAAGAGAAGGGCTCTAGAGTAATTTCAGGGGGAAGAGGGAAATGAGGTCTGTCTATTAATTTCGTGACGCAACGAGGGGAAAAGAGAATGAAAAATAAAAAGAGGCAAGGGGGATCAACCGGTTACTTAAGGAGGAAATGGAGGCACGCTGTTGTCTACCCAGAGAGGGGGAAGCGTCTTTTTTCACGCACAGGGGGGGGAGATCAACAAGAAAAAAATTGAGAAAAGTTGGCAAAAAAACAAGAGGCGCCCAGCAAACCTCATTCCTGGAGAAAAAACGATCCTCGGCGCAGGGGAAGGAAGGACCCAAAAACTTATCTGGCTTCAAGGAGCTACTCAAGCCGAGAGGGAGGTCGCAGAATTCGCGGGAGGCTCCACGCCCGGTTTCAGTCCGATACGGTGGGGTGAATTGCAGATCAAGCGCGCAGGGGGGAAGGCTGTGTCCATTCCATTGGACCCAATCCAAACGGAACGGGTAAAGGGGAAGATGACCCAGAGGGGAGGGACACCATTGAGAAATATATAAAAAAAACTGCACGCCGAATGATCGCGCATATAGGGACAACAGGAAACGTGTCCAGGTCGGGAGGTCATTCCGAGTCAGCCAAGTATGACACGAAAAGAAGGAAAAGAGCAGACGCGGATCGCTTCCGGGCAAGTGCCGGGAAAAAAAGTGAAAAAGGGCAAGGGGGCCGTACGGCCATCTCGAAAGGGGAAAAGGGGGGGGTCTTGGAAAGCGAGTTAATTCGCCGGGGAGACGAGAAGAGCGTCAATCCGGGATCGGGCGATGGAATGCCAAATCTTAGAAGGCTGAGTAATAGCGGATAAGGACGGGATGAATTAAAAGGATGCCACCAGAGGAGGGGAGGCGGCGGAGGAAAAGGGAAAGGGGGTGCTTACGCCGGAAAGAAGGTAAGGTCCGCAAAAAATCCCGGTCACAAAAGTGACTAGATACGACCGTTCCGAGTCCAAAAGGAAAAAATAAAGGCGGATAGATGACGCTAGGAAAGGGTTCTGAAAAATCTGGGCCTGAAAATCCCCTGGATATAAGGCTCCTGACCAGCGGCTCTAGCGCGATAAAAGAATGGAGAAGTGTCAAGAAGGTCGGGGCGACCCAGCACGCCTGCAGATCGGAGCTAAGAAGATAACGGGCAGCAAGTGGAAAACGGAAGGGATTTCAGAACACTTGCCGGAAGAAACCGCCAGAGGCGGAACATGTCTGGCGGGGGGGGGGAAGGTATTCGCGCGGAGGGGGAGGTGAACCGAAAAATGAATCGGAAAAGTGGCTTCACGGACCGTTCCGCTACGAGGAAGGGGAAAGTGAAAGG
>Ga0179593_1546740_pt1 | contig 10310 bp, 8 predicted proteins | sample CZODoug2_1_08_16_FD_185931 | JGI IMG/M metagenome (GOLD analysis project Ga0179593, IMG submission 185931) | Vadose zone soil fungal communities from Angelo Coast Range Reserve, California, USA - CZODoug2_1_08_16fungal (PacBio error correction) | ecosystem: Environmental > Terrestrial > Soil >...
AAGTTCTCCTCCGCGGGAACAACCACCGGGAAAAAAAAGACCACGGTGAAGAAAAAAGGTCACGACTGTCGAACCCGAACCAAGGGGCCTACAAGAGAAGCAGGCTGGGAGGCGCGCAGTGGGTCTGGACGGGGAAAAAGGGCTGCGGCTACGACTCCTCGACCCTCAGTCTCCGGGGAAAAAAAGGAAATAAGACTAGCTCCCGAGACTCCGCTGAGGGGCTTGCGAAAATAGCCCCGAGAGCTAGAAAGGAGGAAGAGAAGAGGAGTCTCGTCCGGGAAAAAAGGCGGACACCACAAGGAAGTTTTCACACCTGTCTACCCCTGAAAATTGTACTGATAGAAAAGAGAGGTACGGGACGAGTGGGGAGACTGAATCCTCCCAACGTCACAACGACATCTGAAAGAAAAAAAAAAAACTGACCAAGGACGACTAGGTGCAGCCTGAACTTACAGCAGGGGTGACCTCTGTCCACTCTTAACCACTTCTAGGATTCCAAAAAGAAGTCGGGACCAGCACCGAGAAAGTTACTAGAAGACGGAAAGTGACCCTCGTCGCCGGAGAAAGAACCAAATTAGTTCCCGATCGTGCCCCAAAGAGATCGGAACAAGGCCATCAGCGAGTCGGAAAGAAACCCTGAAGAGGGAAAACGTTCAATTGCAGCCGATCACGAAGAAGGAGGGAAAACAATGGGGATCTGGTCTCTCTTTGAGACTCCGGAAGGAAAAAGTACAGAGAAAAAAGAGAACAAGAATTCCACACGCCGGATCAACTGAGAAAAGCTCGATGAAGGAGATCGAAGGAAGGGACGCTCGGAAAACAAACCAGAAGACATACAGAGTTCCGCTTTTACAAATGTAAAAACAGGGAGGGGACAGATTAAACTCTCTAAACCAGGAAAAAGTCCATTCAGTGAACTAAACAGCACCCCGGTGACTACTCCGCTCTCACCGACTATTCAAAACAAAGGGCGGAAACTCCATCGCTCATAACAAAAAAAATTATGAAGAAGACCGGACAGAAGGGGGGGAATGCGGGGGGGGGGTGAAGGTGGGAGAGCTAAGTCAAGTTACCTCTCTACAAGACCTGAGAAGGAAAAAACCTCCTCGATCCAGAAACGCACACTGGGAGCAAGGGGAAGGGAGCGAACCCCTACCCCGGGGTTACTATTTTATAAACGGCTCACTGTGAAGGTAGCAGGCTTCAGGTGGGCGGTCACGCTCCAGAATTCAACGACGACACCTCTGACGAAAAAACAAGGATGAAAACACTCAGATCCTGGGCTAGGCTTCACAAAAAAGAGAAAAGAAAAAAAAACTGTACATCTCTCCGAATTCGCCGGAGCGAGGATCAGAAAGAAAAGAGGGAAATACCACAGAAACTGGAATGGATTACCCAACGCCAAAAAAAAAATTCGAGAAAAAGCTCTACGACGGCAAACACCGCTACGAGCGGAATCTGAAGAGATCCAGCTCTGTTGGAGATGAAGGCCGGTTGGCTGCCAATTCCAAGATAGAGAACTGAACCATACCGACTCACAATTACTTGGTAAGAACTAATACTTGCGAAAGTTCCTCTACACTTAAGCAAAACGAAACGACTCTTGAACATTTGTCGCTGACCGGCAGGATCATACCTTTAAGGGCCGACGGAATAACCCCCAGGACCTTCCGCTGAAAACAAGAAAAAAGCAAGACTTCCGTCCTCAGCCCTAAAAAACTACGAAAAACCGAACGTCGGCATAGTCCTGAGTCTGGGAAAATCTGAGAAAAAAAAAAAAAATTCAGCCGAATAAAAAAAAAAAATGCACAGGGAAAAAAAAATGAGAGAAAAATAGAAAGTTCCCAAGAAGCAAGCGGCAATACAAAAAGCCTGACCGAACAGGGCAGAAATAGTGTCATGGCTCCGTTGGCAAGAAGCATTCGGGAAAGTTGTAGTCGCACCAGCCTCGGGCAGTCGGAAACCTAGCTGAAAGAAGGACCGGAAGGAAACCATGAAGATGCCATCGGAAATAGGCCTAAAAAAAGAACGCAGAGGAAGACTGAAGGGTGCCGGGAAGAAGAAAAGGAACTACTGCATCCTTGTATAAATAGAAATGGCAAAAAGAGGAGAAGGGAAAGGGGACTACAGGATGCCGGGGTCAAGTTCCGTTTAAAAAAAGCAACATGAAAAGAAGAGGGGGGGGGGGGGTGTGGGGTCAGAGTACATAATAAGGATTGGATCGAGTCGATGCAGTGGGAAAGAAAAGGCGCCGGTCCTACATGACCGCGGCGGGGCAACGAAAGCAAAGGGTGGGAAAGGAGATGGCTTGAAGGCGCCATGCAAATTCGTCTCTAACTGTAGGGGGGAAGCCTCTTGCGGTTATTAACCGTAGAAAGGGTTAAGGGAAAAAAAGCGAAGCGGGGGGGGTATCAGCGCTCTACGTTCAACCGGCTGCTAAGATCTGAGGGGCGAACTGGTTGGGGGTATAGAGCTTGAGTGGAAAGAAGGGGTGGGGGGGGGGGGGGGGGCGTCAGGCAAAGGAAGGTACAGGGGTTGGGAAAAATGCATTCTCCTTAGGACCCAGAGACAGATCAGGGACCCGACCTTGCATTAAAGACAAGAAAGGGAATGTTAAGCGCATAACGTCGCACTGCCGGAAGAAAAGGGAGAACTGGAGAAGGGTACAACAGTACTGCGCAGCGGGTCTGGAAGATCTATGGAAAGGGAAGGGGGTGGCCTCAAAAAAAGCGAATAGTCACAGAGTCCTGCTACCCGTCACCTCACCGGGGCGGCATCGGAAAAAAAACTTCGGGGGGGAGCGGGCGCTGGTTGACGGCGCAGTTGGGAGGGGGGGGGGAAGTCACATTAGGCCCGGGGAAGGGAAAAAAAATTTCATCTGCCTTCGGGTGAGCAGAGTAAAAAACTAGAAAAGATCGTCGAGAAGTACCGGCTGTTGTCTCTGTCCTGTTCAGAACATATCCCTATAAAAGGGTGGGGTAAAGGGCACCTGCTGATCGTGTGGGGGAAAGTTGAAAGAAGCGGGAGCGAAGCGCCGCCGCGAAAAGAAAAAAAAAGGGCAAGCAAAGAGAAGATTCAGGGTGCTTCAGGCCATTGTAGCGGACCAGTGTGCGCTTAGCAAACCTGGAAAGGTGTGGAGGGGAGGGGGGAGGTGGCCAACCTGTCTCCTGGACAGGCGCCGCCACCGTCTTAGGAGGAAAGCAAGGAGTGCGAGCAAGTGGGGGCGCAGCATAGTGCCCGTGTGTAAGCGATAAAAAGGAGGAGGGGGAACGAAGAGGGTTGCTTTCGACTGCAATCTGGGAGCCGAAAGAAAGTCAAAAAGGAGGAAGCAAAATCACTTCCGCTCCAAAGTTGACCGTAAGGGCCGCCGGGGATGTCTCCAAAGATGAAGGGCCCGCCTCTCTTGATCTAACCTCAAGTCCTAAGGGGAGGGGGGGGCGGAACGGGGAGAGGCCAAAGGGTTTCCGGTCAAAAGCCTCGTCTTAAAACACGCTAAAGACGCGGGGGTTGACAGAGGCTCTACTCAGGATGTCCGGAGAAAGGGAAAAAATTGGCTGCCGGGCGTCGACGGTAGCAGGGGGGAGCGGGCTTATAGCCTCCTGTGGGGGTTCGAAGAAGGGGGAAGAAAAACAGCGCCTCGAGAACCGCAGTACTTGACGCATGGAGAAGAGAAGGTGTTAAAACGGAAGCATCGCCGTTTAAAAGCGCAGGACCGTGGAAGGCGACCCAGCGAAAAGCTCAGATAAAGAAAGGCCAAAGTCAGAAGGGGGATTCCGGGCGGCCCAAAAAAAAAAAAAGACGCCTCCGGAGGTGGAGCCGGGTTGACTGCAGGGTGGTAGGAGGACGAGCGCAGAGGTGTGTACCCCCCCGCGCGAGCCGCAAAGCCCTTCTGAAGAAAAACTTGGATAGACTGAAAGGAGGTTTGTTCCGAGCGACGTGCGGGACGCGGCGTCGGCCCAAAAAAACGGTGCAGGCAAGCTAGAAGAGGGATTATCTCAGATGCAGATGTGGGGGCCCAATCTCAGGAGGGGGGACGACCAGGTAAGTTGTTCTCCCGTTCGGAGGGGTCCCCGGGGGAAGGTCGCGGAAGCGGTCTAGAAAAAAAAACGTAAGAAAGAGAGAGATCCGCTGTTCTCCGCGAAACGCCAAGCGGAGGGGAAGTGACAAACTAGGAGGGGGGGGAGGGGGAAAAAACAGAAAAGGTTCTACTACTTTAAAACAAGCTGGCGGCCCTCACTAATCTGAAAAGGGGCCTGGCAAGGTGGGAACAGGAAGGGGAAAAGTCTTAGACTCGACCGCCTCGGACCGATCTGAAACTGTCAATAAAAAAGGAATCAGGAACTCTGAGAATGCGGTCTCCTTAACTAGCGTCGTCGAAAGAAAGGGACTCTGCAACGGATGTGAGGGAAAAAATGCATTTCAAAGGACGACAACCTGGAAAATGGGACTTAGGGAAAGAAAAGCGCAGAGGAACGAAGACGGGAATCGTCAAGCACCGAAATAAAGACCGAAAAAAGTGCGAAAGGTCCGCTCCTCTGTTTGCAGCTGGAGTTCCTTCAGAAAAAGAAAGAAAAGGGACAGTCTTTAGTGGAACTAAGCCAACCGAGAATCGAATAGAATTGTGCCGGTTGAAATGGGGGAAATAATACGTGGAACCCCTCTCGAGGAGTAGAACCCCCACAAAAAGTGGGAGCCACACTCGGGCTACCCTGCAAATAAGAGAGGAAGAAAGGACTACCGGAAAGAGACGCCAGCACGAAAAAGGAGACGACGAACTTCAACGGGTCGGTCTCCTTGGAATCAGAATTAAGGAGGGGAGAACTTGACGTACTCAGCTACACAAGGCCGTAAGAAAAAAGATTTCGAAGGGGCGCATAGGACGTTCGGAAGAAAGAGCGGCAAGAAAGTCCGAAGCCGCACCGACTAAAAAAGAAGAAACCGGCGCAAAAAAGATGAAAGAAAAGCACGAGAAGCCAGATCTACCAGACCCTGGAGAAGTACCAGGAGGCGACAAAAAAAAACCCCATAGCCAACGAGGTCGACGCACGACGATCGCTGCGACCACGTTCAAGCCCTCGAGAGGGAGAGTACACCCCTCCTTCTCCTAAGACTCGAGAAAAGGTTGGGGGAACGGCGCTCATGTCCATACCTCGTGGGAAAAGGAAAAAAAAAAAAGCACGAAAAATCTGCGCGGTAGAAACACAACGAGAAAAATGGTAGCGTCTTCATTGCACCCTACCGCTTAGAAGAGCCAGAGGGAAAGAGACGGAGGCTCTTCTGCGAACGCCCGCAAGAAAAAAGAAGGCAACACATAAGGGAAGAAGCAGTTGTACGGTCGTCAAAAAGGCATAACTGGGATAATGCCTTACCGAATCCAAAATGAAAAAAGAAAATAAGGTACAGCTCTCCCAACTGGGTCAGGGGGGAGACTCTAGAAGGGGAACCCTGCGCAAACCGACGTGGCCTGTCTCAACCCTCATCCTTCAAAAGGGGGAAGAAAAACCACACCACAACCACAAAAAGGAAGCTGCCGTCACTAGAAACTAGAGTCACCACAACCTTCTCATATCTTTAATCTAAGAACCGAAATCATCGCAAGAAAGGTGGAAGGGCGAGGGAAGGACCCGTCCCACCAACAGGGACTCGGACACTTAAAAAAAAAAAAAAAGAAAAGGAAAGAAATTTTGACGGAGAGCCTGCGGGTTGGTGGAATCTAAAAGCCCCATGGCGAACCTCAGACTGTCACTACTGTAAAGGTTCTTGAAAAAGACTGTTTCGCATAAGGGGGGAGAAGTGCCAGGCTCATCTCAACCCCTAGTCCTTAAGAAAACACAAAAAACCAAAAAGTCGAAGGGGGGAAAAACTCCAGCTCTCTACTGCACTCTGACCGAGAAGAAGGGCGTCCTCTTCAGGGGCAATGAAGACACCTGTCCTCCTTCAAGCGAAAAAGGTTCGGGGCCACATCTACGATAACTTTTCCCAACCAAATTGGCAAGAAGAAAGGCGAGAGGCATGGCTCCAGAATCCGCTCAGGCCTCAGGTCTAGACGAGTTCATGTCGCCAAGAAACTTCTCGGGGGAAAAAGAAGAAAACGAGACCCCCATAAAGAGGCACGATCGTAGCCCAAACCACAACATGAAGAAGGGGGAGACTTCCTTGAGCGAACCTGTGAATAAAAAATAGAGCCCATCTAAAAAACAGGAGAGGGAGGACAGGAGATGCAAGTTTCTGACATAACACGGGTTCCGGTTCGGGGGAAAGCCGCACCGGCAGATCATAACGGGGGCCCTTCCTGTACACTGCAGTGAGGTGTAAATCCTTTCCTGCTAGGAAAAAAAAGATGGGGACGACATGACCAAAGAAGAAACCGGGGAAGGGTACATGCCAAGGACGGCGAAAATTTCTCCAACACTATTCGGCGCGAACTGGTTTGACATTTTCCGTTGCTGAGCCGTTAGAGTGTTGTGCCGACCCAAGGTGGCCCGTCGCGGAAATTGATTACGGGGGAATAGTTAAAAAGAATGTACTTAAAGGCTCAGTTCATAATTAGAGTCTAGGTGGACGCTCCTTTTTGGGGTTGGGTCGGGGAAAGAGGAAGTTTTTTTAAGCATGCTGCATAGCCCTTTCATCAGGGAGGATACATGACGTTGCCAGGCATGAAGCTTTCAAGAGCTGTACGTTTTAAGAGGAGGCACTTCGTAACAGCAGCGGAAGTACAAGGGCCAAGAAAACGACGTCGGTCTTTTAGTTGTAAAGGAGGAGGAAGTACCGTTCAAACTGGCAAACCCCTTCGAGGAGAACCCAAAAAGAAAAACAATGAAATTCTTTCACCGGAAAATGGAAGCTTCAGCTCATTCGAAGGCCGTCGGGAAGTTGCTACTGGGGGTGTGTGTGGAGGTCGCCGCCTATTCCGGGGAGACGAAAGGGGTGACGCATAGTACAGCTAGGAAATAGGGCCAGGCAAAAGGAGAACTTATAAAAGCTGGTGAGGTTTTGTAAAGCGGGTTCTTTTGGGGAGGGGCAAAGCAAAATCTTACAGGGGTGACTCCTTTTATTGTTCACCTGCTGAAAAGACGGGTCAGGGGGAGAGAGGGGAGTCTGCCGTCACCGAATAAGAGCGCGTCCCATCACATGGGAGGTCCACTATAAAAAAAATAGTAGGAAGGAGAGCCAATACGTCGACCGTGTGAGCGTAGCCGACAAAGAGCGGGGGGAGAATCTCGTGTTGGGAAACCACGCGGCGCCGAACAGCTCATTCAAACGAACAATCATAGTCGAGGAAGAGGGGGGACGGCGGAGTTGTCGCGCCGGTTAGGACGTCGCAGAGAAATGCCTAGAGTCATGATTTTCTAACTTCAAAAAATGGTAGCCTGTTCCCTCCCAGCGTACTTGGAGCAAAAGAAGGAGGGAAGTTTCACTGGGTCAGCGCCGCTGCTGGTCAGAGGACTGCGTCTGAAGCCAAAGCGCTGAAAAAAAAAAAAAAAAAGGGTTCCAGCTGAATCGATCCGTGATAGGATGGGGAAGAACAGGGGGGAAGGAGCCAGCCTGCTTGATCCCAACGGAGTGATCCTTTGCAAAAAAAACGTCTTTGAAGGAGGAGGGAGGGACTTGTTAGCCTTTCATGGTTGTGTAAGCCTCGCAGAGGAAGAGCCCTCTTTAAAAATCACGAAAAAGGGGGGAGAAAGGCAAGCGGGAAGGTGTACGTATATTTCACTCCTCGAGCAAAAAGGGGGGGACCTTCGATTGACCAGGTTTCACAGAAGCCGGAAGGTGCCAGAAGTGAGGCTCAGGACCAAAAAATGGAATTCGCCCAGCGGAACAACAGCTTACATAAAATGAAGGAATGGAAGATTTGAGCTTCGTTGTAGATTCCAGAAGCGGCCTAGTCAATAAACATAAGGGATCAGAAAGGGGGGAAGGGTCAGCACGGGTGAATGGACGCAGGTTTCGAACCTGATCGCATATTATCTTTTGTGAAAAGCCCCAAAAGGAAAGGAAGGGGGGGGGGGAGGAGGAGAATCTGCGCGCCCTTTTCAAGAGAAAAAAAACGCATATTATGGGGGGAGGTCGAGCGGGACAGAGGCGCGAAAGAAACTGTGACCGCGTCCATCCACCAAAATCTCTCACGAAATGCGGAGAGAAAGGAATTATGCAAAAGCTTGTAGGAGAAGAGGGGGGCTTTCACTTGGTCCCCGTGTCCCAATCCCAGCACAGAAACGTCGGAACGAGAGAGAAACAAAGAAGGTAGAGGTAAAGAGAGGTAAGATTTCGCCGCCTGCGAACATCGTTAGAAAGACCCTGTACACGGGTGGACACGGTAAACGTCACGACAAGAACGACTGTTACAGAAAGCTGGGCGGCCTACCGCAAGAGGCTTCGTTCGAGCATCCTTGCGCTAGTGTTGGGGAATTGGAGGAAAGAAGCGAACTTACCGCAGGGAAACGCACGTCTCCTCGGGAACCTCAGGCCATGTCCCTATAAAAGGGTCCAGGGGGGGGAACTTGCGCTTCCTTCGCACCGTGCGGCGCGCGAAACATAGCCGGGAGAGAAAGGTGGAAACGGCCGCACCAATGCAATTTCACCGGACGACAACGAACCCCTGGTACTTATTTCCCTGCAGGAGAAAATGAGACGGGGAAAAGAACCGGGAAAGAAGAAGAACGGAAAAACCGGCAGCGTCCACGGCGGCACAAGGCCGAACTCAAAGGTTTTAAAAGCCGACAAGCGTCGGACAAAGGGCGAAACCGGGGGGGAAACTACTTCGCCTCCGCCGACTCCATATCCGAGTGAACCCTTCAGAAAAGAGGAAAAGAGAGGAAAAAAAACCACGCGCAGAAGTAGAAAAAAAACAAAATTATTAAGAATGTCAACTGTACCCGGCTAACCCGTCCACAGCGGCTGACAAACTGTGAATAGGGGGGGACTAGGCGATCAAGTCACCGCCTCTAAACTTACAAGAATCGCTCTTTTGATGGGGGGACTCTTCACAGAAAATATAAAACAGCAACCGAAAGATCAAAAAAACTTAGGAGGAAAAGAAGTCTAAACGGTTTCTGATCAAGCGGCGATCATGCCAAGAGAAAGACTCAAGAGAAACCAAACCTGGTCGGGACACATCTTACTTATTTGCCGCCAGGCTGAGAAAACTCTAAAAAAGGAAGGTAAATGCTAACCAGAGCGCATTAAAAAAAGAACCGATATCGGAGGAAAAAGAGACCGGGACGAACAGAGAAACACGGGCACTACACCTGCGCAAACCTAACACAAAAGGAAAGGTCAAATGCTCATAAAATAAGAAGATAGTCGGGGACAGAGCGTACGAGAGCGCACCTTCACGGACACCTCCTGCCTCTCTGAGCTCAGAAGCAGAGAGAAGGAAAAAAACTAAGTGCTGAGGTGATCGTAAACTGCGAAGGTTCGGACGCAAGCGCGGCGAGCGAAAACAAACCGAAACGAAAAGGAGTAAACAAAAAACGCAAGGAACGGGAGTCCAACAACTGAATATCCTGACGAATGCCAGGACCAAAGCCCACAACAAACCGTCAGAAGGGGTACGAAAGATCCGACTGGCTGCGAAAAAAAAAAAGAAGAGAACCTGAGGCAGCCGAGACTCACCCTCAAGAAAAAAAAAGCCAAACACCACCCCCGGTTCCAACTCCATCTCTACACTCAAAAAAAATCTGCAAGGAAGACCGAGAGGGCAGATGGAAAGGAAGTTAGATGCGCCGGGTGCCTGGCCGTAAAAAAAAAACGACGGACTGACAAACCAGCCGACGCAGCAGGACGCAACGGTGACGAGGAAGAGGTTGTTCTTCCATGAATCGACGAGGGGAAAAAAAAACAACGCAAGAGTCCAGTTTGTTCGACCTCAACGGGAAAAGGGAAGCATACTGGAAGGGCGACTGCAGCCTGCAAAACAAACCCCAGTCCTGCCAGGGCAAATCGACGACACGGCCAGCCACACAAAGAGAATTAAAAAGAACCAGAGAGAGACAGGAGGCTGTTAAAGAGAGCGCAAAAGGGAGACTACCGCAGCGAGGGGAGGGCGAACCCATCAAAGCGATAACGTTTCCCGAAAAGATAAGAGCAAAAGAAAAGGCAAGAAAGGGCAATGTCAGCCGCGCCGGCCTTTCGGTCAAACCAAAAAAAAATTGTGCGAAAAAAACCGGTCCATGTCGGCCACCCCGGCTCTGAAAGCGAAAAGGATAGGAGGCCGGGAACCTCGTATGCCTCCCCCAACCGAGAAGCCTTCCTGAAGGAAAAAAAAGGGGGGAAATGCAAGAATCAAGGAGACCTAGACGAAAAAAGAG
>Ga0179593_1559504_pt1 | contig 10310 bp, 11 predicted proteins | sample CZODoug2_1_08_16_FD_185931 | JGI IMG/M metagenome (GOLD analysis project Ga0179593, IMG submission 185931) | Vadose zone soil fungal communities from Angelo Coast Range Reserve, California, USA - CZODoug2_1_08_16fungal (PacBio error correction) | ecosystem: Environmental > Terrestrial > Soil >...
CAATCGTGGGGGGCCGACGGGGTTCCTCTAATGCGTAGAAGAAGATTGCCCCTCAAGCATGCCCCAGAACTTGAGAGCTTGTCTTAAGGAGAAGAGGGGACCTCTCGGGAGGGGATGGGAAAAATATCTTATCAGACTGATCGGAACATGAAGAAACCCACCTACCTAGTCCTCGTCTGAAGAATAAAAGAAGAAAAGGTCGGGGGGGGACCTCCACAAAGGGGGCAGGATACCCAGGGACTCTTTCTGAACCTCAGGGAAGGCAAAAAAAAACGTGCAACAATATAGGAAGACTTCGGACGAAAAAGGCCGTCAGGAATTTATCACTGATCGCGATGACCGCGCTTAAAAAAAAAAAAGTTTCTTCGGTTTGAAAAGATTGAAAGGAGGGATTGCCTCCTGCTTCATGTGCTATTTAGCTGGGGCGCGTGAGTTTTCGAAGAAGAAGATTGTGGGGGGGGACCGCTTTCAGACTAAAAGCTCCGAACTTGGAAACTAATTGCCTAATACAGGTCAATGGGAAGGGGTCTTGCAATGGATCTGATTACCTACTATAAGAAAGTAGACTTTCAAAAAAAACCCAAACAAAAAAACCAACACCAAAAACACCCAAACCCCCAACACCGAGGCGTCACCGAAAGAGGAAGCCGGCACTTCTAAATCAGGGGGGCAGGGGACGAGCTAGAAGGAAAAGAAAATATCGAATTTGAGGGCCCCGAAGGAGCAATCCATCACCATGCAGAGACGGACTTGCAAGGAGTGGGGGGGGGGGGGGGTGAAACCTGTTCCGCCGCAGATGAGACCTTCTATGGGTATCGAACGGCGCTAAAGTCCGACAAGGTCAGTTCTAATCAAAGAACTGTTACGGATTTGGCCTAGTCACAATTCAGAACGGCAAACGTGTACCCGAGGGGGGAATTAGAGAAGGTAGGGGCGTTTCACGCGGGATATTCGAAGGGGGAAAAAAGACCATGAGCCCCTGGCTGAGGGGCAACTCTACTCATTAAGATTGAAAAGGAACAAAGGGGAAAAAAAGCCCTCCGTGACTACAACGTGGCCGCACTAATAAAGCGAACGGGTTTTGGGAGTCGTCGAGGGATTCAACCTCCGTAGATCAAGATTACGGGGTCAAGGTGGGAGGATTCTGGAATTTACTAAAATGTGGGGAAAACGTCCATGCAAGAGCAGGACAAATGGGCACGGGCGGAATATTTTAAGAAGAAAAAAGCCCCACGGCTGTCGAGGCGGCTTGGAATATGGGGAGATGGTGAATGTTGAAAAGGGGCTCTACTAAAGGACGACGATGATAAAAATCGCGAAAATTGGGGTTCAGTCACCGGATTAAGTGAGGTTTCCTAAAAAAAAAAATGACATCTGAAAAAAATCCCGTCTTTGTTGGATTCCAAGTGATTGGGGACTCTTTCAGCGGCCTATATAGATTTGTCAGGATATCGGATACTTTCTAACGGCTAAAGGATACCTTCGAGGACCTAATGAGGGTCAATCACAGACCAGCGCAGGGTGGAAAAATCAATACGGCGAGATAAAGCACGATCGTGCCCATTTGGGGGGGGGGAAGGCAGTGTAGCGCCACTCAAGCAGTCGCAGGGCAGCTGTGAATTCTCGCTGACGTGGCCGGAGCCATTTGGGAAACGCGTTACGCAAGAAAAAGGAGGTCCAACCAGAGGATATGCGCACTACTACTAAGGGTCGTCACTGCTCCGGGATTTCCGGAACGTCCCAGGCACTTCTAAAGGTGTCAATCAAAAGGGTTTGACCAAGGCTGCGAAACATTTTTGATCACCCACCGCAAGAATGGGCCGCGGGAGAGCGGCCTCGTACAAGAAGTTACGAAGGTTGTCAACAGAGTCAGCCGTTTGGACCCTACCCATCCTCCTCGAAAAAACAAAAAAAGAAACAAAAAAACAAAGAGTCTGAGTCAACATCAGAAGAGGGATCGGCTTGAGTAAGCGCAGCCCCGTCCACTAATGGTGAGACATAAGGAAGTATGCATTCGGGGGGGGGACTGGGTCCGTTACACGGAAGGCGCCAATAGTGTAAGCGTTCGGTAAACCTTGACATCCACTCTGACTATAAGAATTTTTGTCAGGCGGGTACTTCCGTCAAAAATAGGAGTGGGGGGGGGGGGGTAGCGATAGCCCATTGTCACCGGAAAAAGAAAAGGGGAAAGCGGCTGATTTAAACACTTTTGTCTTCCAATGCAGAACATTTGGGGAAACCTGTGATTTCCAGGGGGGGGAAACAAAGCATCCGGAAGTTACGAGAAACTGGATCCACTTCGAGACCTCCGACCCTTCCCCCCAAAAGAAAAAGACAAGCGCAAAAAGAGCAAAAACCCGGAGCGAACCCTAAAGCGAAAAAGGCTTCATGTAACAACCTTCGAATGCAGGAAGAGAGGGCGCCTCGTGGTTTCACGCGAGAGGTGAAGGGTGGTGAGATGAGTCAAGGGGGACTTTTTAACGAAAAGGAAGACGTTGAGGGGTCTACCGATGAAAAGATCCTTCTCAGCGTGGATTCACTACAATCGGGAAGGATGAAAAAACCAGAAGAAGTAGAGTCTTTCAAGTTCAAGAACTTGGGGGGGGGACCAGCGGCCCAGCACGTCCGCGAAAAAGAGGGGGAACGGAAGGGTGACTAGCGCAACACTACGGGGCATAGGTAAGATGACCATGGGATAGGGCCAGCGGAAAGCCCCAAACCACGGCGTTCCCGAGTAAGGGCAGAGTGAGAAGCGTTCAGTAAACCGGGAATTTTGATTTAGGGAGATTTGGGGAGGGGTGGACAAATAGATAGGAGGCTGGAAGAAGGAACCAGTATAGAAGAGATAAGGCGGAAAGTTCGCGACTTTTCCCGGCAGAACCAAGAGGACGCCATCTGCTGAAGGGGCTCAAAAAAATTACAGCTGGACTAAAGTGAAGGATACCCCTGTTGGCTCTCGGCAAAGAGTACCATGTCACGACTTGGAGGCAAGGGGGGCGGAGGGAAAGTTCAAACGGACAGGAAAGGCCCAATGGTTTATGAGGCAGGCTTTTCTTGACGCCGTGAGTGACAACCCAATTGTGGCCGAACTTTGACCCGCGGAAGGATGGGCGTCAGATGGGAAGAAAAGAGAAAGGGAGGAATTTCCCTCGGCAAATCCGCTTAATTTTTGGCGGACCAGCCTGGGGGAGAAAGAATAAAGCCGGCTGCTTATACAACCGAGGAAGAACAAGTGGGAAAGTAATGCATCTGTGCGGTATGGGTTGCTTCCGTGGTGGGGCTTTTGGAAAAGCGGCTGAGGGGGCCGTCGGTCCGAGTGGATCAGTGGGGCGAAGCTTGCTGCTAAGGAAAAAACAGAAATCAGCACCGTCGTGAAACCAATGTTCATGAATTAAAAGAAAATTAACGCAGGAGCGCCACCTTGTGGAAGGGGGACTGTTAATGGGACTGGGGAATTCGGGCCCAAAGCACCCTCTTGGGTATGATTTATTAAAGTCCTCAACCAGGGAAAGGGAGGGGCCTGGGGGGGAATATGACCTTCCTCAGTTAGGTCAACAACTTTGCGTCAATTCCTTGACAGGATTGGGTGTGAGAGCTGCAGACCTGGGGAAGGGTAGGCGCATTGTTAGCTGGGTCAAGTTCGGGGGGGGGGAAAGGGAGGCTTTCTAAAGAACGGAATAGGTATCTTTTTACTAGGCGAAAGTCGTGCGATGAAGGTGGCGCTGTCTTGTAAAACGGGGTTAACTCTGAACGTGTTCGGAGAAAGGCAGAATAGAAGAACAGGAGAAAGCTGGGGGTGTGATTCCGAAAGTTGGGCTGGGGTAAAAAATTTTTATTGCATGGGTTGGGAGAAGTAAAGAAAAACCTCTGTTACGTTCAGGAAGGCCAACAGCGGGGCGCCGAAGACGGGGGGAGTCGTGGGTCGTAGTTGGTGGCGTTATAATATGCTGTAAGAACTCCTGAAAGGGGGGGGTGAAGGGGGGAAGCGTAATTCAATGTGCCGCATTTGGTCCAACCGTCAGCGTAGAAATAGTCTTGGAAGATGCACCCTGGTCGACTGAGGGCGTTACGAGGAAACTGGTGGGGAAAATAAAAAAACTGGAGACACTGAAGAGGGGGACTTTTGAACGACAAAGAGGCTTTGTCGATGGAAAAAGAAGAAATAGGAGAGGGAGCTGGGAGGTACTGTGAACGACGCGGGGGGTGGAGCGTTCTTTAAAAGAAGGGCCATGCGTCGGGAATTAGCAAAAGAAGCGGCTTCCCGTCCAAGGAAAGATTTGACGAAATGACCGCAAAGTTAGGAGGGGGGAGGTTAGGGGGGGGACACCTTCCATCAAGAGCTGGCTTAGTTTTTTTATTCTATAAATCTCTGGAACTCATACGCAAAAAAAGAAACTATCTTTTCAAAATATTCTGATCCTCTCTCACAAGACCGTTACCGGTCGAGAATGCAATCACAACGCAAGATGGGAGATGGCCATGTGGACAGGAGGTGTCACAGGGGGGTAGACTCCCGAGAAACCTTAACGTCCTCGGTCCCGTCTTGATAGTCAGAGGGATTTACAGAATGGAAGGAGAAGAAGGTCAGAGCCCAAAGATTGCGCGGGGGGTAAGCGTGAAGAGGGGCTGGTTTCCTAACATCGAATGGGTGACTGGTGAGGGGAAGAGTGTCAATAGTATCCTTCATTACCAGCACCAGTTTGCGCAGGGGGGAGGGAGAGGTTTAGAGGTTTCAAAACAACTGAAAGTAGTACCGAGGACACCGCCAGAAAGGCGCTTCCTTAAAGGAATAAGAAAAAGGGGGGGACAGGATCATTTTGAGGGAAGGGGAATAGAGGAGGCACTGGTCTAATGACATGTTGACTAAGGGGCGTTTACTCATGTCGCTGCAACGGCAAGGAGGCGGAATCGGGAGGCTGAACTTCTTTTAGCGGGTCAAAGAAAGATTTTGCGGCCAGCTGCAGGTTATGTGTTGCTCCTTCGAGGGAGGACCTGCAGGAAAAGGGCAGTATGAACCTGCGATGAGAGCGGAGGGACAAGGTGATTTGTGCTTTTCTTCTAGGGCGTCCTAATGAAATCAAGGTTAGGTGAAGGGGAGAGGGGTCGAAGAATTAAGGAGAAGAAACAAACTGTCCAATAACTGCGGCGTCCCGTTTTTCTTTTATGTGCGTAGGAAATTGGATATAGAAACGTAATCGAGTAGTTCAGTCTTAGACCACCCGCACGGCAAGCGCAAGCGCAATATATCTCATGCGATAGCCCGTTCACTTAAAGAAACTCCCGAGCCGAACGTGATGTTTGTCGGTCATCCTCTATCGCCTTTCCCGAGCTTTGAGGAGCCTAGAAGGTGGGTTGGCAAGTCACGTTTACTGGTGCTACGGCTACTGAAAGAATTTGCATTAACTGCACAGGGGAAGGAGGTGGATGGGAAGCCCAGAACCTTATTATCCTACCTTAAAGGGAGAGAGGCATTTTGGGGGGAAGAGCGAAGGGATACGATCGCTGATGAACCAATCGCTAGCGTAAAAGTACAAGCTAAGGGGTGGTGAAAAATGGGAAGGAGGTTGTGAAAGCTCGTGCGGTGACAGTATCTTCATACGGTCCAAAAAGGACGGGAAATCAGATCTTGTCGGCGCATCGAGAGAAGGAAACGGAGAGAGAGAGGATTCGCCAGATCAATCGGTTTCCCCGGGTGGGGCCAAGTCATGAGTAGGCACTAACTTGAAAAGGCATGGTGGTCAAAAATGAGCTTTTTAATTGGAGGGTAGGGAGCGGTGAGGTCATCAGGAAAAGATGAATCAATCTATGAAATGGAGGAATGCCCAGGGTCCGCTAGCGGGACCAAAGAAGAAAAAAGGTAGTTATGAGGGGAAACCTACAAGACACCGGTCGCAGGGGGGGACCTGCAGACCTCCTTTCAGTAAAAGAAAAGAAACGGGGAGGGGGAAAAAGGACATCCTAAACTTCTTCTTATTCGAAAAGGGAGGGAAGGGGGCTGCTTAGTCTTCCCAACATTCGGCTAGGTGAGTTAAAAGCGTCAGATGCCTTCTGAGGTAGACTGTGAGAGTCAGGGCAGGGTGGGCGTTTTGGACGGGGTCGAACGCAGGGTCGATATGGACGTCTCGAGAACGATCCGAGTAGCACCGGGAGGTAAGACGAACAATTGGTGGCCTTGCGTGTAAAGGGAGGGGGCGTAGAGGAAAGAGAGTGCCAGAAAATGAAAAATCCAAATCCAAGAAGCTTGAATCACTGGGGCTCTATTTTCCGCAATCCAGGAGCCGGGCCTGGAGGGGGATAAGGAAAAAACCGTCCAGCCAAACCATTAACAGGGGGAAATCAAAGTGGAGAGCTACCGAGGTCCGAGAAGGCAGGAGACATGTAGAGAGGTGCATCGAAAGGGAACGACAAGCTCACCATTATCCGATCAGGGCCGGGGGGGAGCAACATTACTGAGTTTTCATTGGAAAAATTAGGAAAAAAAATTGGACAAAACTGGGGGGAAGTCATCGTAGATCTGGCATCAGCGGAATCTATAGCGTAAAGACAAGCGAGCCACTTTACTGAGCAAAAGGGGGGGTAGGAAATTCATTAAGATTTTAATACCTACCAGAACAGGGCAGCGGACCCCGAAACTCTGAAGCTTAAAATACGCCTATGTTGCTCCTTAACTGGGCTTCGAGGAATCCAAATACGACTTAACAACGTAGGCCGGATTCCGTTTCGAGGGATTTGGAGGGTATAAACCACTGCAATAAGATGAACTAGTGTCACGGTTGGATGTTTCATAGGTCTCAGGTCTCGAGCTTTCGAGGGCGGACTTCCTTGGAAAATGGGGTAATTTTTAAGGGAGATTAAGACATGGGAATTCGACAATAGAAAAAGTGCTACTTCACCGATTTTGAGTGGGGCGGTGGAAAGAATAAGGAAACCACAAATAGGGGGAAAGGGGCCGATGTAATTTCGAAGATTTGTTCAAAGGTTAGCGGGCAACGGGGAAAGACGGGAGGGACGGCAAACTTCTTCGAATAGAAGTTGAATTGAAGTCTATAAACGCAGTTAATTCAACAGCAGCACGCCGAAGGGGGCATAGAAATAAGACCGGCGGAAAATAGAAAAAGAAAGAGTTCGGTTCCAGTTTTTGAGGAATGAGTTAGTCGCGCCGATGTTTCTACGTGGTCGTCTGGTCAAGGGAGACGAGGGAAGATGTGGCCAAAGGGGGCGGGCCATTGGGACACCTGATAAGAGCCTTCAAACACCAGTGGCAAAAAGCACCCTCAAAGGACGAAAAGAGCTCAAAAGGACACGGCGCTCTCCTGGCGGGAACACAGAAAGTAGAAAAACTGCGAAAGTTGTCATCAAAAAGTTAAACACAAGCGCAAAAAATGGGGGGGGGAAGCCACCCTCTGCCGCCTATATTCCTCTGGAGGATCCTAGGAAGGTAAGTTGAAGACGTTTCCGAGGAAACTTGCCTACTACTTCCCATCGATAGCAATAAGGTCACCCGGATGTATCGGCCAGGGATGATGCCTCTAAAATCGAGGGCAAAGGACTAAATGGGGAGGGCCAAGGCTTGAAGATGTCATCAGCTCACCGAGGCCAATTGAATCGGACTCCGGTAAGGAACCGAACCAAGGCTATACAGCGCGTTTTGTGGTCGGAGGTATACCGGGGGGGTGGTGTATGACTATAAGTCCAATCGAGGAAAAAAGAAAACCTTGCGGATTGTGGTTTTAATTTGGGGGATGGAATGAAAGCGGGTTGGAGACGTGCTTGATTGACAGGTCAAGAGCACTTCCGATCACCTGATCCACGTAGAATCCCCCGACAACCGAAGAAGAGAAAAAGGGACAGCACAAAAAAGCCGGGATCCCTCTCGGAGGGAAATCCAGTTGCCGCTGGGGGAAAGTCTAAATTGGTGTCTACTCACTGTGTTGAGGTTCGTCTAGAAAGAAATTTGTCAGTAAAGAGTCAGAGGGTTTTCAGGGAGGGAAAGAGAAGCGTCTCTTTATTAACGCACCATCGTAATGAAAAATAAGTTACTGGTCCTCGGAGTGCATGAACACTTGGGGGTGTCCAAACAGGCCAAAGAGTCCGTAGAAACAAGGGGCCTGGCCGTTTACTGCTCAACACCTCCGCAGGATGAGCGGAAGAGGAAAGGCATGTTAGAGGACGGCAACAGGAGGGGAAAATAGTCTATTAAATTTTAAGAAATCGGAGGGCAGAGCAAAAGAAGTCAGGGGACGTTAATTTTGGGGCGCCAGTGGGGTCAGTCGAGCTATAGAAAAGGAGCTCACAAAAACAAAGTGATGGATGAGAAAGGAAGATCCGTGAGGAAACCTAGAAGGGGGGAGCAAGAACTGGCGAAGAACCCAAATTACTACGCCAAGATTAATCTCTGCATGGACTCACGAGGAACTTTATACCGTTACCGAAGTGGACCGCTCGAGGGAAGAGGAAAAAGCTTCGCTGCTTGGAGGAAGGGGGTTGTCGAAAGTCAACGGCCCAGCAAATCGTCCTCCTTTTCAATTAAAGAAGGAACTATGTGACACCACAAGGGGATTTCCGTAGGGTAGAACAGAAGAATGGTTTGGGCAAGTATCTGGACTGAAACTAGCGAGGATGAGGAAATAAAGAAACTGGTAATTTTTTGAGGAAAAAGGGAGGGTAAGCACAATAAGTAAACCGCTCGGCTAGACCACCTGAACTTGTCGCGGCGGACAATTCGCCCGGGTGGAGAAAGCCAGTTTTTGCGGGTTGTGTCTTCTTGGTTTGCTCTTGGAGATGGGCAAAAATCGTCGGTGTAGGTTTTTGAAAGGGGGGAAAGGTAGACTGGGATCTGTGGAACACTTTGCTTCTCAATGAGGGGGTACCCAAAACAGGGACACGGGATTACAAAAACCATTGGTTGATTTCTTCATTAATTATTCAACTATTTAACGGCAGTCAAAAAATAAGTTACCGGCGGGGGGTTGCCAGAGAAAATTGGCGGTAGAAGAACAACACCCCCACGAAACGAGTGGCAAGAAAGACAAACCAAAAAAGGTAGGACGAGGTTCCGGAGTCAGGAGAGAGTCCGATTGTGGCTTCAAATTCCGGTGCCAAAGGTTGATGAAATCGGGTCCCGTGGTGAAGGAAGCCACTCCTGGGGAATTCATCATAAGATGGTTAGCTGCCTCAGAGATCACAAATAAAGGTAGAAAGGGAAGCCTGTCTAAATGGGAGTCCGTGGCGGGGGCGGGGAAAACAGGTGAAAGGACTGAAAGTGTTTAGACTTCACATGGACGGCGGGACTCCAGAGGAGAAAGGCGGGCCTCTTTGGGGTGAGGGTTACCGTTGGGGTCCCCCACTTGGGGTTGGAAAAACTGGAGCATTTGAATAGGGGTTTCCGTTAAACCTGAACCTCAGTCTCTCGATAGGGAAAGTCAAGATTAGAGTATGGTTGATGAGAATGCTGCCACATGCTGGAGGTATTGCTTGCAATAGGTAAAAGGGGGGGCCTGGCGTGCCGGGGTTGTGTCCAATGGGTACATATCTGGGGAAGTCTGACCTTTTAACGGTTGCGTGCATCCGATACTGTGTAAGCAGAAAATAGCAAACTTTCTTTTGATCTCGCCTGAGGAGGGGGGGGAAAAAAGAAAGAGTTCTTTGGGAGGCTGGGGAAGCGCGCGTGGGGTCATGCGCATTTTACGGAGGCTAACGTCGACTGAGCAAATCGAAGAAGTTTGGGGATCATTAAAGGGAAACCTTTGGAAGATAACCGGGGGGAAAGTTTGAAAATATGGGTGGGAGGGTTTTGGCGTAGACCATCAAAAAAACAGTAGCTGCCTTTGCGAGGGTCCATAACTAAAACGGCCGGAGTAGACTAAATTGCTAAAGTATCTGGGAAAAAATATTCCAACCGCGCCAGCACTGTGCGCATTTACCGCTTCACTTAACCACAGGACAAGATTGGTTGTCGGACGAGGCTTGCAAAGTTGGGGAAAAAGCACGCGTGGCAGTGAAGGAGTCCTCGATACCGAATTTTCGTCGAATGTTCCGGAAGGGAACTGAGCAAAATAAGGGGGGGCGTTTTCGGGAATGAGTTACGTTTGCCCCGGGCGATTCTTTTATTGCGGGGAGGATTGAATCCCCCGGGCCTGCGAAGGGAAAGAAAACAAAAGGCGCGAAATGTCTCTCTTGATCGGGTTAACGTAATAGATCTGCCAATACCGCAATAGCCAAGGAAAAGGGGCAAAATTTCGTTTCCGAAAGAGAGATTGTGCCCAGCAAGCCTATGGCCGGAAAAGGGGACAAAACAAAAAAGTTATTGG
>Ga0179593_1716638_pt1 | contig 10310 bp, 11 predicted proteins | sample CZODoug2_1_08_16_FD_185931 | JGI IMG/M metagenome (GOLD analysis project Ga0179593, IMG submission 185931) | Vadose zone soil fungal communities from Angelo Coast Range Reserve, California, USA - CZODoug2_1_08_16fungal (PacBio error correction) | ecosystem: Environmental > Terrestrial > Soil >...
AGGAAAAACGAGTCCCAGCATCTTGCGTGAAACGCCTGGCGCGTTCTTACCATAGGGAAAAGGCAGTCGCTCCCGCAACGATACAAGTCATTTTTCTTGCAGGGGGAAGGGATCCGCGCATCCTCCAGGTGAAGAGAAAATGTATGCTTCGACGGAAGGGGGTAGGCTTTCGGTGCAGAAGGTAATTCTGTCCCTGAGAAGGGGAGGGAGAGATAGCTCGCCCCGCGAAGAGAGATGAGAAGGGTTGGTTCTGTAAAAGTAATGTCGTGTTGCCGTGTCTGCGGGAGAAAGAAAACAATTGGCTCCTCGGATTCGGCTTGCGCAGGCAGACTCCTGGTAGCCTATAGAGGGGAAAAGACAAGTAGGTCCCTTAAGAAAAGGGTCAAGAAGAAATTGTTAATCTGTGGGCAGAAAAAGAGTGGGGGAGATAAAAGATCTATTGAAGAGCGGCTACGGTCCTGCCGGGAGGGGTGGGTAGGAATTAAGGGTAGACGTGGAAGAGGCACCGTGTAAATACCTTGTTGAAAGATGGAAGAATAACGTCTCGAAGAAACTGTACCATCCATTGGGGAACAAGGAGCTCCTCTTTGCAAGAGAAACCTCACGTTGGGGGGGATGAGGCAGAAAAAATGAAGTGAAAAAAAGCGTCGTTGAGGGAGGACCCCACTCCGTACAGGAGGTAAAAGGAATGCCACCGGTAGGAAAGGGGAGAGTCGCAGTTAAAAAAGTGGTCTCTACTTTTCTCGGGGACGAGAGGGCAATTCTCACCTGCGTGCTGCTGCTCGCACCGCGAGGGAAAAAAGCGAAATCTTCATCGTGTACCAAATGAAAAGGCCGCCGTCGCCGGGGGGAACGAGCTGCGGTCTGCGGGGGGAGAGGTTAGGGGACCTCTTCGCGTACGGCGTTTCCAGTAGGGAAGGGGGGGGGGGGGGGGAGAGGATGCCTCAGCGAGACGGCGCGGATGCGACTAGTGAAGGAGAAACGCGTTTTCTATAGCGAGGGGGGAAAGGTGTCCTCCAGAGAAGAGAGGCACTCTCGCTAGAAAAAGAAATGAGATTCCCCTGAGCGAAAGCGTGAGGAAGTTACTGGGACTCAGCTTCGAAGGGAAGAGAGATAGCATCTATTTGGGGGAGAGAAAGGGGGCGCAGCCGCTCGAGAGAAAAAAAGGGATGACGGCGTTTAAAAAGGGGGGGCCGAACGAAAACCCTCCCCTGGCCAACGCGGGAAGGGGGACTGAATACCATCCCCGCAATAAAAGAGCAATGAGAGGTACCAAAAGTCGCCGACTCTAAATAGGGAGGGAGGAATTCACTTGGTTTCGAATCACCCAAGAAAAGGAAGGGGCCGCGATCACGAAAGGGGAATTTTCGTAAACAAAAAAGCGGATAACGGAAAACAGTGGAAGGCATATTCTCTAAAGAATATAGATGCTATGCGGGGAAGAAGAAGGTGACCAGGTCCCGAAAAAGGGGGCGGCGGAGCTCTCTGGAAGTGACTTTCGTCAGCGCCGAAAAGAAGCTCTCCTCCAGATGAAGAAGAGCAAGGTTGACGATAAATTACTATATAAAGCCGCGCGCGTAGGAGGAGAGGCTGTTCTAGTGCAGCTAGGGAGAAAGGGTGGGGGGGAGTTCTCGCAGAAAGGGGAAAGGGGAGTGAGCAATGGAATTCGTGCTGTAAAGAAACAGCAGGATCACATCTCCTGACACATCGATTCGGGCAGGCGTCATCGGCTCAAGGGGAATACGATTCTATCGCTGTGCGAGGGGAGAGACGGCTTCGCTAAGGGAAGGAAGCGAAAGCTCCTCTCTAAACATCCGGCCGCGAAAAAAAGAAGGGGCACCTTCGCATAAGCATGCAGTGGGCGCCTCGGTCATAGAGGGAAAAAGGCGCAAGGCAGAATGCGTCCAGTCCTGAAAGGATTCTAGCGCGAAAGGAAACGGAACTGAAGTCGCGCCAGAAATCCTCTTCGAGGCGCGCAGGGAGAAAAATGATCTCCGTGAAGGGAAGGATCGGCAAACTGGGTGTCACCGAAGAGGTATAATGGCTCATGTGTCCTGAAAAAGAAACGACGAAGTCCAAAGTGGACCCGTAGGCGCTGGGGAGAACTTCCTTCATCCCTCAGGGAGTTTAGGGAAAAAAAAATCATCGTCTCCGAGAGCTTGCCTAAGATGAACTGTCGTGCGAAAGCCTTGGGTGCAGGATTTAATTATAAGATACAAAAACAACGGAATTAGTTATTAAAAGAGAGAGGGAAAAACCCTGCAGACACCGGGACGCCCGGAAACGGACATCGTGCAGCGCCGCAGGAGCATCTGCGGTGAAAAAAAGGGGAAGGGAGTGCTGCCGGAAAGGGACGGTCAGCCTTGCTACGGTACGGCGGTTTACTCGGACCGCGAGACTCGGGAAAAGAAAGTCATACATGAAGGAACCAAGTTGAAGGGGATAAAAAAGAAGTACGACGCAGATCTTCTCCCTGAGAGATTCTCGCTCCGTAGTAGGGAGCTATCCGAGGGCCGTTGGGGAATTTGATCTCGACGTCGGAGGGGATTTCGGGAACTGGACTGGACTCCTCTGAAAAAGGGCATCTGAGCCGAGCGGAAAAAAAAGGAAGGGCGCCTGTGAGGTGAGTGGAATCGCGAAGGGGCCTGCTGTTTAGCGATGCGAGGGTTGGAAAAAAAGGATCTCACCGCAGGAAAAGGAAAAAACCTCTAGAGAGGAAACGCCGCATTAGCCCGATGAAACGCGCCCTAGAAGGCCTACTAGATTGTTGTAGTAGAGGAAAAGAGGGAGGTGTCTTGAAGAAAAGGAGAAGAAGACGTCTCTGGAAAAGGTGATGCGTCTAAGCGGTAGAGAAGCCAAGCTTCACGAATACCGGAAAAGGAGGGAAGAAGCTCTCGGATTTCTCGACCGGCTCAGAGGGGATGGTAGGTCGGAGCTCGAGAGTGAAGCACGCCAGTCACGGCGATAAGACGTACCATTCGCAGTACTTGGAAAGAAGAGGGGGAGGGTTCTCAATAGAGAGGGGAGAAAGAGGAGCATCTTCCGCACACGTTTGGGCAGCTCGCCGCGGCCTACCGTGAGGGAAGAAAGAGCGTTATTGGACGGGAAAGGGCTGAGTATGGGGGGGGAGAGGGAACCCACGTCCGGGTTGCGATACCATCAATTTCTACGGCGAGGGAGGGATTCGGTACCCGATCTTGCGAAGAAAAGTGTTGCGGGGGCTGGACTGCGGAAAGCCCGCGTTGCCATTTGAGGGGGACTCGCAAAAGGATAAAAGACTTCATCACAAATGGGCGCTCGCGTGCGGCAAGAAAACGGGGGCTCCCCAATCCCTATATGCGATCCAAAAGGAGGAGAGCTGCGCGTCTTCACGCCTCAAAGAAAAAAGAAATGGTACTACCTGGGAGGGGAGGGAGGAGAGGGCTGGCGTTCGAGAGGGCGGTGAAAGATTCGGCACGACCTTGGCGGAACTCACCAGGGGGAAAAAAACGATGAAGCTATGCAGGGGAGAGTCTCCGGCAAAAGAGACTCTGCAGGCTGACGCTCACGACACGGCCCTACTGGAAAAGAAGGCTCTTCCGCGGCGAGCAAAGAGCAACTAGGCAAGAGAGCTGTGGGATACAATCTCGGCTGGAAAGCCTCTTTACACAAAAAGAAAGCCTTCTAAAATCTAGGAAAAAGGAAGCCCGCATTATCGGATCCTGCAGACTCAAATATCACTTCTCTCCCACCCTTCATTTGGGGGAAAAAAAGAGCTCCTATCCTTTGGGGGGGGGAAGACTTGACTCCGGGAGAGGGAAATCTCACCGACGAGCGTGGGATTCGACTTTTGCATCTCTTTATCCCAAATTTCTGCACTAGGAAAAAGGAGATGTTAGCGGCACGCATGAAAAGAACTGATAGAAAACGTCAACAGGTGCGTTAAAACGACCTCAGGGCACGGGCGCCCGGCAAGGCTCATACAACGTAAAAAAAAGAGCCGCTTTTCCCTACGAGAAAAGTTCCAGACAAAAATAGGAGAAGGGAGGAGAAGCTTACAAGTGCAGGTTGCTAGGGAGGCGTCCGCGCAAAAATGGCGCTCTCGCCCGCGAAAAAGAAAAAGAGTCGAAATGGGAGGAGGAAAGAAGAGGACGGCGCCATTGGGGGGAGGTGGATCCAGCAGACACGGGGGACCGCCATGGGCCTCAAGGCACAAGAAAAAAGCTCTTCGCTGGGGCGCGAGGGGGAGAGATCAGGTGCGACGCCATGAAGAGGAGGGAAAGAGCCCTCCCGAACCTGCAGAGTCGCCGGGATACAATCGTGGGCTTCGGGGAAGGGGAGGCTCATCCTCGCCAAGACTGACTCCTGGGAAAGGGGGGGGGAATGCACGCTGTCTACGAGAGGAGAGCTGGTACGCACCCCAGGCGTGGTTAACCCTCCGGCTGGAACCGGTGGAGAATTATTATGAAACGATAATATTAAAAAAGGGGGAAAAGACTCTTTCTGTAAACCAAGAGGGAGAAAAAGAGGAGCCTTCGCGAGCAAAGGGAGGGACCCTCCCGCACCCGGCCGCAGTAGTCCGGGTTCTTGCAAAAAAATTCTCTCATCCTCCAGGTGCAAAAAAAAAAGGACCCACGTTGTAGGCTGCGAAAAAAAGGGGTCGGTCTCGGAATGGAGGGGAATCATGGCGCGAACCTTATCTATATATCTCTCCAAAGAAAGGGCCTGTGTTTTGGGGGAAGAAAAGGAAAGGAGGGACGGGGTCTGCGTGAGCCTCATAACCCCAGGGCCCGTCCCTCGATTCTGCTGCGCAGAAAATTTCGACTAGAGCAGCCGCCCAGTCGGAAAAAAAAAAAAAAAAAAAAGGATGCTCGGCCGCTGCTAGAACCAGTAACGGTATCGTCCTAGTTGGTCTGGAAACGATTTAATAGGGGGGGAGAGGGGGCCGGAGGACTGTGTTGTAGGACCCTGACAGTTTCCTCGATGAAAGGACTTCAGGGCGAGCAGAGAGAGACCACCATTGCAGGGCGCGACGAGACAGCGCAAGCCCACCCTCACGTTTGGGATAAGCAAAAGTAGAATTCACTCGCGAAAATTAAACCGAGCCCCGAGGCAAAAGAAGGATGAGGGGAGCTAGGCGCAGTTTAAACCACCCCAAGGAAGGGTTTGCGCGACGGTGAGAGGATCCTCTCCTGCGGAAAAAAAAAAGGGAGAGTTTTCGACAGCTGGGAAGAAAGACCCCGTCTGCAAAGCAAGAGCGAGGTAGAACCACGAGCTTCGGGGAGGTGCGCCCAAAGAGGGTTCCATTCGGGAGGAGGGGGGGGAATCTATGCAAACCGAGCGAATCGTCGCGGCCGGCGACGGGCGCTTCCTCGGGGGGGAAGGTGAGTGACTAAACCACGCCCAAAGGGGGAAAGAGCCACCGAGAAATAAGCCCTTAGATACCTGCCGAGAAAGTAACATTTCTCCGAATTGGGAGGAGAAAAGCGCCGCGCGCGGAAGAGCATCTATGGTGGGGGGGAAAGAAAACACGGGGCTAAGCCCTCTAGATCCCCAATGCAAGGGGACTTGAATTTCTCTCACGAAAAAAAGAAACTCGGTCGTTCAGAAAAAAACTCAACACCCTTGCGAGCAGGAGAGGAACGAAGCGGGAATAACTTCGCAGGGGAAAAGTCGTTTAAAACAGGGGGGAAGAATCCCACCCTAAGCCCGCCATAGGATCGGCTCAAAAGGAACGATTCCGTGTTGAGGCCTCTTCTAACTAGGGTCGCAGAATGCTAAAGGCAGAAGCGAGATGAGATTGCGAGAAGCATCGAACAGTGGAAAGGCGTATCGCAGCAGTGAAGGGAAGGAAAGAGACTAAGGAAGAGCGCAGGGTCCAGAGCCTCCGGGTCGAGAAAGGGTCGGAAATTCTACGAACGAACTTTCTCCTGCGGGGTCTCGTTCTCAGGGGGTATGTGAGTCTACAGATTTATCAGCCAATGTCCGATTCGATCTGCGCTTAGGAAAGCTATCATCAGAGACCTCAAGGGGGAGGAAATCGAGGGCGCGGGAACGGGTATCCTAGCTGCTGGTACTCGATGCTAAAAAGGAGGGACTACTGCTGGAGAAGCCTACCAGAGAAGAAAAGAAGGCCCGTCGAGAGTGAAGCTACACCTGCGAATAAGCTCGTCGGAGCCACGGCATAAGAGTGCAAGAAAGGGGTACGCACGACCTAAAAAGAATCGATCATACTGACAAAAGAGTCTCTCGCCCTACAAAGAAGCCATGAGCGACAATGAGAGCGCACGATCCGTTCCGTCCTGGAATGCGGGGTACAACCTCTGGGGGTCCTGCTCATTGGTTCCTGCCGAGTCGGAAGGCCAGAGGGTCCGAGTCCACCGAGGAGACTTACCGGCAGCGAGAGCCATCTGGCTTCGGGGGGAGGAAGAAGCAAAAAAAGCCGGAACAGACTAGCGGCGCGAAATTCGGAATGGGCATGGAGGAATGATCTCTCTCAACACAAAAAGAGAGATCATTCAAAAGAAAAACCACGGGCGTGAAAGAAGGGGAAAATCTGCGCGACCCGATAGATATGGGGCAGCTGCTTGGACTAATCCTATTCGGGGGGGACCGGAGAGGGAGACTCCTACGGAAATCGGTGGACTCTTACCGCGGCGACCCCTTATCCTTAAAAGAAAAGAGGGACATCCCCATTTGGAAAAGAGAGATATCGCAGATATTCGGGGAGCGAATAGCTCCTCTCCTGGGAAGAAGAAGTCCTTTGGTCAAAAGGGCTCTCGAAGGAATGTGGGAAAAGGAATCCTTTCTGCAGTGGAGCAGCATCGAGACCTGTATCTAAAGTGAGAAAAGGGAAAAAGGACTTTCATCTCAGACGGAGGGGGAACTATTCTCTGTTAGGATGGGGGCAAATTGCTGGAGCGAAGAGGACGAAAACGCTCAACCTCAACCCCGCCGCAGTTCTCCCTATTAAACCGCTCTAAATTTTGGAAGGGGAAGCGGGCAGAGTTCTTTGCATTCACGAAATACTCTGGGAAATCTCTAATCCGGGGAAGGGACAATCTTCAGGAAAGACAGCGGCGAAGAAAGCGGCTTCTTAGACTCGACCCTTCTTAGCAGCTCTTCGAGCGGGCAGAAGAAAGGGAGCTCTCCGCCACAAGGAGAAGTACTGTGACCTGGGGAATGCTATCGGGAGAAAAAAAAGGAGTCCATCTGAAGGGGGGGGGGGAGGATGCTTCGAGCGGAGAAAGTGAGGTGTTTTAAGACCGGAAGGGAAAAAGAGGGTGGGAAAGGAAAAGGGGGGAAACCCGACCATCCGATTTCGAGTCATCGTTTAAGGAAAGCGTCGTTAACCGAGTTTTGCTTGCTGGAAGGGGAAGCCCTCTGCAAGGGGGAGGGGAAGGAGCATTCACTCTCAAAGCCGTAGAACACCTGAGGGGGGGGAGCGCGGCTTCTCCCCCGTGGGAAGGAATCAGCGCTCTGCTTCTAGAGGAAATCAATCTGCCTACCTTGGGAGAGGGGAATGTTACGAAGGGGGATGGCTGAGGAGAGGACTATGCGGCACGCTGGGCGTAAAAAAAAAAAGACAACGAGGAAGCTATGCAGGCTGAAAAAAACTATATCTATGCGGAAAAAAAGAAACGACTACGCCCGACTGGAACAAGAGACTTGAAAGGCGCACCCTCCGCACGAAACGTGTCTACCATCGTCGGGGGCGGGACACGCCCTGCAGCGGAGAAGGGCTCGCCGGCAGCCCGATGAGCGGGTCCTGCAAAAGCATCAAGAGCAAACCGTCGCGCACCCGGGAAAACGAGCTCCTCCTATCCTTTGGAAGACTCCGGGAGGACGCTCATCAAAGGAAGACGAAAAATTCTCCTTTGCGCATCATCTGAAATTTTCTCTTCCCGGAGGACGGCACTCCGACCGACGGGGGAGGAAGGGAGGTCACGACCTCGAGGCAAAGGGTGCGCCCGGGAGGGCTCGCAACGGCGCAACCTCTCCTCTTGGGAGCGAGTTACATACCCAAAAGGAGGAACTTACCGTTAATGTAGCATAGGAAGGCAGTCCGGTACCGAAGGATCGTCTAACCATTAGTGAGGAAACCGAATCCGAGGGACGGAGGGGAAAAAGGGGGGAAATGCTCACAGCAGAACAAGCAAAAGACATGGGGAAAGCAATTACCTCACCAACCCCCCGCAGAGGAGAGCACTATCTTCTGCGTTCCGTACCTGCATGGAGAAAAAAAACGCACCTGTCTCCGGGGACCGAAAGACAACGGGGGGCTTCGGGCACCTGGAGGAAAAGACCATTCATTCTCAATAAAAAGGTGCGTGCGCGCCGGAAGGGAAAAGGGACGAGTGTTACGCACGCGAGGAGGGTAGGCCCGGGAGGGAAAAGGTGCCGTTATCTCTCTCAACACAAAGAAAGATAATATAACTTCACCGGAAGAACCAGCTGTGCGCGTGCGGGAGAAAAAAGGAGGGGGAACGGCAGGCGGCCACGCAGAGGAACAGGAGTCGGGTTCTTGAGGGGGGACGAGGATGCTCTCATCCTCCAAAAAAGTTGTAGGGGCGAAGGGGGGAGCCAGTGCGGTCTGGACGGGAAGGAGGTCCGGAATCATGGTCGAAAAGCGCCCCCTCTAAGAAAGGGGGGTTCGTCCGAGGAAAGGGCGTGTGCCGTGTCTTTGGGCAGCATCAAAAAAAGGGCTCGTCCTCGGAGGAAAAGGGGTCTTTCTCATCAAAGGAGCCGACTCGCAGCAGCCGGGAGTGTTTGCTCGGGCAGAATGATCAAACCAGAACTTGAGAAGTTCATCCTATCGAAAGGAATCTCTCTATTCCTAGGAGGAAGCTCTTTTTCTACGGAGGACTGGGGGGGGAGGAAAGTCCATTGGCCGTGTACTCTGGGTAGAAAATACCTTTTTACGATAAGCGCCCTTGCAACCTGCAAGCCTCGGTAAGAGAAAAGCCACTGCACGGGGAGAAAAATGATGCTCAAAGAGGCGTCTTTTAGATCGGGACGTATTCAACGTTACTACAAAGAGGGGAAAGAGGGGGCGCATTTTCCACCCCATGCGGGGCAGAGACGTGGACATGGAGGCGCTGCATATCCGAGAAAAGAGCACCGCTATTTTCGCCGCAGGGGCCTGTCCCGCGGCTGCAAAAAGACTGGTAGAACCACTACTGACGGATGCGTGAGAGGTTGCGCCGCGTCAACAGGGAAGGGGTCTTTTGAACGCATCGATATCGGCGAGGGGGGGAGGAAAGGGGTCCGCCTGCATAGCTTCCACCGGAAGAGGTTTGTTAGCGTCATACATGGGGTCTTGTGCCCCGCCTAGGCACAGTCGCTTTGACCCTGAAAGGAAAAGGGTCGGCAGATTGAGCCGGAACGACTCGAAGAAGGCAGCTCGCGCGGATCGAGAAAACTTTTTGCTAGCCCCAACATTTGTTATACGGCGGGAAAGAACCTCCCCTGGAACGAGGAAGTTCCTCCTATAAATAAAAAAGCCACTTTTCTTATCCTTATAGGGGGGGGAAAGAACTGCCAGACCTAAATGCGAATCGATGGGGAGGGAAAACCCTTCACCTTTTTGGGAAAGACATTATTCCCAAGCACGATTCCCGGTTTCTGGAAGAAACGTTAGGCCAGGGGAAAGAACGCCTAGAAAAACGTTTGCGGCAGATGCTATCGATTATATTTGCGAGGGTCCCAAGTAATGCGCCTGGCGGGAGGAGCGCGCCGGGGAAAAGACGTTCTGTCACGATCCAGCTCCGCCGAAGGAAGGTCGAGATTCTACGAAAAGAAGCGCGGAGGCGCCTGCGCGTTCGCGGTCTCGTAGGAGGCGACCGCTTCGCGCATCCACTGAAAGAGTCGAGCCCGGCAATCGGAATTGGCACACGAACAGCGGGGGGAAAAAGCGATCTGCCAGCAAGAAGCGGGCTCCTTCTGCGGGGACTCGAGCGATAGCGGTTGCGGGTCGCTACGAGGCGCTCCAGGTCCTTGAGAGAGAGAAACCTCCGTCCGGCAGGAAAAGAACGCCTGAGAATCGCTACGGGGAGAGAATGATGCGCCACGGAAAAACGCACTTCCTCGATCAGGAACAACCAAGGCTCGCGCCCGCCGATCGGCGAGAGAGCCATGCGCGCGCCTATCATCTGTCTGGCAACTTTTTGGGAACCTCCGGAAGGGATGCCCCGGCTGATGGGTCCTCTGCCGAGCGATCCTATTCCACAGAGAGGACGGCCAGCTCCGAATCCAGAGAAGGATTTTGCGTGCAACATCACTGCAGAGATCGGCGGCGCTCCGGGGGAGAAAGTCCCGTTTTTTCGAAGGGG
>Ga0179593_1719300_pt1 | contig 10310 bp, 13 predicted proteins | sample CZODoug2_1_08_16_FD_185931 | JGI IMG/M metagenome (GOLD analysis project Ga0179593, IMG submission 185931) | Vadose zone soil fungal communities from Angelo Coast Range Reserve, California, USA - CZODoug2_1_08_16fungal (PacBio error correction) | ecosystem: Environmental > Terrestrial > Soil >...
ACAAAAGGTGGCCGGGGACAAATCGTATAAAAGAAAGGGTCGGGAAGGAACGTACCGGTGGGGGCGCGTGCTTGAGGGATCCGGCGGCTTTGCACTGTTTCCGGAAAGGTTTTAGCAAAAGAAAAGAGGGGGAGGGGTGGAAAAAGCTTTTGGGTTTCCGCTGCTGGCGAGAGACATTCGGAAATGTAAAAAAATGGCCAACAATTCGCTTAATAGAGAGGCAAGAGGTCGGGGGGGGGGGCGCAGAGTCTCACAAGAGGATAAATCAGGAAGGTGCAGATTTGCCCATTATTGGAAATCCACGTAGAGGGGAAAACAATATTTGAAAAAAAAATAACCGGCGGCGCGAGGAGGGGTCCATGCAAGTCTCGTATGGGGAACACGATGGGAACTGGTTAGTTTCCCCACCGAGAAATGCGGTCTCTTCTTCGCCTCATAAAAAAGGAAGAGGTGTGTAAAGAACATTGAAGAGCAAGCGCATGAAATGCGGATCGCAAGTACGCATGCTGTGAGGCGGGGGGGTCCACAACAGCCGGATGTAGTCATATGGGAACTGAGGGGAAAATTGGGGGGAAGACCAAAAAGAGGGGTGGATGGTGAGCCACTTGGTTCGGGATCCTGGGAACCGTGGAGGTAGTCGTGGTCGGGGGAAAGTAACTGACATCGCACTCTACGCTGTTGAGGAGGCGATAAGGCGCAGCGAAAGGAAGGAATAAAAAAAATTAAATTAAGAAAAGAAGGTAAGTCCTGCATGAATCATCACAAAGGGAATGGTGCCCGCCGACAAAAAAATCGGGGTGAGGGGGGGGGAGACCGATCGGAAAAAAAGAGGGAAGGGAAGCCTGTTGGGAGGGCTACATCTATGGCATGGGCGAAAAGGAAGGACCGGTTCGCCGCTGGAGAGAAACAAAAGCAGGAAAACTGGTTTCTGCTAATTTGGGAAAGGGGACGATCGGGGGAAAAGGGAAGGGGGGATGAATCTCTAACAAAGAATGAAAGCAGGTGGAGAAAGAAGTCCTGCTCCTCACCTTCCCCAGAATCAACATTTCTCTGCTAGACTGCGTTGAGCTCAAAATGGGTTGAGGACGCCCATGGCTCGTGCCCGAGCCGAATAAACAGAAAGAAAATGAAGGAGGTCAGAAAACCACATACACCACGTTGAACTTTGACGGAGGGAAAACGCAAGGTTTACAGAGATTCCGAGCAATACGGAGCGGAGTCGTATAAATCGATAAAGAGCAGCTGGGGGGAGAATAAAAGGAATAATCAAAGAAAACAGACAGCCTCGCTTCCGGCCAGAGTTCCCAAGAAAGGAATAAGAGGAGGAGAGGGAGTAGTAGGGAAAAAAGGGAAGGGGGAGAGGGGAAAGAGTGATGCATTGCAAGCTGAGTGAGGGTGGAGAGTAGGGGGAATGGGAGGAAGCAGGGGGGAAGTAAAAAAAGGAGAAATAGCGGACAGGGGGAGATGGGAGAAAAGGGGGGAAAGAGGGTAAGAGGAGTGAAGAAAATAAGGTGGAGGATGAATGAGGTGAACAAAATAAGAGAGGGAAAGGAGGGGGGGGGGGCAGGGAGAGAGAATGTCACGGAGAGGGGGAGGAAGAGGTGGTGGGGACGCCGAACGGGGGGGGAGAGGAGGGGGAGGGTTAGAGGGCGCGGGAGAGAGAGGGGAGAAGTAGTGGGGAGTAACGGGGGGAGAGGGGGGAGGGGTTAAGAAGGGGGGAGGGGGAAGAAGAGGAGGGCAAAGGGGCGGAGGAGGGGGAAAGGTAGTAAAGAGGGGAGGGAATAAACAAAGGGGGATGGGGTGGGGGGTAGGCGAAGGGGGAGGGAGGGGGGGGGAGGACTGGAGGGGGGAGGAGAGCGAGGAAAAGAGATGAAAAGGGGGAAAAGGGGGGGGAAGGGAGGAAAGGGGGGATGAGGAAAACGGGAGACGCCCTTGCAGGAGACGACTCCGAGGGAACACCTCCAGCGAGTGCACCCAACAAGCGCGAAGGACAAAAAATCCACGTCATGACCGCTCATCGATGACGACAACCATGATCCTGAAGGAAAAAAAAGTCGAAAAAGTGGGGGGGTGTTCCAATCCACTGCAACTACTCGCACTACAACGAAATTCTTTGTAGATGCCTAAAGCCAAGAACGACGTCCCCTTCGTGGTTGCGTCAGAACAAGAATCAGGGTAACTCCGGAAAGGCATTTGAAAATAAAGAAGCTCGCGTCTCAAGGGAAGGGGGGGAAAATGAAAACGGAATAATTTTTTCCAGGGGGGGGGGGAAATCAAATCCGGAAACGAAGTGCTCTAGGGAATATTCCCCAAGGGGTGCCTAATATATAAAACCAAAACAAAAAAAAAGGTCTGCCCCGTTTTCGCAGGGGTCCAAAGCTAAGTGGCCAGACATGTCACATCAAGGGAATCTCGGCCAGCGCGAACGTGCGGAAAAAAAAAGGACATTCAACGGACCGGGGAAAGAGGGAGGAAGCTGAAAATTCCTTCCGTCCCAAAAGAAATCAGTTGCAAGCCGCGAATACGCGAGCACTGCCCCGACCCCAGAAGAGGAAAACAGTAGTCGAATACGATTTGGCCCCAGGGAAAGCGGAACGGAAAAAAAGGGGGTACAGATCACATAGGTGCGTTACTTTCCAAGATTAAAAAGGGCCGCGTGTGGGAACTTATGATCGGAGACGAGAGGTGAGGAATGTCCACAAAATGGTCACCAGAAGCTGGAAAAAACCTTGGGGAGGTCTCCAATAAAAAAAAAGGATTAAGCGGCATTCGAGAATTAGCGACAATGGCTCCTGAATGCCAAGAAAACTAGGTCGAAGCGACAGGGGCGTAAACGGAGTGGGAAAGAAAACCATGAGAGAGGCCCTTGCAAACAGAGATGGTTGAGTCGGAAACAGGGGAAGAAAAAAGGGCTTCAGAACAACTGTCTTACGGGACCAGTGCTGCACAACGGGTGCGAAGAAAGGACGATTCGCCCCGACCGTTTTGGAGTACGGGACCTCGGGGGAGTGTCAAAGGGGAAAACCACCCGAAACGTCTTAGCGCGTGATGGCATACAGGTGAGATCAACACAAGGGAGGTACCTATCGTTTAAAATTGGCAGCAGCGGAGGTAGAAATTGCCCGAAAAAATCAGAAAATTCCTTTTGCGCAGGTATGCCCGGATGAAAAACTCAAAGAGGGATTAGGGGCCGGAAAAGATCTCAAAGGGCAGAAGAATCCTACTAACCGTAGGCCTACAATATATGCACGACTGTTCTTGAAGGAAACAGGGGGAGAAAAAAAGGGCGAAACAAAGAAAAAGCCAAAGGGGTAACAGAGGAGGCTCTGCCACGCCAAGGCCATCGAATAATCCACAACTTCTGGGGCGTAAGCCGCGGGAATACGCGCCCGCGTTTCATAGAAAAAGGCCTGCGCTCAAGAGCAACGTGCCAAAGCGAAGAAGGAAAGTGGGGATCGCTGCTAGTGGTCAACGCAGTAATCAGAATGCATCCACTCCAACGCCAAGCGAAGGTGCCCTGCAACAGAGAAAACGAAGGGAGGGAGCAGCAAAGGGCAAAAAAAAAACGGAAGCGGAGATGTCAATTCCTACAAAATCACCCTGCCGAGAGTCTCTAGACAACACAACAGGATAACTATAGAGGGAAGGGGGCCTGGTTTTAGGGAAGGCATCGACAGAGGAAAAGCTTGGTGGGAGGGAAGCGTAGACCACTGCGTTCTCCGACGCGTAAAAGTTCGCGCGGGGGGGCGTGGAGTGGTTAAGAGGAAACAAAGATCAGCGATCCGTCAGTCAGGCGCGGAAGGGGAAAGAGAGAGAAAAAACGGTGGGAGAGGGTTGGGTCCCGTCTCGCCGCAAATGTGGTCCTGGTCAGGAAACGACTTACGAACAGAAGGGTTGTGGATATCCGATCCTACGTGAGACAAGACGCTCACATGAGGCGCTGGACAACGAATCAGGGTTAAGGGAAACAAGGGAGTGGGAGCACCGTCTTCAAAGGAAATCATCGCGGAAAAAAAAGGGTCTCCAGAAGAGGGTTCTGATACCTATCTGGGTAATCAAGGCGAAAAAGGTGGGGGAAATCATTTAGGATATTGCAAGTCCGCCGGAAACGGTTGTAGATCTGAGCGCAACGCTGCTGCCCTGAGGGAAACGAGTGAGTTAATACGAATGGCAGGTGGAAGTTAACACCCATCACGCCGCGAGGTCGGGTTTTCGCTAGGGGCGACAGATGAGAAAAAAAAGGGGGTCACGGAAAGGAGGGAACTGGCAACGAAAAGGCAGCACTGGTCCGGTAAGCACGTGTTGAGCCGTTGTGCCTGAATGAAGAAGAGGGCGTGAAAAAAGCTGGGGGCTGGGGACAAAAGGTTGGCAAGCCTCCTCGAAAGGGGGGGGGGTGTTAAACCGAAGGGGGAGAAGACGCTTCGAAAGGGGAGGAAGAAGGAAGTGGGGAAGGGGACTTAACGAACGGCGTCAAATTACGGAGGATGAAGAATGACCAGAACAAGGGGGGGGAGGCCGGGGGGTGCCATGGACTCCAGAACGTTCTGTCAAGTTTTGACAGGACACGGAAGAGAACAAGCAATTAGGAATTGTGATTCCGGAACCTTTCCTTAGCGGATGGGCAAGGAACAAGAATCGCCGTGGCAATGGCAATATAAGAAGTCGTAATTCTTCGGTGGGGGGCGCGGGGGCCAGGGGAACGAAGGTTGGGGAAGAAAGGGGGTGACAGGGGACAGAGCAGGTTTGGATATCGATCTTGGCAGACAAAGGGGGGCCGCTGGCTGTAATTTTTTCCGATTCAGCGAGGGGGAGAGATAAAAAGGGAGGACACTGTGACAAAAAAAGCTGGCCCGTTAGGGGAGGGAAAGCGAAAGACGGCATCATTGAAAAGGGGGCGTGGAAGAGTAGGAATCGGGGGGAATAAAGGTCAGATTTACACTTATTGCTTACAAAGGAACAAGTCAGCGAGAAGTTTTTCCTCAGAAAGGGGCAAGAGGGCTGCTCGTTGTCACAAGGGAAGAAGGTACAAGAGGGAGGGGGGGGGTTGGGAAAAACGACGGGAGGCCTCCTTCAAATGGCTGATTCTGCGCTGCATCGTTTGATGGCGTGCGATTCTGACAAAAAGGGAAAAAAAATCGGAAGGCCCATCTCAAATCGCATAATTCGAAGTAAGGAGGTCGTCAGAAACTGGGAAAAAAAAAGTGAGTCATTGGATTAAACCGGGGGGAAATTTTTGGGTTAAAGACTGGATTGTGGTTGGGGGAGGGGAAGGGCGTGACCGTTTGGTGGTGCCTTGAAGGAAAGGAGGGCTGGTCGGGGAGCGGGTAGCGAGAGAGACTTGAGCTGAAAGAGACAACTCTGGGAAAAAAAAAGACGAAAAGAAAAGGGGGGGGGAAAACCTTCTCTAGTCAACTGGAAGGGGCCGCCGAAAATTTCAATGGTGCTATGTTAATCTTACGACCCTGCCTCTTGATGAAAAGGTTGAAGGGGAATTGAGGAGGGGGGGAAGCTACCGGGACAAAGCCTGGTCCCTCGGGCGATCACCTACACGCATTCGAGAAAAAAGAGGCCTTTTTTCGAATGGGAAGGTGGAGGAAGATAAACTACCGAAATATCAAAAACGAAGGAAAAAAGAGAGAGATTGGAAAGGATTGAAAAAAACGCCCAAGGGAATTAAAAACACAAGGCTGCTGGAGGCGTTGAGTTGCTTCGCCGTGAAAAGGAAGTCCTTTCAGAAAGGACACGTGCCGAGGGTGTAGAAAAAAAGGACAAAAAGGCCGAAAGAAAATTCACTTAAGAAGGGTCGGAAATAGTACTACACCCACAATCTCCAGGAAATTTTCGAGGCTTTCACCTTGCCATGTGGTAAAGAATTAATGATACACTATACTTGGGGGTCGCTGGAGGGGAGATAGGGAAGAAAGAAAAGAGCAGAGTGCGACTCAAAAGAACGCAGCCCAGAGAAAAAGGGCCAGGACTTTCAACACACGAAAGCCCTTGCACAAACACGCCAACCAAGGCCAACAACCAGGGAAAGTAAGAAAGAACGTCTTTGGGACAGCAATTCAAAAACTAGAAAATAGAGGGAAAAGAACCAAAGTAGGATTTGGGTTAAAGGTCCAAGCCACGTCACACGGCGCGGACAGGAGACTTTGTATGAATGAGGCGCGCTAAAGGGGGAGACAAGGGCGTAAAAGGGCCGTCGGAGGGTGGTAAACCCCCGTCAGAAAAGGCACCGAGCCAAAGGAGAATCAAGCATCTCGCCAGGGGGCGGCGAGATTCGGAAGGGAAGGAAAGGGCACAATAAAAACTCTCAAAACGAAAAGGGAGTCTATTCAAGAGTCAAAAAACTCTCACAGCATGGCTTCACCTGTTCTTGGAGAGTAAAACAGGGAAAGGGGGCCAGAAAAACCAAAAAGGGGGGGGAATCTCGTCAACAGCGAGCGGAAACAAAAGCTTCCCCAAGGGGGGCACCTCTGAGGAAAGGGTTGCCGAAGAGCTGAAAACAAGAAAACCGGAAACAAGAAAGCAGCCTGAGGAAAAAAACCAAGAGACACCCACCGAGACTGAGACACGTTTCTTTGAAGATTTTGTAAAGATGCCAAGTATCTGATAAGGTGCGAACCCTCCGCGGAAAAATTGTACAGAGCAAGGTAATCGTTGGCTTACTTGCCAGAGCGACAGGCCCGGGAGGGCAATTCGGTCCAAACAGGGAAGAACGTGTAGTCATAAAATGGGGGGCAAGAAAAAATAGCCCTCCCAATGGGGCTTCAAATGATCCGCAGAATGAAGAGGCAGTTCACGAGGGGAAATGCAGTGCAAAATGGGTGGGACGGGGTAGTCAAAAAGCGTCGTGTCTTGGTGGCGAAGCGCGAGTGCTAACCTAGTTGGGAGAGGAGCTGGAAGCTATGGTGGGAAGTAAGGCGCGGAAAAGAAAAAAGGTCAAAAACGTAGGCATGGCAGTCACAAAATTTTCACAGAAAAAAGGCGGACGTACCAGTGGCCGCGCGGGACGTGAGCGGGGTGGGAACGGAGATATGACGAGGGACCACTAACACAAGCAAGGGAGAAGGGCTGGCAGACTCGCATGTCGCAAACCACGATCCTTAGCGAGTGCAACAATTTGGGGCAGCGCAACAAAGGAAAGACGAAAGACGGGGGACACAAAACGGGTCTCAAGAGAAGTTGCCCGTACAGAGCAGTAACGCGCATTAAGATGAGAAGGTGAAAGAAAAATTCCCGTATGGACCGCAAGCTCCCGGAACCGTAAGAGAGATGTAAAGCAGAACTAAACTAACAGGGGGAAAAAGCGAAGGAGAGGAAATTAGAGGATCTACTTGGCAGCCAACTCTGGAAACCGGCTTCAACGAGATACTAACTCGCCATCGGGTGTGAAGGAAAAAAAAGCAGGTTGCGCGTCCTCTGTCAAAGCACGTAAGGCTAGGGGAAAACACCCGGGAAAAAACGAGAAGGCTAGAAGACGCGAGAGCGAAGTTCATCTCCTTTTCGTACAAAGACTGCACTCCAAAAAAAATTCCAAAAGCGACTTTCCCGACCCCTAGCCGCGAGAGAGAAAAGGGGGAGGAAAAGCCACTAAAAGAGCACGAAGACTGTTTGCCTGCAAAAAGGAACGCAGTGAAGGAAAGAGGGCCATCAGCGGGGAAACAAGAAAAAACAAACCCAGGTACGATGTCCATCACAACACGGAAAGAAGCTGGGAGAAAAAGAGTATGGAAAGAGGATTCGCAAAGCGGCTGAAGGGTGTGTAGTGGACCTCGACGAGGACGGTGGAGCAAACGTAGGGTGGGCGCTGGGATGCAGGACTTGACACTGCTTTTCTCCGACCTTCAGTCGAGAGGAGGGGGCAGGGGAAGAAAGACCGAAAACCAAGAAAGAGTCGAGGCAGGGTCGGGACCTAACTTCATGAGGGCGCGGTTGGGGCAACGGGGTGGTATGGAGAGGCCAGTTTTGGCGAAAAAAGGGAGATTAACTTCCGCTGTAAGGAGCTCCTTAAAGGGGAAGGGGGTAGTATGAAAGAGGTGGTAGTGGCAGTGGGGGCAACAGCAACATGAGGCAGTTCTGTGCACTCCTCGGAGGGGCAGAGTAATGTAAGGCTCGTTTGACACGCCGTTGGTCCGGAACATCACATCTGCATAAAATCAATAGGGGAGGGGAAAAAATTGGGGGAGAGTTCTGCGGGAAGATCCTTATCGGAAATCATTGACCTTAATACTAGAAGAACCGGGAAAACCCCACGAAGGGAAGGGGGAAGGGATCGGGGGCCCTTCTCTACTAAAATCTGCCTGCCTGCAAACTAGTCGGTATTGCATGTGGGGTGAGGTGTTCCCATGCCCAAAAAGCCTGAAGAGGGGGTTAAAGGGGCGACCGATGAAAGATTTTCAACAGAATGCTTCGGTCAACACGGGGGGTAGTGGCGAGAGGTCATCATGCACGCAAACCGAAGTGGGGGAGTCCTGTTTTAGCACGTGTTCTGAACCGTTGTGCAGGAGAAAAAAAAAAAATAAAGAGGGAGCATGACAAAGATCGGTTGGTCAATCTCATAGATTTATTCAACGCAGGTTCGCTCAAATCGCGCTTCAAGAAAAGAAAGGAGGGGCAGGGAGGGAAATGCCGGCTTCATACCTCGGATCATGGAATGACCAGAACAGATCATCGTTAAGTGCTTCCTAACGTCCTGTCAGGCAGTGCGCCGAGAATTGCCCAGCAAAAGGTCAAGGAAAAGAAAATAATGTGAAGAGGGAAAGTCCTTACAGAAAAACAAGAAGGGCCCAATGGGGGGGGACAAATCGTATTCGAAATAACGGTCAGGGGTCCGGGGGGGGTAAAAAGTCAAAACGTACTATGGAAACGTCTTCTTGAAACTTGTTTAAGGGGGGTGACAGAAAAAGGGGGGGAGATCGAGAGGAAAGTCGCGTTGGAATCTTTTGGGGGTTCACCGTTGGAGCTGGACAGAAGGTCCCCGCTGCTGGAGGGACCCCATTCTGTCCACCTTCGCAATGGAAGAATCAGGAAAAAAAAAAAGGAAAAGCAGCCAGGGGGAAGTAAGAATCCGGGAATAGGAAGTTGGAACGTCGGTTGCGATTTGCCCTGATTGATGAAACCCCTTGAAAAATTCTCTCGTTCCCTCTGCGGGATTGGAGCGCCCGCGGCGCGCAGCTGAGGGCTCTCAAAGCAAGCGGATGGAAAAGTTCGAAGGGGGCCATGGAGCGTTCCTTTCATAAGGGCGTCAAGGGAGGGGGGGGCGCGCCTCACTACAAAGACTCGTTGTGGCAGTCAGGGGCAGAAAGTGGCTGCTGGCAAAGGAACCAAGCAGAAAAGGCATGAGAAGAAAGCAGAGGGGGGGTTCGGAGCTGAATCCTGACTTGGGGTCCCCAACAGGATGTAGGTTGGGACTTAAATTGTGGCTGAGTGGGAGGTTTTCAAGTGAGTTCCTTTGGGGGGGAGAGGCAAGGAGCAGGCGCTGGCTGAGGAGCGGGGAGCGAGTCATCTTAATGCAGACGCAATCTCGAGGTGCTGATCCTCGTACGCTCAGAAAAAAGTGTAGGGGTTACGACGGGTCATCAAATCATCAGAAAAGGGGGAGGGGCCCGAAAATGGGGAGATCTTTTCCGGGACCCTGAAATGCTATAAAGTGAAGGGAATGGGGGGACAGGTGGGGTAAAAGAGTACTCGGCGTGTCATGGGCACAGGCCGGGGGAGAGTAGGAGCACCTACAACGCAGTAAAAAATCCATTGTGTTGAAAAAAAAATGGGGGAAAAGGGGGGAGAAGAGCAGGTCTCGAGGAAAAGGGAGGAAGGATTGCGACCGTCAGTTGAGCATCCGCTCCGGAACCTCACCTTCAAATTAGGCAGACATGGAAACTGGCTAACTGCGTTGAGGGGAAAATCAAAGGTTTTTCGATGCCGTGCGCACCCTCGTTTGAGGAAGGGAGAAGAGTACACCGCCTTCCTGAAAGATCGGGGGAGGAGCGGGATAAAAACAACCCATTAAAAAACACGCTTTAAATTTCTCGGCGGGCAAAGTCCAATGTTACGAGATGAATCTTTTAAGAACCAAGTGGAGCTGGAGTCGATAGAGGAATCTCAACTTGAAGAGGGAATCTTACCTCGCTCCAATCCTACAGGGAAACTTCCAAAAGACTGCAGCAACTCCCAAGCCAGACGAGTGCAACCAACAAGGGGGAGTCATAGAAGATCTTGGGGGGACAGAAAGCCTCTAAAACAAGAAAAAAGGGGACCGTAGGGGAATACGGATACATGCGCTTGGGGAAGGGTAATTCAAAAGAGGA
>Ga0179593_1257883_pt1 | contig 10309 bp, 11 predicted proteins | sample CZODoug2_1_08_16_FD_185931 | JGI IMG/M metagenome (GOLD analysis project Ga0179593, IMG submission 185931) | Vadose zone soil fungal communities from Angelo Coast Range Reserve, California, USA - CZODoug2_1_08_16fungal (PacBio error correction) | ecosystem: Environmental > Terrestrial > Soil >...
AAAGCGGAGGCTCTACCAACTCAATGCGTGTTTGAAAGAATGGCTCAAAATAGATAGGATAGGTAGATTCTAACTGGAGTGGGGGGCAAAAAAAAAAAGGAAAAGGGTCGGTGCAGCCATATCGAAAGTTAACTCACGAGCTGGCGAGGGGGGTTGGTTGGCCGGAGTTAGGAGTTCATCGGGCACAACCCAAAGGTAGAAAAGGGTTTCAGACATTTCTTGATCAGCACCGCAGTCCCAGGTGTCGACGAAGGGTGGAGAAGAAGGGAGGCCTGCAAGAAACGAAAGGGAAGCTTGGAAAGGATGACGATGTGCAAGGTAAGCGCGGCGATGAGCAAGCAGGGGTTGCAAAACCTCTTTTCCAAAGTGGGGAGGCCGACGGAAAAAGGGGGAGGACTTTGTTACTAGGGGGTTCGAAGGATTGAAATATACGCCTCGAAACGGGTGAGGAGAGGAAAAAGACGGAGAGGTGTTTCCAAGGGGTAACAGAGGTGATCCTTCCAGGAGGAAGAGTGGGTTCCCAGCTAAAAGATGGACCCGCGGAAGACGATCTCAATTCAGGAGGTCGCCGAATAACGAGAAAATCAAAAAAAATTTGGGTGGTGGGGAGTTCCTGACAGGAAAATATCCCGGCCCAGGAATACGAAAGAGCAGAAATTGAGAAGAGGGTGCGAAAGGGAAGCGAGATAGGGGGAAAAAGATGGAGGCGTCGACCGGAAGAAGCCCATCGTCACGCCTTTGAAAGTCTCCATGGAGGGACTAGTAGCTCTAGAAGGTAAGGGTGAAAGAAAAAGCACCGGAAGTAGAAAAAGACAAGGAATGGGAAATACATGGAATTGCGACAGAAATTTGCAATGAAGTAAAGAGAGTTAGGGAGCAAGTTACTCCTTCACTAAAAAAAAAAAAGAGAGAAAGGCCCAAAGACTGAAAAGGGGAGGAAAGTAGGGCTGGAAAATCTTAATGACCTCTCCTCTCTACCGCAAAAAAAACCAGCCGACGCGAAGGTCCTGTTTAACATGTGGCGGGGGAGGCGGTTCCAACGAGTGGGGGAACCGTAAGGAAGGGTTGTCCAGGGAGGGGAGGGGGGGAGTTTCAGAAACCCAGTCGAAGATTCAATTCAACAATGTTGACGATTCAAAAGGGAGGACCAAAAAGAAGGGGGCAGTTAGAGAACGCGTGGTCACCCACGGTGATGATAGGAGCTCGCAGTCAGGATTAAAGTCCACCATCAAGTCTTGGAAACAGGAGAGCTGCGACCGCCAGGGGCGGCGGAAAAACCTTAAAAAAGCCACCTCACAGAAGAGCCACTAACTATATCCCCTTTCAAAGATCGTTCGAGATCGACATCTGGGATCCTGTAACCGGAAGGCGACCGACTCCGCGCACGCGAAGAGGAGGCCTAAGCAGCGGCACACAGGGGTGGGGAAATGCAGTACGATTGAAACGCGCAAAGCCGAAAAGTCCTCGTTGACTTGGGTTAAAAAGGCACGAAAAATTGGGAGAAGAAGAACTCGCGGACAGGCTGTCAACCACATCGCAATTTCATCAGCACTAGATTCTAAAAAATGCTATGACTGGGCGGAAGGGGAAAAACGGAAAATCGGAAAACACCGAGGCGGGGAGGATGTTATACCAGAAAGGATTTCCAGGGAGGGGGAAATAAAAGGCGAAACGAGAGGAGGTTTCTCATATAGAAATCATAAAGCAGCAATGGGAAGGGGAAGCGAAGCACAGAGTTGGGGGGGGGGATGCAGGGCAGCGAATCGGGGGTTTTGCCATCTGTGAAAAGCTCGCCGGTAATGGGCGAAAGAAGAAAACCAAAGTAAAAGAGGGAAGGTAAAGTGGGGGGGGGGGGTCATCGGGAATTTCGGCGGAGTTTTGATGAGGGAACCGGAAACAAAACAAAAGGAAAGATTGGCCACAGCCAAGAACGAGTTGGGGAAAATGCGGCAAAGGAGTGGGGGGAAGGGGAAAAGTCTAACCTTGGAAACGGGTGCTAAGGCGTCGCAGCAGCAGGTGGAGGGAAATAAAAACTCTTTTTTTGGCAGAACAGGGATGAAACGGGTATAAGGGGGGGGTTTCGCAGGCTCGCCCAAACGGTCGGGAAAAACATTCACGTAGTGGGAGTCAAGAAGTGCGTAACCGCTTCAGACCTAGTGTCCAAAAAGAAGGGTAAGGACATGTGAAGGGGAAAAGAACAAGGCCTTGGAGAATTGGGGAGAGGGAAGGCTTGAACTGCTCCAAGCAGGATGACAAACTTACTGGAGAGGGGTAGAACAAAAAAAAAAAAAATAAACGGGAGGTGTTGACCTGTTACATGGACCGGGGGAAATAGGGGGTAATACAGCCGGACAAACGATGTGGGGGGGGAAGAGGAAGTGTTACGGAAAAACGTGGGAGGTCAAAGGCAGGCGGGCGGATTCGAGAAAGAAGAGAGAGAAATGTAGGAGCAAGTTAAAAAAAAAACCTACTTGGGGCTATAGAAAAGGTACTCTTCAGCCAAAAACGTGAAAAAAACTCGGAGGGGAGGGGAGTCGGAGGGAAGCCAAGAAGTCATTGGGGCGGCTCGAGGGAAAAACTTCTGAGTAGCTTTTTGGTGGGGAAGTTACGAAAAGGTGAAGAGCGAACGACTGGGAAAACGAAGCAAGGGGCCATAGGGAGGAACCTCTTGGGATCAGGTAAATCATGAGGCTATTGGGGATGCTTAGTAGAAAAGGGGGTGGTAGACGTGAGAGGAGCGTGGAAGAGACGGAGCCGGCCTGTGCCCTATTACTCGGACCTTCCAATATAGAAAACCGCCGACCGCAAGGAGAGACCGTCTTAGCTGCAAGAAGGTTCCCGAAAGGAAAATTTGAGGGGGGGGGGCGAAACCTGAGCCGAAGAAGAGGCGTCGGACAAAGCCGGGGGGAGGCGGGGTAGCGAGAAAACGGATCGGAGATTTTATGGTGGCAAGGTTGAATCTCTGAGTAAGGAGTAGGAGCTAGCGGGGTGACGAGAGTAGGGGTTAGCGGGCGATGCGCTGGGAACGGAAACAAAAAGGTGAACTGGAAGACCGACGCGGGACTTGGCAACCGACGCAAGTGCAAAAGAGAGCTGGACAGTGGAATTCTGCATGAATAGAAGAAACAGCGGGTATCGTAAGGAGGAAGGGGCGACCGCCTTGAAGTCAAGAAGGGGGGCATCGTTATGTGGTTGGGCGGGCCGGGGGTCAAATTGTTTGTGGGGGAGGAGGCGGGAGCCGCTGGTAGTGCCGAGCATGGAAAGACTAGTTCGACATTGTCACGGGGAAAGAAATAAGTTGAGCTCGACTCGGGGTTACTATCAAAATGGGTCGCGTTGGTGGGGGATTAAATTTTTCTCTAGTCAAACGTTGGTTGTTTCTTGTCTAAAAATTTCAATTCTCCGAGGGCATTTGGAGGGGGGCCCGCAGAGAGGGAATCTTGGGGAGAGAAGTCAAAGTACCCTGCGGCGTAAGGCGAGAATGGACCGTAAAGAGTCGCTCGTAAAAAGTGGGAGTTGAAGTGAAAGACGCGATGCGGAATGGTAGCGGGTGTTTGGATTTCCAGTGGGGGTTGGGAAAGATGGTGGCCGCAGAAAAGAAACGACCCAGAAATGGCGAATGATCGATGAAAAAAGGTCTTACCGTGCCAAGACACAAAAAAGAAACCGGAAAAAGTCAGAAAAACCGTAAGGCAACGACGCCTCGCACAACGAAAAACGGGAAAAAAGGGGAGCAAGCAAGATCTCTCACCAAACAAAAAAAAACAAAAAAAAAGGAGGAGTAAAAAGAATAGAGGACAGGGACTCCTGGCCCGCCACCGTGAGGGTGATCGTCTGCAGAGGTGGAATTAAGGGGTCGGGGTCAAAAAAGGATCAAAAACCGGAGTTTTCTTGAGAAACACTTCAAGCAGGTAAATAAGTACCCAATGAAGGGGGGAGCTTGGGTCACAAAAGCGGCCAACACTATTCACACCAAACGAATCCCACACAACCTCTAACAAATCGGCCAGAGAGGGGTAGAAAATTTGAAAAAGAAAAACCGAGCACAATCTGGAGACGGCCCCCCCGAACTCGCCAGAAAGCCTCCTGTCATATTTGGATGGTCGACGGAAATATTACAAGAACGAGCAACAAAGGAAGAAAGGAACAGAGTAGAAGGGAGCAAAAGGAAAAAAACAAATATCTAAGCCAATAAAAACAAGCGCCCCCTGGGAAGGAATTAAGAGCGACGCCAATGAGGAAGGGGTAGGCACATGTACAACTGTACTAAGTAATCGCAATCCATGCATTATCAAAACTGAAAAAAAACCAACACCTGACACTCGGCCGAACAACATAAACCTGATGGGGAAAACTGCCCACGCCAGGAGAGGGCGTCGCAGGAAGGTATAGCACTACCGACCCAGACAAGGAATCACAGAACGGCAAGCGTCCGGAGAGAGGTTTTTCCATGCGGCGGGGGGAAAACAACGGGGCTGACAACGGACGCGGGCAGGGGGGGGCTTTGGGGAAGAACCGAACCTAGACAGCTACTGGAAAAAACCAGAAGATAGCGGTTCATTTAACGAAATAGCTCCCTCCCTGAACGAGCTAGGCAAACGAACAAATAGGCTGAAAAATCCACAGAATCTCTAACAGACGACAACAGGTTTGGGGGGACACCTAGGACGAAATGATAGAGAAACTGCGGTTTGCTCCCAATCGAATTGGAAAGCGCGGATCCAAAATCTTCGATGAGAAAAGGGAACGCGAATCATGGGAGAGAAGTCTATTTGGGGCCAATCTGCCGCGCGCGGATCGTTTCCATGGCCGGGACGCGGATGTCTCAGGGCAACTCCCCACCTCGATCACGAGAATTCTTCAAGGTGCGAAAGCGAAAAAAAAATCGAGAAGGCCTTCGCCTATCCAAGATGTGTCGAAAGAAGGCCTTGCTGGCTCAAAACGCGGGGTTCAGACCGGTTAAGAACTCAAAACAAGATAAAGACAGAGCTAAGTCAGCCGGCACAAAACGGATCCGAGGAAATCAGAATTCCAAACCTCATCAGTGCGTTCCATTGCTGAGGGGGACTTAAGTTAGAGAGCCAAAGTAAGGGGGTTGGAAAAACGCGAAAGCATCGGAAAAGAAGAGGCGATTTTGTGGGGGCCTCGAATCCTAAAAAAGGACTTTGACGAACATCGGATCAAAGTCACAATCTAGGGCACCCTCACCTTAGTGGACAGGAACCAGACGATAGAAAAAACACAAGCATTCTTGAATCCCAATGTCCGTCCGGCACAAACAAAGTTTACAAACCCTCGAAGGACAGGCAGGTACAAAGGGACGGAGAAGTCACCAAGCTAAAACGTCTCAAAAGGGACCCGTAGTTCAGTTTCTTTTGGGTAAACCTGGCTTAATCAAGGGCGTTGGTGAAAAAAGAGAGGAACTAAGTCAGAGGAAGGGAAAGGCAGAGGGGGAAAATACCGGAAGGTGGTTGAAAAGCGACAAAGGGGCATGGGGGCGGGATCCTGAGGGAAAAAAACACTTCAGGGGAAAACAGAAGAGGTGCCAGAGGGGATTTTGTAAAGAGAGACTGCTGGGCGCCAGAAGACACCATTAACAAAAGGTTCGCAAGAAAGATGGGCCACAGACGAATAACTGGGTATTCTGTCAGGGGACTCAGTTCAGGGAAAAAGGGCGGCGTACAGCGAGAGAGGCAAACTTTTTTTTGGTGAAGGGACTGACAGAAATCACTACACCGAAACAAGGAAAAACCACACAAGAACCTAAAGGGACACGGCGATTAACTGGCGGACGAGAAGACGCTCAATTATACAGGGGGGAGAGAATAGGGACCCCGAAAGGAAAAGAAAAGTCGCTGACCGGAATCGAAAAAGAGGCTGCGATACAGACGAAATTTCCGGTGAGGAAAGGTGATGCCGAGTGAGCAACAGAGTCGAGAAACTGCGTTTGTCCCACCAAATCATCCGGGGGGAGGGGGTCACAGCAGGCCCACCAAGATTCCAGAAGGAGTATTAAAGGGGTTTGTCAACCCTGACACTCACGAAAGCCTCAATTACGTGCGACGACTTTGAGGGAAATGGGGGGAACAAGAGGGGAAAATCTAGGGTCCCTCGAGGACTACTTTGGAAAAGAGAAAAAAAAAAACTCAAAAGAGGACAAACATTTCGTCTTTGCTAATAATCTAATGCATTATTCAATTGGAAAAAAACGGGGCCGCTGCTCAAGCGAGACTAGAGAGGGGGGAAAAAAGGGATATGAGTTCGAGTCAAGTGGGAAAAGGATAATGTTGGTCGAGACCGCGCTGAAAGGGGGGATCGAGGTCGTGATCCTGAGGTGAAAGTGGAGGGGTTGCCGGTGCCGACGAGGCGTGGCGCAAAAAGTTGATGTTGATGGATAAAACCGGAATCGCGAGAAAGCTATCAGTGGGTAAAAGGGAAGCATGTTGACCGAGGTTGGGGAAAGACCTGTATTGGGGAAGAGGGAAAATTGACTTTGGGATACCGAGAAAAGGTCATGAAACATCCCTCCGGAACTGGAGGGAACCGTCTATTAAAACCGCTTGGGCACCTAAGCGCCAAAACGACAAATATCCGGAATAGGAGGGAGGCAGGGGTAGGGGGAGATGTATCGAGGAAAACGGCCTGCTTGGCCACCCGTCTATGAAAAAAGCAGGGGGGAAGTCGGGGTGGCGTGCAAAGATCTAGGGGGCAGGGGAAAGTGAGGGGCGTCCCCATGCAAACGACCGCAAATCTGGGGAGAAGGCACTAAGCACCTGACCAGGAAAAGTAACGTCGGGTCATGTGACTGAGAAGGGGAACGGGGGGAGTCATACACGTGAAAAACTTCCACGAGAGGAGCGACAAATACAAGAAAAGGAGACCGAAGAGACAGCGAGACGAGGGAGCTTTGGTTCCGTGAACGACCGGAGAAGAAAGGAGCGCTTCAAAAAGTCCACCAGATCAATGTTGAGTACGGAGGAACCTTATTGAAAAAGACGGGGCGCTGCGGAAGGAAAAAAAGGTGAGTTCGCGGCGGTTCGCACGAGAAATGGAAGCTGAGACGTTGGGGGCCGGAGGAGCCGGACCCAAGCGGCCGAAGGAAGAAGAAAATAGTGCCGACCGGGGAACCCTTCCAATTTTTGAGGCAAACCCTGTCCTATGGCCGGATAATGGATCCTTCGTCGAAAGTACAAAAAAGCTACCAGGTTAATGATGAAAAAACCGAACGTGAACCCTAGGGGTGAAAAAGATCTCATCGCAATATTAGCAAATCGGCAAAGAGCGGTAGGAAAAAACCCGAGTCAAATTCGCTGCGTCAGGCCTCCTCGAAAAGGACAGCGAAAATTACTGGAGGGAGAAATCACAACAAATACTTAGCTGGAACCCGGCAAGCACGGGGGGGGTGACCGATACCTCGAGAAAGCCAGACGTCAACAACTCCGAGAATCAAAGAGGGCGGTTCAGAAAACAAAGATGGCTGAAAAAAGCAAGAGGCAAACGAAGTACCAAAAGCTCGACGCGAGGCTGGAGCAAATCACAAGCTGAACTTTCGTCCTCCTACTTAGAGAGAGAAAAAACAAAGGAGGAGAAAAGAGGACGGAGGCGGAACACGGAGAATGCTGGTATGGGGGGCTCCCATACTCTGAACGTATCCGTACGCTTAGAATATGAAAGAGTAATCCATAGGCCTAGGAACTGAGCCGAGCTGTTAGATTGATTGGGGTTATTGAACGGAGGTTCGCTAGGGGAATAAAAAAAATCCCAACGCTCGACGGTTGCAGCGGTCTTTATGCGGGGGAGACGAAAGGTCATGCCTTTTCGAACGGCCTTTGGCCGCGAGAGCCTGGGAGGGAAGGGAGAGATTGGGGGGGGAAAAATGATTCGTGGCATTCTGGTAATCGCGAGAGGATAATAGACGGGGGCAACAAGAGGTGTAAAAAAAACGTTGGTCGGGTCATAAATTAAAAGGGAAAAGGTGGGGGTAGCTCTGAAAAGCCTTCTTGCATAGAAACATGCGTACAAGGAGGAACGTAGAAGGAGGATAGCCTTGTTTTCACGAAGTTCCTGCAGATTTATCCGATCCTTCTTCGCTGGGGGTTAAAAAAAGACACCCTTCACCTCGGGATATATCAAGAGAAGGAGCTACCTAATAACTGAAGATCACCTGGGGGAGTCGCATGCCTAAGAAACTGAAAGGTACAGAAACCGAGAAGAAGGAAACTTAGGACCGCTTTCTAAAGGGGGGTGTTGAGCACAGGAGAGAGTTTTCCCTGAGGTGGAATAATACCGGAAAGAAGCAAAACAGATTCGCTCGTATTAAGAAGCGGCAAAAAATTCAGGGCAAAGGGAGAGGGGACTAGAAGTAGTGGAATAAAGGCGGGAACAGTCATAGAGCATGAAGGTTGTTAAGACGCACGGGCATTGACAAAAAGGGTTCCGTTAGAATGCAACGGAGGGGTCGCGAGGTGGGGGGCGACCTTAACGCAACGCGCCGAAAGATGATGAAACCAATACTTCAGGGCAGGGGGGGAAGGGAGGGCCAGAGCTGCACTGCACTTGCCTGGGAAAAGCCCGAGACCAAACCGACGCCAAGAGCGGTGCCTTTAAATTTGGCGTGTCTCGGTCGGGGGGGCCAAAAAAGGTTGTAGGGGAAAAAAGAGGGAGGGATTGTCCGTCGGGACAGGCGGGGGCAGACCCGGAACGAGGTAGGGGGGGGGCCAATGGGGGACACCGTAAATGGCCAGTACAGGTCGGGACAAACAAAAAGTCGGTTCACCCTTCTGGCCCCATTGAAAAACTGGATAATCTCTACTTTCCAGTAAGGGAAATAGAATTCATGAAAGGAGACTCTGAGGAACAGAAAAAAGAAAAATTCAAAGAAGGGAGAAAACCTACGGTAACGTTCACGATTCTAGGGATCACAGCTGGGAAAAGCACAGGATCGAGGAAAGGGGGATCCGTAGGCAAGCGGCTATAAAGAAAGAGGTCATAGTACCCACCGGGTGGGGGTGGGGGGGGGTGGGGGGGGGGGGGGGGGGGGGGGGGGGGGGGGGGGGGGGGGGGGGGGGTGTGGGGGGGGGGTGTTGGGGGGAGGGTGTGGGGGGGTGGAAAAAATCCCATACGATCATAACAGCCGAAGGGAAGGTAAGAGTTGAAAAAATTTTGGCCACGAAAAAGGAACCCCTCTTTCGATAAGCAAAGCTGACCTTCGGGCCTTCCATGTCTAAGAAAGAGTCGAGGCAAATGAGGACGGTCGGCAGTTTCGGGACATGGGGTGAAAGCCGCCCCTTCGGCCTCTATTGGGGTCAGTGTATAACATCCATCTTCCTTGAAGAGGGTGTTGAAAAGGAGGAGGAATCGTCGAAGGGTTGCTCATGGAATAAAACTATCTAGGAGGGGAGTTAGAGTAAGAAGATTTGGGGAGGGAGGAAAAACGTAATTCGTGAAAGGGCGGTGGCTTACCGACTCAGAGTAATGGCGATATGATAACTAAGCCAGAATCGTCACGGGCGGGATGGGTTTGGGGGGGGGTGGGTCCTCGGGGGCGTGGAGGGGGAGTTTTTATGATGCCGGTCCGGAAACAAAAGGCCGATGTCTCTTGGGGTTCCAACCGAAAAGGCCGGAGATGGTACCGAGGAAAAAAACAGTAGTCGATTCCCAAGGGAGACTTGTGGGCAAAAGGTGCGCAAAAAGAGCTAATCATCAGGAGGGAACCCTCGTGTTGGAAAAGACTTTGTTTTTAATTTTTGGTGGCGGCAGATCGAAAATAAACGTCTCTCCCACCTAAAAAGTAGGGATCGAGTCAACTTGCGTCAAAGGACGAATTTGCACTACACTTGAAAAAACTGGAAAGGGGACATGGGAAATAAAAGAACCAGGAACGGGCAAGTTTGGCTACAGGGGAACCAAACAAGTTGGCGGTTACAGTCTCAGTCCGTCCTTCCGGAGTGGGACTGATAGGGTAAAATCGTTCGCTTTGGGGTGCTCCGAATGAAAAAGGCCCTTTTCAGAAGGGGTGGGGGGAAATAAAGAGTTTCTGGCCGGAGACAAAAATTGGGAGGGTTAGATATTTGTGACCGGGGGGGGGGGGCGCAAACGAGCCTGTAATGAGGCTTGAGGGCGTAGAAAAACTCCGCTCTAGGACGAGGCTAAAATATCTGGACAAAACCTAAAGGGGGGTGCAAATCGAAATGTACCTGCCAATCCATAAAGGGAAACGCACGCTAAACGCGGATTGAATTTGACGCCGGGCATCGAAGTGGGGGGAGACTCGAGTGGCGATTCGAGGGAGGCGGTTGGGTGGGAGGAC
>Ga0179593_1276073_pt1 | contig 10309 bp, 8 predicted proteins | sample CZODoug2_1_08_16_FD_185931 | JGI IMG/M metagenome (GOLD analysis project Ga0179593, IMG submission 185931) | Vadose zone soil fungal communities from Angelo Coast Range Reserve, California, USA - CZODoug2_1_08_16fungal (PacBio error correction) | ecosystem: Environmental > Terrestrial > Soil >...
TGGCGTTCATGATCCCGTCGTTCTACACCTCGGCGGGCACAGACCGCGTGGTCTGTCACAAACACGAGAAAAAACCAATGGAAACACAGTAACAGCCCCGAAAACTCGGGGGGAAACACCAAGTGAAGATGAGGGGGTTGCAAGAACAAAAAACAACCGAAATCCGTTCTCTCCTAGGGGGTGGGGGGGGGGGTCAAAAAAAGGCATAAGGAGGACCCAACACGGGTCTGAGTCAGCGCATACGAGCTTACCCTCGCTATTAATTGTTTTCTGAACGATTACCCCAACCGTGTCCAATTTGCGCGTGACGTCTCTGCTCTAGAAAGGCAGCTTTTCAAGGTTGCCGTCGGGGAGATGTGCGTCCAGGCCGCGCTCCAATCCGAAGGACTCATGAGCCGCGACACGTATCATTCCCCGGGCCTGGAACCGATGAGAGTGCGCGGTAGGTCCTGTGGAGTAATGAATCGGCGATTCAGGTGGTCTTCAGTAGTGCTTTTAGCTCTTCTGTATGTTCGGACGGTCTTGGGATTCTCGTCCTCCTTCCTGGTCCCCTGCTAAAAGAGGTCCATTATAAACCGCCTCACCCTGGTGCCGGGGGAGGGTGGGCTACACGTAGCTGACTGGGGAAGTGCTGTAGGACTCAGACAAGGGGGGGCTCTTGTGGAACAAGCATTGCGCGAGGGCTACAACGAAGTGAGGGGAAAACAAACCAAGAAGCTCGGCGCTAAGCGGAAGCGGCCAATGCGGCAGCAGTGACAAGGTTATTGGATACTAATGCTTCAAGATTGGAACATCAGCGAGATCGGGGTCACGCCGGAAGAAAAAATTATCACTACCGCAAGTGAAGAAGGGGGGGTCGGGGGACGTCCTACTAGCATTTTGGGTCTTCTGGGGCATGGGTACTGCCGGGCCCGGAAGTTTAATGGGTGTCCAGAGACCAGTCCACGACGGATAACTCAGCTGGGTGGGGAATAACGAAGTGAACCACGCCCCAACTCAAGGGGGAACCCCTTAGAGCCTGACCTTCGGGGCCTGCGAAAGGGGGCAAATAAGAAAAAAGCAACTGAATAGGTGCGGTCATACCTTCCGGAGATCTCCCGACTGAGCGGGACCATCCCGCCTTAGAAAATGATCTCTAGACTGGGAGGGGGAGCTTGTTGAACACCTAAAACATTGTGGGAATGTCCTTTGCAAATGGGAAATAAAATTAGAAAAGAAAACTCGGCGGGGGGGGAATTTCAGGCCTTGGGGGCTCTCTTTAGGGGGACAGGGGCGCGAACCAAAAAAGGGGGGGGGGCCACGGAAAGTCTAAACCACCACCCTGGGAAAAAACACGAATCAAAGGGGGAGGGGGGTCACGAAATGTAACAGCAAAAGGACAATAAAGGGGGGATTCAGGGGGGGAAAAGCTGTTACCACCAGAAAAACCCGTTTGGCTTAAAAGGAGGTAAGCTCAACCTTTTCCGGGTCTCAGCTCACACGCCCAGGGAGGGATCGCAAAAGTTTAAGGGGGCCGGGTCGTGGGATATGGGAAGTGGGCGGAAAACGCCGGCCTGCAGAAAAAGGGGGGGATCGTCCGGAAAAGGACAGGCTGCCCGGAAACGAAGAGGAAAGGCCGTAAGGAAAAGGGAAGGCCCACGTTTCCCCGCCCGGGCTGGGGAAACAAAGCGTTGGAGGTCCCGCGATCCTCCTACGAGAACGGCGAGGAAGAGAGGGCGGAGTCTACGCGGGGGCCGCTCAACGTAAAAAAAAGAAAGTGCTTGACATCCGGGGAATTGGATACTCTAGAAAAAGGGGGAACGCGTACACGGGGGGCAACGGAAGAGGGAAACATGCCCCACGGCTGGCAAGGAAAAAAATGGAAAGAACGGCATCCCCGCATGCAGGGGGGAGGAGCGACTGCGACCGAAGAAAGGAAAAAACCAGAACCAACGATGGCTGATGGAGTCAACACGCAAGGGCATCTGTGGAGGGGGGGGGGACAAAAACGGCACCGCAACCAAGCAGTATAGCCTGGCGGGGGCAACGACCGGCAAGCGAGAGCAGGAAAAGTGAAACTCCGAGGGGGGGGAAGTTCACCAAAAGAATGTAAAAAAATCAATAAGGCTTCGAGGGAGAAGGGGGAAACGAGGACGAGCCCTGTTGAAGGAGGCTACAGCGGGGGCGACCCAGTCCACACACCAAGACCAATCACCCAAAACAAAAAGGGAAAAAGGAGATATGACTGTAAAGGACCACGAGGGAAAGGATTCTGAACAAAGGAGATGAAAGGGGACCGGCGCTGTACTAAGGAGAGGGGAAAAAAAAAAAAATTATTGGGTAAGGGAGGTGCTAGTTATTTAAAGGGGGGGAAATTATCGGGAACGTGTCTGGCCGAGGGTGCCCGGAGATGGAAATTTGAAGCCGTGGAATCGTACCCGGACCCAGGTGTACTGCGTGTTTACGCCACTACCGTTGTTTCAGGGGGGGGGGTACAGGTTATTCAAAAACAAAAAACGAATCGTCGATCAGAGACAAAGAGAAGTTATAGGGGGAGGGTGGATGGCCGTTTATCAAAAAAATCGGGGTTACCGCCCCGGTGGCGCCCTAGCGAGAAAGGTGCGCGAAAAAAAATAGCACACAGAGGGGGGGGGGGGGGGGGTTCGCGTGACCCGAACTCCTCAAGTCAGCAGCCGCCCGAGAGCGTGCGCCAGACAGCACTCCGCCATCCGAGAGAAGGGAGCCGCTTGACTAGGTCGGAAGAGACTAATCCACGCCTGAAGAGGGACTAAGGAAAGGGTCAACGGAGGGTCTCCGGGAGGGACGAGCGTTGGCGTAAGATCAGGTGTCTGGCCACGAGGGAAACGCCCTTCTCTTCCGGGAAAGATCTCTCAAAGGGATGTCACGTCAAAGTGACCGAACCGGCCCTTGAACTGGCATAAAGGACGCGGGCGGGAAAGGTGCATGCGCGGACACCGGGCGCGATGACAGGGAAGACAGGGGTTTCAGTTTCTAATCCTTCTGAGGAAGGAAGAAACGGAGAACCGGGGGGAGGTTATGAGGTGAGGTGGGGGAACAGGAGGCTGGTCTTGGGGGCGGGTAGACCCATGTCAAAAGTTGGCGAAACTCACTCGAACAAAGAACCACGCTAAAAGACCCCAAGCATCGCAGTGTCAATTCGGAGGAAAAAAGGGCATTTCCAGGTTAGGGGGGGAAAAGGTGCCACTTGAAAACCCATTTAATGTGGGTGGAAAAAACCACACTCACACCATGATTCGGGGAGAAGGTCAGGTTGACCATTCTTTATTTCCGCGTGAGAGGAGCCCTCTGGTCTGACCCTCCCGATGGGGGGGGGTAGGTAACGTACGGGTGCGCAGCAGAAGAAGTGGGGGCGGCGGGAGACAGACCGTCGGGTGCCACTAAGTGATTCTCTGAACCGGTTATCTATCGTACAAAGGGGTTCAGGCGTCAGAGAGAGCGAACCTCTAACATGGGACGAGAAAACGACAGCTCACAGCGGAAGGTCGGCTCCCGTCCTTAAAAGGGGGTGGCGTCATAACTCACTCTCACCCGGAGAGGTTATACCGATCTAGAGGGTGGTGCCAGGTACGGCATCCTGCTATCCTTAAACCGACCTAATAACCAAAAAGATGCCTCCCGAAAAACGTCGAAGAGAACGTCTTAAGACGGCCACCCAGGGGAACGGGGCGGGCGAATAGGAAAAATCAGTCTCCGCTTTGTTCACACACCACCAAGCTTGACGGGGACCTTCCCACATGCAGGCAGACATTCAATAAAACCGTTACGTGTTGGCCCACATCACCCGGCTGAGGGCATGGCCGCCGGTGTAAAGGAGTATGGGGGACAGCAGCCGAAGCCCCCGCTCTCGTATAAATCATGCATGGCGCAAAATAAGGCTGGTCCTGAAATCAAGTTTTTATGAATGAGAAAAGGGAATATAAGAAAGAACGCGGCGGGGGTTACAGGGGGCATCAAGTGTCCCGGCGTGGGCCTGCGGACTAAATTTTTCAAGGAAGGGGGCTGGGGTCGCTGATAACGTCTTTGTGAAAAATTGCGTCGTCTAAAAAGGGTAACCGGGGGGGGGGACGCGGCTGTCCAAGGCGTTCCATGAAACACGTTGAGTACTGTCATTGACGAAACATAACGAGAGGGGGGACCTAGGTGGGGGGAACCACGATCAAGGCATTCCAATCTACTCCCCCAAACAGGAAAAAGGGGGGGGGGGGGGGTAGAGGAGGGAGTGTCCGGTGGAGGGCGACAAATGACGGTGCAAAAAAAAAGCGAAAAAGTATGTACTTCCACACAACCCGGGGGCCAACGAAAAGGAAACCAGCGAAAACGGCCAAGGAAGAAAGGGCCCGACGCCCTGAGCCCAATCCCCTTAGAATCATACGAGGGGGTGGGGTTGGGACAAAAGAACGACCAACTCGGCAGGGAAGAAACCCGGAAAAGTCGAGACCGGTAAACCTATCTAGATCGCCGAGAGGAAAGTTCAATGTCTCAAATAAAAATCCTCAGAAACCCGCATTCCCAGGTAGGAAGGGCTTCCCTGGGGGAGGAAACACTGCTAGCGGGTCAGGATTCGAAAGACATGTGACGTAAGGGAAACGCTAAACCAAGTGGAAAGCCTCACCCATGAATGATTGTGCCTACCCAGGACGGCGACTGGAAAAAAACAGCATGGGGAGGAGTCTAGTAGACAATCCGGGATCGTTTGGAACAAAAAGGTCTCTTCTACTACTAATGACGCCCAAAGAACCAAGATGAGGGGGACTCACTAGAAGGAAAGTCCGAAGGGAAGCCGGCGGCGGGTCACGTATAAAAAGGGGGGGAGTTTAATGGCGCATGTGACCAAGCCGGTTCAGGACCATAATCATCGAGTTCACTTGGGTTCAAAAACGCCCTACTGGAAGGCATAGACCGAAAACAAAGGAAAAGGGAACGTCCTCTCATAGGATATGTAGGGTCGAGCCTGTCGTTACGTGGTTCCCTAGACGGAAACAAACCTTAGCGAACTATTTGCTCGACACGAAGGGAACATACTTGAGTTCATATTCTTGTCCTGAAAAGGGGGAACTTTTCGAAAAAAATATCTCACTCGATTTCTTGCATCACCGACGATCGGGGACGTCTACCCAAAACCGCAAGGAGAAAAAAAAGGCAAAAAGTCTAGACTTCCCTGGGCTAGCAGTGGCTTTGTACACCTACATGTTGGGGAAAAAAGGGGCATCGAAATTTGAAGAGGAAGGCGGAACGGGTCCGAGCTGGAGGGGTGAGCTGGGATGTCCTGTTACTGTACAAACCATTGGGACAATGGAAATTACGACAAAAAGTTTGAACAGACGAGTCAGGAAGGGGTTCCACGCTCGAGCCATCCAACGGAACAACTATTGGTACCCTCAAGGACGCGAGGACTGGGTAAAAAAGAAAACGTTCTTCGTGAAATCCCGTCGCGCTCATAGGCCAAATCACGCCCAAGACTAATGGAAAATGGAAAAAATTGAGGGCCTGGGACTACATGGGATATTAGTACTATTCGGAGCAGAGACTCTTTACAGGAAGAGTGGAATCGTTCCTAAGGAAACCGCACGCCGTTCAACACCCTATCCCAGCCGGGGAACCAAATTGAACAAAGGGACATCCAGGGAACGACGCTGGACTTAAAACCATAAGGATTCGCTCTCCGCAACTAAGCGGATCTGGATGGGGGGCGTGTAGGGTAGCACGGCTGTTGGGGGTGGAAGTTGCGCCTTAAAAAACCCACCACATCTGGGCGGATCTTTTGTGAGGGAGTTCGGGCTACGCGAGACACATGGGGAAAAAAGAGGTTTTTTCGTACACTTTTAACTTCGAGGTATGTTTCACCGATTGAATTTCAAGAGAATTGTTGTCGGTCTAACGTCATACCAGATAAAGTAGACCAGGCATATGAAATCTCGCGGGACGAAAGACTTACCCAACATGGAAGACGAGAACGGCTGGTATGAATGGTGTGACCAACGGGAACAAAGACTAATGGGGGAGATCACGGCAGGACATCCGCGTCCGCTCAGTAAGCCTCGCAAGATGGCGCACGAACATGCGAGATCAGGCCACCATTAAAATCAAGAAAAAGAAGATCACTGAGGAAACACCATCCTGGACAAGAGATAGTCAGGAGTCTCCTGCAAAGATAAAAGTGGGAAAGGGGCCAAGCAAGTTGACGGTGTAAAAAAGGCAGGAGAACACGTGCGACCCCGGCAAAGAGAGAAAACAAACAACTTAGGAGGAAGGAAAAGGGATAGAATGGAACGGTCTCCGACACTGTCTAGAAGCGCACTAAAAAGGGGTGCTCGCACGCAAATTGATCGTTGAAAAGCCTCGACAAGAGAGTGACAGGAGTGACGTGCGATGGCGGGATGGGGGACTACCTGATCGAGAATTTCCTGGAAGGGCCCGAGAAAGAAGGGGAAAGGTACGGGGGTGAACTTTTACCCGCCGCGGAACCAAGAGGAAAAGGAGTGTTAAAAAAAATCAAAACAGTTGTAATGGTGGAGATCGTCCGCAGACGTAGGATATAGGACAGGAGTGGGGAGGGTAGCGTGAGCGAAAATATAATTGAAATACCGTCTTGGGCCGGGCTCCTCTTTGAACGGGGGAAGAACAACACCATCAGGGGGTGTTGAGAGAGACCCAGAAAGGGATTCCAACCCAAACTAGTGGTGGTAAAGGCGTGGGGAGAAAAACCAAGCGGATACCTCTCTACGCGAGGAAAAAAAGAAGCCCTGGCTCTGCGAGAATAAAAAAACCCAAGGCCTGTGAAATTCCGACTTAATAAGGGGAGGGGACAGTGGGGAGACGGCTTGCTAGCTGGTTGAAAAGGAGGCAAAGGTGGGAGGCCGGGATTCAGTAGAAAGGCAGGGACAGCTGACGCATCGCGAATATCCGGGAGAAACCAGCCCTTGGTACTGGGGAAAAATACATTGAGGGCTTGTGGGCGCATGCTCTCACTGCGAGAGGTACAGAAAGAAATTTTTCCGGGTGGCAAGACTCAGGTCAAAGGGGGAACATCAAGTGTGAGGTGTGAGTGAGACGTGAGTGGGCAACGTTGACGTGGGAGGGTACCACCCGGGTTTGAGTAAAAATGTTCATGGGGACTCACTGTTGATACAAATAGAAAAAAAAAAAATACGGACGAGAGAAAACAGTCCCTCTCAGGGAAAAAAAATTACTCCGGAGGCGACTGTTCATCCACGGTCCGGTAACGCAAATTGCAAAAAATTAAAGAAAACGCTTAGCTGATCATCGGAGGAGCATCCTCAGTCTGTAAAATTTCTCGAGTAGGGAACCCACTCTCTCAATAGGTGGCGGAGGAGTTTTTGCGCAACCGCAGAAAAAGGAGTCAAAAAACGGGCGTGTGCCACTTGTTAAGCGATCCCATCTTAGCGAGAGGTACCGAGGCTCTCGGGGATCAGGGGAAGAACAGGGCGAACGAAAGAAGCAGCCATCTAAGAGGAAAGTTATGATACTCCAGGCGAATGGAGCTCGCTTCTCAACAGGAGGGGCTTTGAAAATCATTATATTCGGGGATGAAGGGGGTAACTTGGGAACATCCGGAAAATTAATTAAACGAAACTGATAACAGGAAAAACTGTTGACAGAAGTCGTCCGGCTGAAGAAAAAGGCCTACTGAAGAAAAAGCCAATTTTCTGTGGCTTACATCCTGGGAAGCGCTCCCTGGGTTAAAACACTAGCCGCCCCGGTCTGAGCTACGCACGTCAAGGCCATAAACCAGGACATCTCTTAATCATCCAAATGAAAACGGAGGGGTCGGGCGCACGGCTCGGCCTGTTTTAGAAGTGGTTCAAATTAACAGCAGCGCCTAAGCTCCCCCCGCGCCGTGAGAAGGAGGTAAAGAAAGACGGTGTTAAAAAAGAACCTCGGGTGGGCGGGGGATTAAGGAACAAGGAATGCGAATTTTTTCCCCCCCCAGGGGAAAGGCGTCACTCGCTTCGGTTGGGCGACCAGGCGGGGCTTGTGAAGGGGGGGCTGCGGAAGTGTGAGGGCTAGAGGGGGGAAAAACACTCTTGGAGACGGGTTGGTCGTCGGGAAGGGAGGGTCGCACAAACCGGAGAAAAAACTACAATTTGTTTAAGGAGAAGGGCATGGGGCTTTCCTCGTTTTAAAAGGGGTAACGGGGCTTTTAAGAACCATAAAACTAGAAGCGTGTGCACAACCTATGTGTCTACCGGGGGCTCAAGCGCATCTCCTGAAAAAAAAGTAGTAAGTTGATTAAAATATGATATTGATTTCAAATGAAAAAAAATCGGGGAGTGGGACGGCCACAACTCGGGCCCGAGAGTTCTTTCGTCACAGGACAATACGCCCCGGGAAAAAAGAAGGGACCGCGCAACCAGCGCGCCAAAACCCCAAACCACACCGGGCGAACGAAAGGCCCGGCCGCCGTCCGAGGTATGGGTTGGGTTAAACCCGACGGACCTCCCCGAACAAGAATTGGAAGTCCACCTCCAGTCGCGAGGTCCAGGGCTACCAGACCGCGAGTTATCCTTACTCCCCTTGAGACTAGCATGAAAGCATGCATCAAAAAAAAGGCCCACTGATAAACCATGAAAAGAGTCTGGATGATGCGGAAATGCGACGGGGGCATTAAATGCGGGAGAGAGATGGTCCATTTAAAAGTACTAAACTTCGGGAGCCCGCCGAAAAATGCCGGGGGGGTAGATGGGTAAACGTACGGAGGGGGTCTTTATCAGCATGGCGTAGTGCTCATGCTCATCAGCAAACCGTGCTGGGGGGGAAGTCAAAGGGGGACGCGATTGAAGCGACATTCGCCACCTCCATGACATTCTGTGAGACTCTGTATAAAGTGTATCGTCTGACTTCCCCGGGATGAGCGGCACCGGGTAATCGGGTGAAGGAGCGCCCAGTAACCAGTGGTCAAGTTTCGAAGAAAGCCGGGATTACCACGGGAAAGAAAGAGCGTCGAGCACTGGAAAAAGGAGAAGATACGCCAGTACTCATATACTGCGTGGTAGGTTCTGGCAAATTAACGTGGGAAAATGGACCGGATCTGCCCGAAATCGCGGGATCTAGGACGTGGCCTCACTCCTCGGGGGGAAAAGACAGAAGGGGTACTCGCCCGACCCAGGTGCGGGACTGGCAAAAACCCATCGCCGCACCTAGAGCTGGGAATCACCTAGACCGGCTCTGTGACCAAAAACGCGGGGCGTAACAAACACCCTTGAAAACGGGCAGCTCTCAGATACGGGCAGCGTGGGGCTGAACAACCTAAAAATGGGTGTAGGGTATGGGACGCCCGTGGAAAATTGAACGGTAGAAGTACGACATTTCGATTTGCAAGACGGCAAGGGTTAGGGAGCGGTGTTGGTTGCCTGGGCACGAGGGAGAAAAACACACCATTGGGTACCAGCGGTCTAAGCAAAAAAAACCAGTTGAACAAACGAAGTAGAAGGGGGAGGGTAAAAATCACCTAAAACAAACGACAAGGCGATGGAGTGGCCAAGAAGCAGCGTATGGGGCAACCGACAACAAGGAGTTCGGAATATCGCCCGTGGCCGCGCATGGGGGCGCCACGTCCCTAATGGGGTCAAAGTACGGGCCGGGTCATGGTATGCTATTCTTTAGAAAAAGGGCAAGGGAAATGATATGGCGAAACCCGGACTATCATGAGGGGACCTCAACCGATCGGCAATACCCCGAAAAGTCAAGGGACAGCCGTTGACCCTGAAGAGGGGGGACTTAATTCCAGGGGGATTTTTCAGATGACGCTCAGAGCTGACGCGACGATGCGGAGGTAAGATGGTTAATGGCAGAACAAAAAAAAAAAAAGACACCACAAGACTGGGGGAGACTTGACTACGGGGAGGATTTGCTGACTGCGAAAAAGAAAACTTTGTATCTGGAGTGTCGGAAAGGGGGGCAAAAAAGCGCGGGATTCACGAAAAGGGGGCAGTCACATGGGTTCGCGACGTATCACAGAAATATAACTACCTGGAGATGATCGAGATCTCGAGGAAGAAAATAAAAACATTAACCTAAGGAGGTAATGGCGTTCGAACCAGGGCTAAATCGGGGAAGGCTTTCCACTGGGCGGCAACAAGGGAAACCCGAGTAAGTCCTGGACTTTCCACGACCTTCAAATGGGATCGGCAGAAACTCCAAAATCAGGTGGAAACCACCATCCGGGAAAATCTAGGAGGTCAGGAACGGAACTATAATTTGTCCCGTGAAGAAGCACTGGGGGGGGGGAGGTGTCCATTCAACAAAATGCCGTCTGTGAGAAACGTCC
>Ga0179593_1474530_pt1 | contig 10309 bp, 12 predicted proteins | sample CZODoug2_1_08_16_FD_185931 | JGI IMG/M metagenome (GOLD analysis project Ga0179593, IMG submission 185931) | Vadose zone soil fungal communities from Angelo Coast Range Reserve, California, USA - CZODoug2_1_08_16fungal (PacBio error correction) | ecosystem: Environmental > Terrestrial > Soil >...
GCCCCTATAATGGGGCGCAAATGACGCGTCGATGAGACTCGATGCCACGGGCTGAAGGGGAATAAAGGGGGTGCTGGAGCAAGAACAAAAAAAAAAAAAGGGCCCAAAACTTATAATTAAGCGCTCGGGAAACCACTGGAGAGGGCAGCAATTCGTGATGCGCTGCCCGGGATGGACATGGACGAGGGCCAGACCGCAATTTGGAAAAAGGATAAACTGGTGGTATGTAGGAACATCTCAGGCTGAGGTGGACCGAAAGGGGGACCGTTAATGCAGGGCACTGTGCATGTGCACTTTTATGCCTCAACCGGAAGGTTAACCGTAATAACTCAAGAGGAAAGCAATAAGGATTATACAGGCTGTTTCATTAAAAGAGTGATGGGCCTTGTCAGAAGATGGATTGCTAGCACCGGTCCGTTATACGGCCCTGAAGCGAGTTAGCTGGGAAATGATGTAAAGCCGGAGGGGAATGCTCAAACGTAGTTGGAAAGGGATCAGAAAAGAGAGTAGGAGAAACTACGTACGGATCAGTTACCGCCGGATGAAGATGGAAAAAAAAAAAAACAAGACATCACAAGAAAGGGCCCGTCAAGGCACGGCTGCGCGGAAAAAAACTGGCAGCGAATTGCAACTAAGGGGAAAACAAGTTTCAGGGAAAACGGTAATCTTGAAAAGGGCTCGACTAGACGAGGAACACATACCCACAGGCGCAGCGGGCTTCCTAACGAAAAAGAGCGGGAGGCATATAGGGGTAAACGTGGCTAAAGAATGGCTGCGGGCATTGAGGACGACGGCGTGCTGGGAATGGGGGGGGGAGCATTTCAAGGAACTTGAAAAAAATAATTATCAACAATTACCATCGGGCGAATCACAGGGGGGTTGAAAACGACCAGCACGGCGGCACAAAGTGACCCCTCAGTCGATAAGGGGCGGGGGGTAATAACCACAGGGAAGCGGCCAGGGAATTTACTAAGAAAAGAACGCGTTCCGACAAACCAGGTTATTGGCAAGGCGTGGAGATGCGGCCTGATCAGGGAGCACACGGGAAGAGTAACTGGTACGGCCGATACCTACAGCAAGGAGGTCCAGAGGGCGCCGAGGGCACCAGAAGGACAGCATATGAAAAACAAAAACAGAAAATAAAGGAAAAAAAGAGAAAGAGAACAGCCAATCGGAGGGAGGTGCTGACGGGCGCTGCGAATCGAAAAGGGGGTGGACTACTAGGGAAGGAGACTAGGAACTAAAAGGCCGGAAGAGGATTAGGACCATGAAGAGACATCGCAGGGCACCACGGGAGAACTTGACAATCCTGTTCCAGGGGGAAAAGGGCATCCGACCTCTCCAGGCCTCGAACCTTTAGGAGAGCAGTCAGCGTAAACATGCAGAAGCAAGAAGGGACCAGCCTGTAGAAGAGAGTGGAAGAGGATATGACCGGACATCACGGGTCCCATCCGATTCAAAACGATGCCGCAAAGAAAGGTAGGGGGAATCGGCGTCACGGAGAGTACTTTTCGACACAGGGAAATGAAAAGGGATAATAATGAAAGGTGAAGGAATGCCCGCCTTGAAAAGCGAGAACATTCGCTCAGCCAATGTCTCCAGGCGCCGGTCAAAAATCCTAAACCCCTGAATAGAAAAGAATTGCGCATGGGAGGACACAAGCATGCTCGAAGTGGGTCTCAGGAGGTAAAGGAATGGGCAATGAATTCAAAACGAAGGACAGCGAGAGGCGAACGGGAAGGCTAAACTTGTGCGCGGAACCTTACTAAACGGACGAAAAAGAAAAACAGGGAGTAAACCCCCAACCTGATCCGGAAAATCTGGCACGGGGAAAGGGGGGCCCGGCTACCCCGGGAATTTCAAAAGGAATGGGCCGCGCCACCTCACGATCTACAGCGCGCCAGGAAGTTGGCTGAGAGCAGGGTGAAACTGCTGCGAGGAATAACTGGAGAAGGCTGCCCGGGCGGCTTATGGCGCGTAACCCGGTATCTTTCAATTAAGGATGCAGAGGATAAAAGCCGGCAAGAGAAGAAGACATTACCTTGTCGGGAAGACTGCGCTCTCGGTCTAATTGTAAAAGGAGGGTAGCGATGTATCTAACTCCACTCGGGGGACCGATGGAGGAAAAAGCGTTCGACTCGAAAGAACGAATGTGAAGTATGCAATAAACGGTAGTCGGGCCAGCCGGAAAGAAGTAAAGATAGGACGGGAGAGGGCAGTACCCTTTCCTTTCTTCGCACTCCCGAAACTAAAATCAAAGAACCAGTTGGAGACCGGATGATAGGGAATGTGAAAGGTCTCGGCGGGGAGGTACTCCTCAAAGGAAGGTCAATTCGAGCTTCGGTACAGGGGCTGAAGTGCTTGGGGACCAAAAAATAGAACTCAATCGGCCTCTTGTTCCGAAAATTGATCATAGGAGAGAGGGGTCGGCCCTCAGGTGAAAGAACGCAGTACCCGGAAAAGACGAAGGGGCAGCCGGTACACGAAAGCTCTACTAACGTTGTTGATTCCGGTAAGTGAGACGGAGGAGACGTAATCCAAGAATACAGAGAGCATCCCCTTAACTTAGCGGGGAAGAAAGCCAGGCGGGAGAAAGTTGCCGGGAAAAAAGATCGAAGCCAGGGGTTGACGCAGCCTCCTCATTCGGCCGGCTGGCTCTTAAAGGATCGAAGGAGAAGAAAAGGGCCGGGGAAAAAAGGGCACAGGTGAAAGAAGAACTCGGAAGGTACAGACACGCCTCTTGAAAGAGGACAGGCGTTAAAGTCGCCGGCACGGTCAACAAGACCGGGGACACGCCAACGAGTAAAGTCATGGCGGCGACATTGGCACGGGTGGCAGGACAGAAGGACCCAAACGTGACCAAAAACATCAGGGGTAGCACCGCAAAGGATAATGAAGGATGAAGAGGGCCCTCTAAGGAAAGCTTCTCAAGGGGAGAAAAATTAAGTTCCGGAAGGAAACAGGGCACCTTTTGAAAATCTGTAAATTAGGAGCTATAACAAGGACAAATCAAAATCGGACCGCAGGGCAGGGCTCAAAACGTAAGTCAAGGTACGGCCCCGGAAAAGGTGAATTTCCCCGCTTAAATGTCAAGACAAAAAAGCCCAGAAACTAAAGGACAAGGTATCTCCAGTGGGGGTCAGAAGGTTGCCGGGTTATTAGCGGAGGCCCCTGGCTAATGAGACCAGCACCACTGTAGACACGAGGAGGGGTAAGCGGGGACGGAAGGACAAAAAGGACTGTGCCGAAGGGGGCACCTTGAGGTTAACATAAATCTTTCTCAAAAAAAACCAAACTGATGAGGAAATGTAGATAGGTGGGGCCATGTGAAAAAAGAGGTGAAGGGCGGAACGTAAACTCGCGGAGGTCCAATCGAGAAAAATGGGACGAGGAAGTCCAGTTTGTCTGGGCGACATCACTTCAAGTAAGTAAGAGAAAAACGGCAACGCTGAAAGCGAAAAAAACGGGGAAAGGAAACGGCCAGCAATCTGGGAGTGGATGAGGGAAGGTGTGGGGGGGACACTGGTGTCCGCGGACCTGAGAAGGTAAAAAAAGGAAGAGAAACTTGGAAGTGGTAAAGCGGGGGAAATAGGGAGATTGGTGGTACGAGAAGGGCAAGTTAACTTCCTTAAATGATCACGTTCCTGGTTATTCAGAACGCGAATGGTGGAACCGAGCAGCGGCAAGTCTAAAAAAGGACATCTACTCAACGGCGTAAGGGGGAAACGGGGGAAGAATCATTGCGGCAAGGCGGGCAGACAGATAGGCAACGGGGACATGAGCCGTCCCCCCATGGAGAAAGAAGATACTGTGTCACGTGTCTTTACAGAGACGCTTTGACGTGGGACCTAAACGAGGGACAGGGGGAGGGTGGAACGAGTCAAAACAAGGCTGCGTAGCCAGATCAAGAGGTCCCCTTCGGGCATGCGGAACCTGAAAAGTCTACTAAGGCCTAACAGTCACTTAACAAGACCAGAGTAATGACGGAGCTCGTTTCCAACCTCTGCTTCTTGGGTAGACTCTCAACCTACTTTTTAAAAAAAAGGTCAAACCGACGGAGACGTGGTGTCTGTCGGTCGGAGCTGTCCGACCGTAATGCAAGGGAAGGGGGAGAAGAGACCAGCCACGGCACCGAATTACGGAAGACAAAAAGATTACGGCTAGAGGGTGGTCTTGGCAGCTACCGGGGAAGAGGGATCGGGCCTGTCGTACTGCCGGCGTTTAGAGGTACGGGCAGCCTCGTCCTCACTAAGGAAGTCGAGGACAGAAGGGCCGGATCCGAGTTGTGGCACTCATCAAGTGACAGCCCAAAATACGCCGACTTTTGAAGCATAGAGAGAATGAGGGGACTCACCACGGAATAGAGCCAGGAGGTAACAGGAAAAAATCAAGAAAGGTCAGGACAACTCTGTCTTGGACTCTTTCAATTGATTATACCCAGACCCATTTCTGGGGACCAGAGAGGAAAGAAAGAATACGCGGTAAAAGGAAGAATACCGAAAGCACTCTCATGTAAAAGTCCTGCTAAACGCTAACAGCGTATCGGGCAAAAGGGGAGGAAGGGCAACCCGAGACCTAAATTTAAAAAACGCAGGGGACGGAGCTGCAGCGAATTGGAAACTTAACATCGCCGCGAGCGGGGGCACTAAAGAACGGAAAGGAGTATCGGGGAACGATAATAGGGGGGGACTGGATAATGGCCAGGAAAGGGTTACCAGTCAGCCCCCGACGCAGGGGACAGCCAAGGAGAAGAGAAGACAGTAAACAGGACAGAAATCCTCTTCCTGGCGAAAAGAAGAAGGTAAAGAGCACAGTGGGCCGCAGAGTCAGGAAAAGAAAAAGCAAGCACTATCCTCAAGGACGACGGGGGGGGACCGAATTTCGGATCAAATGGGGACTCCAGGGAGACTCAGCCAAAGTCGATATCGTAACGAGAGAAGTATAGGAACTCCTCATCGTGACAGGGCGGGAAGGGGGGGGGGACAAAGGAAAAGAAGCGAGAAAACTGGCGAAAAAGCAAGAAAAAAAAAAAAAAGGGGGTGCTGTAAACACAGATCTCTCGGCAACAACACAACTTAGGGATTTGAAACTAAAGAAGCGCACTGGTGAGACTGGAGACACAAGCCGCAGCGCCGGGTTTAGGAAGTGCGGGGACTGAAGGGGGGGCATGACTGTCAAACAGAAGGAAAGAGAGACAGGGGGTTCTACCTTTGAATCCGAGACGAAAAGAAAAAACGACCGGACCGAGAGGCGTCAAAAAAAGGACCCGGACCGAGGCATCATTGGAAGGCGTTAGTAACTAGGAGGGCCAAAAGCCAGCCCCTACTCTCTAACAAGAAAAGGAAAGGCAAGGACTGCTGCCTGGTACAGTAAGAGGAGATGCGAAGGCATACAACCTTAAGAGCCACGAAACGGGCGGTCTGGGTGAGAGAGAAAACCGTATCGGGGACCAAGTGGGGAACGTGGAAGGAAAAGGAATTCAAAAGGGAAGACCGAAAATATAACCCATGGCCGTGTCGGTTCTCTTATGAGCGATGATTTCTCCAAGGAAAAGGCATCGCCGTCCAGCAACTAGCCGATGGGGGAAAGAAGGGGAAAAAAAGGGAGAACTGACAATTCCTTGGACCGACACGAGTTAGCGGGACGGCTTGACATAAAACTGGGAGCGTCGAGGGGACAGGACTCACACTGAATCCACCGATAAGGCCAAGAAAGATCACGGACCAGGCAAGATAAAGGTTGGCTGCCCGCTGGTAGGGGGCAGGGTTCCCTGGAACTTCCGGTTATGGACCGCTGAATATCTTTGCCTGACCCATGGTCGTGGGAAAGAGTGTGGCTGGCCTGCTGGGCGGACAACAAAGCTCGACAGGAGTCCTTGACAAAAAAAGAAAAAAAATAAAAACTAAGTGCTTTGAATAAAGTGAGGACAAAAGTTATCAGTCCCTAGGACCTTCATCCACTAAAAACATCCTAAAAACCATCGCACATCCTGTCAGAGGGAAAAAGCAAATATGTCTACAGTCTTTTGTGCGAGTAGGGAGGGGCAAAATGGATCCGTTAAAGGTCCAGCCTAGAAATAAGGGGACGGCACCGGCCGAACATAAACCGGGAGAACTACATTATTCTACCTTACATAACTTTCTCCTGGTCCGCACAGCTCGAAGATGGAAAGCCAGCAGGCAATTGCGGAAAGGATTGGGAAGAAAGTAGGAAAAATTCAAGGCTTGGATTCACGTCCTCGAGGAAACGAAAGAAATGTTCTCTGTGCATTAGGGGGTGAGATATCCTCTTGGACAGCGAACATCGGAGGTCAAGTAAAACTGGCCAGTCCATAAAGTTGGAACTCTCAAAAAATGCTTGAGTCAGGGATGGCGAACAGGGAGGGGGCCACTGCCGCGAGCCACTGTGGAAAAGCCATCGTCATGACACACGCAGTCCTGCCGTAGTTGATGGAGCGCCCTGAAAGGGGAGAGGTGACAAAAAGGAGAGGGAAGGGCGACCAGTGCAAAGAGGTCCCAGCCCTGACGGGGAAAGGGAAAAGGGAGAGGAGACCCATCGCCCGAAGGAGATGAAGAATAAAGACGCCGGTCGTTTAACAACGGTCTGGGAAGGTACAAACCGCGTGAAAAATGGCCCATCAATAGCCGAGAAAAAAAGAGAGGGGGAGTCAGTCCAGAGACAGGGTGGGTCAGCAGCAAACATTATGTGAAGGAGGAGGAAAAACCGTCGATTCTACATCAGCCGGGAGAAACTCTAAGGGCATCGAAGGGATAAGCCGCGACGTGCCGGCAGGAAAAAGAAATTTAACATAAACTCAAAAGCAAAAAAAAACGAAGTTATTAAAAGTGTCCACCTCGGAGGTGACGGCGAGAAGTCCGAGGATGGATCCAAGGCGATTACCCACGGCCGGCACCGGTAAATTAGCACGGCACCTCAAGAAACAGTAACACACACTGAACTCGAATACCACCTTTCTGAAAAAGTCCGACCTTCTTGAGTGGGGCTGAGGGAGATAAGATTTTCAAGAGGTCTGAATATCAAGCAGTGCTAGAATGGGCGGGGATGAAAGCGCCCTGAGGGGGGAGGGGGGGGAGAAACTCGCAGTATCCCGTTCCCGTCAGCCGGAGCAACGTGGACAGTTATAATCAAAAAAGACTCGGTGTGAATCCGCGTACAAGGCCCGGCGCGAATCATCAGGAGGATCGCGGGGGGGGGGCATGACAAGATGGCAGGGGGGGATGGGAGGGGGGGTTCTAGAGAAGGCGACCTGGCCGCCGCCCTACCTAAACGGTGAGAGTGGCAACAGGGGTGGAAACTTCCTTCTTGGCGGGAAACCGTATAAAGCTCACCGAGCTTAGCGCTATCACAGCAGCCACCCAAGCCCGGAAAAAACCCACGCCCACTCGAAAACCACAGGAGAGGAGAAAGGCAAACCCCACAGGGCGGCACACTGGCCCACAGAGCAGAAACCAAAAAGAGACAAACCCCGACAACCCCCCAAAATACTACCCTATTGTCGTGAATGAGAGGAGTGGGCCTCCGTGAACAGGCGATACGTCCGTAGGGAAAGGATTACTGGTAAATTCAATGCTGGCGGACAAACCTGGAGAAATAGGTGAGGTAAATCAGGTAGGCCCGCCGTGTCGGGGCCCCAACCAAAATAAAGTCTGAGAAGGGGGATTCGGCCGACCTAGGAAGAGATGAGGCCCGGAGACGCGAAAAGAAGAATAACAAATCTGTACGGTACGACGGTAATGCTCACCCGGCCGGACGGGGATTATGATCAATGTCTTTGGTCTGATGTTGTCCTGGCCGACAAGGACTCAGACTCAAGCGGAAAGCCCTCGATGACATCGCCTACGGTCTACTTGACAATCAATTGAGATCAAAGACGTACCTCCGACGGGGGCAGGCAGGACATATATTCTGGTCCATTAAAACGGCGCGCCGTTTAAATTCAGAAAACACGACATCTGACCAAACTGGGTCTGTATTGGTCACGGGATCTTCTGGCAGCGTAGCACAGAGCAGGGAAACCCTGGGAGGCCTCTAATATCATGCGAGGGATCTTTCTCATGAAAAAGGCCCTGGACACTACAGCGGTGCGCGGAAAAGAGCCGGGCCAGTGAAAGAGACAAAGCGTTCAACGGAGCAGAAATTGGGACAGGAGAGCAGGACTTCGAAAACGTTATAAATCATCGCCGGAAGAGGCCAGACAAACGGAGGCAGATTCATCAATTAAGCTGCATAGATATAACTGCCGCGAACAGGGGGGGACTGCTCACGCAAGAACCACGCGCATAGAAGGACAGGGGAGAGCCTTCAACGACACAAATTCACAACCAGGCACTTTCTAAAAAAACCTTGGATAGGCGGCCGCAGGGGGCGGGGACAGGGGACGTACAGGACACGGTTTAACCGAGAAGACGCCACTTACAGCCTAGTAAACGTATCCAGGTGCACTAAAAAAACAGAGGTCCACGGAGGAGTACTGTCGAGCACAGGGGAAATAGGGAAGGACCGCCTCACGCGGACTGAAGGCATGCAAAGGAAGCTAGGAAGAAAAAAAGGCATTCACGAGCAGAACGCGGACATATAGACGAAACACACCACAACGGAGGAGAGGGGGGGGGGAAAAAAGAGATCATGTGCAGTACTTGTTACACAAGCCGGAAAGACTTGGTTTCTTGGAAGCTTGAAGACTGGGTGGGGCCAATAGCATGCAAAACGCCGGTCAGCTAGGAGGAAGGCAGCTCCTGTGTGACAATACTCAAGAAGTCGAGAATGGCGGGAAAAACATGTATCCTTAACGCGGGCATCGAGTGGAACTAAGGAGCCAAATTGGTCAGGCAAGTACGCAGAAACCAAACGACGCAATCGGAACAGGCACGAGCAGTCCGGGATTGGAGGGAAGTTTACGCTTGGAGAAAACTACCTTGGAGAAAGCTCCGGGCTGTGCAACCCGTATCGGACATTAGCCGTAACCGAGGGAATACGAACTGCCATAATAACGTACGGACAATTGTCGGCGCGGAAAGCTGCGAGATTCAAAAAAAGCAAAGGCTCGAGCAGCCGAAGTACGGCCCCTAGAGAGATGGGGGAGGGGAACGAGGGGAAGGGGGGGTAACGCGGTCCCGGCCGCGCGGGGCACGCTGTAGCTCGGCCGTCCGGACATGAAGGGTCTCGGGATGGAATAAAAAAGGGAATTAAGCGGAAAGGAACAGGCGTCACGGTGGAAAGCCCGAAGGTTGTAGGCCCTCTGCTGTGGCAATGGTAAAGAAAGGGCGAGGACGTGGAAGGGGGAAAAATAGCAGCGATGATCCTGACGAGAACGTAGGCTTTTCTCTTGGGGTTGACCGTGCTGTCGCCACCACTCCGACAGTAGGGGGACGAGGGGGCGCCGAGTGAAATCGTGCGCAAAGTTCGCAAGCGCCCGACAACTCCACGCCACCGGTAATAAAGAAAAAGAGCAGCGAGCCGGGAGGCCGGGGCGGAGACACTCTCGACAGGCACAAGTTGGGGTCTTCCTATAGGGGGGGGAGGAGCGTAAGGGGGAAGTCAATCCCGAGCAATACGGAGGAACATCAAGGTGACGGTGTGATACTGAACACCATAACGTTATCGTAGGGTTAAAATATCGATCCATGTGGAAAGAGCAGGCGTTCAAAGTAAGAAGGTGAGGGTTCCGCAAGGTACTTCAAGAAGACTGCGGGAAACGCTCAGTGACTACTACATGGATCGCAGCGGCCGAGTAGAAGAGGGGAAAGGCGGGAAGCTGCAGGGGGGGGGAGGGGAAGTCAAAAAGGCAACAGGGAAGCAAAAACTCTCACCGCGGTATTGGTCAAGCGGGAACCAGGGTAGCGGGGGGGAAGAGAATGACGCACAGCCCCTGGTACACCGCGGGGCAGGACAAACAAATCCAAGTTACGCGAGTATGCCGCGAAGAAGGGCTGAAAGAGGTTCAAAAAAAGGGCACTGTTTGGGCAAGACAAGGAAAAGGGGGACGCCGCCAGGAACTGAAAAGGGGAAAAAGATGAAGGCGCGTCAAAAGAGGGGCACCTGGCTCGTCATCAGACATAGCGCACGTCGTTGCAAAAGGGATTTAAGAAAACCAACCGGGAAAACAAAGGCAACATAAAGAGAGGGTCCGACACTCAAAAAAAAGCCGCACGGTTTTTCGCTCCGGTGGGACTTGGATGGGATACGCGGGGGACACAGGGATGGCCGGGCTCCACACAAAGGAATGGCCAAGCAGTGGTCACGAATCCCTCCGCACGTAAAGCACATCCGTCAAAAAGGAGAGGGGGAA
>Ga0179593_1519895_pt1 | contig 10309 bp, 13 predicted proteins | sample CZODoug2_1_08_16_FD_185931 | JGI IMG/M metagenome (GOLD analysis project Ga0179593, IMG submission 185931) | Vadose zone soil fungal communities from Angelo Coast Range Reserve, California, USA - CZODoug2_1_08_16fungal (PacBio error correction) | ecosystem: Environmental > Terrestrial > Soil >...
GAGTCACGTTTATTTGGGGGTCAAAGAGGGGTGGCCTCAGCGGCGTAGGAGCCTGAGGCACCAAAGGGGAGGAGAAGCAAGAAATTCGACGCGAGCTTTTAGCAAGGCCGTTCCAAAGACCAGGAGACCTTGGGGGGAAAGAATGACAAAGAAGGACGGCCGCAGTAAGGAAAGACTGGAATCTCGTTTGAACTTGTTTGGCAGATTGCACCTGCCCCGAAGGGGGTCAAAAAAACGGGGGAACCTCAGATATTGCACGCTTAGGAACGAATCTTTGCGGCGGAAAGGTGTTGGTAGGGGGGGAAACTCAAAAAACAGTAAAATGTAAGAGGGGTGTTTAATGCTATCAAGAGGGAAGGCTTCTCGAACTAGTTGGAAAAAAGGGGAGGCCATTAACAAAACTTGTGCGCAAACCGGTTCCGGTCTAAAAAACTAAAATCAAAAAAGTCCGTAAGGAAAAGAGGGGGGTCAAAGTGGAAACCTTAAAGAGGGAGGATCGATGTCATTTTAGGAAACCGGGTTTTAATACAGACCGATCATTGGATGGGGCCAATTGGCAAACAACGAAGGACCCGGGCCTAACAAGACCAAAGTCTCCTTTGTAATGTGTCACTGGTGATCACAAAATCGGAGCGGAAAACCGCAAAAATCCTTCCGAAAAATAAAAGGGGGGGGGGACCGGGGAAGGAAAGGAAAAGAAATCTTAAAAAAAAAATGTGGGGGGGGGGGGCGGATTTTATGGGGAACCAGGGAGAAGGGGGGCGGTACTAAAAATTCCTTTCCAAAACTCCCAATATATGAGAAAACTAATCGGGAAAAGGGGAAAATCAAAAGCCTTGGTTTTTGTTGTTGTGTTTAGTTGTTTTTTTGGGGGGGTGGGTGAAGACCCGGAAAAAAGTTGCGGGGTGATGGTTGTGGGGAAGTTATCTTCTCCAACTTTAACAACGGAAGCCTGGGGGGGGGGCGAAGGAGCAGGGTGCAAAAAAAGGCTAAAGAAAAAAAATTGGATAAAAAGGACCAACTAAAAAAGAAGGAACTGTCCACGTAAACATCTCTAAAGGATCTGTAACAGGTGAACCCTACGGGTAAGAAACAAAAGAAATCGCAAAAAGGGGAAATTAGATGATGGGGAAAAAGGAGGAGGGGGGTCCGTAAGGGGTGGATCCATGGGGGGGATTCCGCCGACGGTCAGCCAATTTGCAGGGTGTTGCCAGTTCAAGGGGACCCGAAGCCTAGAAAAAGAAAGACGACCCCAAAAAACGTTTCACGACCAGAGGGTTTCGGAGGGGAAACCGGGGGGGGGGGAAAGAGGAATCGGGGAAAAATTTTAAATAAATAATCCGTATTGAAGACCTTGCTAGTGGAAAAGAAAGAAATCCGAAAAACATCGTAAGCAAAAAAAAAGGGGGATGCCGATTGCTTAAAAAAAGGTTACGTTCTGGAGTTCGGAAGAAGGACGGAAACGAGAGAGGGGGGAAAAGCAAAAACAAAAGAAATTACCAAAGGCAGGGGGGAGGGGACTGGAAAAGACTTACGCCAATCAACCGCCGAGCAAAATGAGAAAAAGGGGGCGGAGGTCCTAAAACCCTCGAACCCCAGAGGAAGCCGAAGTCCTGTTAAGGAAAAAAAGAAGCCCACCGGAAAAAGGAGAGAACTCAAACGAAAAAAGCAGAGCGGGGACGGGTTCCTGTTGAGAAGGGAAAATAAAGCCGATTTCCAAGGAAAACCAAAAACCGACGTGGGATATGGTTCAACGCAGCGGAGGGTGGAAAACCGAAGGAAACTCTATTCGAAAAGGGCTCGATAGCCATCTTCTTCAAAAGCTAGCCATCTGAAGAGTACAACAGGAAGTATAAGGAAGAGAGAAAAACAATGGAAGGAAAGAGTGGGGGACGGGAATTTTCCGCCGAGGAGAAAAAAATCCCAAGGAACGCATGCCTCCTTCAATAACCGGAAACCAAGCAGAATAGCGAAAGGTAATGAAAAAGAATGAGAGGGAGACGACTTAACTGGCCATAAAATTGATTTGGCCTCAGAGAGGGGTGCCTGGAGTTGCAGAATCAGAGGAAGAAAAGGTCTTATTACTCCTGGGGTAAATGAAATACAACAAATCGGCCCAAGAAAAGGGGTAGAGAAAAAGTTAAGTTTCTAAAAGGGGGTCGCTCGGCTTTAGGACAGAAATAGCGGGTTCAAAACTAAAAAGAAGAAGCTAAAAAAACAAAACCAAGGAGGAGTAGAAGAGACGAGAGCGGGGAACCTCTATCTGTCGAAAGCGCCAAAAGGCCAAAAGGAAAACACAGGAAATTCGGGAAGGGAAAAGATATGTTCAAAGCGACTGGTGGCCCTGAGGGTATCGGACTTTAACCGGAAACATTTGGAGGCGCCGGTAGGAAATGCGCCCGAGGGAAAAAAAAAGGGAGGGAAAACAAACCGTCGAGAAATTGTGGGGGGGGGGGACCACGCGATACATGAAATCGATAAAAGAGTCGCCTGATGCAAAGGGGGTCGGAAAAAAAAGGTTAGGAGAAGGCAAGGACAGAGGGGGGGTAGGGGAAATCAAAAAAATACTACACCTAGAACGCATATGAAGGTGGAGCTCGATCAGCTAGAGGGGAGATCAGGGGGGGGTGTACGAAATCAAAGAAATAAAGCCAAGATAGGAGCCAGTCCCCCGGGGTCGGCTGGGAAGGATGACCCGGGGGAAGCAAAAAAAGCGCTAAAAGATCACACGTCCGTGTGGGATCCTTCTCGGGGGGGAAAAGGAAGGAAACAAGAGGAAGAAATTGGGCTATCTGTCCAGGAGGGAAAAAGGGGGAAAAATTTTGGAAAAGAAAAAGGGAAATCAAAAGGAGGGGGGTTCGAGTGATGTCTGAACTCACGCACTAGGGGTTCTTGGGTTAGGTACAGAGGATGTTGAGAAAGCTGAGGGGGAAAAAAGGGAAGAAGGGAAAGGGGGTAAGGGCTTTTGTACATGGGGGGGAAGGGAAGGGGGGGGAAGAACCCTTTGTACAAAAGTCATCGCCGAACTCCAGAAATCACGTTAACACCCCCGGGCAAAAAAAGAAGGGGGGGAATCAATATTTAGATTGTCACGGGAAGGTTTGGAGAAAAAAAAGGGGGAAACTCAAATACTCCCTTAGAAAGCGCTACATCGATTAAAAAACACAACAAGAGCGAGGGGGGAAAGTTAGGGGGGGGTGGGTTCCACTATCTTCTGAACATAAACGCCGTCCCACGGGGGCAAAAAAAAAGGGGGGAGAACCCCAGGAAAGCACGCAACATGGGGAAAGGGAGGGAAAAAAAACAAGGGGCCCCCTTTCGGCCCCTCATCGTAACGCCTAACCAAAATGTGGGATCGGGGTTGGGAAAGGGGGGAGTGAACCGCCTTTTTCAGCGAATGTGGAGATTGGGGCCCTTCCTACAGCAATCTTAAAGATGTAGTGGTCCGCAAAAAACTAAAAGGAAGAGGCCAAAAACTAGGGTTTGAAAACTGAGAAAGGGAGAGTGGAAAGGAAGCTCACCAGGGAAGAAATCCCCTCAAAAAAACAAACCCAAAAAAAAAAAACTCCGCGGGGCCGGAGAAAAAAAGAGGGGGGGTCAAGGGGGGGGGAAGCAGCTGCCTTGAAGAGAGAGGCCATCCATGCCGTTGGCGGCCATGGGGAAACGAAACAAAAGAAACACGTAGTAATTCGGGTGCCAGTTTGGGGAGGAGGGAAAAAACGCGTGAGGGAGGGGTCGCGGGGTCCCACGACTTTACGGAAACCCAGGAACATAAAGGTCGCGTGGGTTGTATCACTGAAGAGCAAGGGTTGCGCCAATGGAAGCATGTTCAAGGGGGGAGGGTAAGCAAAGTAAGGAACTTTACATCGAGGAACGCGCGAAAATCTGGTGGCGGACACGTTCCGAGAAGGGAAGGAGAGAAGGTTAAAAAATCGACGTTGTTTGCAGGGGTTTTGGGGGGGGGCAGTCTTCCTATCCCAGAAAACTAGTGCCCTTTAAAAGAACCTTGGCAAAAAGGGGGAGCATTTAAAAAAGAAAAAAGGGGGAAAAAGTGTCAAATCCGGGAGGAAAACAAAGGGAGGAAGAAGAAGGGGCTTCCGCAATAAGGACCAGGGGCGTTCCGCAATGGGGGTAAGGAAAAATCGGGCTGTAAATCTTAAAAAAGGGGGAAAGAAAACCCAAGGAACATTCTCGGCAGGGGAAAGGGGGGGGGAAGGAACCAAAAAAAGTCCTTGCTGCCACTGGAAAAGACGACTGAGATTTGGACCCTTTGTGGAATACCCCAGCGGGATGCCTGGAGGGGGGGTCAAAAAAAAACCCGCTAAGGGGGATCGACCGGGGCGTACAAAGAAAATGCCAAAGGGAAAGAGGAGAACTAAAACAACACAACCGTAGTGAGAAAAAAAGAGAAGAGAATGGAGGGCCTTGTTGATTGACTCAAAATCTTTACGAAATACACGCGGGGGGGAAGGAAGGGGGGTAAGCCGCTTGGCGAGAAAAAAGGAAGAAAGGGGGAAGGGTAGGTCAAAAATTTCCAAGAAAATCGCTTCCCTAACCAACCTTGAAAACCCAGAATGGCGACGGAAAGGAGACATCATGTCCGTGAAGTTTGGGGGGAATGGGATCTGGGGAACTGGGGTCGCAGGGTCACACCGAAATAAAGCGAAAAAATCCCACAACAGAATGCGAACGCAAGATAGGAAAGGACGCATTCAGAAGGGGACCCTGAGGGGGTGGGGTACCGCCCAGGGGCCCAGTTTCTGCCTTAAAAAAAGTGGATAATTGCAAAAACCGCGAGGACTCAGACAGGCACTAGGGGGAAAAAAAGGATCGGAGGAGGGGAAAAAAAACAGGAGGCAAACCGTCGTTACCTTAGGAAACTAGAAAATCCTGAACGTCTGTCCGGGGGGAAGGAAAACCCAAGAGGGCGCACGGGGATCTCTAGGGGCCAGTTCGACCTATTCGACCGCAAAAAACCACCGGGCATGGCGAGCAGGGGAGGAGATAAAAAGAGAACAAAAGCGCCGGGTAGGGGTCCCCCCCTGGCGCTATACTTTGGAAGTCCTAAGAAAGGGAAAAGAAAAGGGAAAAGGGGGAAGTTCGGAATCCCCCATCGGGAAACATAAGTACTCTTGTGGAGTATTACTTTGTATTGTCCAAAATGGGGGGAGGGGCAGGAGGAGGGATGTCAGTCAATTCAGAACTCAAGATAAAGAATTTGATACCCCAAAGAAATTGGGGACGGAAAGGGTCCGCGGAGGCTGTGATTGCGTGGTTTGGCACAAAAAGAAAGCGACTTTGGATGAGAGGGGGGGGGGGGGGCTAAACCATCTTCAGTGGAAAATTGCGTACACTACATCAAGTCAAGATGGCTGGCACTACGACAAGACGGTTACATGGGTAAGGAAGGGAAGGGGTGAAAAAAAAACAAAACAAGAAAAAGCGGCTCATTTGTGGGGTAGAAAGTAGGGCGGCTTTGGTTTGGGTGACTTTTACAGGGCAAGGGGGGGTTTGGGGGCGCCGACCGGGGGAAAACAGCAAATGCAGGATGGTGCCCACTAAAAAAGGCAAAAAAGGGGTGAAGGAAGAAAGAAAGGGGGGACCAGAGGGGTAGGTTTAGAAAGCCTCGATGTGGGGGGGGGGGAGGGTGGACCCGAAAGCATTGAAGTCGACGGTCTTTGGTAGAAGAAGGGAGACAGGAGGTGAAAGATAAATTCGAAAACGACAATCTACAAAGGAATTGTCAGAACCAAAGAGGAGCGGGAAAAAAAGGGAAGGTGGCTGGGGAGTTTCGCGAGTGGGGGGGATCCAAAAAAAAGGGAAAAGACAGGTTACGAAAAAAACCTATGTATCAAAAGAAAACCTAAAATCGGACGCGGTCAAAAGGACGAAGCGTAGCCCAACCAAAAAAAACAGAGAAAAAGTCATCCGTCCCAAAAACAAGAACTCGTTGACATGGGTAAAAAGAAAAAGCCCGTTGCGCCCTGAAGGAGGTCAGGGTGAACAGAAGCAGGGGGAAACCTATCAGGTAGGAAGAACGAGCATCAACCAGTCAGTTAAACCGGCATGGGCTTCTTCCCCGGGGAAACCAAAACGAGGGGGTTTTAGTTTGGGGAAAAAAAAAGAAAAGGGAACGAAACGCCTTGAACGGTTCGGAGAATCGCAGTCAGAAGTTTCGGGATCGCGAAAGGCGACTAAAGATCGAAAACCGGGGTAGATAGAAGGTGTCCGTCAGGGAGGGGAAACAATTTACATCAACCCTGGGATGTCTTGGAGCTTGTCACAAGGCCTTCAAATAAAAAAGGAGCCAAAAAAAGAGCTTGTTTTGGGGATCTCAATCTCGGGTTCCCGCACGTGGGGATTCGGTACTGGCGGGGGAGAAAAATGTCACCAAGGGGGGACAGAAGGGAGGGCGTAATACCGCGGAACCCAACAAAAGTTACCGAAAAAGGGGGAGTGATGAACAGTATCTCCGATCAGTTGGAGGGGAGAGTTCGAAAGGGGGACGGGGGAGACGCCGCTTGTTACAGTATGCGGTAAAAAGGAGCAAATAAAAAAAAAAAAACATCCGCATTCAAAACAACGGAGGAGGGGTGCCAGAACGGGGGAAACCTGCTATCTGGGACTTAAAGCACTCTAAAACGCAACCGGCCTTAAGCAACGGGGGGGAAGGGCGGAAATGTCAGCAAAATTAGGGGAATCTGAGAGTAATGGGTGAGGAAAAAAGGATGTACGCCCCGCCGACCTATGCCAAGGACAGATCAGGAAATTATTGGAAAACGTAATCCAAGGAACTTTCGAAACCGGGTTTTGCCGGGTGGGCGGCGACGGTTATGAGGACGTATCACCAAAAAAAAAGGGTGAAGGTAGCAACCGACGACGCAAATATTCAAGGGGGAGCAGAGGAAAGAAGGTGGGGGGAGGAGATCAGATGCTCGGGGGGGCCGGAACGAGATTCTGGAGAGAAAACCGTCCCAGGTCGTCGGAGAGTTTGGAAGGGGGGAGTCCCAAACCAGGGAAAAAAAAAAAAAAGTCCGTTGGGGGTGATCCGGGAAGCACTCGGTGTGTTAGAAAGGCGTCGAAAACCGCCACCAAAAAACCAAGAAAAGGGACCGTGATGAGAGGATTAGAAGAGGGAGTTTCAAAAAAAGACCCCCCCAAAGTTGGTCACCGGCCGCACGTGTTCGAGGGATGTCGGACTCCGAAGGCGGTGTGAAGAGAAAAAAAAAGCGTGGGAGGAAAGCTTTCTGGGAGTCCAACCGCCCATGAAGGGGATATGGGGGGGGGTCGGTTGAGCAAAGGAGACCCGTTTAAAGACTTCAGTCAGAAGAAAAGCCATAGGGTCACCCTGCGAAAAGGGAAGGCTGAAGACGCGGTTCTGTCGATTGGTAGGAAAAGGGGCACGAATTTGGATGGGTTCTCATACCAAAAAAAAGCTGGGGACCAAGGTCGCCACAAAAAATCGTAAGGGGGGGAGGGTCCCCCCTAGCGGGGGTGACAGCCTCCACGCCTGGTGGTCAGGGAAAAAAGGAAAGTTCTGAAACCGGTCCGGCGAGATTCCAAGGACAAAGTGTTCGCAACCTGAAGAAAAAAAAAAGGAAGCAGGGGGGGGGAATGGGGGGTATTAACAGACCGTAAGCTGCGAACAAAAAGGATCTCGTCGACCCGCCTTGACAGCGGAAAAAAAGGAGCAGGAGTGTCCGGAATCCAATTCAAAGAATGCAGCCAACCTACAATCGGGAAGTGTATTGCGAATTGGCAAGGGAATCAAAAGACACAGCAATTCCCCCGAAAAAGTCCGCGCCCGGCGAAGATCGAGTTGGGGGGGGGGCTAACCAACCAAGAGGGCGAAAATACATCACGACTGCCCAAGGACAAAGGGATCAAGGGAAAAAGAGGATACACGCGTAAAGGGCTCCTTAATTGAGGGCCATTGGGGTCGGGAAATCAGTGCCGGTTGGAAGGGGCGGGGGGGCGAACATTAAAAATACAACTGGGGTGAGGATTGGAGGGGCAATGTTTTTAAAGCAGTTTTCTTCAAACAATGAAGAAACTGGTTCGGTCACGTGTTGAAAAGTGAGGAAAAGAAAAAAAAGAAAATATCTAAAGTCGGGGGGGGGGGGCGCCTTGAGTCCAATAGGGGTAATCTCCGTGGCAGGAGGGCTAAAACCGGTTGCGATGTGGGGGGAAGGGAAAGGGCAACTGAGTGGAAGGAAGCCTTTTAAAGGCAGGGTTTGATCGCATTAGAGGCTTTAAGATTGGGGGGCCCGGGCGGGGGGCCAAGCCAACGCAACAGAGAAGCCAATAAGGGACGTAGGAAAGGTGGAGGCAATCAGGGGGAATCTGCGCACCAGGCGGAAAGAACAGTCGCGGGGAAGCGAGCAAAAAAAAGGTCCTTGCGGCACACTGGGAAAGGATGTGACGGGGAGAAACTAAAAGAAGGTTCCTGCTTTGAGTAAAAAAAGCTGCCTCAGGAAACGATCTGAACGCGCAAAAAAGGCAGACGAAATCCGGGAAGAGAAACGGGGGAGAGGAAAGAGAGAAGGGGAAGTGGCCAAAGGAAGGTAGGGGGGGGGGGGGTGCTGGTACGCCGTGTCGAAAAGGCGCCTGATGAAAAGGGCCTCAACGCAAGGAACGGCTCAGCCTGTTAAGTCAAATGGAAAATCCCCAATGGAACCATTGGGGGAGAAGCCTTGGTGCAAAGGCCCGTGCTCCGCAGAAATACTTCGGTGGGAGTCAAGCGACTGAGGGAACTGGGTGGGTCGAGATGCCAATACAAAAACAAAGCTGGCGAACAACCGGTGGCGATATTGGGAGGAGCCAGGAAATCGACAGACAAAAAAAAAACCGACGGAACAGTCTACCAGGAAAACGGAAAGTGGTAATGCGGGTCAACCGCCTTGAAAAGGGGAGGACTCAAGTCAAAATCGTTGCAGTCGGAAAAAAACGTGCGCCCGTAGTGAGAAGTTAGAAATGTGAACGAGGTCGCCTTCACCAAAGTTTTGGGGGGGAAAAAAAAAAGGACCGCCCCAACACGCAGGAAAATTATAGAGGGCCGAAAATTGGACCGGCCCCCCCGAATCCAAAAAAAGGACTGCCCTCATTGAGAGTCAATGGGGCAAACCATTGAAGTCAGACGAAAACCAAAAAAACAACACCAGCCGGAGTGTCAGGAAACAAAACCAAGGAAAAAACCGTGGGAAAAAAGGGCCGCACGCGTCGAAGTAGACACTGGGCCCTGGATTCCGGGACACATATTAAAAAACTTCAGAGCAACTTTTAAATCGGGGTGGGGTCCCAGTGGAAAGGGGCCCTGAAATAAGGAGGTCCTCGGGCGGGACCATAGAGTAACGGGGGACGACTCAGGTGAGCCCAAAGGAGAGGGGTTTGAACGGGCCTGGCGGCGAAAGGGGCAAGGGGGGGCTTGGTTGCGGAAACCGGCAAAAAAACAAATGAAAAAAACAAAAAAACCGAAAGCTCTTTCAGAAAAAGTCCCTCCATTTTAAAAAGAGTGGGGATAAAAAAGGGTGGAGGACCTACAACTCAAATGCTGTAAGGTCAAACCGAAGAACAGACGTGGAATTGTGGTGACGACACGTCCGCAAAAAGCGAAAAAAAGGAAAATAAGATTGAGGGGCGGGCGGGGTCCTGACGTGGCCCTCAGGGGTGCTGCTCCGACCGGGCTCACAAAAGGCATGGTTGCCAATGCCAAAGCGGCTGGAGGACCAGCTCAAAATCGTTAAAAGACCGGGAAAGGGGACCTGAACAGTTTCCCTCGGAGTAAAAGAAAAGAAAAAACCAAAATCCGGGGAACCGAGAGTCAAAAGGGGGTCGAAACTACAGAAACAAATCTAAGGGGGACCAGCGGTGAGGGTAAGGGGAAGGGGGACGTGAGAATTTGGGAGGGGTCAAAACTAAAGTCCAAGGCAAAGTAACAACGACGTTCGCTAAAAACCCTGGTAGACAAAAAAAGAAAGGAAAAGATCCCCCGCGACGTCAAAAAGAAGACTAAATCCAAAGGGGAAAACCTAAGAGTCATCGTCTACACAAGACCTCCGGGAGGTAGAACCTACAACGCACGGACACTCTCCCCGCTCTGACCAATTTCTCCGTGAAAAAAGGAATTACAACTAGGGTCTCATCAAGGGAGACAGTGTACCTTATTCAGGGCGCAGGGAAAAAGCACCAAACACCAAAAAAAACCCAAAAAAAAAAAAAAAAATATTGGAGGTTTTCTGGGGGGAAGGGCCTATGATATAAATTAAAGGGGGGGTCTCTTATCAGGAATCGAGTAAGATTATCACTCGGT